>Ga0075163_10007614_pt1 | contig 14299 bp, 10 predicted proteins | sample JI1023141ADNA_FD_71478 | JGI IMG/M metagenome (GOLD analysis project Ga0075163, IMG submission 71478) | Wastewater effluent complex algal communities from Wisconsin, to seasonally profile nutrient transformation and Carbon sequestration -... | ecosystem: Engineered > WWTP > Effluent > Algae...
ATTCCACGCGAGCGACCGACTTTATGGGGAAGCGCAGCCGTCCGCGCCTCGGTCTTGGCTTGGGCGTTCGCTCTGTCAGCCCTGATCGCAGGCTGGCTCGGCGCCAAGCCACTGACCCAGAATCTGCTCTACGCGGCGGCCATCGCCAGCGGGGCCTTCTACTTTGCGAGAGAAGCGTTTTCCGAGCTGGTGAAAGAGCGCGAGGTCGGCATCGAGCTGCTGATGACGGCCGCGATCATCGCTGCCGCCGCCTTGGGACGCTGGCGCGAGGCGGCGCTGGTCGCTTGCCTGTACTCTATCAGCGAGGCGCTAGAAGGATTCACCATCCAGAGGACGCGCTACGCCATCCGGGCGCTGATGGACCTCGTTCCACCCAAGGCGCGTGTACTGCGCGGGGGCGTCGAGTTGGAGGTAGACGTGAAAGAGGTGGGCGTAGGCGAGCGGATTCTGGTGCGACCTGGCGAGTCGATCCCCGTAGATGGCATCGTTCGCGAAGGAGCCTCCGCGATTGATGAGAGCCCTATCACTGGTGAGTCGATGCCAGTCGAGCGCGCGGCGGGTGCCTCGGTGTTCGCCGGCACGCTCAACGGCAATGGCGCCCTCGTCATCGAGACGACCAAGGGTTTCGCGGACAACACCGTTAGCAAGATCATCGAGCTGGTGGAGAGCGCCCAGCGCCAGAAAGGGAAGTCTCAGCTTTTTGTGGAGCGGTTCGGACGGATCTACAGCCCGGCGGTGCTGCTCGCTGCGCTGGCCGTCGCGCTGGTACCCTTGTTCGCTGGGCTTGATGCGCTGCCGTGGCTGCGGCGCGCGGTGAGTTTTCTGGTCGCCGCCTCGCCTTGCGCGCTGGCCGTGGCAACGCCGGTCACGCTCGTCGCGGCGATCGGTGCGGCAGCTCGGCGGGGAGTGCTCATTAAGGGGGGCAGCGTGGTGGAGGCGCTTGGACGGGTCCGCGCGGTCGCCCTCGACAAGACCGGGACCTTGACCTTCGGGCGGCCCGAGGTCACCGCGGTTCTTGCGCTCGGAGGGGACGAGCAGGCGGTACTACGGCTCGCCGCGGCCGTTGAACACTATTCGGAGCACCCGCTGGCCTCCGCGATCACGCAGGTAGTGCAAAAACGGCGCCTGAGCGTCCCGCCCGCTACTGATTTCCGGGCCATCACGGCTGCCGGGGTGCGCGGGCAGGTAGAGGGTAAGCAGGTGGCTGTGCTCAAGCCCGCAGCGGCGCAGGCAGAGGGCATGGTCATGGAGGACGCCACGGCAAAGTGGCACGCCGCCGCGCAGGAACAGGGACAGTCCGTGCTCGCTGTCCTAGTGGACGGGCAGTTGTTCGGCCTTATAGCCGTTGCCGACACCATCCGGCCCGAAGCTGCCGAGCTGGTTCGCTCTCTGAAAGCGGCTGGAGTGCAGCATGTAGTGATGCTGACTGGAGACAACCAGGGGACCGCGCGGGCTATCGCCTCGCAGGTTGGGATTAACGAGTTCTACGCAGGACTGCTGCCAGAGGAAAAGGTCGCTCAGGTGCAGGCGCTGCGGACTAAGTATGGAGAGGTAGCCATGATCGGCGACGGCATCAACGACGCGCCAGCGCTCGCGGCGGCGGCGGTGGGCATCGCCATGGGAACGCGTGGCTCGGACGCGGCGCTAGCCGCAGCCGATGTGGCGCTGATGGCGGATGATCTGTCGAAGCTGCGCTACGCCATTGAGCTAGGTCGCCGCAGCCGCCGCATCATCTTCCAGAACATCGCGATGTCGGTGCTCATCGTCGTAGGGCTCGTCATCGGGACGTTCGCAGCAGACCTGAGCATGCTCGCCGCTGTACTCGGGCATGAGGGCAGCGAGGTCTTGATCATTCTCAACGGGCTACGGGTGATGATGTAGACAAGATTGTGCTCGAGCCAGATTCCCTCGATGCTCGTAGTCAAGCTCGACACCAGCCATGCTGCGAGCGCACAGCGGCGAGGCCATGCGCGTCCGGTTGCCCCTTTTCTCCTTCAGTCTTATAACCAGCATCGCGTGGCCCGGTTCATCGCCATTCTGCTCCTTGCCGTTCTCCTCGGCTCCCTCCATCCGGGCGGGGTCTTCTATCGGTGTCAGTTCGATGGCGAGGTGCGCGCGGTCTGCTGCTGTGAGCAGACGGACAACCGCGCACCACGTCAAGTGGCCGGGCAGCAGGTGCGCGGCGAATGCTGTGACCTCGTGGTTCGGCCGTCCGCGACCTACGAGGCCAGCCGGGTTGATCCGCAGCCTCTCCGGGTGCAGATGCCGGTTGTGGCCGCGCTCCCGGCTTGGTTGCCGCGAACCCCTGTTCGGACCCACGCGGCGGAGCCATTTGGGCTGTGGAGAGGGCCGCCCCGCCCCGGCGGACCTCTGTTCCTCCAGATCTGCTCGCTTCTCCTCTGAGCACTCCTGCGACGAAGCAGGGAACTGGCGCATGGGCTTCTGTGCGCCATTGGGGTGTCTGCGCGCTGCGCAGGCCCCGTTGCACGCTCAAAGGAGGCTTCTGATGAGCCCACTCTGTCTCGAACTTCTCTTTAGCGCGGCCGGTCTGCCGCGAGCGCGGAGGTAGACCATGCTGCTCCTTCTTGTGGGCCTTGCCCTCGTCACCCCGCAGGCGCCGCTGCGCCTCGCCGATTTGCTGGAAGAGGCACGGCGGAACAATCCCGAGCTTCAGGCGGCGCGAGAGCAAGCGCGGGCGGCAGCGGCTCAGGTGGTGCCCGCGGGGGCGCTCGACGACCCGATGCTGATGGTCCAGCTCTGGAACACCCCGGCGGACTTCTCCACGGTGCCGGTGATGGTGCAGCTCTCCCAGACCTTTCCGCTCGGCGGCAAGCGGGCAGCCCGCCGGGACGCGGCCCGTGGAGAAGCCGCAGCAACCCAGGCCGACGCTGCCACCAAGGCGCGCGAGATCGAGGCCGCCGTCGCGAAAGTTTACTTCGACTTGTACCTCGCCGACCGGACCCTGGAAGTGGACCGGCAGATCGAAGCAATACTCCGCTCGCTGCTGACATCGGCCACCTCGCGCATGGCGGCCGGGAAAGGGGAGCAGGCGGAGGCGCTCCGCGCGCAGAGCGAGCTGCTCAAGGTCCAGTCCGACAGCGAGGGAGTGCGCGCCAGGCGGGTGGCCGCCAGCGCGAAGCTCGTGGCGCTGCTCAACCGGGCGCCTGGATCGGCCCTCGGCATGACCACCGAGCCGGGCCTTGTGGAGAACCTCCCGACCCAAGAGGCACTTCGCGCGCGCAGCCTGCGAGAGCGGCCGGAGTTCGCTGGCACCCAGGCGCGGACAGCGCAAGCGGAAGCGCGTCTGCGCCTAGCGAAGGCCGAGCGAGTCCCTGACCTCACGATCTTCCTCGCGGAGATGCACAGCTTCCGCATGACCGGCGTCTCCGACTTCCTTTTTGCCGGCGTGCAGGGGAACCTACCGATCTTCGCCGCCAGCAAGAACAGGGGCCGCATCGAGACGGCGAGCGCGCAGCGTGCAGCGACGCACGCGGAGGAACGAGCCCTGCAAAACCGAATCTTCGCCGAGATCGCTGATGCCTACGCGGAGGTCACGGCCGAGCGGCGACAGATCGATCTCCACCATCAGCTCATCCCGGTCGCCCGCCAGGCGCTTGCCAGCGCCCTCTCGGCCTACGCCGCGGGCCGCGGAAGCTTTCTCCTGGTCCTCGATAGCGAGCGCGACCTGCTCATGCACGAGATCGATCTCGCCACGCACCGGGCCATGTACGAGCAACGTCTAGCGGACCTGGAGCGGGCCGTGGGAGGGGATCTCGGACTCGCCCAGGCGGCGGAGTCGGGATCGCGAGAGAGGCATTAGGAGCGAGCCATGAAAACACGCATTCCGATCCTGATCTCCGCGGCGCTCGCGGCGCTGCTCTTGTCGAGCTGCAAGAAGGCCCCACCCAAGGCGGCCAAGGCCGGCGATCTCGACGTGAAGCTCGCGATCGATCCAGACCCGCCAACGACCGGGGATAACCGGTTGCAGGTCACGCTGCATGACCAGAGCGGCCAGCCGCTTGAGGGGGCGCACCTCTCGTTTGAGTACGACATGCCGGCCATGGGCTCGATGCCCGAGATGAAAGGCGGCGGGGACGTGACCCCCGAGGGCGGCGGGCGCTATACCATCACCTACCCGCTTTCGATGCCTGGCGACTGGTCGCTGACCTTGGGCATTGAAGCGCCGGGCCATCCGCATGCCACGGTGAAGCTCAAGGTGTCGCCGCCGCACCAGGGCTTCACGGTCCTGGGCCGGAGCGGCGCGGCGGCCCAAGGATCGGCCGGTGCGCAGGCGCTGGAGGTGCCGCCCGAGCGGCAGCAGCGCATCGGCGTGACGTTCGCCCCCGTCGAAGAGCGTCCCCTGCGCGTGACGCTGCGCGCCGCTGGCCGCGTCGAAGTGGATGAACGCAAGCTGGCAGATGTGACGCTGAAGTACGAAGCCTACGTTCAGAAGCTCTTTGTAGGGGAAACCGGCAAGCCGGTGAAAGAGGGGCAGCCGCTTCTGGTTCTCTACAGCCCGGATCTCCTCGCCGCTGAGGCGGAGCTGCTCACGGCCCGGAAATCCGGCGCCGCGCCTGAGATCATCGAGGCGACGGACAGGCGGCTCGCGTTGTGGGGCCTGACGCGCGCGCAGATCGCTGGGCTTGAGCGTCAGGGCTCTGCCGATGGGAAGGTGGCACTCTTTGCGCCGGTGAGCGGCGTGGTCCTGGAAAAAAGTGTGGTGGAGGGGGCGCATGTGATGCCGGGCAACAACCTCTACCGGATCGGCAACCTCGGCCGCGTCTGGATTCAGGCCGCCGTCTACGAACGCGACGCGCCGCTCCTCTCCGTGGGGCAGTCCGCGACCGTGTCCCTGCCATCGCTTCCCGGCGACGCGCTGGAGGCCCGCGTCACTTTCGTCGCACCCACCGTCGAGGAGAAGACCCGCACGCTCGCGGCGCGGCTCGAACTCTTGAACCCGCAGCTCCTGCTCAAGCCGGGGATGTTCGCCGATGTGGTCATCGAAGTGCCGCTCGGGACACGCCTCGCTGTGCCGGATTCCGCCGTGCTCATGTCGGGGGAGCATCGCTACGTCTTTTTGGACCGCGGTGAGGGCAGGCTGGAGCCCGTCGAGGTATCCCTCGGCGTGCTGGCGGGCGAGTTTGACGAGGTTAAAACCGGACTCAAAAAGGGCGACCGGGTGGCGACTGCCGCGACCTTCCTCTTGTCGAGCGAGGCGCGGCTGCGCGACGCCCTGCCGCGCTGGAGGACACCATGATCGCGCGCCTCATCGCGCTGTGCGCGACGCATCGCGTCCTCACCATCGCGCTGGTGCTCTTTCTGGCCGGCGCCGGGGTGCTGGCGCTTCGGCAGACACCCCTCGACGCCATTCCCGACCTGTCGGACGTGCAGGTCACGATCTATACCGAGTGGATGGGGCGCTCTCCAGACCTCCTAGAGGACCAGATTACCTATCCGATCGTGACGACGCTCGTCGGGGCGCCGCACGTTACGGCGGTGCGTGGGCAGTCGATGTTCGGAATGTCGTTCGTCAATGTGCTTTTCGAGGACGGCACGGACCTCTACTGGGCACGCAGCCGGGTGCTTGAGTATATGTCCACGGTCGTCTCCAAGCTCCCGCAAGGGGTGGCTCCCACCCTCGGCCCCGATGCCACCGGGGTCGGCTGGGTCTTTGAATACGCGCTCGTGGATCGGAGCGGGAAGCGCTCGCTCCACGAGCTTCAGTCCCTTCAGGACTGGAACCTCCGCTATACGCTTCAGGCCGTGCCAGGAGTCGCGGAGGTCGCGAGCGTAGGCGGCTTCGTCAAGGAGTACCAGATCGACCTCGACCCAAACCGGCTCCAGCAGTTCCACGTCTCGCTGATGCAGGTAATCGACGCAGTGAAGAGGTCGAACAACGACGTGGGCGGGCGCGTGCTGGAAGTCTCGGGGACCGAGCACTTCATCCGCGGGCGCGGCTACTTGAAGGACCCGCGCGACCTGGAACGGGTTGTGCTCGGCTCTGAACACGGCACCCCCATCACGGTGCGGGACGTGGCCCAGGTGCGCATCGGCCCGGCCCAGCGGCGCGGACTCGCCGACCTCGACGGCTTGGGGGAGACGGTCGGCGCGGTCGTCATCATGCGCCACGGCGAGAACGCGCTTGATGTCATCGACGCGGTAAAGGAGCGGCTTGCGGAAGTGCGGCCGAGCCTGCCCGAAGGCGTCGAGCTGATTCCCACGTATGACCGCTCGGAGCTTATCCACGCGAGCATCGCGACGCTCCGGCGCACGCTCATCGAGGAGATGCTTGTCGTCAGCGCGGTCATTCTCCTGTTCCTGTTGCATGTGCGCTCGACGCTCGTGCCGGTCCTGATGCTGCCCATCGCGGTGCTTCTGTCGTTCGTGCCGATGGCGAAGATGGGACTTGGCGCCAACATCATGAGCCTGGGCGGAATCGCCATCGCCATCGGCGCGATGGTCGATGCGGCGATCATCGTGGTTGAAAACGTCCACAAGCGCCTCGAAGCATGGGAGCACACGGGCAAAAAGGAGCCCCGCGCCACGGTGGTCAGCGCGGCGCTCACGGAGGTCGGCAGGCCCATCTTCTTCTCGCTCCTCGTCATCACCGTCGCCTTCCTGCCGGTCTTCACGCTGGAAGGGACGGAGGGGCGGCTCTTCAAACCCCTGGCCTACACCAAGACCTTCTCGATGGCATTCGCCGCTCTGCTCTCGGTTACGCTCGTCCCCGCCATCGCCGCGCTCTTCATCCGCGGTCGCATCCGCGGCGAGGAGGAAAACCCGATCAGCCGGGCGATGGTCTTCCTCTACGGCCCGATCTGTCGGTTCGCCCTACGCCACCGCGGGTTGGTCATCGTCAGCGCCGGATTGCTTGTGCTTGCCACTCTGCCGGTCGTGACCCGGCTCGGCAGCGAGTTTATGCCGCCGCTCAATGAGGGCGCGCTCCTCTACATGCCGACCGCGGTCCCCGGCATGAGCGAGGCCACCGCGCGCGACACCCTCCAGCGCATGGACCAGATCCTGCGCCGCTTCCCCGAGGTCGAGCGCGTCTTCGGCAAGGCGGGCCGCTTCTCGACGCCGACCGACCCCGCGCCGCTGGAGATGTTCGAGACCGTCGTCCTGCTCAAGCCGCGCGCCGAGTGGCCCAAGGGCGAGGATTGGGACGATCTCGTCAAGAAACTCGATGAGGCGATGCAGTTCCCCGGCATGCCCAACGTCTGGTGGATGCCCATCCAGACGCGCACCGAGATGCTCGCCACCGGCGTGCGCAGTCCCCTCGGCATCCAGGTGCTCGGCCCCGACGTGAAGGGCATTGACGAGGTGGCGCACAAGATCGAGGCGGCGCTGCTCAAGGTGCCCGGCACACGCAGCGCCTTCGCCGAGCGCATCGGAGGCGGACACTACCTCGACTTCGACGTGGACCGCGATGCCGCCGCGCGCTACGGGCTCAATGTCGAGGATGTGGAGGACGCGATCGAAAGCGCCATCGGCGGCAGGACCGTCACCACGACCATCGAGGGGCGCGAGCGCTATCCCGTCACCCTCCGCTACGCCCGCGACTTCCGCCAAAGTCTCCCCGACCTCGAACACGTCCTGGTCGCCACGGCGGGCGGTGCGCAAGTTCCGCTCGGACAGCTCGCGCATCTGGTCTCCCGCGAGGGGCCTTCGATGCTGCGCGACGAAGGCGGGCGGCTGTATGCCTATGTCTTCGCCGACACGGCGCGTCCCATCGAGGACTACGTCAAAGACGCCCGGAAGGCGGTCGCGGCGAGCGTGAAGCTCCCGCCCGGCTACCGGTTGCAGTGGGCCGGTCAATACCGCTATCTGGAGCGCGCCAAGGCCCGTCTCGCCGTGGTGGTCCCGGCGACGCTCGCCCTCATCTTCCTTCTCCTGTTTCTCAACTCGGGCAGCGCCATCGAGGCGACCCTGGTCATGCTGGCCGTGCCGTTCTCGCTCGTGGGTGCCTTCTGGCTCCTGGCGGCGCTAGGCTACAACCTTTCGGTAGCGGTCTGGGTCGGCATCATCGCGCTCGCTGGCCTGGACGCCGAGACGGGCATCGTCATGCTCCTGTACTTGGATCTAGCGTGGAAGGAATTGGCGCCGCGCACCCGCGCGCAGGCGGAAGAGGCCGTCTTCCACGGCGCCGTCAAGCGCATCCGGCCTAAGATGATGACAGTCACTACCATCTTGGCGGGCCTGCTGCCGGTGCTCTTCTCGCAGGGAGCAGGCGCCGATGTCATGAAGCGGATCGCCGCCCCGATGGTCGGCGGCGTCGTGACCTCCGCGCTGCTTGAACTCGTGGTCTATCCGGCGATCTACATAGTCTGGAAGGGCCGCCGGCTGGCATCCGAGGGGCCAGAGACTGAGGGCCAGAGAGATGTGCGTGGCAAGCATGGCTGCGTTGTAAATGACAGTGACGCTGCCATTAGTAGTACTGCGTCATCTGTCTGATGAGCTTGGTTGCTCTCCGTCGAGAACTCAAATTGCCCTTGGAAGCCGCGAAAAATGCTTCTCGTCGAGAACCTGGCAAGCTCATGATTGAAGTGACGCAGTACTATTAGGCGGCACTCTAATCTCTTGTAATTCAGAGTCTGAAAGATAGAACGCATCCAACGCCAATCGAAGGCGCTGAAGAGGGAGCGGGTTACCTAAATAGTGACCAAATGACCGCGCTCGATTCCTCACGACTGGCATCAAATCATTGCGAAAGAACGCGATTCGGGACCACCAGTATTCGATAACACTACGGGGCGCGTCAGTGCTTGCCATCCACGGTGGCGGTTGAACGAAATATCCAACATTGCTACACCGTCCCCGCTTCGTTCAGCCACCATCCTTGCGACCTCAATCCAGATTGATGGCCAGCCGCGGTTCAAGCGCCAGGAATGAGGACCCTCGTCAGGCTCGGCCAAGAGGAGGAATTCCTTCAGCTCCTATCACCACTACCAAAGATTTCAAAGTCTACTCGCCGCCGCCATCATCTCCACCGCCGCCATCATCCCCGCCGCCATCATCCCCGCCGCCATCATCTCCACCGCCATCATCCCCGCCACCTTCGTCCCCGCCACCTTCGTCCCCGCCACCTTCGTCCCCGCTGTCATCGCTGGCGCTGTCATCGCTGCCGCTGTCATCGCTGCCGCTGTCATCGCTGCCGCTGTCATCACTGCCGCCGTCATCACTGCCGCTGTCATCACTGCCGCTGTCATCGCTGCCGCTGTCATCGCTGCCGCCGTCTGCCTTATCGCTGCTGTCCCCCTCGCTGCTGTCGCCGCTCTCGCTGGCCTCAGTGCTCTCGCTGCTCTCGCCGCCCTCGGTGCTCTCGCCGCCCTCGGTGTTCTCGGCTTTGGTTTCGGCCGCGTCGCCGCTGCTTTCGTCGCTCTTGTCAGACTTCTGACTGTCTCTGGGCTCCGAAGACTCCTCCAGAGGCTTGGCACTCTCGCGCTCGGCGGGCTTCGGCTCGCTCTTGTCCTCGTTGGTTGGCTTGGCCTGCTTACGACCACCGCCGCCGCCGCCGCTGCCCTTGGCCGTCAGTGTCTTGACTCCCGTTGCTGAGCTTGATTTTTTGGCTGAGGTTGCTTTCTTCGACGTGCCCAAGGCACTACCCAGCGTACCAAGGAGATCCTTGATGGTCTTTGCAGTGCTGGAGTCGGCCGGCGCTTTAGCCTTTGGCGTCGTCGAGCCCGCTGAATTTTTGTCATCATGGCTTGTCAGTTTGCCGAACAAATCCTTGATCGTCGTAACGAAGCTGCTCGTTCCATCGGCCGGTTTGGGCGCTGGCTTTGCGGGCGAGGCGGTTGCTGGAGGCGTCGTTAGGAAGGGCAGTTCCACCCATGTCCCGCTGACTGAGAAGAACAGTCGAGTCATCAGCGGGTTTCGTAGAGCCTCCGCGAAAGCCTGTCGAAACAATCCGGGGCTGCCGCCAAAGACATGCCACTCGGGCTCTGCGCCAGGACTCCTTGACCAGTAGTACCCAAAAACATAGCTGTCCACTGTTGGCTGTGAATCCACGTTGCTGCTATTTGGCACAACCGCGCCACTTACAAATCGCTTACTAGCCATTTGGCCAGCTCCTTATTTATTTGCTGCACGCTGTAGTTTTCGAGCAAGTCTCTCGGCCGAGACTCGCACGGTCACTGCAACGAGCGCTTCCACTAGGTCTGCTCGGAATTGATCAAAGAGTTCTCGCACGCGGCCTGCTTCGGTTCCTCCTGGAGGCTGCGTAGTCAGTAGGGACTCCAGCTCGGCAATCGCCAAACGGGCTGCGTCCGTGATGCGTCCCAATTGCTCAGCGCTCAGTGCCATATCTGCGGTTGAGGGGACTGCCCAACCGCCAACGGCAAGCATCTTCTGCTCCCAGGCTAAGTTATCAGCTCGTAGCTTGGCGCGGTGTGCGAGCTTCGTGAGCTTGACGAGTCCAAAATGCGCCACCAGCTCCTTCTGAGCCGCGTCAAGCTCGGATTCTTCAATCGGGCGGAGATTCTCAATCCGCATAAACTCTTCTCGCAAATCGAGAGGGCGCTGAGTGCTGCGGTGCCGGCGGAACAGATCCACATAGGTATAGGAATCGTCACCCCAAACCTTGGAGCGGCTAATTCGCCCGAGGGTGCCGTCGAGCGATCTGCCATACCAGGGTCGGTGGTTTGCAACGATCACCAACTGACCTTGTATCTGTAACTTTGGGTCCACTACTTGCCGCCTCCAGGCGGGTCAGAAAAGCTCTCCACCGAGTTGCTTACGATGGCAATACTGCCGCCAGACAGCTCCCTTCTCGCCAAGGGAATCCGATTCAGTAGTGGCCGCGCGTCCGTACCAGGAACCAAGACTTCGTAATCTGGATCAACCACGATCACCAAGCGCTTCGCTTCTGGCCTAACCTCGACCATTTCCATCTCGCCTCCCTCTCCTAAATCGACGTAAATCAAGAATGGCTCTAATGTCTGGCTGGCCAGCTCTTGGAGCTTGCCCAGGAGATAGGCGCTGACCTTCAGCGGGCGAGTCTCCCCCGAACTCTCTGACCTCGCCGGGAAACCGTTAGCGAGGCCAGTTTTCAGCGCGGCCTCTACTTGCCCCATGAGGCTCTCCAACAGTGCGTCGTGATGGCGCGACATAAGCGAACTAATTCGTCCCTTCTGCACTCCAGCAGGCGCTAGCTTGGCCACGAGCTGGCGCTCAAGATCTTCAAGGGCAAAGAGACAAGAAATCCTAATGCTAGTCATGGTTTAGGATCTCGAACAACGCAGGCCAAAGATCGGGTCGATGCTTCCTAACCCGCGCAGTCCACACCTCAAGAACCCCTGGACCCTTTAGGCGCAGGGCGGCAACCGCTTGCCCCAACCGCTCAACGTCCAATGCTGGGCCGAGGACTTTTTTCCAGATTCGGTCGATGTGAGCCAACTGTGCGCGCTGCCATGCCTTATCGAGTCCAAGGCTGTGAAGGGCATCATTGACCGATGGACGCAGCTCTTCACGATACTCGGAGATTCTCAGCGCCGCCTCAAGAACTGCCTTCTTGCCCCTTGTGAACAGAACATGCTTAAGCGATGGAAAGATTTGACCAGGGACCAGCGTCCTAATTGCCTCCTCCCAGCGTGCTTCCATCTGCTGAGCAATTTGTCGCCTCTGTTCAGCGGTCTGTCGCTTCCCAATTATGACGACGGTCGTTCGCCCAGCAGGGTCACGAACCTCGCTAACAGCTTTGCCCTCGCGTCCAGCCCGCTGGGCAATGACTCTCAGGTCATGTTCGATCGCCTGCCGCTTCCAATCATCTTCTTCTGCACTCATGTTCACTCCCGCTCTGCTCTGCAACCGCAGTTTGATTTGCGGAGGTAGCGAATGCGCTCGCCTATGCCCATCCCTGCGAGCGGCCTGGCGATTGGCCCTACGCTTAGTTCGCTCAGGTAGTCCTCACCAGCTAGCCCGACGTATGTGACAGCAAGGCCGCGGTATCTTTGTCGGAGATACGCCGATACTCTGTTTCCCCACGCTGAGCGCTCAGCATCCCGCATCTTGGTTAAAGAACGATCGTAGGGTTCAATGAAGTCGTCGGGAATCACGACTCCATGAAACGCGGACAGGATCACCCAGTCGTCACACTGAAGCTCCGCAAAGTGTCGAGCAGCGCGGAATAGCGGTCCCGTATAGAGGTTGCGGGCTTCACGCCCTGTTGCTGCCTTGGCCTTGCCGCATCCAACCAATGCAACTCGCACCACCCGGCCGCGCAGAGTGTCAAGTCGCGCTTCTTCTGCTCTGGCCTTAATGGCTTCGTTGCGGCGAAATTCTGCCAGCTCTGCTTGAAGCGCGGCCTGCGCTGTTGGCGATTCCTCCTCGCGGCGCATGCGATCAAAGGAGTCACACCGATCGCAGTCCCGATTGGTTCCCCTCGGCTTTCTGCACACCGAGCAAGGGGCGTCTGCTGCGAGCAGACGCTTCACCATGTCAACGAGCGCCCCGACAATCGTTGTCTCCAGTCGGGTCAGCGTTGTCGCGACTTGCGCCGCACTAACCCCTTTTGGCGGGGCGTTGACGAGCTGCTGCTGAAGCTCTCGAAAAGCAACGCTGGCAACATCCTGAATCTGAAGCCGGGTCATGACCCCCCTATTACAAAATCAGTCACTGATCGAGCCCCGGTTGTGGCGTGCCTCTTGCCACACTCCGTCAGGCCGTTCCGCCCTTCTTGTGCGGATGAAAGCGTTTCGTATTTGGATAGAGTGGCGTCCGGGGTCGCCGATTTCCTGAGACATCAATATCGTGGCCGTCCCGCCATATTGCTCCGCTATGTGATATCTCAGCGAATGTCGTACCGTCGCGGACCACGACGCCGCCGTGCCAGTGCTTCTCGGCGATTCGATGCGTCCTGATAAAGACCATGACTCGCTGTTGGGCGTCAGCTAGGTTGGCGACCTTGACCCATTCATCGAGCACTTTCTGATCTGGGTCGTCATGCGTGGCGCGGAGAAGCACTTCCCATTCTTCAGCCAGCTCTTCGTTACCGACTGTGATGGTGTCGCTGGGAACTTTGACCACGGTATTTCGGTTGTCCTTCCAGCGCACCTCTGCATAGCCATCCGAGTGGCCGATGAGCTTGCCCCGTTCACCTGTTAGGTGCTCCGTCACAGCTCTCTGAAGAGGGCTTTCCTTTGTAAGCAGCGCTTCACCCTGCGCGATAGCTTGAGCAGCCTTACTACGGCCCTCTGCCTGATACGCAGCCTCTTCTCGCTGTGCTGCTTCTTGTTCGCGGCGGCGTGAGATCAACTGCTCGGCTTTAACCTGCTGGGGGCGTGGATCATCAACGACCGTCCATTGGGAGTCATAGGGAACTCTCTTTTTGCTAATCGAGCTGGGAAAGACTGAGGATGCGCCCAAGACTCTGACCAGCAATCCATTTTTGCCCTGTTCGACTTGGCCATGGAGAGATGCAGGTGTGCCCCCAAAACCGCGTACTTGCGTATAGACATGATCGCCGGGTTCCGCAATCCACCGTCCATCAGGATACTTCCTGCGGCTCGCTACGACAGGCGGCTTCCGTGTTTCGGTGGAAGACAACACAAGATCGGCGAGAGTGTTTTCGAGCTGAGAGCCAAACCGCCCAAACAGTCTGCTAACGGCGTCGGGCTGCACCCCCTCTGGAGGATGTTCCCGCAGCTCCGCCTCAGTCGCTCGCAGGGCCTGGCCCGCGAGCTGGCCCACCTTGGCCTTAATCCATGGATTGTCTTGCTGTTCCGCTGCGGCTAGAGAGAACGCTTCAAAGAGGGCCGAGTAGTAGCTTGGGTTGTTCCGCAGATTATCTTGTGCGAGTTGCTGAGCAGACTTTCGACTGATGCTGGGATAAGCCATTTGCTCGACTCGTGTTCCAAGATCGAGTTCGGCTGCCTGAGCATGGCTCAAGGTGCCCCCAGCCCCCTCGGGCACCAGCGCCCAGTGCTCCTTGGCCCTGCTGTTGTGATCCCGTTCATTCTCAGACGCTCTCGCAGACCTAAACGGCCAATCGGAATTGGGGCCAGGGTTGAGCCGTTTCCATTCGTCTGCGGCAAGCTGATTTTGGAGTGCAGCTTGCGCCTCAAACTCGTATCCAAAATGGCCCACTGAGTCGCGCTCAAAAACCGTTGGCGCGAGCGCTGCATTTTTGCTCGCGGACAGAGCAGCAACTGTAGCTGCCTCTGCTGCTGATTCTACGCCACCACCGACGGCGGCGCGCACTTCCCCCATGCTAGAAATATTAGCATCGGGGGCCGTCGGTGGCGAGATCAATCAAGGGAGATTTTGGCAGGGAACAAAACCGGATGCACATTGCTGGCTTGCC
>Ga0075163_10007615_pt1 | contig 14295 bp, 12 predicted proteins | sample JI1023141ADNA_FD_71478 | JGI IMG/M metagenome (GOLD analysis project Ga0075163, IMG submission 71478) | Wastewater effluent complex algal communities from Wisconsin, to seasonally profile nutrient transformation and Carbon sequestration -... | ecosystem: Engineered > WWTP > Effluent > Algae...
GAAAGGAACTTCAGGCAATATCGGACAGACTTTCGCCACAGCAACGGAAGTCAGCGAGCAGAAAGATTATTCCATTCTCAATCTCGGTCCAACGCACCCTGCAACACACGGCATTTTTCAAAACATCCTGAAAATGGATGGAGAAATTATCGTAAAAGCAGAACCAACAATTGGCTATATCCACCGCGCTTTTGAAAAGCTTGCTGAACGTAGACCATACAATCAAATCACACCTATCACTGACCGACTTAACTATTGTTCGTCTCCTATCAACAACATGGGATGGCATATGACAGTTGAAAAACTAATCGGTTGTGAAATCCCTAAACGTGGTCAGTACCTGCGAGTGATCATCATGGAACTTTCGCGTATTGCTGACCATATCGTTTGTGATACAGTGATCGCAGTAGACACCGGAGCAATGACAGGCTTCCTTTATCTCTTCCAATGGCGTGAAAAAATATACGAAATTTTCGAAGAAATATGTGGTGCTCGCTTGACTACCAACATCGGAAGAATTGGTGGTATGGAGCGCGACTTCAGTGATAAAGCGTGGAAAAAACTAACGGACTTCCTCAAGGAATTCCCAAAAGCGCTTCACGAATTCGACAAACTGGTTACACGGAATAGAATCTTCATGGACAGGACTATCAATTGTGGTCCAATCTCAGCAGAAAATGCGCTTGCCTATAGCTTCACAGGCCCAAACCTGCGTGCTGCAGGTGTTGATTATGATGTGCGTGTGATGAATCCATATTCATCATATCAAGACTTTGACTTTATCATTCCAGTCGGAACAAATGGCGATACCTACGACCGATACATGGTTCGTCTTGAAGAGATGTGGCAAAGCTTAAGCATCATTCAGCAAGCCATCAAAAATTTACCCGATGGAAATATCTGCGCCGATGTTCCGGAATTTTTCCTTCCTCCAAAAGAAGATGTTTATAGCAAAATGGAAGCACTTATCTATCACTTCAAAATTGTAATGGGTGAAACAGACGTTCCTAAAGGCGAAGTTTATCATGCGGTAGAAGGTGGCAATGGCGAACTTGGCTACTATCTTATCAGTGATGGTGGCAGAACGCCATACAGATTACACATGCGCAGACCGTGCTTTATTTATTACCAGGCTTATCCATCGATGATTGAAGGCGGCATGCTCAGCGATGCAATTCTCACAATGAGTAGCATGAATGTAATCGCCGGAGAACTTGATGCATAATTCAGCCTTATCAGTAACAAAAAAATAGTTGACTCAAATGTCAGACAACAAAGAATATAAATTCTCGGATGAAACACTTGCCACTGCGCAACGAATCATCCGAAGATATCCGGAAGGAAAACAGAAGAGCGCATTGATTCCTTTGCTTCATCTTGCTCAAGCTGAATTCGACGGATGGCTCAGTCCTGGTGCTATGGACTACGTTGCTTCGCTGATACATATTCAGCCCATCGAAGCTTATGAAGTTGCTTCATTTTATTCGATGTTCAACCTCAAACCAGTGGGCAAATGTGTCATTGAAGTCTGCCGCACAAGCTCGTGCTGGTTGTTAGGTGCTGAAGACATCGTCAAGCATATTGAGAAAAAGCTTAACATACACGCCGGTGAAACCAGCAAAGATGGCATGTTCACTTTAAAAACTGTAGAATGCCTCGGTTCATGCGGCACTGCACCTATGCTTCAATGCGGTGGTGATTTCTACGAAAATCTTACTTTCGAAAAAGTCGACACTCTGCTCGACAAAATGAAAGAAGAAGGAAAAAGAAGAGTTTACACTAAAGACGATATGATCAAAATCTGATGGCTAGAAAAATACTCCTCGCAAACGATCATATACCTGGCATCAACACGTTGCGTGTTTATCGCCAGCACGGTGGATATGCCTCATTAGAAAAGGCATTGAAACAAATGACTCCCGAACAGGTAGTGGAAGAAGTCAAGACTAGCGGTCTCCGCGGTCGAGGTGGCGCTGGTTTCCCTACAGGTATGAAGTGGAGCTTCCTCGCTAAACCGGAAGGTGTTGCCCGCTACCTCGTTTGCAATGCTGACGAAAGTGAGCCTGGCACATTCAAAGACAGATACCTCATGGAGCACATTCCTCATCTACTGATAGAGGGAATGATTGCGTCGAGTTACGCGCTTGGTGCAAAAACTTCATACATCTATATACGTGGTGAGTACTTCTATGTGGCACGTATCCTTGAGAATGCCATCGCAGAAGCGTATGAAGCAGGACTTCTGGGTAAAAATATTTTCAACTCAGGTTTCGACCACGACTGTTACGTGCAAGTTGGAGCTGGTGCTTATATCTGCGGAGAAGAAACGGCGCTGATCGAGTCGCTTGAAGGCAAACGTGGTAATCCGCGTATTAAACCGCCATTCCCTGCAATTGCTGGACTTTACGGATGTCCTACGGTGGTCAACAACGTTGAAACAATTGCTGCTGTAGTTCCAATCATTCGTGATGGCGGTGCTGCTTACGCCGCTGTAGGTATCGGAAAAAGCACTGGAACTAAACTGATCTCCGCTTCGGGACACATCAATAAACCAGGCGTATACGAAATTGAACTCGGTGTACCTGTAGAAGAATTCATCTACAGCGATGAATATTGCGGAGGTATTCGCAATGGTAAAAAAATGAAAGCAGTTGTCGCTGGTGGTTCATCGGTGCCAATTCTTCCAACAGAACTAATCCTGAAAACAGCAAACGGCGAACCTCGACTTATGAGCTACGAAAGTCTTGCCGACGGTGGGTTCGCAACTGGAACCATGCTTGGCTCAGGAGGCTTTATTGTGATGGATGAAGACACAAGTATTGTAAAAAATCTTTGGAACTTCACGCGTTTCTATCACCATGAAAGCTGCGGGCAATGCTCTCCATGCCGCGAAGGAACAGGATGGATGGAAAAAATATTGAACAAGATCCTCAGCGGAAATGGAACACTCACAGATGTAGATCTTCTATGGGATATTCAGGCAAAAATCGAAGGAAAAACAATTTGTCCGCTTGGTGATGCCGCTGCATGGCCCGTTGCAAGTGCCATTCGTCACTTCAGAAAAGAATTTGAAGAATATGTGAAGAATGGAAAAAACATCAAGGATGTAAAACATTATTATAGACTCAATAATCTGGTTGGTGCATAATCCATGAAAATTCTCACCTCCATATTATTTGTCATCCTGTTCACCGGAACAATTGCTTCGCAATGGTTTCCTGACGTGAACCGACGTGGCAATCTTTATGGAAGTTGGGGATGGAATCGCGCGAAATATTCAAATAGCAACATCAGATTCAAAGGTGATGGTTATGACTTTACACTACTCGATGTTGCAGCGAAAGATCGCCAAACCGAATTCAAAGCCGACACATATTTCGGTATCAACACGATTACCATTCCGCAGACCAATATGCGTTTTGGATATTTCATCACCGATAACTTATGCATTACAGCCGGTGTAGATCACATGAAGTATGTAATGGTGCAATATCAAGAAGTAGCGTTTGAAGGCAACATCGACAACAAAGATTACTCTTCCTTGGTAGAAGATGGCAAAATAGTTCTTACACCTAATTTTCTGACATTTGAACATACAGATGGTCTCAACTATATCAACGCTGAACTAGAATATCATCAAGGGATTTACCACAAGGGATTTTTTAATCTGAATGTATTGGCGGGCGCTGGTTTCGGTGCCATGATGCCCAAAAGCAATGTGAAGCTGATGGGCTATCCGCGCAACGATGAATTCCATCTTGCCGGTATGGGAACGGATATAAAAATTGGCATTGAAATTTTATTCTGGAAATACTTTTTTCTTCGTTACGAAGGAAAACTTGGTTATATCAATATGCCAGATATCGTAACTCGCAAAGCGAGTATTGAAGACAGAGCATCGCAAGAATTTTTCTTCGCTGCAATGGATGGCATGTTTGGTTTCAATTTTCCGCTTATAAAAAGATCGGAAGAAAAAATTACAGTTGAATAACAAAGCTTGATAAAAGCACAAGAAATTAAAAACCACGAATCATTTTGATTCGGCATAAATAAAAAGATGGCAAAAGTTACGATTGACGGAATCACTATTGAAGTACCCGATGGTACAACAATCCTCAATGCCGCTCGCATGATCGGAGGAGATATTGTTCCTCCAACCATGTGTTATTATTCAAAACTGAAAACAAGCGGTGGATATTGTCGCACCTGTATAGTTAAGGTAACCAAAGGAAGTGAAAAAGATCCACGTCCAATGCCTAAGCCTGTTGCTTCATGCAGAACAACAGTGATGGATGGCATGGAAGTACAGAATCTCACTTCACCAGATTTGCTAGAAGCCCGCGCAGGTGTAGTTGAATTTTTGTTACTGAACCACCCACTCGATTGTCCTGTATGTGATCAGGCTGGTGAGTGTGATCTTCAGAATCTCGCCTATGAAAACGGTAAAGAAGGCACACGTTATGAATTCCCAAGAAGAGAATTCGAACGTATTGATATAGGCGACAAAGTACAGCTTCACATGAACCGTTGTATTCTCTGCTATCGCTGCGTAAAAACAGCAGAGCAGATTACAGATGGTCGTGTGCATGGTGTAATCAACAGAGGTGATGTGGCAGAGATTTCTACCTATGTGCAAAATGCAATTGACAATGATTTCTCAGGAAATGTCATCGACGTTTGCCCTGTAGGTGCTCTTACCGATAAAACATTCCGATTCAAGAGCAGAGTATGGTACACCAAACCAATGGACGCGCATAGAGATTGTCCAAAATGTGAAGGCAAGGTGCGGCTTTGGTTTAAAGGTGAAGAAGTACTTCGCGTAACAGGTAGAAAAGATCAATATAACGAAGTACAAGATTGGATTTGTAATGACTGTCGTTTTGAAAAGAAAAAAACAAGCGACTGGGTTATTGAAGGTCCGTCTCATATTGATCGCAATTCAGTTATTTCAGCCAATCATTACGAAAGCCTGAAAGCGTTGAAAACTACTATTGAAAGACAGAAAAAAGCACTCCCACATGGCAGTAAAGAAGGCCTCGGACACGGTGCACTTGACCCTAATAATATTTAATATCCAAAAGACATTCGAAGACTATGGATGCAATGTTGATTTATAAAATGATCCTTTGTGTGGTTGTATTCGCCATATCACTCGGAATGGCGGCGTACATGACTTGGGGCGAAAGAAAACTCGCTGCCATCTTGCAGGATCGTGTAGGTCCGGATAGAGCCGGTATTTTCGGATTGGCGCAGCCAATTGCCGATGGTATCAAAATGTTCATGAAAGAGGAAATGATTCCTTCTAAGTCCAACAAATGGTTATTCATTTTAGGCCCTTCCTTCTTCATGCTCACAGCCTGCATGACAGGTGTTGTGATTCCTTGGGGCAGCGGCATCACCGTTGGCGATACTACTTATCCCATGCAAATCACTGACATCAACATTGGTTTACTTTATCTATTGGGTGTTGTTAGCATAGGAGTTTACGGCATCATGATCGGTGGCTGGGCTTCGAACAACAAATATTCATTGCTCGGTGCCTTGCGCGCTTCATCACAAATGATCTCTTATGAAGTTGCCATGGGTCTTGCTCTCATCGCTTTGGTGATGATGACCGGTACACTTAGTCTTGGAGAAATTTCAAGACAACAAGATGCCGGATTTGCAAATGTCGTTTATCAGCCACTTGGCTTTCTCATTTTCATCATCTGCGCTTTTGCGGAAACCAACAGAGCGCCTTTTGACCTTCCGGAATGCGAGAGCGAATTGGTAGGTGGATATCACACTGAATATTCTTCAATGAAGCTTGGATTTTTCCTTTTCGCTGAATATGTGAATATGTTCATCAGTTCAGCGGTGATGGCAACACTTTATTGGGGTGGTTACAACTTCCCATTCCAACATGAACTCGGTCTTGAAGGCAATACTTTGGCAATTGTTCAAACGCTCGTGTTGTTCGGCAAAATTTGTATCTTCATTTTTATCTTCATGTGGGTTCGCTGGACACTTCCGCGTTTCCGCTATGACCAACTCATGAACCTTGGCTGGAAGGTATTGCTACCTCTTTCACTTGCTAATATTTTCCTCACAGGTATTGTGATGTATTTCATGGGAAAACTTAACTAAGAAAAAGAACTACCAGAAAATGGCATTAACGAACAGATCGAAAACAGTAACAGTTAGAGAACTCTCATTGGGAGAGAAACTCTATTTTCCTGCGATACTGAAAGGAATGTTGATCACATTCAAACATATTTTCAAACGCACACCTACCATCAAATATCCTGATGTTAAGCGCGAAATAGCCGCAGTATATCGTGGTCAGCACGTACTTAAACGCGATGAGGCAGGCGCTGAAAGATGCACCGCATGTGGATTGTGCGCCGTGGCTTGCCCTGCGGAAGCCATTACCATGGAATCTGCTGAACGCAAAAAGGGAGAAGAAAACCTCTATCGCGAAGAGAAATATGCGAGCATTTATGAAATCAATATGCTCAGATGTATCTTCTGTGGTTTATGCGAAGAGGCTTGTCCAAAAGAAGCCATCTTCCTAACTGATCGTATAGTGCCATCATCATTTACTCGCGGCGAAGAAGTGTTTGGCAAAGACATATTAGTAGAACCTAAAGATGCTCCGATAGATGTTACAGTACGTCAGCGTCCTGAAGTTCTTGAGTTCAAAAAGGATAAAAAGCATTATCACAACAGGACTTTTAAAGATCCTAAACCACAAATAAACACTCATCACTAAGAGTAATTGAATCCGTTAATTGAAACCTGCATATGATTTCTGAATACGTCTTTTGGTTCCTATCTTTTGTAGCTGTCTTCAGCGCGATAGGAATGATCTTTTCGAAAAACCCGGTATTTAGCGTGCTCTCACTCATTGTGACATTCTTCGCTGTGGCCGGACATTACTTTTTGCTCGGAGCGCAATTTCTTGCAGCAGTGCACATCATTGTGTATGCCGGTGCCATCATGGTTCTTTTCCTATATGTGATCATGATGCTGAATCTCAACAAACTCGAAGAAGAAAAACGATCCATGTGGTCGAAAGCTCTAAGTGTAGTAGCAGGTGGCATTCTGATGCTCGTGGTAGTTGCCGCGTTGAGAAGAACCGACGAGCTTAATGCAGTGCAAGCAGCAGCCTATAATGGAGAAATTGGACTGACCAAAAACTTAGGAACAGTTCTCTACAAAGAATTCCTTTTGCCATTTGAACTTGCCAGTGTGCTTTTCCTTGGTGCCATGGTTGGTGCTGTTTATTTATCTAAAAAAGATTTAGCCTGATGGAACTCTTTCACAATATCACAATCAATCATTACCTTACACTTTCAGCAATCTTATTTGCTCTTGGCGTGTTCGGTATTCTTTATCGCCGCAATGCGATCATCATGTTCATGTGTGTTGAACTTATGCTCAACGCAGTGAACATTACGTTGGTGGCCTTTTCCAAGATGTGGAATCAAACGGATGCGCAGGTGTTCGTTTTTTTCATCATGGTTGTGGCAGCAGCAGAAGTAGCTGTAGGACTTGCAATTCTTATGATGCTTTACAGAAATATGCATACCACGGACACAACGTTTCTTGACAAACTCAAATTCTGATCGCGGACATGGAAAAATTAGTTACACTCATACCACTATTTCCGCTTGCGGGATTTCTATATATCACTTTCTTCGGAAAAGGATTTGGGAAAAATTTTATCGGAGGCCTCGGCGCTTCTGCAATCTTCCTTTCGTTTGTTGTTTCAGTATTGGTATTTACAACCCAAATGCATGGCGCGCATCCAACGGTTGTGAAAGCATTCGATTGGATCACCGCAGGTTCATTCAATATTGACTTTGCCTTACTTGTTGATCCGCTTTCTTCGATTTACCTTTTGTTCATCACGGGTGTTGGTTTTCTGATTCATGTATATTCAATAGGATATATGCACGACGATGAAGGCTTCAATCGATTTATCGCATATCTCAACCTCTTCGTTTTCTTCATGCTCATCCTTGTGCTTGGAGATAGTTATGTCACAATGTTCGTTGGATGGGAAGGTGTCGGTGTGTGCAGCTTTATGCTCATCGGATTCTGGTACAAAGACATGAAGAATAACGATGCTGCTAAAAAAGCATTTATTGTAAACCGCATCGGTGACCTTGGACTTATCCTAGGTATGTGTCTTCTTTTCGCTTATAGCGGTTCATTGCGATTCGATGATTTGTATATCAGCGGCAACGACATATCAGGAATTCCAGGTGGAGTAGCAGCGACAATAGGCATTCTGCTTTTCATCGGAGCTATGGGTAAAAGTGCTCAGATTCCTTTACATACTTGGTTGCCAGACGCGATGGCTGGTCCTACGCCTGTCTCTGCGCTCATCCACGCCGCTACAATGGTAACTGCCGGTATCTATATGGTGGCTCGCAGTAGCAATCTATATGCTATGTCAGACGTCGCAAGTGAAGTAATCGTTTGGGCTGGAATTCTCACTTCGCTCATGGGTGCTACCATAGCGTTGACACAAAATGACATCAAAAAAGTGCTGGCATACTCTACTGTATCTCAGCTTGGTCTTATGTTCGTTGCACTAGGCCTTGGGGCTTATAGCACAGCAGTATTCCATGTGATAACACATGCGTTTTTCAAAGCGCTTTTGTTCCTTGGATCTGGATCTGTCATTCACGGCATGAGCGGAGAACAAGACATCAGAAGAATGGGTGGCTTAAAAAAATGGATGCCTGTGACACACCTCACGTTCCTAATAGGTACCATTGCTATTGCCGGTATCTTCCCGTTTGCTGGATTCTTTTCTAAAGATCAAATCATCGCCGTAGCATTTGAAGAAAATAAAGTAATATTTATACTAAGCATGATTGTGAGTGCTTGCACTGCATTTTACATGTTCCGTCTTTATTTCCTCACATTCCACGGTAAATTCCGAGGCACACACGATCAAGAACATCATCTGCATGAATCACCAAAAGTGATGACCATTCCACTAGTTGTGCTTGCTGTTCTATCTGTGGTTGGTGGCTTTATAGGATTGCCTCATGCTGTCGGTGAAAACATGGGCATGCACTGGCACTGGCTCGATCATTACCTCGACGGCACGGTAGTCATGCCTTCGATGCACATGGAACTTGGTACAGAAGTAATGCTGATGGCACTGGCAACTGTAGTTGCTGTAGCTGCTATCTATTACGCATGGCTTATCTACAAAAAACGAGGAGAGCTTGCTCTTGAAGACAAGGACATCCGTTCTGAAGCACATATTTTATTGCTGAATAAATATTGGTTCGATGAACTTTATGATAAAATAATCAGGAAACCTGTTGATTCAATTAGCAGATTTTTTGGTAAAACTGTTGAACCACATATGATCGACGGACTGGTTGAAGGCTCCGGTATTGCTTCAGAAGGCGCAGGTAATAAACTACGCCTTCTTCAATCTGGTAGTCTCTTCATGTACATTCTGATATTCACCATAGGACTAATCGCACTTCTTTTATACATCTAAAAAATTATGCTGACACTACTGCTGATAGCAATACCCTTATTTATGGCCGGCTCCATCTTCCTGATGGGCGCTAAATCTGCCAGACAATTGGCCTTATGGGCGGGTATTGCACAATTGATCGTCACCATAGGAGCCATCTGGACATTCCAATCTGGAGACACACAAGGATTACTCACGTTCAACCAGCAATGGATTGGACCATTAGGTATCTCATTTGCTTTTACCCTCGACGGCATTAGCTTGGTAATGGCCTTGCTTTCGTCATTGCTATTACCTGTTATCGTATATGCATCTTACAACAGAACATTCAAAAATCCACATGTGTTTTATGGACTTATGTTGCTCATGGTGGCATCAATGAATGGCGCATTCACCACTAGCGATGGTTTGATGTTTTATGTATTCTATGAATTCGCGCTGATTCCAATCTACTTCATGATATTGATATGGAGTAACGCTGAGAACAAAGCAAAAACAACTTTGAAGTTTTTCATTTACACTTTGTTCGGTAGTTTATTTATGCTCGTTTCGCTTCTATACGTTGCGCAGACATCAACATCTTTTGCGATCACCGATTTATATGACGCAGGTCGCTCACTTAGCGCACTTGAACAAGGCTGGGTATTTGCAGGATTTTTCATCGCCTTCGCAGTGAAAATTCCAATTTTTCCTTTTCATTCCTGGCAGCCATCTACCTACGATGCAGCACCTACAGCGGCCACTATGCTTCTTGCAGGTATCATGCTTAAAATGGCAAGCTATGGTCTGATACGTCTGGTTGTGCCAATGTTACCTGACGGTGTAGCTGAATACGGAACCTGGGCATTAGCGCTCTCGGCATTCAGCGTGATATATGCGTCAGCTCTTGCAATCACTCAAAAGAGATACAAAACGCTGATCGCGTGGTCTTCGATTGCTCACCTTGGTGTGTTATCAGCAGGCATACTTTCAGGAAACATTCAGGGTATTCAGGGAGGTGTTTTTGAAATGCTCTCTCACGGAATCTTGTCAGTTGGTCTCTTCTTTGTTTATGACATTATAGAAAGCAGAATGAAGCACGATGACATGTCGAAGATGGGTGGTATTCGCGAATCGAATCCTCTATTCGCCTTTATGTTTTTTGTCATTGTAATGGGCTCTGTTGCGCTGCCTATGACAAGCGGATTTATTGGTGAGTTTCTTCTAATTCTCGGCTTTTATCAATACAGTCCAATACTTGCTGGTATAGCCGCGCTTACGGTAGTGCTCGGTGCAGTTTACATGTTGCGAGCTTTCCAAAGTATGATGCTCGGTCCTGCTAATGCAGCAACCATCAATTTTGCACCACTAACAAAACAAGAAAAAACAGTACTCACCATTATTGTGGTACTGGTAATTGCCATCGGTGTTTATCCCGATCCAATACTTTCTCTCTCTAACCCAACCGTTGAAAATCTCTTACAAGGCATTCACTGATGAAAGAAATAATAATAATATCCGTCCTCGGTATCGTCGTCCTGGCGCTTGATATTCTCAAAATGCGCAAGCTCATCCTTCCATTAACAGTGGCAGGACTGACGGCTCTTGTTGCGTGTTCCATTCTAGATTGGGGACACAACGAAGTGCCATTCGCACAGTATGGTGGCATGCTGCTTTTCGACAATTATGCTCTTGCTTTTACTTCTGTATTTGGCATACTAGGTATATTTTGGCTTCTGATGAATAGCGATCAATACGCGCCTACATCAAGCAAACGAACAGACATTTTTGCCTTGATGATATTCAGTATGTGCGGCGCAGTAGTTCTTGCATCATACACGAATCTTGTAATGCTCTTCCTAGGGGTAGAAATTTTATCTATACCAGTTTATGTTCTCGCCGCTAGTGATCGTAAAAATGTATTGAGCAATGAATCAGGCTTTAAATATTTCTTCCTAGGCGCGCTTGCCTCAGCGATATTGTTGTTTGGTATTGCTCTTGTTTATGGCGCGTGTGGATCATTCGATATGAATATCATTCATGAAAAAGTTTCTGGAGGAGTAAACAATGGACTGATGCTTTTCGGATCGGCTTTGATGCTGGTAGGTTTCTGCTTTAAAATTTCAGTTGCACCATTTCACATGTGGGCACCTGATGTGTATCAAGGTGCGCCAACACCAATTACAGCATACATGGCAACCATAGTGAAAGGCGCAGCATTCGCAGGTATGTTCAAACTTTTCGGATCAGCTCTAATGCCACTTCCTGCTTCACTTCTCACAGCTATTGCAGTTATGGTCTTCCTCACCTTGGTCCTTTCTAACTTTATAGCTTTAGTTCAAACAAGTTCAAAAAGACTTCTCGCTTATTCAAGTGTTTCACATGCCGGATTTATGCTCGGTTTTGTGATGATGGCTCAAAACGCACCCGCGAAGTACCTACTCTATTATGTGCTCACTTATGGAATTGCCAGTCTCACGGCGTTCTCTGTATTGAATCACGTTGCGTCATTCCAAAATGGTGACGACAGCCAAAATGCGTTCAAAGGTCTTGTCAAGAGAAATCCTGTAATGGCTGGAGCGATGACCGTTTCATTGTTCAGCATGGCAGGCATTCCTCCTTTGAGTGGTTTTCTAGCGAAATACTATGTGATAACAGAATTGCTCAGTGGTGGATACATCTACATCGTTATTGCCATGGTAATCACTTCCGCAGTTGGTGCCTACTACTATCTGCGCCTCATCATGACGATGTTCACACCAATTGAAAATGCTGGTAGAATCGTTGTTGGAAATCTTCAACGCTCACTCTACCTTATTCTCACTATTCTGATTGTTGCATTGTTCTTCGCCGCAAGTTTATTGGAATTGATAGAGCTTTAAAACGAAGTACCGTTTCTCTTTCGAAGGAATTAATCAGAAACATTAAATGAATAGAGAGGTGCAGTTGCACCTCTTTTTTTAGTACAGATAATCCTGATCTCCCAAATTTCCTCTTCGCTGAATTTTGAGATCTTGCAACAGTGCTGACTTGATATTGAGCTGCGCCATATAACTTTTCCTTTGTCCAAAAGGAACATAGTTCAGAGAAAACTCCCAACAATGCAAATCCCAATGAAGGCCAATGTTCGTGGTTGTAAAATCACGAAGCCCAAAGTCCTTAAACTGCAAGTCCTGGTATCTAGCATTACTCATATCATAACCGCTGTTAAAACTCACCGCCCACCTTTTGAACAGCGTGAAATCACCGCTAAACGTCAGTGCCTGTTTCAACACCAATGTGTCTTGTCGAGTTTCTTTATCGAAGCTTTTTGCCAACCTAAAGTTGTAGTTCAAATTCAACGACCACGGAATATTGAAATCAATCAACCCTTCTTTGTTGTTCTCTATCAATTCCGATTCTTCGGGAGTAAGCTCTTTATCTGCACGCTCCGGTTGACTCACATTTTTACTCTTAAATCTAAAACCCAAGGCAAGGTTTGTTCCTTCCATACGCATCAGAGAGCCCTTTGAAGAAACTAAGAAATCATTGATTTCTCTTCCATTGGTATCACGATCATAAAGACTATAGGTAGAACTGTAGTTGAGTGTAATGTTTTTAGCTATAGTCGTGAAAGCACTCATCGAAAGATTGCTGAAGTTTAAAGAGTCAGCAAACATGTTGTACGACAAAGATTTTTTCCAGCTATCGATCAACTTCATTTTCGAATAAGTCGATTTAGCTGCATTCCTGTCTTTGACCTTCGCTTCAAAATTGTTTGTAGAACTCCAATTTAAATTGAACTGTTCTGTGGAATTCTGAGGCTGGTATGCAGCAATATCAAATGGACTGTATCCTATAAAGTCTCCCGTGGAAGAAAAAATCCCTTGATTAAAATTACTGTATGGCGAATAACTTGCTCCGACATTCCACTGAATCATATGTCGTATAGCCTTTATCGCTCGACCACTTCCGAAATTGAATGTGCCATAAAGTCTTGAATTGAAACTTCCCGATGCACTCCAATTCATCGCACTTCGCCAACCAAAGATTGTATCTCTAGATACAGTTTGTGAAACGTCATTAAATGCCTGATCAATGTACTTAAAGGTATTCACCATAGAACCATTGAGCGACATCACGAAGGTGCCATACTGCGCAGCTTTCAACGATGTTGATGCTTGAGCTTGCATTCTCAACCCATTGCGACTTCTGAGATACAAACTATCCAGATTTGCAAATGAAAAGAGTTTTTCATTTTCGCTTACGGCATTCGTCATGTCGGCTGAGGCAGTGAGACCCACGTTGTCGAGCGTCTTTTTCAGAATAGGTTTTGATTCGAAAAATCTACCCAACGTCATTCTCGACATATTGAGGTTTACCGTTGGCAATGTCACTTGCACATTTCTGGATTGTGTATTTTGCGTATGTCCGGCTGTAACACCCAAATTAAAAGGTGAATCAGGCCATCTTTTTGACCATTGAATACGCGAGCTAAAGGTGCTGCTCAAGAAATCCTGTTGTGAAGTATTCAAGTTGTTACGAAAATTATTCAGGGTACCAAGATTCACATTCGAACTAAATGTTGAATTCGGCCTTGATTTCGGATCCTGGTTATGCGTCCACTGAACATTGAAATTGACAGACTCCGCATAATTGGACAACTCGGGTATACCATTCTTATTGACAACCCTGGAGATATTAAAGTTACCATTATAGCGATAGAGTCTTTTGTAATTGGTAATGTTACGAACGGCCCATGAACCGCGGGTATACACATCGAAAAGCACGCGAGTGTCGAGGTATTTATTCACTGGCACATAATATCCAAGATTTTGAATGAAATA
>Ga0075163_10007617_pt1 | contig 14294 bp, 10 predicted proteins | sample JI1023141ADNA_FD_71478 | JGI IMG/M metagenome (GOLD analysis project Ga0075163, IMG submission 71478) | Wastewater effluent complex algal communities from Wisconsin, to seasonally profile nutrient transformation and Carbon sequestration -... | ecosystem: Engineered > WWTP > Effluent > Algae...
CCAGGTCGCCCGCGTCGTCAAGTCCGGCACCGCCGAGCTGTGGGCCGGCACCACCGTCTCCACCGGCGCCAACAACACGATCCCCCGCGTCCCCTTCACCGCCACCGCCACCCGCATGACGGTCCGCGTCTGGTCGCCCCACGCCGGCATCCCAGTCCGCCTGAAGCTCGAGGACGCTGGCGACCCCACCCACTCCGTCGAGGCCGAGGCCACCGTCACCGTCGCCTCCGGCTGGCAGACCCTCACGATCGACTTCGCCAACCAGGCCGCCGGCACCGCCGCCCTGAACCTCGCCTACACCTACAACCGCGCCTCGCTCTTCTTCAACTTCGGCACCACCGGCGCCATGGCCGGCGAGCGCATCTACTTCTTCGACGACCTCGCCTTCGCCCCCTGACCCGCGCTCCCTTGACAGCGGCGAAGCCATGTTGGTACTTTGTTTGACGGCCGAACAAAGCCCCGTCCCGTCCCCGGGATGGAGAGCGTACACCGCGAGCGGGCGCGCTCGCCACGCGCGGTGCCTCGGCCGGACCACAGGGGCGCCGACCACCATGGCCAAGACCGCAACCTCGAAGGCGAGCCGGCCAGCGCCGGCACCGCTGACGCCGAGCCCGAGCATGCCCGGCGTGCTGCGGATGATCTGGCAGGAGCAGCAGCTCTCGCGCGCCGACATCGCCCGCCGCACCGGGCTCAGCCGCTCGACGGTATCGGAGCTGGTGAGCCTGCTCTTGCCCACCGGCCTCTTGGCCGAGGTCGGGGTCGGCGCGTCGAGCGGCGGCCGACGGCCGATCGTGCTGCAGTTCCAGGACGACGCCCTCGGCGTCCTCGGCGTCGACATGGGCGCCGGCCACGTCTCGGTCGCGCTCACCAACCTGCGCGGCGCGGTGGTGGCGTGGGAGCACGCGAGCCACCCGGTCCGCACCGATCCGACCGGCGCGCTGGCCCTCATGACCGAGCTGGCGACCCGCTGCGTCCGGCAGTGGGGCCACAAGCCCGAGCGGCTCCTCGGCATCGGCGTCGCGGTGCCGAGCCCGGTCGATCTCGCCCGCCCCGACGAGCTGTGCGACGTGATCCTCCCAGCCTGGCGCGGCGTGTCGGTCGCGGCTGCCCTGCGCAAGCGGTTCGGCGTGCCGGTCTTGATCGACAACGACGCCAACCTCGCCGCGCTGGCCGAGCGCTGGTGGGGCCTGGGGCGCGGCGTCGACGAGGCGGCCTACATCAAGGTCGCCACCGGCGTCGGCTCGGGCCACATCATCGGCGGGCGGATCCACCGCGGCGCGCGGGGCCTGGCCGGCGAGATCGGCCACCTGGCGATCGATCCACGCGGCGCCGCCTGCGTGTGCGGGTTGCGCGGCTGCCTGACGACGCTGGTCGGCGCCCAGGCCCTGGTCGCCCGGGCCCAGGCGCTCTTGCCGGCGTACCCGACCAGCGCGGTCGCGCGCGGCGACCTGACGATCGGCGCGATCGAGGACGCCGCCTTGGCGGGTGATCCGCTGGCCCTGCGCGTCGTCGACGAGGCCGCGGATCATCTCGGCATCGCGATCGCCAACCTGCTCAACCTGCTCAACCCGTCGCTGGTCATCATCGGCGGCAGCCTGGCCCGGCTCGGCGAGGTCCTGCTGGTACCGCTGCGGCGCGCGGTCGATCGCCGCACGCTCATCACCTCGGTGCGGGCCGCCACCATCGCCACCAGCAGCCTGGGGGGGCGCTCGGTCGCGATCGGCGCCGCGACGATGATCCTCGATCGCGCCTTCAACGATCCATCGCTGTTCCCGACCGCGGCCGCGAGCCGCTGAGGACCTGCCCATGCCGACCTCGTCCGCTCGATCGTCGCTGATGTCACGGGTCACGCTGGTCGGGGCGCTGGCGGCCACCGGCTGGGCGGCCACCGGCTGCTCGCCTCCCGCCCTCGAGCTGGTGTGGGCCGACGAGTTCACCGGCGCCGCCGGGGCCACCCCCGACCCGGCGAGCTGGAGCTTCGAGATCGGCACCGGCAACGGCGGCTGGGGCAACGGCGAGCTGCAGTACTACCGACGCGAGAACGCCGTTTTGGACGGCGACGGCCACCTGGTGATCACCGCGCGCCGCGAGGACTTCGCCGGCAGCGCCTACACCTCGTCGCGGCTCATCACCAAGGGCCTGCGCGAGTTCGCCTACGGGCGGTTCGAGGCCCGGGTCAAGCTGCCGCGCGGCCAGGGCATCTGGCCGGCGTTCTGGCTCCTCGGCGGCAACATCGATCAGGTGCCGTGGCCGGGCTGCGGAGAGATCGACATCCTCGAGCTGCGCGGCCAGGCGCCCGATCGCGTGCTCGGCAGCCTGCACGGTCCCGGCTACTCGGGCGCCGGCGCGGTGACCGACACCTACGTCCGCCCTGGTGGGGTCGGCTTCGACGACGACTTCCACACGTTCGCGATCGAGTGGGATGAACGCTACGTGGCGTGGGAGGTCGACGGCGAGACCTATCAGGTCGTGACCCCGGCCCAGCTCCCCGAAGGCGCGCCGTGGGTGTTCGATCGCGAGTTCTTCGTGCTGCTGAACCTCGCGGTCGGCGGCAACTTCGTCGGGCCGCCCGACGCCACCACGGTCTTCCCCCAGGCCATGGTGATCGACTACGTGCGGGTGTCGCAGGCGGCGCGGTGAGCGCCGTCCTTCGGCCCAGGCGCGCCGCGGGCGCCGTCGCGGTCCTGGTCGCGGCCGCGGCCGCCGCTGGCTGCGTGCGCGATCGGGTCGAGCCGCCGCCCGGCGTCTTGACGGTGTCGGTCGAGCAGCAGGCGTCGTGGGTGCGCAACTTCAACCCGCTCACCACCGCGACCGCGCCGCGCTGGCCGACCCAGGCCGGGATCTACGAGCCGCTGTACGTGTGGAACAGCGTGCGCGGCGAGCAGGTGCCGTGGCTAGCCACCGCCTACGCCTGGCGCGACGACTACCGGGTGCTGCGGGTCACCACCCGGTCCGGGGTGAACTGGTCCGACGGCCGACCGTTTACCGCCGCCGACGTCGCCTTCACGTTCAACCTGCTCAGGCGGGTGCCGGCCCTCGACCGCCGCGGCCTGTGGAGCTTCCTCGGCGAGGTCACCGCGGTCGACGACACCAACGTCGACTTCACGTTCAGCCGTCGGTTCCTGCCCGGCCTCGACGACGTCCTGGTCCAGCTCATCGTGCCGGCCCACGTCTGGGAGCACGTCGACGATCCCATCGCGTTCGCCAACGAGTCGCCGGTGGCGACCGGGCCGTTCACCGAGGTCCGGGTGTTCCGCAACCAGATCTACGAGCTCGGCAAGAACCCCAACTACTGGCAGCCGGGCAAGCCCAAGCTCGAGGCCCTGCGGTTCCCCGCCTATCCCAGCAACGACCGCGCGAACCTGGCCCTCATCTTCGACGAGGTCGACTGGGCCGGCAACTTCGTCCCGGCGATCGATCGGGTCTTCGTCGAGCGGTCGCCGGCCCACCACGCCTACTGGTTCCCGCTGACCGGCACCACGATCTTCCTCTACCCCAACACCCGCCGGCCGCCGTTCGACGACCCGCGCGTGCGCAAGGCGCTCAGCATGGCGATCGACCGCGAGCTGGTGGTCGCGGTCGCGCTCTACAACTACTCGCGCCCGGCCGACCCCACCGGCTTGTCCGACGCCTACGCCGGCTGGCGCGATCCGGTGGCGGCCGACGCCGGCTGGACCCGCCACGATGTCGCCGCCGCCAACGCGCTCCTCGACGAGGCCGGCTTCGCCCGCGACGGCAGCGGCCACCGCCGGCTGCCCAACGGCAAGCGCTGGCGCTACGAGATCATGGCGGTCGCCGGGTGGTCGGACTGGGTCCGCGCCGCCCAGGTGATCGCCCGCGGCCTGCGCGAGGTCGGCATCGACGCCAGCGTGCGCACGTTCGACTTCGGCGCATGGTCACAGCGAGTCCAGGAGGGCAAGTTCGATCTGACCCTGGGCTGGTCCTTCGAGGGCCCGACGCCCTACACGTTCTACCGCTGGCTGATGGCGACCGCGACGGTGAAGCCCGAGGGCACCGTGTCGATGTCCAACTGGCACCGTTACGGTAGCCCCCGCGCCGACCAGCTCCTCACCGCGTTCGAGGCCGAGGCCGATCCGGCGGCCCAGCGTCAGCTCATCACCGAGCTGCAGCGGACCTTCGCCGCCGAGGCCCCGGCCATCCCGATCTACCCCAACCCGTCGTGGGGCGAGTTCAACACCCGTCGGTTCACCGGCTTCCCGTCGGCGGCCAACCCCTACGCCGATCCGTCGCCCAACAAGTCGGATCGCGCCGAGACCTTGCTGCTCCTCACCACGATCGAACCTCGGCCGGAGGTGCGGTGATGCGATACCTCCTGCGACGCCTCGGCTTCTACGCGATCGCGGCCTGGGCCGCGCTGACCATCAACTTCTTCTTGCCCCGGCTCATGCCGGGCGACCCGGCGACCGCGCTGTTCGCGCGCTTCAAGGGTCGGCTCAGCCCCGAGGCCATGGCCGGACTGCGCGAGGCCTTCGGTCTGACCGACGCGCCGCTCATCACGCAGTACGTCACCTACCTGGGCCACGTCCTGCGCGGCGACTTCGGCACGTCGGTGACCTACTACCCGCAGCCGGTCAGCGAGGTGATCGTCACCGGCCTTCTGTGGACGCTCCTCCTGGCCGGCACCGCGGTGATCTTGAGCTTCGCGATCGGCTCGATCCTCGGGGTGATCGTCGCGTGGTGGCGCGGCGGTTGGGCCGACACGCTCCTGCCCGCGACCTTCGCCTTCCTCGGCGCGTTCCCGTACTTCTGGTTGGCGATGGTGGCGCTCTACGTGCTCGGGTTCCGCTGGGGCATGTTCCCCCTTGGCCACGCCTACAGCGACGATCTGTCGCCGGCGTGGACGTGGACCTTCATCGTCGACGTGGCCCGCCACGCCGCGCTGCCGATCGCCACCGTCGTGGTCGCGACCCTGGGCGGGTGGATGCTCGGCATGCGCAACGCGATGATCTCGGTGCTCGGCTCGGACTACGTCGCGCTGGCCCGGGCCAAGGGCCTGCCGCCGCGCCGGGTGGTGGTGCGCTACGCCGCCCGCAACGCGCTCTTGCCCAACGTCACCGCGTTCGGCATGGCGATCGGCTTCGCGCTGTCGGGCTCGCTCCTGACAGAGATCGTGTTCTCGTACCCGGGCCAGGGCTATCTCCTGGTCCAGGCGGTGCGCAACCAGGACTACCCGCTCATGCAGGGCATCTTCTTGGTCTTCACGCTGGCGGTCCTGGGCGCCAACTTCCTGGTCGACCTGGTCTACTTCTGGCTCGACCCGCGGACCCGGGAGGTCGGCTCGTGAGCGGCGCGGTGACCGCGCGCGCCACCGGGGTCGCGGCCTGGTGGGAGGCGATCCGCCGCGATCGCAAGGCCACGCTCGGCTTCGCGCTGATCGCCGGCTTCCTGCTCATGGGCGTCGTCGGCTCGTGGTTTGTCGGCGATCCCGACGCCATGGTCGGCGTGCCGCTGCAACCGCCGTCGGGCGCCCACTGGCTCGGCACCACCGGCCAGGGCCAGGACGTCGTGGCCCAGACCGTCGTCGGCACCCGGGTGTCGCTCTTGATCGGCTTCGGCGTCGGCCTGGCGGTGGTGACGATCGGCGCGCTGATCGGGGTGACCGCCGGCTACTTCGGCGGCCTGGTCGACAGCGGCCTGTCGCTCGTCATCAACATCTTCCTGGTCCTGCCCGGGCTGCCGCTGGCGATCGTGATCGCCGCGTACCTGCCGGCCGGGCCGTCGACGGTGGCCTTCGTGCTGATCGTCACCGGCTGGGCGTGGAACGCGCGCGTGCTGCGGGCCCAGACCTTGATGCTGCGCCAACGCGACTTCATCGCCGCGGCCCTGGTGAGCGGCGAGAGCCACCTGCGGATCATCACCCGCGAGCTCTTGCCCAACATGACCTCGCTCCTGGTCGCGCAGCTCATCGGCAGCGCGATCTACGCGATCGGCGCCCAGGTCGGGCTCGAGTTCCTCGGCCTGGGCGACGTGTCGGCGGTGACCTGGGGCACCAACTTGTACTGGGCGACCAACGACTCGGCGCTCCTGACCGGCGCGTGGTGGACCTTCGTACCGACCGGGCTGGGGGTGGCGCTGGTCGGCTTCGGCCTGGTGATGCTCAACTCCGGCTTCGACGAGGTCACCAACCCGCGGCTGCAACAGGAGCGCGCGTGGCGGGCCTTCCTCATCGGCGGCGGCCACGCCGTCACCCGGTCGACGCCGGTGGTGGTGCCCCGTGACTGAGCCGACCAGCCCCGACCCCGCCGCCCGCGCCGACGAGCCGATCCTGTCGGTGCGCGAGCTGTGCGTCGACTACATCACCGCGACCGGCCCGGTGCGCGCGGTCGAGCGGGTGTCCTTCGACCTGGCCCGGGGCGAGATCCTCGGCATCGCCGGTGAGTCGGGCAGCGGCAAGTCGACCGTGGCCCAGGCGGTCTTGCGCATCCTGCCGCCGCCGGCGGTGATCAGCGGCGGCCAGGCGCTGCTCGAGGGCCGCGACCTGTTCCGCATGTCCGAGGCCGAGCTGCGCTCGGTGCGGTGGCGGCGCATGGCGATGGTGTTCCAGAGCGCGATGGACGCCCTGAACCCGGTGCTGACGATCCGCGAGCAGCTCGAGGACACCCTGCGGGCCCACCCGTCGGTCGAGGTCGGGCGTCGCCCCGGCCGCCCCGAGGAGCTCCTGGCGCTGGTCGGCATCAGCGCCGATCGCCTCGACAGCTACCCGCATCAGCTCTCGGGCGGCATGCGGCAGCGGGTCGGCATCGCGATCGCGCTGGCCCTCGAGCCGGCGCTGGTGGTGCTCGATGAGCCGACCACCGCGCTCGACGTGATCGTCGAGGGCGAGATCCTGCGCAAGCTCCTCGAGCTGCGCCGCCGCTTCGGGTTCTCGGTCATCTTCATCACCCACGACCTGACGCGCATGCTGCAACTGTGCGACCGGGTCGCGATCTTCTACGCCGGCCGCCTGGTCGAGGTGGCGCCGGCCGCGGCCCTGCGCGCGACCCCGCGCCACCCGTACACCCAAGGCCTCCTGCGCGCCTTCCCGTCGGTCCACGGCACCGACGACGACCTGGTCGGCATCCCGGGCGCGCCGCCCAGCCTGCGCGATCCACCCCCCGGCTGCCGGTTCAACCCGCGCTGCGATCAGGCGATCGATCGCTGTCGCACCGTCGAACCGGCCCTGGTCGCCCTCGGCGGCGGCCGCCAGGTCGCGTGCCACGTCGCGGTCGCCGATCCGCCGCCCTGATCGACCTCGGTCTCGGCCTCGGCCTCGGTCTCGGTCTCCGCCTCGGTCTCGGCCTCGGTCTCCGCCTCGGTCTCGGTCTCGGGTTCGGCCTCGGGTTCGGCCTCGGTCTCGGGTTCGGCCTCCGCCTCCCTCTCCGTCAGCGCGCGACCGCCGCCTTGGGCGTGCGATCCGCGCGGTACAGCCCCCAGTGCTTCTCGACCTCATCGGGGTGCGGGCCGCCCTTCCAGTTCTCGTCGAAGGCCTCGAAGAACGTGCTGACGATGCCGGCCTTCGCGATCCACGCGGTGTAGGCCTCGAAGAACCACCGCTGCTCAGCCTCGCCGACCGCGCCCTTGATCAGCCGCGCCTGCTCGCCCTCGGTGTGGCGCTGGGTGGCCCAGCCGGTCTCGCCGAGGATCACCGGCCGATCGGGGAACCGCGCGACCACCTCGGCGTACTTGCCCTGGGTGAAGGCCAGCGCCTCGTCGAGCTGGACGCCGTTCCACAGCGGGTGGACGTGCAGGACGATGGCGTCGAGCTCGGCCGCCAGCGGCGCGATCGCCGGGTCGAGCCAGGCCGCGTAGTCGTCGGCGACCGCGACCGGCGCGGCGACGGCGCCGCGGACGGCGCGGACGTAGCCGATCAGCTCGTCCTGGGGCACGCGGTGCGCCGACCACGACACCTGGGTCTCGTTGCCGACCACCACCGCCGCTACCAGCTCGGGATAAGTCTTGGCCAAGGTGATCGCCGCGTCGACCTCGGCCTGGTTGGCCGCGGCGGCGTCCGGCGCGATCCACACGCCCAGGAGCACCTTGACCGGCAGGCGATCGGCGCGGATCACCTCGAGGATGCGCGGGGCCGGATCGACCGCGCCATAGATGCGGATGAGCCCCCAGCGCGCGGCCAGGACCTGTAGATCGGCGCGCAGCTCGGCGGTGGTCGGCGCCGGGCCGCCCGGCCGCTGGCCGTCGCGGTGGGGGCCGTAGCAGATGCCGTCGCCGAGCCAGCGACCGTCGAGGGTGAGCGCCAGCGGCCGCAGGCCCGAACCCTGGGCCCCAGGCTCGGCCGGGCGCGACGCGACGCCGGCACACCCGGTCGCGGCCAGCGCGACCGCCGCCGTCACCGCCGCGACGAACCCGCGGCGCCTCACAGCGCGACGTTCAGGTAGGTGCGGACCTCGTACTCGTGGCCCCAGCGCGACGGGTCGCTCGGGTCGGGCACGAAGCGCGCGCCGGAGTAGCCGTTCAGGTACCGGCTCAGCACCCGCACGCCGAACCGGGTCTGACGCTGCCACAACCAGCGCACCGGCCCGGCGGTGTAGGCGACGTCGCCCATGAGCTGGAGCGGCAGCGTACTGTTGAAGTCGCGGTAGTAGTCGTAGGGACCCCAGTCGTTGAACTTGGCGAAGCCGGCGACCATCAGCGAGCGCCAGGTCACCCGGGCCTCGCCGCCGTAGCGGTTGGGCTGGCGACCGTCCTGGCCGAAGGCCTGCGGGTTGCCGGCGAAGGCCAGCGCGGCCAGGCGGACGTCCTTGCGCGGGCTGCCGACGACGCGCAGCTTGGCCTCCCAGACGTCGGCCGCCGGCACGCCGCGGTCCCAGGCGAACCGGGTCACGCCGTCGCTGGCGAACCAGAAGCCGGCGTCCAGCGTGGTCGGCTGGTGGCGGAACGCCAGATCGAGGCTGGCGGCGAACGAGGCGTCCTCGCGCAGATCGTTGTCCCAGGCCCACAGCCAGGTCGCCGGGGTCGGATCGTAGGTCAACATCAGCTCGGCGCCCAGGGTCTCGCGGTTGGCGCGGACCGCGAACGGATCGTCGTCGATGTTGCGGGCGGAGTTGCCGCCCAGGCTGGGCCCGGGGCCGACCAGCGGCCGCTGCCACATCAGGTTGGGCGCGATCTGGAACGGGCCGCGGTTGTAGGCCAGGCCGGTGAAGGCGTTCACCTGGTTGCCCGAGCCCGAGTCCTTGAGGGTCCAGCCGGTGAAGGTGATGCGAGCGTCGGGTCCGGCGTCGGCGACCAGCCCCATGTACGCGGCCTGGGCGTACCAGTGCAGGGGGCCACGCTCGTAGGTGACCTTGGCCTTGACGCCCAGGCTGTCGGCCGCGACCACGGTCTCGACCTCGCCGTCCTCGGTCAGGTAGGGCTCGTCGACCTTGGTCGAGCCGGACCACAGGCCGGCCAGCTCGAGGCCGAGGCCGCCGAGCTTGCGCTCGAGGGCCAGCGCGGCCTTGCGGGTCGAGCGCTCGGGGACCGCGGCCGAGGTGCCGGTGGCGACGGCCTGGGCCAGATCTTCCTGAAAGACCGCGGTCAGGTCGAAGCCGCGGACCTGGCGCCGGTACTTGGCCAGGACCGCCGGGTTGGCGCCCCACCAGAGCTGCGGCCCGAGGGCCAGCTTCAAGCCGTCGAGCTCGCGCTTGCCGGTCAGCTCGACGCCGGCCGGCGCGTCGGCGTCGTAGATGTCGACGTTGGTGCCGTAGTTGGCCTCGCGGTACAGCCCGAACAGATCGCCCTCGGCGGCCCAGTGGTAGTGGCCCGAGCGATAGAAGCCATCGAGGCGGAAGCGATCGTCGTCCCAGGTCACGGCCGACTTGTAGAGGCGCAGGCGATCGAGGCCCGACAGGGTGCGGCTGGTGGTCTCGGTGACCGCGCCGTCGGGCCCGGTGGTCACGTCGGTGACGACGTCGACCGCGCGGCCGCGCCGCTCGTAGAAGATCTCGTCGAGCGGGTTGGCCGCGACGTTGCCGAGCAGGTGGAGTTCGACGGTGCCGACGATCTTGTCGGTCGGCTGGAACTGGAGCGTCGCGTTCACGGTCTCGGTGTGGTCGAAGCCGGTGCCGCCGCCGGCGACGTCGGGTCGGGCCCAGCGCTCGTTGCCGCCGGTGGTGTAGGTCTCGAACACCAGGAACGCGTCGAGCAGGCGGATCTTGGCCAGGTCGGCGGTGCGCGCGGCCGCCTGATCGGCCTTGTAGAAGTGCGATAGCTCGGCGAGATCGATGGCGTCGAAGTGCATCGCGATCGCCGCGGGCGTGGTCGCGGGGTCGTAGGCCGGCAGGCGGTAGGCCTGCTTGAGCGCGTAGAACGCGGTGCGCGGCTGCAGCTCGTACAGGCCGCGCTCGTCGGGCGGGCTCTTGGCGCACAGCCCCCACCACTCCTCGTTCATGTTGAAGCCGCCCTCGACGAAGTCGTCGGGGTAGCCGCGGTTGGGCCACGACGCGTTGGTGTCGTGACGGTCGAGGTTGATCTCTTGCTGGTACTTCCACCAGCCGTCGCTCCACTGAAACGTCAGGCCGCCGATCGCGTTGCCGGTCTTGCCTTGGCCGGCCAGGTGCTCGTAGATCTCGCGCCACTGCGCCACCAGGTAGCGGGCCTGGGTGACGTCGTCCTCGCGGCCGCGCCGGGCGTCGAAGGCGTCGGCGCCGAACTCGGTGAACATGATCGGCACGTCGAGCTTGGCCTTGACCACCTGGTACAGGTCGCCCATCGACTTGCCGCGGTAGACGTTGGCGCCAAACACGTCGAGGCCCTTGCACTCCTCGGCGATCAGGTCGATGTACTGCAGGTCGCCGTTGGCGATCGCCACCGGGTGCTCGGGATCGCGGGCCTTGGTGTCGCGGATGACCTCGCCCAGGAGCGAGTAGAGAAAGCGCGCCCGCGCGGCGTCGCGCTCGCCGGCCGGCAGGGCCTCGATCTCGAACGAGCTCCACGACAGGCCGTAGTTGTTCTCGTTGCCGTACAGCCACATGAGCAGGCCGCGGGTGTCCTTGTAGCCATCGACCAGCTCGGCGATCTCGCGCTTGACCGCGGTCCGGAACTTCGGGTTCGAGTAGTCGGTGTTGGCGACCCAGGCGCCGTCGATCGTGTAGCCGTAGCGGCCGACGGTGTGGTTGAGCACGGTGTAGATGCCGTAGGTGTCGTGGATGTGCTCGATCCACTTGCGCGGGATGCCGACGTAGACCCGGATCGCGTTGACGCCCATGCGCTTGAGCAAGGACATCTCGTTGGCCAGCGCGGCGACGATCACGTCGTCGGGCTGGTTCCACAGGCTGTAGTTGTAGTTGGTGCCGATCGGGAAGTAGTCCCAGTTGACGCCCTTGACGAAGAACGGGCGACCGTCGACCAGCAGGCGGACGCCGTCCTCGGCGCGCGCGACCTCGACCGCGCGGCGCGCCACCGGCGGCGGCGCGGCCGGCGGCTCCTCGGGGACCAGGTCGGCGCCCGGGGTCGGGATCGCCGGCGCCAGCGGCGGCGGGGTCGGCTCGGGCGGGGCCTCCGCCGGCTGGGCGCGGGCCGCGGTCGCAGCCACGACCAGCGCCAAGGTGGTGACCAGGCGCGATGGCCAGCGAGGGCGAGAGACGGAGGACGTGGTCATGAGGGCCTCACGGTGACGGCTCGGGTTCGACCGCGTTGGCGGCCACGATGGCGCGGTAGACCTGCGCGCTCGCGCGAGGCGTGCGGCGCTGGCTGGTGAAGTCGACGTGGATCAGGCCGAAGCGCTTGGTGTAGCCGTAGCCCCACTCGAAGTTGTCGAGGAGCGACCAGTGGAAGTAGCCGGCCACCGGCGCGCCGTCGGCGATCGCCTGGGCCAGCGCGACCAGGTGGCCGCGCAGGTAGGCGATGCGGCGGTGGTCGACGATCGCGCCGTCGGCGGTCGGCGGATCGTCGTAGGCGGCGCCGTTCTCGGTGATGTAGATCCGCGCCGGCTGGTAGTCGCGGTGCAGCCGACCGAGCAAGGCGCGCAGGCCGTCGGGGCGGACCTCCCAGCCCATGTCGGTGCGCGGCGCGCCGGTCGCGACCTGGACCACGGCCTCGGGCTCGCCGGGCGCCGCCCGCACGACCACCGGGTTGTAGTAGTTGACGCCCAGGAAGTCGGTCGGCGTGGCGATGACCGCGAGATCGCCGTCGGCGACGAACGGCAGGGTCGGACCGGCCAGGTGGCCGCGGGCCACGCGATCGGCGATCGCGTCGTCGGGGTAGGCGCCGCGGTACAGCGGCTCGAGGAACCAGCGGTTGAAGAAGCCGTCGAACCACCGCGCGGCGTCGCGGTCGGCGTCCGCGTCCGTGGCCGGCGCGGACGGCACCAGGTTGAGGACGATGCCGACCTGGGCGGCGCGGGCGTTGGCCCGGATCACCGGCACCGCGCGGCCGTGGGCCAGGAGGGTGTGGTGGGCCGCGGCCAGGGCGCGCGCCGGCTCGCGGTGGCCGGGCGCGTGGGCGCCTTGCTCGTAGCCGAGGACGGCCACGCACCACGGCTCGTTGATCGTCATCCAGTGGCCGACCCGATCGCCCAGGCGGCGGGTGACGACCTCGACGTAGTCGGCGAACGCCAGGGCGGTGTCGCGGGCCGCCCAGCCGCCGCGATCCTCGAGGGGCTGCGGCAGATCCCAGTGGTACAGGGTGGCGAAGGGCGCGACCCCGGCGGCCAAGAGGCCATCGACCAGGCGATCGTAGAAGTCGAGGCCGGCCGGGTTCGCCGGGCCCCGGCCGGTCGGCTGGATCCGCGGCCACGCGATCGAGAAGCGGTAGGCGCCGAGGCCGAGGTCGCGCAGGAGCGCGACGTCGTCAGGCCAACGCTGGTAGTGCTCGCACGCCTGCCGGCCGTCGCTGCCATCCTCGATGCGCCCAGGGGTGGCGGCGAAGCGATCCCAGATCGACTCGCCGCGGTGATCGACGGTGGTCGCGCCCTCAATCTGGAACGCCGAGGTCGCCGCGCCCCAGACGAAGCCGGACGGGAAGGCGAGCGCGGTCAACGCGCGACCTCGGGCGCCGCGGTCTCGGCGTACAGGTGGCAGCGGACCCGGCGGTCGTCGGGCAGCGCGCGGGCCGCCGGGTCCTCGGTGCGGCAGCGGGCGTGGACGTCGGGGCAACGCGGCGCGAAGGGACAACCGCTGGCGCTGGCCGGGGCCGCCGCTGGCGACGGCGTCGCCGCCTCGAGCCCGGCGCCGGCGTCGGCGATCGAGGCCAGGAGCGCGCGGGTGTAGGGATGAGCCGGGCTGGCCACGACGGTGCGACTCGGACCATCCTCGACGATGCGGCCGCGGTACAGGACCAGGATGCGATCGGCCAGGTAGCGCGCCGAGGCCAGGTCGTGGGTGATGAGGATGATGCCGAGGCCGCGCTCGCGCTTGAGGCGGCGCAGCAGGTTCATCACGCCGATGCGGATCGACACGTCGAGCATCGAGGTCGGCTCGTCGGCGACCAGGAGCTCGGGCTGCACCGCCAGCGCGCGCGCGATCGCGACCCGCTGGCGCTGGCCCCCCGACAGCTCGTAGGGATGGCGCGCCAGCATCTCCTCGGCCGGCTCGAGGCCGACCGTGCGCAGGAGCTCGACCATGCGGGCGCGCAGCGCGTCCTTGCCGCTGGTGGCGGTGCGCTCGAGGGGCCCGGCCAGGTGCGCGGCGACCTCGCGGGTCGGGTTGAGCGCCCCGGTGCGGCCGTGGCGGACCAGCGGCCGCTCGAGGTGATGGGCGACGCTGTGCACCGGGTTGAGCGAGCCGAAGGGATCCTGGAAGATCATCTGGACCCGACCGCGATAGGCCAGCGAGGCGCCGCGCGGCTCCCGGGCCAGGACATCGACGCCGTCGAGGCGGATCTCGCCGCCGTCGGGCTGGGCCAGCCGGACCAGCATCCGCGCGATCGTGCTCTTGCCGCTGCCCGACTCGCCGACCAGGGCCACCGCCTCGCCCCGCCCGACCGAGAACGACACGTCGTGGACCGCGATCACCCGCTTGGCGCGCCCGAACATGCGGCCGCTCACGAACTCCTTGCGGAGCCGGTGGACCTCGAGCAGGCGCGGCGCCGACGCGCTCGGGTCGGGCGCGGTCACCGGTGGCCTCGCGTGGGGAGCGGGAGAGGCAGAGTCATGGTGGTCCGTCGGGTCACTTTGTTCGACCAGCGAACAAACTATCAGGCGGCGGTGAACCGATGTCAAGCGTGGACGGAGACCGAGACGGAGGCCGAGACCGAGACGGAGGCCGAGACCGAGGTCGAGACCGAGGCCGAGACCGAGACCGAGACCGAGACCGAGACCGAGACCGAGACCGAGACCGAGACCGAGACCGAGACCGAGACCG
>Ga0075163_10007618_pt1 | contig 14293 bp, 10 predicted proteins | sample JI1023141ADNA_FD_71478 | JGI IMG/M metagenome (GOLD analysis project Ga0075163, IMG submission 71478) | Wastewater effluent complex algal communities from Wisconsin, to seasonally profile nutrient transformation and Carbon sequestration -... | ecosystem: Engineered > WWTP > Effluent > Algae...
GGCTGGTTCCGCAGCATGCAGTAGTGCGTCATCGTGAGCTTGCCATTCACGTCATGATAGACGCTGAGCATTTCCATCGGAGTACCTCCGGCAAAGGTTTCCTGAATGACCGAGTCTCCCGCGATGAGGCGGAACTCGGTATTCATTTTCCCCATTTCCGGGGATTCGCCGGACCACTTGCCGACGAGCGACTTCATGCGCTCAAAAGCGGCAGAGCCCTTGTAAGGCGGCATGTCGGCACAGGCTTCGTGCTTGGTCTGGCCTGTCTGGCATGAAGTGAGCGCCATGAAGGCGACGATGGATAGGAGGAGTGATTGCTTGATCATCGTGGTGTTTGTGTTGGTTTGGGTTGAGGTGGAAAATTAAGCGGAGGGCATGGCGCTCATGTGAACGAGTTCCCAGCAGTGGCCGTCAGGATCGGCAAAGCTGTGCTGATACATGAAGCCATAGTCCTTCGGCTCCGCATAGATGGTGCCACCAGCGGCGACCGCTTTGGCGACGAGATCCTCGACTTCGGCCCGGCTTTCGCAGCTCAGGCAATTGATCACCTCGATGGATTTCGAAGTGTCGCAGATGGCCTTCGGTGTGAACTGCAAAAACTTTGGCTGCGTGAGCACCATGACGTGAATGTGCTCACTGATGACAATGCACGCCGCCGTGTCGTCCGAGAACTGCGGGTTGTGCGAAAAGCCTAGCGCCTTGAAGAAAGCGAGGGAACGCGGGAGATCAGCGATGGGGAGATTGATGAAAACTTGGGTGTTCATAGTGAGAATTAATCAGGCGGATGAAGCAGCCTGTTCAGTGAGACGACGAACGAATGATCCATCCTAGGACAGCGAGAACAAACATTTTGGGAATATTCTCTCCGGCTAGGCAACATCTGCAATAAATGCCACCATCACCAGCCAGGGTGGACGTCGCTCAAACCCATCACCTTCCGCACCTCCTGCATTAGCTGCGGCAAACGCATCGCGGATGCGCTAAACGATGTAGAGTTTGGAGGGACGTTGCACAGAAACTCGGAGTTAGCGTCAAGGAGCGAGCATCTCCACCCTTACATCCCGCAACGACAACCCTAGCTCTCCACGGCTTCCCTGCGGCGCGAAGACCTCGGGGTTGATGTTGAAATGAATGAGCTGGTAGTCGCGCGGGTCTTGGGAGGTGTTGGCGAGTTTGGGCATGGCTTTCTTCATCGCGATGAGCGCGGCGCGGAGTTCGGGGGCGGTGACGCAGACTTCTAGTTTGCGGTAGTCTGTGAAGGGCTTGTCGGTGAACAAGACGGAACTGGGGCCAGGATGCAGCCACTGGCTTTTTTGATTGAGCGCGGAGTAATGGATGGGCAATTGCGTGCCGCCTTCCCAATTGTCCAAATGCACGGTGTCGGGCAGGGTGGACTCGCCGCGTGGATCGAAGACCGTGGCGCCGAGCCAGAGCTGCTGATGCGAGCGTGAGTCGCGGAAGAGAAAGTTCGTGGTGATGTAGGCAACGGCTTTGCCGGTTTTTGTGGCGGTGGGCACCTTGAGATCGAAGGACATTGCCAGCTCGCGGCCCGGGTCTTTGAATGGAATCGGCGCACGACTCATGTCCCACCACCAATACGCGGGCGTGATAGGCAGCAGTGAGCCGAGCGCGGGCCGCGGATGATCGGAATCAATCCAAATGCCAATCTCGCGCCCATGCATCTGCACGGCGGTTGTGTTCGCATCGGGTGAAAGGCCAAACTGAAAGCCAGGCGGGGTTCTCACCCCTGTGAATGCGCTCGCGTCCCATACCTGCGGTACGATGGGCGTCATCTAGCCGTAGTTGCCGAGGCGCACATAGAAGCCCTCACTCTGCGGATGCACCTCGCCGATCACACTGGCGTCCACGTCCTTCTTAGTGATGTCGGGTTGATGGAAAATCGTCTCTATGACGCGATGCGGCTTTGCATCGACGACTTCGTGAATGCCTTTAGCAATGCCGGGAGACGCGGCCATGCTTTCCCAATTGAAGACGCATGCGTAGCGACAGCGCGGATCGGAGAGCGTGTTCGTCAAGGCATCGCGCCATGCCTTCGCATCTCCGGAGGCCAGCCAATACTCGCAGGCGGCCCAGTGTGGAGCGTCGGAGCAGGCGAGGTTCCGTTGCACGCCGGTGTCGAGTCGTGGATCGGTGGCATGTTTATAAAAGCTCCACGCCGGGCAAGCGTCGGGATTCACCGGCGCATCGTAAAGCAGCTCGCCATCCTTCCAGCCGACACCGTGGGCGAAGAGCTTCTCACGCAGCACACCGATCCGCGCGGCCGCGCGGCAGAGCGTGGCCAGATAGCGCTGGCAGACATCGCGCAGATCGCTCTCGGTGATGCTGCCGCTGGTGCGGACGCCTGAGGCCTTCACCACCGCATAACCGATCTGCGTCCGACCACGCGAGAGCACGTTCTCCGCATCAAACGACAGCACCGGATCATCCTTCGCATGTTTGGCGAGCAACTCATTGCCGCCTTCATAATGATACCCACTGCCACCGATGGAGGTCTCGTGTCCGAGCTTGATGCCGATGAGCATATGCTTCTTCTCTGCTGGCAACTTGCCACGCCACTCCAGCACGATGGGCACCAACCGCCGGAACTCCGCTCTGCAGGCCTCGACATAATGCCGACTTGCCAGATTCGGCTGCGGCAGCACACGCACCTGCTTTCCTCAGTCACGCCAGGCGATCTTGATCGCCTGATCGGACGACCAGCCGGTCCACTCCACGTTCTCGCGATTCGCCGGATCGTAGCCGGGCTTTGTCGAGTCCCACCAGTTCCAAAGATCAGGCCGCGCATCCCACCAGTGCTCCGTGTCGATCTGCACCACCACCGGTGTGCCCGTTTGCTCTGCTGCGTCGAGAAACACCCGCAGCGCCTTCACCGTCGTCTCCGGCGGCTTGCGAAAGACGGAGAAAATGTAACTCACCGCCGTCTGCACCCGCGTATCCGGCGCATTCGAAAACTGAGCGAGCACTTGGTCGAAGGCCTTCCGCCCCAGCGATTCGGGTTCGCCTTGATACATGCCTTGCCCTGGTTCGCGATTGAAGACGATGTATTGCGTGGTGCCAGCGATGGCGGCTGAACAAAGGCAGAGTGTGGCGAGAAGGATAAGAAGGAAACGCCAGTTCATCTGGAGAACGACTTCGAAGCGACTCAGATCATGCAGAGGCAAGTTGTTCATCGAATCCAAATGCCTTTGCCGGTGCCGCCTTTCGGCGCGGTGTTCGGGTAGTCGGGGTTGGGCTTTTGCTCGATGACCTTCATGACCTGCTCAATGGGAAGATCGGTTTGGGTATTGCGGATACGAACGCCGGTGACGGAGACATTGCGCACGGTGCAGTCGAGGTCGGGGGAGAAGATTTCGACCCACTTCTCCGGCGAGGTTCCGTGACGGTAGGTTTGAGATTTGGGGCCGAGTTCGATGAGGTAGTGGTTGGCGGTAGGTGGAAAGAGCATCTTCACATCGCGGACGATAAGGCCGTCGGTGTTAGCGTGGACTTGGATGCTGCCGGGGCGATGGAAGGTGAGGTTCTCGAAGACGATGTTCTGCAGCGTGCCGATGCCGAGGCTGGAGTCCTTGTCGCGTCCGAGTTCAAGGTTGGGCTGGTCGTAGAGCTTGAAGTCACGGATGTCGATGATGTCGCGCAACGTGATGTCGTGGATGGGGCAGTCGAGCGTGGTGCCATCGCTGAAGCGTTTCACGCCGGGGAGCAGGCGGATGGAGTTGGCGGACGGGATGCCATCGGGAGAGCCGCGAACGTCCTCGATGATTATGTGATGGATGGCCCCGAAGCTGGGCGCGTAGTTCTTCCATTCCCAGGCGTTCAGCGCGACGGTGTCGTCATGCGAGACGCCGCTGACGTTGCGGATGAGACCTTCACTCGCCGGGCCGTTCACATGCACGCCATCGCGTCCGTGCTCGTCGAGCGTGACACCATCGACGGTGAAGTCGCTGACGTTCGCCAAATGCACGCCAAAGACTTTGCTCTGACGGATGGTGATGTTCTTCACTGAAACGCGGCGGACATTTTGCAGGAGGATGACGCCGTGGGTTCCCGGCACTGGCTGCTGCTTCGAGGAAAGCCCACGCGTATTGCCTTCGCCAAACGCCGTCCAGATGCCGCCTTCGATGTGGATTTCTGTGTCGGGTTGCGTATCGGCGGGCACTGGCTTGTCAGCAAAGCCGACGATGTGCTCGTTGCGCACCATACAGGTGTTTGTGCCGGGCTTGAGCTGGATCACGGCATCTGCATCGGCGGTGAAATTCTGGCCGGATTTCAGGATGATCGGGCCATCGAGCAAGTAAGGCTGCTCGCGCTTCGGCAGATGCACCGCGTTGTTTTTGTCGAGTGCGGCCTGGATGGTGACGTTGGCGGACTCGCCATCAATGGGAGGCGTGGCGTGCGATGCCGTTGCAAGCGTGAGCAACAGGATGCTGAATCGCGTCAGATGAGATTTACCGCAGATCATCGGAGATTATGCCTTCTCCCAGGGTGCTCTGAACTCGGGCTTTTCGGCGAGGAACTCCAGGCCGGCGCGCAGCCTGCCCTCCTTGGTGAAGTAAGGGTGGAAGCCCTGGCCGTTGATGCCGTTGCCATCGTAGCGGTCTCGGCGGGTGGAGATGGCGATGCCTTCACGCAAGGCCCAGCCCATCCAGCCGAAGCCGGCCTCGCTGAGCAAGGTGGTGTAATACTTCGCCACTTCCGCGCGGGTGAGATCGTCGAGGCAGCCAGGGATGGTTTCGTTGACCAGGAGGGGCTTGCCGTGGCGCTGCTGGATCGCCTTGTAGCTGGCGAGCTTGTCTTCCAGCGCCTTGCGTTCGCGATCATACGGGTGGCCGCAGAGCACATCCATGATCGGCGCGTAGGTGTCGATGTTGCCGCCGTTCATCGTGCCGATGGTGATGGGTTGCAGCACGCCACAAGCACGCACGGTGGCGGCGATGTCGCTTAGCCAGGCAAACTCGCGCTTGTTGGCGTCGCTGTTCAAATCATGTGCCTGCGGTTCGTTGCAGAGATCCCAGATGAGGATGCGATCATCCTTCGCCAGCGGCGCAACGAGCGCCTTCACATACTCCAAAGGTTGGTTCCAGCCGGGCTTCAAATTTTCCACATAGGTGCCGCCGTAGTCGAACTTGGAGTCGTGCCAGCGATTGAAGAGGCAGGGCATGATCTTCATGCCACTCTCCGCTATGGCGGCGACGGCATCCATGAAGTTCGCTGTAACTTTTTCAGGATCGCGAATCCACGCCGTGAACTCGATCCACAGCCGGATGCAGTTCGCATGCACCTGCTTTGCCAGCGCCACTTCTTCGCGCATCATGGCGCCATCATAAAACCACCACGCATCCTCGATCCGCGCCGCCCACGAAGGAATGACACTGAACCCGCGCAGCCAGCCGTAATCGGGATAGGCGTGCAGTGTCGGTCTAGGTGTTGCTGTGGCGAGATGTTCGAGCCCACTGACGAATGCGGAGGCAGCGATGGTTTGCATCGCGTGGCGTCGGGTGAAGTTGGTGGGTATCTTCACAAGGCTCTTGGCAAGAAGGGTTCAATCCACATACACAAACTCGTTCGCGTTCAGGAGCATGCGGCAGAGAGAGAAGAAGTCGAGCGAACGGGCGGCGATGAGTTCTTCCTGGGTCGGGGCGCGTTGAAAGCAGAGGTGAAAAGCACGCTCAGGAGTCTTCGCTCGCTCGGCGAGGTAACGAGCCTGCTGGAGCATGAACTCGTTGTTGGAGAGCGTCAGTGCTTGCAGCGCCGTGGTCGTTTGCGCTCTCGCTGGTGTGAAGTTGGCGGGATCGGGGCAGTCGAGCGTGGTCATGAACTGATGCGGCGTGGTGCGCACGATGAAGCGATAGATGCTGCGACGCCAAAGCTCGGATTTGTCGGGCGTGATGTAGTCGTAGATGGGGGCATAGGCTTCGGTGTAGTTGAAGTCGCGGTAGCCGGGGCCACCACGGGCGAGGTTCAGCTTGCCGGAGATGGCGAGAACGGTGTCGCGCAGGGTCTCGGCGTCGAGGCGGCGTGGGTTTTGGTGGGAGAGCAGGCGGTTGGAGGAGTCGGTGTAAAACGAGTTTTCCAACTCGTTGGTTCGGGGAGAACGAGTTGGAAAACTCGTTCTACGATACGCCTTCGACATGACGATCAGCTTGTGCACGTGCTTCAAACTCCAGCCGTGAGTCATGAGTTCGTTCGCGAGAAAATCGAGCAACTCAGGGTGGCTTGGTTTGTCGCCGCCGAGGCCGAAGTCGCTTGGGGTGGTGACGAGGCCTTGGCCGAAGTGATGGTGCCAAAGGCGGTTCACGATGACGCGGGCCGTGAGTGGGTTTTCAGGATGGGTGATCCAGTTGGCGAGGGCGAGTCGGCGTTGGGCTTCAGGCGTGGATTGATCACCAAAGGCTGCCGCAGCATGCTTCACCCATGAAAAGGCACCGGGCGTGACTTCCTGCGCTTCATCCTCGGGATTTCCGCGGCGCTGCACTTTGATGACGGGCGGTTTTGGCTCGCTGAGCACGGCATAGACTTTTGACGGCTCGGGCAGGGCTTTGAGATCGGTGTCGAGTTTCGCGGCGATGGCGCGGAGTTGCTTGAGCTTGGCTTGATCAGCATCGGTGAGGCGTGTGTCGGCGATCTCGGGCACGAGCTTGGCATCGCCGATGAAGAGGAGATCGCTGCCGATGCCGTCGCCGCCGTCGGTGGCGATCAAGCTGAGTGTTTTGGCCTTGGCGGGCAGTTCGATGTCGAGCGCGGCGGTTTCGTCTTTGCGGAGTTTGAGCTTTTGGAACTTCAGTTCGGCATCAACGAAGACGGTGAAGTCGGCTTTGGACGCGGTGGCTGCCTTGTCAGCACCAAAGCCCACAAGGCCGACGAATCGCATGGCTTTGAGGCCGCTTTGCTCACGAAGCTTGGCGAGGTCAAAGGTGACGCCGCTGTTCGCGTGCATGGCGAGCATGCTGTGGCCTTTCGCCGCGTAGTCGATGTCGCCGAGCTTGGTGTTGCGCTGGGAGTTGAGCGAACGATTCGCGATGGTATCCCAAAAATGGCCGCTGGTGGCCGGGATGCCCTTCACCTCGACTTTGAAGTCCACCGTGACACTGCCTTTGCCATCGGGAACGAAGACCCACCTTACACCGGGCACGCTCTCGACCTTTTGCAGGCGATTCGTCTGGATATCGCGAAAGTAGCCGAGCTTGTCCTTCGTGACGCTTCCGTTACGTATGTCAATGCCGGAGCCTTCGGGGATTAGTCTGGCAAGTTCGAGGCCTTCACCGGCCAGTTTGGCGATCTGGGTGCGTGTTTGGGCGAGAGCTTTGCTCAAACGGGCTTTTTCATCGGCGAGTCGTTTCGATTCGGCGTGATCGACTTCGCGTTCACCGCGCTTCACACCGGCAAAAACGGCCCACAGACGATAATACTCCTCCTGTGTGATGGGATCGAGCTTGTGATCGTGGCAACGGGCGCAGTTGATGGTGATGCCCATCGTGGCCGTGAGTGTCTGTGTGACCATGTCGTCGAGATCGAGCGCTCGTGCGGCCCGACGCAGCATGTCTGACTTCGTTTCGATCTGCCCGACAAAATCCCACGGTCCAGCGGCGACGAAACCGAGTGCAGTGAGATTTGGCGGCGAAAGCATGTCACCTGCGATCTGTTCGCGGAGGAACTGATCGTAAGGTTTGTCGGCGTTGAAGGACTCGACGATGTAATCGCGGTAACGCCAGGCGTTCGGGCGGAGTTGATCACGCTCAAAGCCGTGCGTGTCGGCGTAGTGGACGATGTCGAGCCAATGCCGTGCCTGGCGTTCACCGAAGTGGGGTGAGGCGAGGAGGTAGTCCACGATGGCTTCGTAGCTCTGGTCGGATAGGTCGGGCGTGTCTGACGGGGGGAGGCCGAGGAGATCGAAGTGGAGGCGGCGCCTCAATGTGCGCGCATCGGCTTCGGGAGAAGGCGTGAGGTTGTTTTCGCGAAGTTTGGCTTCGATGAATGTGTCGATGCTCGCGCTGGCGGGGAAATGTCTACTGATGGGTTGCACGGACCAGTGCTGGAGGCGCTTGTCGGTGAGCGCGGCCTTGTCGGTGGCGTTCTCGGGCCACTTCGCGCCGGAGTCGATCCATTCGCGGATGAGGGAGATCTGCGCTGGCGTGAGTGGCTCACCTTTCGGCGGCATTCTCTCATCTTCGTCAGTGCTGGTGACGCGCTGGAGGAGTGGCGAGGCATCTGCTTTGCCAGCGAGGATCGCGGGACCGTCGTGACCGCCTTTGAAGGCGTGGACTTTGGCATCGAGACGAAGCTCGCCCTTCTGCTCTTTCTCGCCGTGGCACTCGATGCATCGCTCTTGCAGCAACGGACGGATCTCGCGGTCGAAATCGACGGCAAGAAGAACGGAAGGGACGAAAAGGACTGAAAGCAGGAGCTTCATCATTTGTGATCCTTGTTTTGGCAGCCGGCAAATGTAGGCGGAGAACCTGATTCATATGCCGCCGCCATTTTTCTATCTGTGAATCTCATGCGAGGACATCCTTGATGACGTGGCCATGCACGTCGGTTAGGCGGCGTTCGATGCCGTTGTTGTAGTAGCTGAGCCTTTCGTGATCGAGGCCGAGAATCTGGAGGATCGTGGCGTGCAGATCGTAGATCGTCGTCACACGATCGGCTGCCTGATAGCCGAACTCGTCCGTCGCACCGTAGCTGAAGGCGTGTTTCACGCCCGCGCCGGCGAGCCAGACGGTGAAGCCTTTCGGATTGTGATCGCGCCCGTTCGCGCCCTTTTGGAAGGTCGGCATGCGACCGAACTCGGTGACGAATGCAACGAGCGTGTCGTGCAGCAATCCGCGAGCGCGCATGTCGCGGAGCAGACCGGCGACAGGCTGGTCGAGGATGGGGCCGTGGACGGAGTATTGCTCCTTGATCGTCTTGTGGCCGTCCCAGTTACCGACGCCTTCGCCCATCGCATACGCGCCATTGAAGAGCTGCACAAAGCGGACGCCTCGCTCGATGAGCCGACGTGCCAGCAGGCAGTTCTTGGCGAAGCCCGCCTTGTTCGTGTTTGTATCGTTCACGCCGTAGAGATCAAGCGTCGCCTTGCTCTCGCCGTCGAGCTTGCTGACTTCGGCCGCAGCGATCTGCATCCGCGCGGCTAGCTCGTACGCGGCGATGCGTGCGGCGAGATCGCTGTCGTCGGGATGCTCGGCGAGATGGCGCTCGTTCAGCATGCGCACGAGATCACGCGTGCCCACATCATCGGATTCGCTCACGCTTGCGGGGCGTTGGAGATTGGGGATTGGCTTGCTCGCATTGAAGGCAGTGCCCTGAAACACGGCTGGCAGGAAGGCGGAGTTCCAATGGCGCGAGCCGATCTGCGGCACGCCTCGTGGATCAGGAATGGCAACGAAGGCTGGCAGGTCGGCACACTCGGAGCCGAGCGCGTAAGTGGCCCACGAGCCGATGCCGGGAAATCCATCGAGAATGTAGCCAGTGCTCATCTGATTCTCCGCTGGGCCGTGCGTGTTCGACTTCGCCGTCATCGAGTGGATGAAGCACATCTCATCCGCCAGCTCCGCGATGTTTGGCACCAGATCGCTGATCATCTTGCCCGACTGGCCGCGCGGTTTGAAATCCCAGATCGGCTTCACGAGGTTTCCCTGCGCGCCCTGGAAGGTGATGAGCCCTTCAGCGCCCGGCAGAGGCATGCCGTGCCGCTTCACCAACTCGGGCTTGTAATCGAACGTGTCCACATGGCTGATCGCGCCGCTGCAAAAGATCATGAGCACGTTCTTAGCGCGCGGCGGAAAATGCGGCCGCCTCGGTGCATACGGATGCGCGGGGTCGATGGCGGGGCGGATGGGAGAAGAGGCGAGCAAGCCATTCTCCGCGAGCAAGGCGGTGAGCGCGATCCCGCTGAGGCCATCAACGGCGCGGCTGAGAAAGTGACGGCGGGAAAGTAGTGGATGCATGGCTAGTGGATGGTCATGAACTCGCTCGTGTTGATGAGGGCGCGGCAGAACATCTGCGCGCCATGTTTGGAGATCAGCGCGGTGGAGGCGGCCAGCTCATCGGCTCGCGGCTCGCGCTGATACGCGAGAGCGAATGCGCGGCGGACTTGAGCGGTCGTGTCGTCACCGGCTTCCTTTTTCAGGCGCGCGGCAAACAAGCCGGCCTGCTGCATGGCAAAGGTGCTGTTCAGGAAATTCAGCGCCTGCAGTGGCGTCGTGCTCGAAGTCCGGCGCGGTGCGATCTGGCCGGCATCAGGCGCATCGAAGACGCCAAACGTGTCGTCGAGCTGCACGCGTGGTTTGCTCTGATAGACCATGCGCCGGAAAGTGTCGGGGCCGAACTCCTCCTTCGACTTGTAAACCTTCACATAGTTGTCGTTCGCCTCGAAGAGATCAAAGCCGGGACCGCCGACGGACAGATCGAGCACCCCGCTGACGGCGAGTATGGCATCGCGCAACGGCTCGGCCTCGATTCGTCGCGAAGGGAATCTCCAGAGAAAGCGCGAACCTGCATCCGCCGCCAAGCCAGCGGGATTGCTCGCGCTCGACTGACGATAGGCGGCCGAGGTCATGATCAGGCGATGCATTTCCTTCACGCTCCAACCGCGGGCTACGAACTCCTTGGCCAGCCAGTTGATCAACTCCGGGTGCGTCGGCTTGCCGCCGTTGAATCCGAGATCACTCGGTGTGTCGGCGATGCCGGTGCCAAAGTGATAGTGCCAGATGCGGTTCACCATCACGCGAGCAGACAGCGGGCTGCACTCAGTGGTGATCCAGCGGGCCAGCGCCAGTCTCCTCTCGGCTTCCGGCGCATCGGCCGCCAGCGTCAGCGGTTTGCTGATCTGCGAGAGTGATCCGGGTGCGATCTCCTCACGAGGCATCATCGGATCGCCGCGATGCAGCCGAAACGTCGCACCCGGCTGCTCGAACTTGCCGAGATACGCGACGGGGAACACGGTGGCCTCCTTCAATTGCCGCTGAAGATCCGCACGCCGCGCGCTTTGTTTCTTCACCTCTCCCGCATCGCTGCTGGAAACGCGGCTCAGCGTCGGGATGTCGCGAATGCGCTCCCGGTAGGCGATAGCTAGCCGATCCGCCGAGGAAGCGACGGCCTTCCACTCGCGTCCGTCTATCGAGACCTCGATCACATAGCTCGTCGCCAGCCTGTCCTGATAAGTCTTGCCGTTCTTCGCATCGCCGCGATCACGACTCCACACAACACGCTGGATGATCTCGGGCCGCGCGAGCTCGATCTGCGCCCAAGCCTTGTTCGCGCTCTTCGAGATCCAACTGTGCGCATTGCCATGCTTCCCGTCGTTCAAGTGGGCGATCTGGTGGATCTCCAGCGCGCCATCATTATAGACATCAGACGCGGTGGCCTTCGCGCCCGATGACGCGAGCGCGACATTGGCAGGTTTCGGGCCACCAGTGAAAACCTCCAGCTCGTCGATACAGGGCTGCCCGCCATTCGTCGCCGAGACGTTGAGGCGCACAAACTTCGCTTGCACAGGGTCGAAGGTTTCATTGTTGGCGAATTGTGAGACTGGAGCGCGCAGATGTGGCTGTGAGTTTGGCGATTGCGCGAGTTCGGTATCCCCAATTTCCTCAAAGAGCACGGAGTCTGCCACGGTAGGGCCGCCGAGCTTGCCACTCCGCAGAATCAAGATCGATCCTGGCTTCAAGACGTGAACACCCGCATCCTTGAAGCCACTCCAGCGTTTCTGCTCCGGGATTGCGGGTGTGCCGTCGCCAAAGGTGCTCTGATCGATCAAAGCGATCTCCTTCTGATCGGCGGTTGTGTTGGCGTCGCCGTCTTCATCGAGGACATAGCGCGCGTCCTTTGCGTGCGTCGTCCACGCACCCCACGAGAGCCAGATGCGATGGCGGCCTGTGAGATGCGGGTTCCAGGAGAAAAAATCCCGCGGCTTCGCATCGCGCTCGGCTTTCCAGTAGCGATAGCTCTCACCGAGATTGGGCAGGCGAGTCGGATCACCGGGATCAGATGCCTGACCACGGTCGGTGCCGGGTGAGTAGTCGATCGGCTTTCCGTTCGTCGGTTGCTCGATCTGCACGCAGCCAGCGGTGCCTGGCGCGGTGGGCGGTGGCATGTCATCGTCGAGCAGCAAACGCCGGCCCATCTGCGCTCGAGGCTGGAAGCGTGAGAGCGCGGCATCGATCCTGGCGATTTCATTTCGAAGATGGTCTGCCTTCTTCATGCGCTCAGATGCATCAGCGGGCCGCAACTCGCGCTCGCCGTGCTGCACGCCCTCGAAGATGGCGCGGATGCGGAAGTAGTCCTCCTGCGTGACGGGATCAAACTTGTGCGCGTGGCAGCGCGCACAGCCGACGGTGAGCCCGAGAAAAGCACTGCTCGTCGTGCTGACGATGTCGTGCATCTCATCCGCCCGCTGATTGGCTCGCAGCGCGGGATCCTGCCCCTTCACTTGATCCCACGCGCCCGCGACGAGGAATCCTGTTCCTTCATCGGCTCCGAGTTGATCACCGGCGATCTGCTCCTGAACGAACCGGTTGTAAGGCTTGTCGTCATTGAAGCTGCGGATGACGTAGTCGCGATACGGCCACGCATTCGGCCTCGCGCGATTCATTTCAAAGCCATTGCTTTCGGCGAAGCGCACCACATCCAGCCAGTGCCGCGCCCAGCGCTCGCCGTAGTGTGGACTGGCGAGCAGACGATCAATGAGGCTTGTCACAGCACGCTGGGAATCGCGGGCGAACTCGCTCTCAAAGGCTATCGCTTCGTCAGGCGTCGGTGGCAGACCGATGAGATCAAAGCTCGCCCGCCGGATGAAAGTGCGTGCATCCGCCGGGGCGTTTGGTTTCAGATTCTTCTCAGTCAGCTTTGCGAGAATGAAGCGATCAATGGGGTTCTCGCCCCAGCCGACTGGCGGATTCGGCGGCGACGGCGGCTCGACCTTTGCGAGCGGCTGCAGAGACCACCACGTTTTGTCCGCGCGCTTCGCTTCCACTTTGCCGTCACGCGGGTCAGGCGCGCCCATTTGGATCCACGATGCGAGATCAGCGATCACTTTCTCTGGCAACTTCGGCTTCTTCGGAGGCATATCCATGTCCTCCTTTTGATGACGAACCACCTGCATCAGCAGGCTCTCGTCAGCCCGGCCGGGAAGGATCGTCGGTTCACCGCTGTCGCCGCCTTTCTCCCAGCCCTGCTTGGAATCCAGCAACAGGCCGCCCTTGATCTTCTTCGCCTGAGCGCTGTGGCAGTCATAGCAGTGCTCGATCAAGAGAGGTCGCACCTTCTGCTCGAAGAAGGCGAGTTGGTCGGGGGAGATCTCCGCGCCCGAGACTGCGGTGGTCAAAGCCGACCAGAGAATGAAGTGTCGCGTGCTCATAGTCGTGAATCAGCGGCGGTGCTCCAGGAGTGCGGGCGAGCCCTTGAGGCCGAGGTCATGCCATGCGGTCACCAGATGCAAATGCATGGCACGCGCGGCACCGTTTCCATCGCGAGCCTCCAGCGCGATGAGTATCGCCTCATGTTGTGCGACGGCGTTTGTGGTCGAAACACGCTGATAGCCGCGCGCGAGGCTCGTGCGATGCAGATCGGCCATCGAGTCGAGCAGGAGATGCAGGATCGCATTCCCACTGATGCGCGCGATGGCCCGATGAAAATCCATGTCGGCAGGAATCGCATCTTCATTCGACTCGGCGGCGGCGAGCCGCTCGTGAATGGAACGCAGCAGCTTGCGGTGCTTGTTGTTCATCTGCGCCGCCGCGAGCCGTGCAAGTGATGGCTCCATGATCAAGCGGGTCTCCGTCAGTTGCCGCAATCGGTCGTTCTCGTCCGGCAGCAGCATTGTCACGGCCCTGTTCAGCGGCGTGTGCAGACGGTTCACCATCTTGATGCCCGAGCCGTGGCGGATCTCCAGCATCCCCTGCTGCTCCAGGCGTTTTGTAGCCTCGCGCACCACGGGGCGGCTCACACCGAGTTGCTCGGCCAGTGTGCGCTCCGGCGGCAGCCTCTCTCCGCCATCAGCCAGCTCGGAGCGGATACGAGAGGAGAGCTGGATGCACACTTCCTCGACGAGGGAATTGATCGGGCGGACGGGGGCTAGCTTCATTTCGATATTGGTAAGAGGTCTTACCAATTTCAAACGCACCTGTTGAGAAGCTTCTTTCTCTTCAACCAGTCCCGCGCGCTACGCGCACAAATCCTTCACCACATGCCCGTGGATGTCGGTGAGTCGATAATCGCGGCCTTGGAAGCGGTACGTGAGCCGCTCGTGATCGAAACCGAGCAGGTGCATCACCGTGGC
>Ga0075163_10007619_pt1 | contig 14293 bp, 13 predicted proteins | sample JI1023141ADNA_FD_71478 | JGI IMG/M metagenome (GOLD analysis project Ga0075163, IMG submission 71478) | Wastewater effluent complex algal communities from Wisconsin, to seasonally profile nutrient transformation and Carbon sequestration -... | ecosystem: Engineered > WWTP > Effluent > Algae...
GGTGGTCGACGGCCGCCACGCCGGCAACTCGGCCAGGACCGCGGCGCTGTCGAGCCGCTTGGCCGACACCGCGCGGCTGATCGCGATCGTGGTGATCATCCACATGTCCCCGACCTCGGCGGCGACCACGGTGACGGCGAAGGCGGTGCCGTCGAACTCGAGCTGATCGATGGCGTAGGCCGAGCGACCGTTGGGTCCGGCGAACACCTCGAGGCTATAGGACTTGAGCTTGTGCTTCTGGCGATCGTCGACGTATTCCTGGCCCAGGGCCAGCGCCGCCGAGCGATCGAGCCCGACGTCGGCCGGGCCCGGCCCGACGAAGAACAGGTCAGGCGCCAGGATGGGCTGAAGCCCGACCACGTCGCCTGACCGCAGGCTGCGGTAGGCCTCGTCGATCAGCCCCCGGGCCTCGCGGATCGCCTCCTTGGGATCGCGCTTGGGCTCCTCGGGTTCGACCGGCGTGCCGGCCCCACAGGCCGCGAGCACGATCAGGGCGGCGAGCGAACGCATCATGGGATCATCGTCCGCGCCGCCGGCGAGCGCAACCGCCGCGCGCCCGCCCCCGGTCCGTGCGACCATCGCGCGGTGACCGCGTACTTCGTCGATGGCACCGAGCTGCGCGCCGGCGAGATCCGCCGCGCCGTCCCCGCGCTCCGCTTCGAGCTCGCGGCCCTGCCGGCCGGGTACTCGACCAGCGCCCCCGATCCCGAGCGCAAGGCCCGCGACATGGTGCTGGCGGTCGACGATCACTTCCCGTGCTTCGCCGAGGCGGTCGACCTGTTGACCAAGGAGGGCCAGAGCCTGCGCCTCGAGCTCGACTCCGAGAACGACAACCGGTTCTGCCGGTGGTGGCGCGAGACCCCGGTGCGGCTGGTGATGTGCCTGGCGGTCCGCCGCGATCGCGCCGCCGAGGTCGAGGTGTTCCACGGCGTGTGCGAGGGCCGGATCGCCGACCGCCCGGCCGGCCCGCGCGAGCTCGGCTGGGATCGACTGTTCGTGCCCGAGGGCTTCGACGCGACCTACGCCGAGCTGGTCGCCGATCCCGACGGAGACCCCGGCGCGGTCGGCCTGCGAACCGGGCCGTACCAGGCGCTGGCGGCGGCGCTGGCGCGGTGACGCGCGCGGACCGCGCGCACCGTATATATACGTGAGGTGTCGAACTCGACCCTCGTCGCGGTCGCGGACGCGCCGCTCGCGCCCGCCACCTGGTCCGCCCTCGCGGCCGCGGTCGCGCCGGCGACCCTCGACGCGCCGGCGATCGGCCACGGCGCGCGCGCCGCGGTCGCCGCGGTGGTCGACTCACGCGCCGACGCCGTCGCCCTGCGCCAGCGGGTGGCGATCGCCCTCGGCGACGCCGCGGTCGATCTCGCGGTGCGCGGCCCGACAGCGCGGCCGGCCCGCCTGGTGGTGATGGACATGGACTCGACCGCGATCGCGATCGAGGTGATCGACGAGCTGGCCCGGGTCCACGGCGTCGGCCCGGCGGTCGCCGCGATCACCGAGCAGGCGATGCGCGGCGAGCTCGACTTCGAGGCCAGCCTGCGGGCCCGGGTCGCGCAGCTCGCCGGACTGCCGGTGGCAGAGCTCGACGCGCTGGCGGCGCGCCTGCCGCTGTCGCCGGGGATGTCGACCCTGGTCGAGGGCTGCCGGGCCCGAGGCGTGCGCCTGGCGATCGCGTCGGGCGGCTTCACCTTCGCGGCCGAAGCTCTGGGCGCCCGCCTGGGCCTCGATCACGTCGAGGCCAACCGCTTGGCGCGCGCCGACGGCCGCCTGACCGGCGAGGTCGTCGGCCCGGTCGTGACCGCGGCGCGCAAGGCCGCGATCGTCGACGAGCTGGCCGCGCGGTTCGGGCTCGACCTGGCCGAGGTGGTGGCGATCGGCGACGGCGCCAACGATCGGGCGATGCTGGCGCGGGCCGGGCTGGGCGTCGCCTACCGCGCCAAGCCGGCCCTGCGCGCGGCGGCCGACGCCACGATCGATCACGGTGGCCTCGATCACGCGCTGGCGTTCTTGGCATGAACCCGCGCCGGTTTGGGCGGTCGCGGACTGGCACACCGTCGGCGCGTCGCTACAGTCCGGACGTGCGCTACGCCGTCCTCTCGCTCGCGCTCGTCGGCTGCGCCAGCCACACGTCGTCACGCCCGGTCACCCCGCTGCGCGCCGCCTGCCCGCCCGCGGCCCGCTGGGACGGCGCGTCCTGCGTCCCCCGGACCGCGACCTCCGCGCTCACCGCCGCCGCCGCCGCCGCTCGCGACGCCGACGTCCCAGGAGCGCTCGCCGCGTTGACCACCGCCGCCGCCGAGCCCCTCGCCCTCGCCGATCACATCCGGCTGTGGGAGCTGCGCGGCACCGTCCACTCGTACCTGGCCTTCGACGCCCCCGACGACCCCGCGCCCGCGGCGGCCGCGCACCAGGCCTTCGAGCGCTTGCTCGCGATCGCTCCCGAGCACCACCTGAGCTGCGAGGAGGGCAGCAAGGCCAGCCTCCGGTTCGAGCGGACCCGGCGCGAGCTCGCCGAGCGCGCCGGCCGCGAGCTCGAGATCACCTGGCCGCGCACCACCCGCGTCGGCCAGCCGATCCCGATCGACCTCGAGACCGTCGCCGATCCGGCGCGGGTGCTGCACCGCCTCGAGCTGTTCAGCCGGGTCCGCGGCGAGACCACCTGGCGGGTCGCCGACGTGGCGCTGCCGGCGCCCGGCGCCCGGGCGCGGATCTACCTGCCGGCGGTGGCGACCGACGACGACACCGCGATCGAGCTGTACGGTGTAGCCACCGACCCCGACGGCAACCAGACCCTGGCGTGGGCGGCACCGACCCGCCCGCGCGAGGTGCCGCTGCGCTTCGATCCGCCGACCCCGTGGTACCGCAAGTGGTGGGTCTGGGCGATCGCCGGCGGCGCGGTCGCGGTCGGCGCCGGCGTCACGACCTACGCCCTGACCTGGTCGCCGAGCGGCTCGATCGGCGGCGAGGTCCAGCCGTAGCGCGCCGCTACAGCGTCGCGCGATCGTCGACCGTGTGGTACCGGCCGCGGTCGTCGCGCGCGATCCGACCGATCGCGATCGACGGGTCGTGGGTGAAGAACAGGTGACCACCGCGGCCGTGGAGGTCGGCCAGGAGCGCCTGCTTCTCCTCGATCAGCCGCTCGGGGAAGCGGTCGTAGCCCATCGTGATCGGGACGTGGACCCACGGCCGCCCCGGGATCAGATCGGCGGCGAAGACCACCGGCCCGTCGGGACCGGCCAGCTCGGCCAGCACGAGCCCGGGGGTGTGGCCGTCGCTGGTGTGGAACCGCACCAGGTCGCCCAGCACCGCGCTACGCGGCCCGACGACCCGCTCGAGGCGCCCGGTGGCCTCGAGGAGCCCGGGCAGCGGCGGGATGAACGACGCCCGATCGCGCGCGTGCGGCGCGATCGCGCGGTCCCAGGCCGCGGCCCCGACCACCCAGTGGGCGCGCGGGAAGACCAGGGCCGGCGCGGCCTCGGGCTGCCACGCGGTCAGCGCGCCGCCGGCGTGATCGAAGTGCAGGTGAGACAGCACGACGACGTCGACATCGTCGGGCGCGACCCCGAGAGCCGCCAGGTTATCGAGCAGCACGTGGCGCTCCTCGACCACGCCGTAGCGGTCGCGCAGCTCGGGCGCGAAGAACGTGCCGATGCCGGTCTCGAACAGGATCGTGCGCGTGCCGGTGCGGACCAGCAAGCAGCGACAGGCCAGCGGGATGCGGTGGTGATCGTCGGGCGCGATCCACCGCTCCCACATCGGCCGCGGCGCGTTGCCGAACATCGCGCCACCGTCGAGACGCTGGCTGTTGCCGAGGACGGAGGTCAAGATCATCGACGCCAGTGTAGCCGCAAGCCCTCGGCCGCGCGGTAGACTTGGCGGGCGTGTCCGCGTCCGCCTTCGCCGCGCCTCCGGCCCGCCTGGTCGACGACGGCCGCCCCCATCTCGGGCGGTTTGCCGGACCGATCGGCCACACCAACCTCCTCGACGCGCGCTACCGCGGCTGGCCACGGCCGCTGCGCTGGTGGCGCCTGAAGGAGTGGCAAGCGCTCCAGGTCGTGACCCCGCGGCTGTTCCTGAACGTCGCGCTGTTCGACGCCAAGCTGATCACGCTGGTGCAGCTCAAGCTCTACGATCGTGCGCGCGGCGAGAAGCACCTGATCGAGCGGACCCTGCGGCCGCGGGCCTTCCGCCTGACCGATCAGCTCCGCGCCAGCGTGACCGCCTATCGCGATCGCGCGACCACCTTGGCCTTCACCAACCGCCTGGCCGACGGCTTCCTCGAGGTCGAGCTGGCCTCGACGACGCCGGCGGTGACGGGCCAGCTCCGGGTCGACACCGCGGCCGGCGCGTCGCAGGTGGTCAGCCTGCCGCTGCCGCGCGGCAGCATGTACTCGCACAAGGGGATGTTCCCGGTCACCGGCGCGATCACCCTCGGCGCCGACCGCTTCGATCTGGATGGCGGCCTGGCGCTCCTCGACGATCACAAGGGGTACTACCCGTACGTGATGGAGTGGGACTGGGTGACCAGCGCGGCCCGCGGCGACGACGGCGTGGCCCGCGGGTTCAACCTGACCCGCAACCAGTGCGTCGAGCCCGAGCGCTACAACGAGAACTGCGCCTGGGTCGGCGCCGCGGTCGGCGCGCTGCCCGCGGTGACCTTCACCCGCACCGACGTCGGCACCGCGGCCGAGCGCTGGCAGGTCCGCGATCGCGACGGCCGGGTCGACCTGACCTTCACCCCGACCGTCCCCGGCGACGTCCGGCTGAACCTCGGCGTGATCGAGAGCCGCTACCGCGGGCCGTTCGGGACCTGCGCCGGGCGCTTGGCGCCCGCCGGCCTGCCCGAGGTCGCGGTCGACGACTGGTTCGGGATGGGCGAGCGGTTCTGGCTGCGATGCTAGTTCGGCCGCGGTGGGCGCTGCTGGTGCTCGCGGCGATCGCAGCCTGTCGGACCGGCGGGCGACCGGTCGCGGCGGTCGCGCCGACGCCGCCCGCCGCCATCGCGCTCGCGGACGGCGACCTCGCGGTGGTCGCGGCCGATCGCCAGGCCGCGTACTGGTACGTCGAGGGCGCGCTGTGGCGCCGGCCGTGGCGCGGCGCCGCGGTCGTGCTGGCGCGCCCACCGAGCCCGATCCTCGCCCTGGCCAGCGACGGCGAGCGCGTGTACGCGGCCGCGGCCGATCGCCTGTTCACCGTCGCGACCAGCGGCGGCGCGCTGCGCGCGGTCGCGGCCTTGCCGGCGTGGCACGCGCTGGTCGCCGACCGCGAGGGCGCCTGGCTCGGCGTCGACGACGGCGTGCTCGGCGTCGATGCCTCCACCGGCCGGGCCCGGATGCTGACGAGGCTGCGCGGCCCGGTGGTCGCGCTCACCACCGACGCGACCCGGGTCTTCGCGGCCACCGCCAGCGGCGCGATCGTCGCGCTCGCCAAGGCCACCGGCGCGCCGACCGTCGTGGCCAGCGCCGGCCCCGACCCGCGGGCCGTGGCCGTGATCGCGCCACGCCTGTACTGGATCAGCCCGACCGACGGCCTGGCCAGCGTCGACCTGCGCACCGGCGCGCGCCGACGCGAGGCCCGCGGCCGGCTGGGCGCCCTCGGCGTGGACGGCGATCGCCTGCTGCTCGTGCTCGGCGGCGCCCTCGCCGAGTGGCGGGGCGGCCGCGGCCTGGTCGCGCCGGCCGTCGACGGCGGGCTGATTGCCGACGCCAGCCCGCTGGTCGTCGCCGACGCCGGCGTGGTGGTCACGCTGCGCGATCGCGACGGCCGCGCCGGGCTGTGGTGGATCGCTCGGCCGAGCGCCCGGCCGCGCCCGGCGGTGGTGCTGGCGACGGTGGCGACGGCGCCGCGGGCCCTCGCGGTCGAGCGCGACCGCGTCGTCTACGCCAGCGGCGACCGCGCCGGGCGCCCCGATGCGATCGTCGCGGTCGAACGCGCGACCGGCGCGGCGCGCCCGCTGGCCACCGCCGGCGCGGTCGAGGCCTTGGCCGCGGGTCGGGGGCGGGTCGCCTTCGCCGACGCCGCCACCGCGTCGGTGCGAGCGATCGAGCGCGACGGCGCCGTGCGAACCCTGGCCACGGAGGTCGGCCGGGTCGACGGCCTGACGATCGGCGCGACCGACGTGTGGTGGGCCGACGGCTGGCGGCTGTGGCGCGCCACCGGCGCCGGCGGGGCCGCGGTGTTCCACGCGCCGACCCCGACCGCGGTCGACGGCGACGGCTTCACGCCGGCCGCGGTGCTGCCGCTCGGCGCCCACGTCTACTACACCTCCCTCGGTCGCCCCGGTGACGGCGTGTACCGCGCCGCCCGTGGGTCGGGCCGGGTGGCGCTGTTCGAACGCGGCCCCGCCGAGTCGCTGGGCGCGGGCCTGGTCCGAGTCGGCGACGAGCTGATCACCGCGAGCGGCGCGGCCGCGCTGGTGATCGCGCCCCTCGATCGTCGCCCGCCGCGCCGCGTGCCCGGCCCCGCCGACGCCACGATCGTCGCGCTCTTCGGCGGCCCGCGCCTGACCGCGCTGTCGATCACCGCGACCGGCGCCGCGCTCGAGACGATCGATCGGGTCAGCGGCGCCCGGCGCGCGCGCTGGGCCATCCCCGGCGAGCTGACCGGTCCACCGCCCGTCGCCGACGACGCCGCGGTCTACGGCTTCCTCGACGACACCGGCTGGCTCCTGGCCATCCCGCGCTGAGCCCGGGCCCGGGCCTCGGCTCGCTCACCGGACCGTGACCGTCTCGCCGGCGACGATCGTCACGGTCGCGCGGTGGACGATCGCGCCGTCGAGCGGACTGCGCAGCACGACCTCGTAGGTCCCGACCGGCAGCTTGCGCGGCAGGATCGGGGTCTCGCCCCAGTCGCGCCCGTCGACGGTGACCAGGGCCGCCGGGCTCCACGCCCGCACCGCCAGCCGTCCGGTCGCCACCGCGGCGTCGATCGGCGGGGCGGCCGCGGGACCGGCGTCGATCGGGCGCGCCACCGCGACCGCGGCGTCGACCGGCGAGCGCGGCGGACGACCGTCGGGGCGCCGCGGCTCGGGCGCGTCCGGCGGCCCGGCGTCCTCGATCGCGGTCGCGTCGACCGCGGCCGCGTCGCCCGCGACGACCTCGGCCGCGTCGACCGGCAGCGCGTCGATCGCGCCCGCGTCGGGCATCGCCACCGTCGCCGCGCCGCCGCCGCGCCCCAGGCTCCAGACCACCGCCGCGATCGCGCCGACGCCGCCCAGCCCGCCGAGCGCGAGGGGCCAGCGCCGACGGGGCGGCCGCGCTCCACCGTCGGCCGAGGCCGCCTCGACCAGCGTCGGCCCCGCCTCCGCCGCCGACGCCTCGCGCCGCTCGGCGACCTCGTGGGTCGGCGCGACGACGTCCTCGATCGTCGGCTCGGCGACGTCGACCACGGTCACCCGGGTCGCCTCGCGGACCCCGGTCGCGTCGATCGCGGTCGCGACCCCGCTCGGCCGCCCCGGCCCACCCGCCGCGCGGCCACCCGCGATCACCTGGGCCAGCCACCGCCGATGGTGCTCGCGCTCCTCGGCCAGGGCGCGCTCGGTCCAGGCCTCGAGCGACGATCCGCCGGCGCGCGCCGCGATCCGCTCGAGGACCTCGGCCATCGCCGCCGCGCTGGCCAGCCGCTGCGACGGCTCGCGCGCCAGCCCGGCCAGCACCACGTCGTCGAGATCGGCGGGCAAGCCGGCGGTCCGACTCGACGGCGGGGCGATCACCTGCTCCTCGACCGCGCGCGCCACCGCGTAGATCGAGTCGCCACGGAATAGCGGCTCGCGCGCCAGCAGCTCCCACAGCACGACCGCGATCGAGAACACGTCCGACCGCCGATCGAGCGCGTGGTTCTTGAGCTGCTCGGGCGACATGTACGGCGGCTTGCCCTTGAGCGTGCCCAGCTCGGTCACCGGGGCCTGCCGTCCGCGGACCAGCGCGATGCCAAAGTCGAGGACCTTGACCCGAGCGTCGTACCCGAGCATCAGGTTGTCGGGGCTGATGTCGCGATGGACCACGCCCAGCAGGTGGCCGTCGATCAGATCGCGCAGCTCGTGGGCGGCGTGGAGCCCGCGGCACGCCTGCGCCACCGCCTGACACACCACCGCTGGCGGCGCCGCCTTGTCGCTCAGCCCGCGGAAGCTCATCCCCGGCACGTACTCCATCACCATGAAGGCCACGCCGCTGGCCTCGCCGAAGTCGATGATCTGGGCGATGCCGGGATGCGATAGCCGCGCCAGCAGGCGCGCCTCGTCGAGGAACATCGCGCGCGCCACCGGGGTCGCCGCCAGCTCGGCGCGCACGGTCTTGACCGCGCAGAGCTGCTCGAACCCGGCCGGCCCGTGGCGCCGCGCCAGGAGCACGTCTCCCATCCCGCCCGACTTGAGCGCCGACAGGATCTCGTAGTCGCCGATGCGTTGGCCGATCATCGCGCGGTCGATCGGTCGCTACTCGTCGTCGCCGCCGGCCGGGCGGTCGAGCAGGCCGTGCTTGTACAGGAGCTCGCGGAAGTGTCGGCGGTTGATGCCGGCGTGCTCGGCGGCGCGGGTGATGTTGCCGCCGTGAGCGCCGTGGACCGCGGCCAGGTAGCGCCGCTCGAACACGTCGTTCCACCGCTCCTTGGCTTCCTTGAACGGCAACGAGGTGTCGATGGCCTCACCGCCGGCCGGCGGCGCCGCGGTCTCGACCCACAGCCGCAGGTCGCGGAACCCGACCGCGCCGCCCGACATCGCGAAGGCCCGCTCGAGGACGTTGCGCAGCTCGCGGACGTTGCCCGGCCAGGCGTGGCGGCGCAGGCGCTCGAGGTTGTCGCCGTCGATCGGCCCGGGCTCGGCGCCGCGGGCGGCGTAGAAGGTGGCGATGAGCGGCGCCAGATCATCGAGGCGCTCGCGCAGCGCCGGCAGCGCGACGTGGACCACCGCCAGCCGGTAGAACAGATCGAAGCGGAACTCCTTGGCCTCGACCATGCGCGCCAGATCGCGGTGGGTCGCCGCCACCACCCGGGTGTCGACCGCGACCGGCCGATCGGCGCCGACCGGCTGCACGGTCTGGGCCTCGAGCGCGCGCAAGAGCTTGGCCTGGATCGCGAGCGGCAGCTCGCCCAGCTCGTCGAGGAACAAGGTCCCGCCCGAGGCCTCGACGAAGGCGCCCTTGCGATCGCGCTCGGCGCCGGTGAACGCGCCGCGGACGTGGCCGAACAAGTGCGAGTCGATCAGGTGCTCGGCGATCGCCGAGCAGTCGACCACCACCAGCGGCCCGGAGGCCCGCCCCGAGTGCTCGTGGATCGCGCGCGCCACCAGCTCCTTGCCGGTGCCCGACTCGCCCTCGATCAAGACGGTGGCATCCGATGGCGCCGCCAGCTCGAGGACCGCGAACAGCTCGCGCATCGCGACCGAGCGCCCGACCATCGCGCCGAACCGGTCGCGAGTGCTGGGCGGCAGGGTCAGGGCCTCGGCCGCGATCAGCCGGATCGTCACGCCGCCGATCTCGATCGTCGCGCCGCCCGGCACGATGACCTCGGTCACCCGTGAGCCCTGCCACCAGGTGCCGTTGGTCGAGCCGAGATCTTTGACCCGCACGCCGCCGGCCACCGCCGTCAGCTCGGTGTGGCGGCGCGACACCTTGGCGTCGTCGAGGACCAAGTCGCAGGTGGCGTGGGCGCCGACCACCACCGGCCGCGCGCCCAGCGCGGCCTGACCGCCGGTCGAGGCCCGCGCCAGCCAGCTCCGCGGCGCGGTCCGGGCCCGGGTCGCGGTGGTGGCCAGGCCCGAGGCCATCATCGTGGTGCGATCGATCACCCGCGCAGGATACCCGATCGGCCGCGCCCTCGCGCGCGGTGGTATCGTCGCAGAATGCGCCCGGTGACCCAGGCCGCCGTGACCGCCGCCATCGCCGCCGCCATCGCCGCGTCCGGGTGCACCGACCCGACGCTCGCCGTCGTCTTCGACTACGGCGAGCGGACCGATCTGGCGGCCGAGGTCACCCGCGTCGAGGTCGCGGTCTACACCCTCGGCGACGTCAACCAAGAGACGGTCTGCCGCGACATCGCCCTGGGGCGCTACCGGACCGAGGCTCTCGACGCCGCCCTCGAGACCGTGACCCGAGGCTCGCGTCCGCGCGGCGGCGCGTTCCCACCGCTGCGACTCGATGACGTCCCGCGCCTGGCCGACAAGCAGATCGTCGTCACCGGCTACGACGCTCGCAACCAGATCATCGCCGGCGGTTGCGCTGCGGTCGGCGCGATCGAGGACGACGTCGAGATCGCGATCCCGATCGCGCCGGCGATCATCACGCAGGTGCTGCCGAGCCCGGCGCTCCTGCCCAGCCTGCGGCTCGGCCCCAATGCGCCAGCTCCCGTCCAGCCCCTCAAGATCTTCGCCCGCGAGCGTGTGTCTCCGGACAACCTCATGGTCGAGGTTCCGGGCCTCGACGCCTACCTCCGCGTCGCCCCGGGCCAAGGGGCCGACGAGGAATGCGAGTATCTGCTCGGCCCTCGGGTCACCCCGCCGGGCGCCGATCCGGGCGACGGCCTGGCGCCCGACGCGACCTTGTTCACGCTGGTGCCGCCCGCGCCGGCGCCACGACCCCCGGCGGAACTCGCCGGCTCCTGCTTGGATCCGGCGGGTCCGGTCGAGGTCTTGATCCGCGCGCCGTGGTCCGAGCAGGTCCACCGCATCCCGGCCTTCGTCCCGACCGTCAGCGTCAACGCGGCCTTCTCGGAGCCGAGCGTTCGCGATCCCGACTGGGTGGTCGTCCCGACCAGCAACGGCTTCCGCGCCGTCGGGCTGGTTCGCCCGATCGTCGGGCCGGCCCGGGTCGAGGCCTTCGTCGGCTCGCGCGGCGATCCCCCGAGCGTGCGGCGCACCGACCAGGTCGCTGCCGACGGAATCGAGGCCCTCGGCCAGCTCGCGGGGAGGGTCATCACCCGCGACGCCACCGGTTGGTTGGTCCTCGACCTCGATAGCAGCCCGCCGCGGTGGCGACGGGGCACGCCGGCGCCGGGGCGACCGGCGACGACGATCGTGAACGCGCGGAGATGTGGCGAATACCCCGGCGGCCTCCTGGTCGACGACGGCTCGGGAACGGTCGCCGGGTTCACGTTGTCGGATGACGGGACCGAGATCGCCGCCGCGGACCCCAACTCGTCGTCGGTCGGTCGCCTGGCCCGCCTGATCAACGAGCGGCCGGGCCTGGAGCCAAAGCTCCTGGCGACGGCCTGCCTATCGGTCGACGACAACGACAACAACAACGACGACGACAACGACGACGACCTCGTGCTCGCCTTCGAACAGGTCACCCCCGATGGCCGCCGCGTCCTGTACCTGGCGCTCGCCGGCCCGCAAGATACCGCCCTGATGCAGCCCGTGGCCACGCCGTTCGTCGGTCCGATCAGCCCGCTGCCGTTGGCGGACGCGTCCCCCGAGTCGACCGACAGGGCGCTGGTCGGTGCGGTCTCCACCCCGAGCGGCTACCGCGCGCTGTCGTACCGCCTGCGCCGCGATCCCGAGCTGCGCCTGGTGCCCGACGGCGCCGTCGATCACCCGCTGCCTGGGCGACCGTCGGCGCTGGTCGCGCTCTACATGAACGACGACGACCACGCTGACACCATCGCGATCGCGACCTTCGACGGGCAGGTCACGCTGTCGGCCACCATCGGCAGCGACGACCCCGATCGACTCCTGTCCGCGATGACCGCCCTCCTGGGCGAGGCCGTCGCGCCGCGACTGGCCTCGGTCCGGTTGTTCATAGACAACAACCGCGACAACCGCGACGACCCGATCATGCTGACCCGCTTCGGCGTGGCGGTCAGCTCCCAGCAGGCCGATCTTCCCATGCCGCCCATGCCATGACGCGATCCAACCTCAGCTCTCTCGCGCTGATCGCGACCAGCCTGACGGCCCTCGCCTGCGGCGGCGGCGGACGCCCTGCCCCGACCACGCCCGCCGAGCCCGCGCCCGCGCCGACCATCGACGCCGACTACGCCGACGCCCTGGCCGACGCGCTGGTCGAGGTCCTCGCGACGATGGCTCAGATCACGACCGCCTCGGACTGCCAGGTCATGGGCAGCCAGCTCGGCGCGCTGTTCGATCGCAGCGCGTCGCTGTTCGAGCAGACCCGCGCGGTCGAAGACGACCCCGAAGGCGCACGCCTGGTGAAGGCCGCGATGGACCTGCGGGCCAAGCGGGTCGAGCCCCTGGTCCTGGCGATGGGGCCGGGGCTGGTGCGCTGCCGCGATGACGCGAGCGTGGTGGCGGCGATGGCGCGGATGCCGACCTTGTGATCGCCCGCGCTCGGTCCGGCCGTCGCACCGCGGCGAATGTAACTGCCCGACGACATTGTTCTACTTGCTGCCCGTGGTCCGCTATGGGATAGACCGCGCACCGCGCACCGCGCGCCAAAGGAAGCACGATCCCATGAAGCGTCTCTCTGCCATCGCCCTGCTCGCCGCCTCGTTCACCTTCGCCGCCTGCAAGAAGGAGGAGAAGAAGAACGCTCCGGCCCCGACCGAGACCAAGCCCGCCGCTGGCACCGCCGCCCCCGCCGCTGGCACCGAGGCCCCCGCCGCCGGTACCGCCGCCCCCGCCGCTGGCACCGCCGCCCCCGCCGCTGGCACCGAGGCCCCCGCCGCTGGCACCGCCGACCCGGCCGCTGGCTCGGCCGCCGCCGGTGGCACCGCCCCGGCTGGCACCGCCCCGGCCGACCCCGAGATGGAGGCGACCATGAAGCAGCTCGTCGGGATGCTCGGCCAGATGGCCTCGGCGGTCGACGCCGCGGGTGGCGACTGCGGCAAGCTGGCCGGGAGCGTGGAGAAGGTCCTGGCCGACAACTCGGCCCTGATCGAGAAGATGAAGGTCTACAAGGACAACCCGGAGATGCAGAAGAAGTCCGGGGAGTGGATGCAGAACCACATGGGTGAGCTGATGGGCCCGGGCATGAAGGTCGCCGAGGCCACCCAGAAGTGCGCGACCGACCCCAAGTTCGCCGAGGCGATGAAGAAGATGGCGGCCCTGCAGTAGGCCGCACCCGGCGACGGCCGACGCCGTCGCTCCGCCAGCGCCCAGCTCCGACTCCGGTCGCGGCTGGGCGTCGGCGTTTTCGGGCCGCGCGGCGCGGCGACCTCGCCGGATCGCGCGCGGCGTGGCGCCGCCCGATCGGCCGTGCGAACCTACGACCATGCGCGCGCTCTTCGCCCTCGTGCTCGTCGCCGCCGCCTGCGGTGGCTCGTCGTCGCCGGCGCCCGTCGCGCCGTCCAACACGCCGGCCAACGCGCCGCCTACCGCACCGGCCCCCACGTCGCCGGCCGCGACCGCGCCGCCCGCCGCCGAGGGCTCCTCGGGAAGCGCCGCCATGCCGCCGCTCACCGACGCCGAGTTCGACGCGCGGATGAACCGCCTGATCGACATCCTCAGCGAGGCCAGCGACGCCATCACCGCGGCCGGCACCGACTGCCGCGCCGCCGCCGACGGCCTCGCGGCGGTCACCGCGCGCCACGATGGGTTCCTCGCCGAGATGAAGGCGCGCGAGGCCGACGACGATCTCGAGGTGCGGATCAACACCTGGATGAACACGCACATGGATCGGCTCATGAAGGTCGCGATGCCGCTGGCCGAGGCCTCGCAGCGATGCGACGGCGAGCCGCGCTTCCGCGAGGCGATGGCGCGCCTGAGCGGGGACACCTGAGGCGCGGGAGAGACACCCGACCGCGTCTGGCCGGGACGCGCCCGCCGTGCGACGCTCACGGCATGCGCATGCTCGCCGTCCTCGTCTTCCTCGCCGCCTGTGGTGGCTCCAAGCCCGCTCCGCAAGCGCCGGCGCCGCTGCCGCCGACCACCGTGGCCCCGCCCGCCGACCCGCCGCCGTCGGCGCGCCCGACCGAGGCCCAGCAGGACGCGATGTTCGAGGGCATGCTCGCGATGTTCGAGCAGATCGCCAAGGCCACGCAGACGCACAAGGGCGACTGTCCGGCGATGGCCAAGGCGATCAACACGGTGATCGACGGCCACGCCGCGACCCTGGCCGAGGCCGGCAAGTGGAAGGACGACGCCGAGATCGACGCCCGCGGCAAGGCCTACATCGAGGCCAACGAAGACCGCGCCAAGACCGCGGCCGAGTCGTTCTTCGAGGGCGCGATGACCTGCGAGCAGGACGCTGCGGTCACCGCGGCCCTGGCCCGCCTCGAGGACTGAGCGCGGTCCTCGCCGGGTGCCGCCCGGCGCCCGACCCAAGCGGACGCGCCGTGACGACGTCGAAACGGTCGGCGCGACACCTGCGCCACCTCCCGTGACAGGATCAGGTATGGCCCGCAC
>Ga0075163_10007621_pt1 | contig 14290 bp, 12 predicted proteins | sample JI1023141ADNA_FD_71478 | JGI IMG/M metagenome (GOLD analysis project Ga0075163, IMG submission 71478) | Wastewater effluent complex algal communities from Wisconsin, to seasonally profile nutrient transformation and Carbon sequestration -... | ecosystem: Engineered > WWTP > Effluent > Algae...
CGGGCGCGGTCACGCTGGCCAGGATGGTGCCGCGGTCTTCCAGGGGAGACAGCTCCTGCTTCATGCTGGGGAAGACCAGGTAGAGCGTCAGGGCGCTCAAACCCATCATTGCAATCACCAGCCAGCGCGCCTGCAGCAGCACGCGCTTGACCCGCACACCCACCCCATGCTCACCAGGGGCTGGCTGGTAGCCGGTGCTGACCAACCAGCGGATGACACGGCCGTAGCGGTCCGAAATACCGGTCAGCACCTTCTCCATGCCCCGGTCAAACCAATTGGGCTTGGGGTTGTGCTTGAGCAGCAGCGAACACATCATGGGAGTCAGGGTTAGCGCGACAAAACCCGACACCACCACCGCCCCCGCCAGGGCCAGGGCGAACTCCACAAAGAGCCGCCCGGTGCGCCCCGGGGTAAAGGCCAGCGGCGCATACACCGCCACCAGGGTGGCCGTCATGGTGATAACGGCAAAACCGATTTCACGGGCACCCTTGATCGACGCCGAGAATGGGTCCAGGCCCTCCTCGATATGGCGGAAGATGTTCTCCAGCATCACGATGGCATCGTCCACCACCAGCCCGATGGCCAGCACCAGCGCCAGCAAGGTCAGGGTGTTGATGGAAAAACCCGCCAGCGCCATCAGGGCGAAGGTGCCCACCAGGCTGACCGGGATGGTGACGATGGGAATGATGGAGGCCCGCAGCGTGCGCAGGAATACAAAGATCACCAGCGCCACCAGCACCACGGCCTCGACGATGGTGCGGTAGACATTCTTCACCGATCGGTCGATGAAGACCGAGTTGTCGTTGGCCACCTCGATGGCGATGTCGCCGGGCAGGTCGGCCTTGAGGCGCGGAATCATTTCGCGCACCCCCTGCGAGAGCTGCAGCGGGTTGGCAGTGGCCTGGCGGATCACGCCGGCAGAAATGGCATCGCGGCCGTTGAGGCGCACCGCGCTGCGCTCGTCGGCTGCGGCCTCCTGCACCCTTGCCACGTCGCGGATCTTGACCGGGAAACCGTTGACGCTTTTGATCGTGATGTCGGAGAACTGCGCAGGCTTGATCAGATCGGTTTGCGAGGTGACGCTAAACTCGCGTTGCTGCGATTCGATGCGCCCGCCTGGTACCTCCAGGTTGCTGCGGCGGATGGCATCTTCCACATCCTGCGTGGTGAGACGGTAGGCCGCCAGCTTGGCGGGGTCGAGCCACACCCGCATGGCGTATTTACGTTCACCGAATATCCGCACATCGGCCACACCGGTCACCGTCTGCAGGCGGGGCTTGACCACCCGGTTGACCAGATCGTTGATCTGCAGCGGCGTCATGGTGTCGCTGGAGAAGGCCAGCCACACCACCGGGAAGGCATCGGCCTCCACCTTGGCGATGACAGGCTCATCGATGGCCTGCGGCAGGCGGTTGCGCACCCGCGACGTGCGGTCACGCACTTCGGCGGCGGCGGCGTCGGCGTCTTTTTCCAGCCGGAAGCGCACGCTGATCTGGCTTTGTTCGGCGCGGCTGATGGAGGTAATGACGTCCACAGCGTCGATGCCAGCGATGGAGTCTTCCAGCGGCTTGCTGATCTGGGTTTCGATCACCTCGGCCGATGCACCGGGGTAGCGCACCGTGACAGTGACCACTGGCTCATCAATCTTGGGGTATTCGCGCACCGCCAGCCGGTTGAAGCTGACGGCCCCTACCAGCAGGATCAGCAGCGAAAGCACCGTGGCAAAGACGGGCCGGCGAACAGAGATTTCTGCGAGTTGCATCAGCGCACCTTCTGCGGTTGGCGGGACTCAGGCCGCACCAGCGGATTTCGAGGCAGGCCGCGCAGGCGGGGCACTACGGGCGGCGGTTCCGTCCCGGGCGCAGGGGTTGCTGCTGCCCACCGCTGCGGGCCGCTGCGCCACCTTGACCGTGGCAGCTGCGGCAGATGCTGCCTGCTCATTCCTGGGTGCAGCCGCCTTGGCCGATGCCGCTCCAGCGCCCGCATTTGCACTGGCGCTATTGGTATTGTTGGCATTGTTTGCACCGCTGGTGCCACCAGCCCCCACGTCAACCACCCGGACCAGCGTACCGTCGCGCTGCACCCGCTGTTGCCCGGCAGTGACCACCATGTCACCCGGCTGCAATTCGCCTGCCACTTCCACCTGGCCTGGGCGGCGCACCCCGACCTTGACCTCGACCCGCTTGGTCGTCCAGGCCTCTGCATCACCCGGCGTGGGCTGCAGCAGCATGACAAACTGGCGCTGGCCTTGCGGCACCAGCGCCTCCTCAGGGACGACATGGGCATCCTGGCGTTCACCGAACACCGCATTGACCCGTGCGAACATGCCAGGCCGCAGCTGGAGCTGGCGGTTATCGATGCAAGCACGCACCGCCACCGAGCGGCCATTGGCATCCAGCAAGGGGTCAATGGCCTGGACCACGGCCACGAACTTGCGCCCTGGCAACGCATCCACATCCACACTGGCCTGCTGCCCACGCTGCACCTTGGTCTGGTAGCGCTCGGGCAGGCGGAAATCCACATACAGGGCGTCGATGTCTTCCAGGTTGACGATGTCGGCACCGTCTTTCAGGTAGTCCCCCACATTGGCGGTGCGGATACCCGCGATACCGTCGAAAGGCGCCACGATCTTCAGCCGTGCAGCGCTTGCCTGCGCCAGTGCCAGCTTGGCCTGGGAAACCTGCAGGTTGGCAGCACTCTCATCCACCGACCGCTGGCTGATAAAGCCCTGCGCCACCAGTTCCTGGTTGCGTTTGTGGTTGGCCTGGGCAATGGACAGCTCGGCCTGGCTTTGCTGCACCTGGGCCGCCTGCAACTGGTCGTCCAGCTGCACCAGCAATTGGCCTTTACTGACACGTGCGCCGTCGTTGAAATTCAGCTGGGTGATGCGCCCCCCCACTTCGGGGCGGATCATCACGCCCTGGCGCGAGCGCAGGCTGCCAACGGTCTGGGTTTCATCGGTGATGGCGGCCAGCCGCACCTTGGCGGCCTCAACCGCCGGGGGTCGGCCTGCAGCGGCAGGTGCAGAAGCACCCTGCGCTGCCGGAGCCGCAACAACCTTGGCGTCGCCTTGCCCGGCACTTTGGCCGGGACGCTGGTTCTGAAACCACCAAGCCGCGCCTGACGCTGCGGCGATGCCCAGTATTGCAACCGTGGAATAAACTGCTTTGGACGCCATGTGGTAAGTGGGAATAATTACGGCAAATTGCCTCTATTGCACCACAGCGCGCAGAAATATGTGCAGCCCCGGGCATGTAAAGCTCCAGGGCGGGCACGTGGCGGAATCCGTTGGCTCCGCATGCAACATCCTGGCAGGGCGGCGGCTTACCCGCCACCTCCGCCGGGCAAGGTCAGCGGCTGACGCGGGTATTCTGGCCGTCGGAAGTCACACGCACCCGGTCTCCCGGGCGGAATGCATCGGGCGAACCCTCCTGGATGACGGCCACGGTACGGCCCGAATCCAGACGCACCGTCACCTCGACGCCCTGACGAGCACCAGTGCCGCTTTGCACGGCATTCCCAGCCATACCACCCGCCACTGCCCCACCCACGGCGCCGACAGTATTGGAGAACGTGCTGTTGCCCAGGTTGCTCCCCACTGCACCGCCCACCACTGCACCGGTGGTGGTGCCCACCGCCGTGGAATTCGGCTGGATGTTGACAGGGCGAACCTGCGTCACCACACCAAATTCGACGGACTGCATGTTCTGCACGTCATTGCGGCGTACGGTGTCGCCCACAGGAGGGTTGGACTGGCAGCCGACGAGGACGGCAGAAGCCAGCAAGGCGCTGACGATGGCGGTAAGACGCAGGGATTGGGATGGCACTGGCATCAGGAGTTCCTCTTTCTTTGGATGTTCGATATAAACCGCTTGAGTATCCTGTGCCACCGTTTCAAATGTCAACATATTGCAGCGCAACAACAGAGTGCGCCTACACACGGGATGACGCCTCAGGCGCAGTGCACCGTCAGCAATGAAACCCGCCCTATTCGCTATCATGCGCGTATGAAACACATCTGGACACTTCTGCTGTCAACACTCGTGCTGGCGGGTTGCCAACCTCCGGTGCGGCTCATGCCTACCCCCGAGGTTTTTCTGCAAAGCGAGATCAACCCATTCACATTCAACCCGGCGTTCGAGAAAAGCAACGAGATCGAGGTGTTTTATGCCACCAACCGGTTGCCACTGGGGCCGGTGACGTCGCGGCATTACACGGTGATGCCCTCCGACGACCTGAGCCTTGGGGTGGCCAGGCTGAACATCGGTGGCGGCCCCAAGACCTGGGACTGGCTCTACCAGCTATCGACCACCGAAGACGCAGGCGAGGAACGCCCTCCCCTGATCCTCGACTCGATGCAGGAAATCGCCATGGTCGATGGTGCCCTGAACGCCACGCTGGACAGCCCCGCTGGGGAGGCGTTCTTCAAACAAGTGAACGAGGCGCTCGACAAAAGCATCGACAAAGACCTGATGGTCTACGTACACGGTGCCAACACCAGCGTGGAACGCGCCGCGGGCCAGGCTGCGCAGTACCGGCACTTCACGGGCCGCAATTCGGTGGTGCTGTTCTTTGCCTGGCCATCGGCAGAAAACTTCATGCGTTATGCCACCGATGTGGCCAACGCACGCCGGTCTGAGCCCAAGTTCGCGCGCCTGCTGGAGTTGCTGTCCAAACATACCAAGGCCGCCAACATCAACGTACTGGCCTACAGTGCCGGCGCCATGGTGGCCAGCCCCGGCCTTGCCCGCCTCGACCAGTTGCCGCAAGGGGACGAGCACCCCGCCGTCCGACTCGGTGAGGTGTACCACGCTGCACCAGACGCCAGCTTCCGTGATTTCTCTGCAGACCTGCCGCGCTACGTCAAACTGGCCCGCCGCGTCACGTTTTCAGCCAACATGAATGACAGCGTGCTGACCATTTCGCGCATGCACCAGCGCACCGGTTCACGCGCTGGCCGCCCCGACCCCACGGAGCTCAGCGCTGCCGATTCACAGTGGCTGATAGACACCTCCAAAACCATGAACTTCGATGTGCTGCGGATCCAGCCCGCGAACATCCCGGGCATGGCGCGCCGCTCCCACAATTTCTGGTTTGGCCACCCCTGGGTCAGCACCGATGTGCTGCTCAAATTCTGGTTCCACGCGCCTCCGGATGCACGCGGTCTGCAAGTGAATGCCACGGAGCAGAATCTGCAGTACTGGACGTTCCCGTCTGACTATGACAAACGACTGGAAGGCGCGGTTCGCAAGCTCACGGAACACGCGATTGAGGAGGTTGACAGCTCGTCACTGAAAGTGCCGCCAAGCCCCAAATCCTGAGCCCTCCACACCCCCAGAAAAATGCGCCGCTGGCCTCCGCCCAGGCGCATTTTTCATATGCAAGCGAACTCATTCCATTTCCAAATCATTCGTGTCTAGGCGCGAAGCCGCAGACAGTGCTGTAGCACGGCAAGGCGAAGCAACAACGACACGGGTGATTTAGAAATGGAATCAGGAGGAACGGCGCCCCAAGGCAAGCTCCACCCCCTTGTTGGCCAGCGCATCGGCCCGTTCGTTGCCAGGGTCACCTGAGTGGCCCTTGACCCAGCGCCACTCTATCTTGTGCCCACTCCCGGACACCAGCGCATCCAGCCGTTGCCACAACTCGACGTTCTTCACCGGTTGTTTAGCTGCCGTGCGCCATCCACGGGCCTTCCAGCCGTGGATCCATTCCGTGATGCCCTTGCGCACATATTCGCTGTCCAGGTACAGGCTGACTTCACAGGGGCGCTTGAGCGCCGACAGGGCCTCGATGACAGCCATCAGCTCCATGCGGTTATTGGTGGTGCCCAACTCTCCACCAAAAAGATCTTTCTCGTCGGCGCCGGACTTCAGCCAGACACCCCAGCCGCCAGGCCCCGGATTCCCCTTGCAGGCCCCATCGGTATAGATTTGCACGTGATTCAAGTTCGGTTCTTTCTGCTTTTCGCTTGCTGACGTTTCAATTTTTCTGCCCTTTGCACCGTACCACCCCATCAGGCTCATGCCGGTTGGCCACGGACACCTGGCTGCCGGAACGCACCGGCACAGACTTCCAGGAAGGACTGAGCAGACGCATGCCATGCACCCGCTTGATGGCCACAATGAAATAGGCAGCCCCGAGTATCGGCCACCAGCGGTCCCCCAGGCGCTCCATCCAGGCCATGCGGTCCAGGGCACGCTGGCCACGCACGGCAGGCCGGTAGCAGCCAAACCGTACCGACTCCACCTCGAATCCCAGCAGGCGCAGCCAGTCCCGCAAGCGCCAGTAGCCGATGAACTCACCCGCTTCGGGCAGATACAGGCGGCCCCCACCCAGGCGCTGGTACAGGCGCGCGCGCCGCTGCGCCAGTCCCCACAGGCTCACAGGGTTGATACAGCTCAGCACCACACGCCCCTCGGGTACCAGCACCCGCTCAACCTCGCGCAAGGTGGCATGCGGGTCGAGACTCAGCTCCAGTGTGTGGGGCAAGGTCACCAGGTCCAGGCTCGCGGGGGCAAACGGCAAGGCGGTAAAGTCCGTCCGCAAGGAGGCGGCAACACCACCCCATACAGGCAGGGTGGTATCCACGGCACGCCAGTGGTGGGGCATGCGGTTGGCCGCCAATGTGTCGAGAACCGGCAGCCCCAGCTGCAGGCTGTGGTAACCAAAGATGTCGGCAACACCCTCCTCGAAACAGCGCCGCTCCCAATCCAGCAGGTACTGGCCGGGTGGCGTCTCGAACCACTCGTGCAAACCTATAATTTGATCGCTCATGACCTTGATTCCGCTGCCTGCCTTTGCTGACAACTACATCTGGATGCTGCACGATGGACGCCAAGCGGTTGTGGTCGATCCAGGCGTTGCACAACCAGTGCTGGATGCGCTGGGCCCGGCTGGTGCGCCAGGCAGCCTGCAGTTGCTGGCCATTCTAGTCACGCACCACCACTCCGACCATGTTGGAGGTGTTGATGTGCTGCGCAACACCACGGGCGCCCAGGTCTTCGGCCCCGCGCGTGAATCCATTCCGCAGCCCGCCACACCCATGGCTGGCGGCAACCGCCTGCATTTGCTGGGACTGGAGTTTGAGGTGATCGATGTACCGGGCCATACCGCCGGCCATGTCGCCTACTACAGCGACGGCCAGCCCTTCGAGACGACGCCTCTCCTGTTCTGCGGCGACACCCTTTTCTCAGGCGGGTGTGGCAGGTTGTTTGAAGGCACCGCAGAGCAGATGCTGCATTCGCTGGACCGGCTGAGCCAGTTGCCCGGCACCACCAGGGTGTGCTGCGCACACGAATACACGCTCAGTAACCTGCGTTTTGCACAGGCGGTGGAACCCGACAACACACAACTGCTCCATTACCGGATGCACTGTGAAACCCTGCGCGCGCAAGGCCGGCCCACCCTGCCCTCCACCATCGCGCAGGAACGCGCCATCAACCCCTTTCTGCGCTCCCGCACGGGCCCGGTCATCCAGGCAGCCCGGTCGCAAGATGCCAGCCATGCCACTGACGGCGACGTCGGCGTTTTCGCCGCCCTTCGCCAATGGAAGAACACATTCAAATGAAAATGATCCATGCCGCCCTGCTGGCGGGCCTGCTGATCCTGACGGGTTGCGCCAACATCAAGCCCGACACATCGGAGCCGTTGCCTGCAACGGCCACCGGCAACCTGCCGCAAGCCCCGCTGGCCAAACCCTACGCCCCCTTCTTCCCCGATGGCCCTCTGCGCCCCATCACGGCAGCCCAGGCTGCTGCCATGGGTGTAGCGGCCACAGCACCACCAGCCGACCTGTGGGAGCGTATCCGTCGCGGCTTTGCCATGCCTAACCTGGAGACCGACCAGGTCAGCGACCAGGAGCAGTGGTATGCCACCCGGCCCGACTACATGCAACGCATGACGGAACGCTCCAGCAAGTACCTGTTCCACATCGTCGAGGAGCTCGAAGTGCGTGGCATGCCCACCGAACTGGCTTTGCTGCCTTATATCGAGAGCGCCTTCAACCCCCAGGCGGTCTCCAGCGTCAAGGCGGCGGGCATGTGGCAGTTCATGCCCGCCACCGGCACCGACTTCCAGCTCAAACAAAACGCCTTCCGTGACGACCGGCGTGACGTGCTGGCATCCACCAAGGCCGCCCTGGACTACCTGCAGCGCCTCTACGGGATGTTTGGCGACTGGCATCTGGCACTGGCGGCCTACAACTGGGGGCAAGGCAATGTGGGCCGTGCCATCACACGCAACCAGAAGGCGGGACTGCCCACCGGCTACCTGGACATCAACATGCCTGCGGAAACCCGCACGTATGTGCCCAAGCTGCAGGCGGTCAAGAACATCGTGGCCAACCCGGAGCGTTACCGCACCGAACTGCCCCTCATCGAGAACCACCCGTATTTCCAGACCGTCCTGATCACACGTGACATCGACGTCGAGCTGGCAGCGCGGCTGGCGGGCGTCAAGCTGGAAGACTTCAAAGCCCTGAACCCCTCCATGCACCGGCCCATCATCATGGCTGCTGGCACCCCCCAGATCCTGCTTCCCTGGGACAACGCCGCCGTGTTCCAGCGTAATTTCGAGGCTTACACCAAGGGGCAGTACGCCAGCTGGACCGCCTGGACAGTCCCCACCACCATGAGTGTGACCGCCATCGCCCAGCGTGTTGGCATGAGTGAAGGTGACCTGCGCAGCATGAACAGCATTCCGCCCAACATGATGGTGCGTGCAGGCTCGGCGCTGATCGTGCCGCGCTCGGCTTCCAATGGGGGGGATGTGGCCAGCCATGTGGCCGACAACGGCCATGTGGCTCTTACACCCGAGATCGTGACGCGGCGCACCGTGGTCAAGGCGGGCAAGAAGGAGAGTACGGCCTCCATTGCCCAGCGCTACCGTGTCAGTGTGGCAGACGTGGCCAACTGGAACGATGTCTCGGCCGGTGCGGCTTTTAAGGTCGGGCAGCAGGTGGTGCTTTATCTTCCGGTGCGGGCCGGCAAGGGCAGGGCCAGTGCATCAGCCTCTGGTGCAGGCAAGCAGGCCGCGTCTTCCGGGTCCCGTTCATCAGCCAGCAACGCCAAAGCGGTGACGCCCAGCAAGCGGGGCGGTACCCCCTCGAAGAAAAAGCGCTGAAAGCAGTTTCAGCTCTCATAGAGGGCTAGCGGTGGCCTCACGCGCGGAATTTCTCTTTGGCGCGCTGGGCAAATTCGTTGGTGAAAGTTAGCGACAAGTCGATCAGTTCGGGCCGGGCAATGGCACCAAGGGCCCACAGGGCACGGCGTGCCGTACGCGCCCCCCCGTCGGGCATCAGCCCATCCGGGGAAATGCCTTCACGGGAGCGGTCGAAGGCGGCCAGGAACAAGGCCCTGTCGCCGGCCAGATGGGCTTCCGGAACCGTTTTGAGGATATCCCCCGGCCCGGCCGTCTGCAGCCACTTCAGCGCACGCACCACCGCATCGCAGAGTGACTGCACTGTCTGCGGGTTCTTGCGCATGAATTCCTGCGTCACATACAGGCATGAGGACGGCAACACCCCACCGAACAGCTCGGTCGTGCCCTTGATGCTGCGGGTATCGGCAATGATGCTGACCTCACCGCGCTGCTCCAGCATGGTCATCATCGGATCGGTGTGGCTGATGACATCCAGCTGCCCCTGCCGCAGCGACGCTGGCACATCGGCACGTGTATCCACCTCGATGATCGACACATCCGTTGGCCCGAGTCCCGCGCGCAGCAACACCAGACGGGCCACCATGCCGGCCTGGGGTACCGATGCGGGCACCCCTATGACACAACCCTTCAGGTCGGCTGTATGGCGGTACCAGGCCAGGCTCTTGCGTGCAATACCGAGTGCTACCTGGGGTGATCGCGCCATCAGGACAAACGCACGGCAGGCTTGCCCCTTGCTTTGCAGGGAGAGCGTATGGTCAAACATGCCGACGCCCACATGCGCAGCGCCAGACACCACGGCGTGCTGCACCTGCGGCTCTTCCAATACATCGGTGAACTCGACCTGCAGCCCAGCCGATTCGAAATACCCCAGTTGGGCCGCAATGGTCAGGGGCAGATTGGAGAGGGCCGAGCCACCACTGGCGGCCAGCAGCACACGTGTCAATTCAGGCCGGTTGAGCGCCCCGAGTGTGGGCATCGCCAGCGCCCCCGCAACACAGGCGATGCCCGCGCCAAAAGCACGTCGTTGGAGTCCTGGTGGGGGCATGGTTGCGCACGGATAAGCCATGGATTGGTCGTGCGCCAAGCATACGCAAACCATGGCCCGGTACCCATCCGGAACTTCCCGCGCGAGGGGTTTCCCCCATGTGCCTTACAACGTGTTTTACGGCCCGCCTTCTGCAGGCTCAGTGCCAGCCCAGCAGCAGGATGCCGATGTTCAGTAGCAAGCCCACCGTCCACACCAGGCTGCGCGCAGTGGCCTTGTCCGCCACATACAGTGCAATAAAAGCCACGCGGCACACCACATACCCCAGGGCCATCCAGTCGAGCCAGCCCTGGGGCGCGCCGAGCTGATGGGCGATCACCACGGCACCAATGAAAAACGGCAAGCCTTCGAAGCTGTTGGCCTGTGCCGCATTGGCCCGGGCGTGCCGGCCCTTTTGCTGCGCCAGCCAGGCACGCGGATCGTGGTTGTCAAAACCACCATCCCTGCGCGACTTGCCCACCCCGCCCGATTTGGCCAGCGATGCGCATACATAGGGCAGCAGGGCTGCTACCAGCACACACCAGTAGGCCAGCGTGAAAGAACCCGCCAGCACGGCATTTGAAGCACCCATGGATGCACTCCTGAGATGAGGTTAAGCCCCGGATTCAGCGTCGGTCCACCAGGGCATGGGCGATGGTACCCAGATCAACATACTCCAGCTCGCTGCCCAGCGGCACGCCGCGCGACAAACGTGTGACCTGTACGCCGCGGGCCCGCAGCACTTCGGAAATCACATGTGCAGTGGCTTCACCTTCACCGGTGAAGCTGGTGGCCAGGATAACCTCCTGCACCGCCTCTTCGGTGGCGCGCGCCAGCAGCTTCTGCAGGCCGATCTCACGCGGGCCCACGCCATCCAGCGGGCTGAGCCGGCCCATCAGCACAAAATACAGGCCCTTGAATGCACCGGTGCGCTCCATCGCAGACTGGTCGGCAGGGGTCTCGACCACACAGAGCTTGCTGGCATCGCGCTGCGAATCCAGACAGGTGCTGCACACCTCGGCCTCGGTGAACGTGTGGCACCGTTCGCAGTGGTGCACATGCTCTGCCGCATCCTGCAAGGCCTGCGCCAGTTGCCGGGCCCCTGCCCGGTCGTGCTGCAGCAGGTGAAAGGCCATGCGGGCCGCCGTCTTGGCGCCTACCCCTGGCAAACGCCGCAGGGCTTGCACCAGTACCTCAAGCGCCTGGGTTTCGGCCATCGTCAGTGACTCTTGCGCACGTTCCGAAAAACGGCCATCAGAAGGGGAATTTCATGCCACCGGGCAGGCCTGGCATGCCGGCAGTGATCTTGCCCATCTTTTCCTGGCTGGTCTCTTCGGCCTTGCGCACGGCGGCGTTGAAGGCGGCAGCCACCAGATCCTCCAGCATGTCCTTGTCGTCCGCCAGCAGGCTGGGGTCGATGGTGACGCGCTTGACGTCGTGTTTGCAGGTCATCAGCACCTTCACCAGGCCGGCGCCGGACTCACCTTCCACCTCGATATGGGCCAGTTCGTCCTGGGCTTTCTTGAGGTTGTCCTGCATGGCTTGCGCCTGCTTCATGAGTCCGGAGAGTTGTCCTTTGTTGAACATGGGAGACCTTCTTGTGAATCAATGGAAATCAAATAGGGAGGCCACAAGCGCCGACGCGCAGGGACCTACAGGGGCTGGATACTACCCGGGACGATTTTCGCCCCAAAGTCGTGGACCATGGACCGCACGAACGTATCGTTCTGCACGATCTCTTCTGCCTGGCGCAGCCGTTCGGCAGCGGCAGCGGCATTCCGCCGGGCAGGGCTGTCGCTGACCACGCCCACCTCCACCCCGATCTGGCGGGCCAGTCCAGCAGCCTCCAGTGCGGCGCGCAGGCGCTCGCGGGCCGATGGCTGGTTCAGGGACTCACGCTCCACCCGCAGCAGCCAGTGCTCACCGTCCCGCGCCACCAGTTGCGACTGCAGGGCCAGTTCACGCACCAGGGCAATGATGGCGCCGTCCTCAGCCAGTTGCTGCACGGTGGCGTGCCAAAACGCACCCTCCTCCGTGTCCCGAAAGCCGGCGGTAGCTGCAGACGCCACGCGGCTGTCCACACGGGGCTGCAGGCGTTCGCCTGGCTCCGGCGCAATCCGTACCGGCACGGCCAGCACGGCCACAGGCGCCACGAAGGGCTCGGGGCTGGCCGGGGGTTCCTGCACGAGGGGTGCGGGTTCGGCAAACTGCATCGGGGGCGCGTCGTCAGGCATGGCCACCTCTGCGTCGGCAGGGGCAAACTCCTCCCAGGGCGGCGGCTCCGCAGATGCTGCGGGGGTTGCCACGGCCGGGGGAGCCGCTGCAGGAGGCTTCGCGGCAGGTGGCGGCACTTGTGCGACGGCCGCAGGAGGGGCTAAGGGCGAAGGCGAAGGCGAAGACAAAGGCGCTGTGGCAGCCCTTCTTTCCTCGATGGCTTGTGCGCTTACAGGCCGCTCAGGTGTTTTTTTTTCCGTGACAGGCGCGGTGCGTGCCTGACCGGGTGCCTGTGGCTTGAATGCCAGCAGGCGCAAGAGCACCATCGTGAGGGCTGCGTATTCGTCAGGCGCCAAGCCCAGTTCGGCGCGCCCATGCAGGCACATGCTGTAGAGCAACTGGGTCTCATCGGCGGCCATGGTCTGCGCCAGCCGGTTGATTTCCTGCACCTCGGTATCGTCATCGAGCTGTGCCCCAGACGCCATGCCGGGCACTGCCTGCAGCACGGCCATACGCTGCAGCACGGCGGCCATCTCTTCCAGCGTGGACGCGGCCGACAGGCCATTGCGCCGCAGTTCGTCGGCGGTCTCCACCACCACCCGACCATCCCCCACAGCCAGCGCGTCGATCAGACGGAACGTGTAGGAGCGGTCCACGCTACCCAGCATCTGGCGCACGGGGGCTTCCTGCAATGCACCGTTGGAGACCGCACCCGCATAGGCAATGGCCTGGTCGGTCAGAGACAAAGCGTCGCGCATCGACCCGCGCGCTGCGCGCGCGATCAGGCGCAGCGCCTGGGACTCTGCAGGCACGTTTTCCTGCTGCAGCACATGGGTCAAATGCTCCAGCACCGTCTCGGGCGCCATGGGCCGCAGGTTGAACTGCAGGCAACGGCTGAGCACGGTGACCGGCACCTTCTGCGGGTCGGTCGTGGCCAGCACGAACTTGAGGTACTCAGGCGGCTCTTCCAGCGTCTTCAGCATCGCGTTGAAGGCGGTGTTGGTCAGCATGTGCACTTCGTCGATCATGAAGACCTTGAAGCGCCCCTGCACCGGCTTGTAGACCGCCTGTTCCAGCAGGCCCTGCACCTCGTCCACGCCCCGGTTCGACGCCGCATCCAGCTCGGTGTAGTCCACGAAGCGGCCGCTGTCGATATCGGTACACGCATGGCAGACACCACACGGTGTGGCGGTAATACCGCCCTGCCCGTCCGCGCCCACACAGTTGAGCGACTTGGCCAGGATGCGCGACACCGTGGTCTTGCCCACCCCGCGCGTGCCCGTGAACAGGTAGGCATGGTGCAGGCGCTGGGTAGTCAACGCGTTGCTGAGCGCCTGCACCACGTGCTGCTGCCCCACCATTTCCGAGAAATTGCGGGGGCGGTATTTGCGAGCAAGCACAAGGTAGGACATAGGGTGATTCTACGTTCCACCCCACAGCCCACCATGGACATGCCCCTTCAAGCAGACGCCGTGGAACTGGCTTTGCCAGGCCACCAGCGTCGCCCCCTGCAAGGGGGTTGGCGAGAGCGCAGCGAAGCCTGGGGGTACAATCCACCCCGACGGGCCTCCCCGCATGGTGAAGCGGCCAACCGGGTCAGGTGGGGAACCAAGCAGCCCTAACTGTGGAGCCAGTGCCGGGGGTAAGGCTCGTCAACCTCTTCCAAAAAACCGCAGCGGCGTTGGCCCCTGCGGTTTTTTCTTTTATGCCTGCGCCATGCCCAGGTGCCGCAGCACGCCATGCCCCGCCGCACGGCCTGTGGCAAAGCAGGCAGTCAGTAAATACCCCCCTGTTGGCGCCTCCCAATCCAGCATCTCGCCCACACACCACACGCCCGGCAACGGGGCCAGCATCAGGGTGTTGTCCAGCGCCTCGAAAGGCACGCCCCCT
>Ga0075163_10007622_pt1 | contig 14290 bp, 2 predicted proteins | sample JI1023141ADNA_FD_71478 | JGI IMG/M metagenome (GOLD analysis project Ga0075163, IMG submission 71478) | Wastewater effluent complex algal communities from Wisconsin, to seasonally profile nutrient transformation and Carbon sequestration -... | ecosystem: Engineered > WWTP > Effluent > Algae...
ATGCCATTTTGAGACTTGGTGAGACTGACAGTGCCAGCGCCATCGTTGATGGAGCCGCTGAAGATCGGATCGACGCCGAAGCCATTTTTCACCAGGAGGCTGGCCGCACCGGCCACGCCGCTGGTAATCGTGCCGTTCCCGACCAAGCCACCGTTGAAAAGGCTCAAGCCGTTGAGGTCGAAAACACCACCATCATTCACATTCAGAACATAGTGACCGATGTAGTCGCCAACCGTGGCTCCACGACGCTCGTTCTGGAAGGATGCACCCGCAGTAGTGAAGCGGAAGGTGCCATCCTGCACACTGAGGACAGGGAGGCGAGTATTGTTGGTGTTGAGGAGATTGGTCCCGCCAGACAGTTCAAGGTTGCCTGGGCCAGTCTTCGTAAAGTCACGTGCAGTGACATTTCCAGAGATGGCCGAGGTGCCTGTCTGCCCCTCACGGACATACACGATGGCCTCCGTCAGCAAGGCCCCCGTGTCTGTGCCAAAGAGAGTATTGGCGCTGAGAGTGCTGGCCGTGTTGCCATTGATGATCAAGCCGCCGCGGGCGACCCGCAGAAGCGTGGTGCCATCGGTCGGTGCGATATTGGCAGATGTCCGAATGGCCTGGATGTCGACATTTCCAGCAGCGGCGATGTCCGCCACGCTGATATCCGCGACATTGGTGCCAGCGGAGGTGCCAAGCGTGGTTACAGTGGCCACATTGTGCTCGCGAATGCCGGTGACGGCATCGTAGCGGGCGAAGTTGGCGTCCGAACCAGCGGCCTGGAGGCGGATGAAGATGGACGGCGAGGTGAGGATATCTCCTCCGCCCGTGGTGGTGTTCAAGCTGGCGGTGCTGGTGAGCAGTTTTTCGGTCGAACCGAGGTTGGCGAGGGCAGAAGGCACAACGGTGAGGGTACCGTAATTCACGCTATTGAAGGCTCCCTGACGGGTGAGGGCGGTAGCAGTCAACTGGCTGGTGGTGGCACCCTGGAAGAGAGCGATGGCTGCATTGGCACCGTAATTGACGGTCGGAATGGTGATGGCCTGGGCGACACCGCCGCCGATGAGGGCCAAGGCACCGCCTTCGATGGTGACAGCCGCCGTAGCGAAGGGTGTGCCGCTGGTGTTGGTCGTTGAAACGATACCGCCACGGTGACTGGTGAAGCCAACGGCGGGGTTCAACTGCTGACCGCCACCGATCGTCAATGTAGCGATGGTATTGTTCGCGTTTGCAGCAGGGTTCAGCGCGAGGGTACCATTGCCAACCTTGCGGATGTTGAAGGCTCCAGCCGTCACTTTGGTGAGGGTGAGCGTCTGGCCGGAGGCCACGTCGATACCACCATTGCTGCTGGTGAGAATGAACTGACGATCTGTGGTGAAGCCATTGCTGACAGCGAGGTAACCGCCGCGCAGGCGAACATCGGCAGGGCCGAGCAAATGCGGAGTGGAAGCTGCTAGTGCGGCCGTGCTACCCAGTGCGGCATCGGCATTGACTTGGAGAATACCGGCATCAATGAAGACGCCCGTGCCGTAGTTGGTGGTATCCGCAGTCGACAAGTTGGCTTGGGTGTTGGTGCCGGTGAGGATGAGTTTGCCAGGGCCTGACTTGACGAGGTTGGAGCCCTGGGCACCGGAATTGGTGATGTTGCCAGAGAAGGTCACTGGCTGATACAGGTTCTGCACCACAAAGCTACGGCTACGGACAGTCGGATCGCTGTTCAGATTCAGGTCCCGAGTGAAGGTCAGAGCTTGGTTGCCCCCGAAGTTGAGGTTCAGGCTGTTGTTATGAGCGATAGCATTGAGTGCGTTGACGATGGTCACCGGACCTCCGAAAGCTTCCAGCATGGCACCACGGTTGCCTTCACCAGAGCCGAAGGTGATGGCACCTGTGCCTAGGGGACCACTGATGATGACTGGATTGTTGGCCGGGCCGGTGAAGTAAGTCGAGCCGTTGAGCTGAACGCGTGCCGTGTGCAGGGTGGTGCCGCCAGCGTAAGTATTGGCCCCGTATCCGTTGATGCCGCCACCAAGACGCACCGTACCGCCATTGGCAGGAGCAACTGCCGTGGTACCAATGACCACTGCACCCGCGCCGCTGATGGCCCCCTGGAGATCGAGCTGACCACCGCGGAATGCTGCCGTGTCTGCTGCAGCCGCGCCGAGGGACAAAACAGTGCCTGTAGTGATCGAAATACCACCAGTCACGGTGGCGGGGCTGGCCGTGCGGCTTTCAACGAGGTTCACGCCCGTGCCCGCAGCTGCCACGACCATGATGTCGCGACCCACGGTAAAGCGACCGCCGATACCAAGGCTGCCGGAGTTGTTCGTGCTCTCCACACCGAGGATGATCGGGGAGGTGCTGTTGCCCAGAGGGCCTGCGACGCCAGGGAGGACGTTCCCTGCGACGACTACCGTGCCGCGGTCGATCTGTGTGTAACCCTGATAGCTATTGGCTCCAGAAAGCGTGAGGCTGTTGCCACCGCGCTTGATGAGGTTGCTACCTTCAGCACCGCTGATGACGCCGCGCACGGCGACATCACCGCCGCCCATGTTCCAAATGCGGGTGGCACCCGCGCCAACGGCATCGCTCATGGCGACATTACCAAGGAGAACAAGAGTCCCGGCGTTGGTATTGAAGTCACCTTGGAGCACCACATTGTTGTTCATCGTGATGTTGGTAGTCACGAAGTTGTTGTTGCCAATGTCACTGCGGACAAAGCCACCATTCATCACGAGGCGACCGATGCCGAGGGCGAAGTTATTACCCAAGCCGAGGACCGTATTGGTATTGACCCTCACATCACCCACGAGACCCGTGTTGCGGGTGGTGAGGGCCACATAGGCGGAGTTGCCACTGACGAAGCTAGGGGAATTCCAAGCAAAATCACCCGTCTGTGCCCCGATTTCAATGCGGACCTGGTTGGCTGTGCCGCCACTGAAGACATTCTGGAAGAGGCTGGTGCGTCCAGCGCTCACAAGCACTGAACCAAACTGGATGGTTCCAATGCTGCCGCCGCCGCCCAGAAGGTATTTGCCATTGGCAGAGGCACCGATGGTGGAGTTGAAGTAGTAAGAGTCGTTCTGGTTGGAATTGCCGATCCACCAATTGCCGTTGCCGATGGTGGCGGGGTTGAGCGTCTGGCTGTAGAAGCCGTAATCGAGAGCCAAAACCCCATCGAACGGGCCGGTGGACTCCACCTTGATCTGGCCTGCGGTAGGTGTGCCACTGGTGATGATGGAAGGAAGAGAACTGTTGTGCGCCAGACCAATGCCACCGAGGCCGTAGCCATCCGAGCGGAGATAGACGGCATTGCTTCCGATGTTCGCATTGTCCGCGATGCGCAGGAGACCGCCAGGTTGGATCTGGATGTCACCCGTGCTGAATGGAGTGCCAGTGCCACGGAAGGCAGAGGCAACCGTGCTCACCGCTGTGGCATTCGTGGTGCCCCAGACGATTGTACCACCAGCGTAATCGTTTGTTCCGTTGAGGAATGTGATGGCCCCGTTGCCAAACTTCTCGACAGCGCCTGTGCCTGTCACCTTTCCTTCAAAAGTGGACTGTGAAAAGCCGTTGAAGGTGCCGTTGATCTTTGCCTCAGGCGCCAAGGTGGTGGTTCCGCGCACCCAGACGCCGCTTTGGAGAGCCAGTTGGATCACTCCGTTGCTGTTCATTGCCGCTGAACCGGAAGCATTGGCAACCGTCAAATCGGCGATGCGGACATACTGAGCCTGGCCATTGTTGCCGAGGGTGGCACTACCACGGACGAAAACATTGCTGTTAAACAAGGCCTGTGCACGAACGCTGGAGGCGATTTCAGATGCCGTGCCCGCCGCGTTGGCGATAAAGGGCTCGAGGGCAAGAGCACCGGCGTTAAGAATGACATCCTGACCGTTGAACACCTGGCCGACGGACGTGCCCGAACCGGAGAACGGAACACGGGCAAACAGTGTGCCTTCGTTGATGACCACCGAATTCCCGATGCCGGGGTTGATGCTGAGCAAGGTCAACTGGTTGGGCCCAAACTTCGTGAGGCCTTGGGCAGCATTGATCTGGGCGTAAACGGTAGATGTGCCGGTGCCATTGAAGATGAGGGCCTCACCCGCGCCACCTGCTCCAAAGTTGAGCGTCATGGCGGGGACAGCACCCGAAACCAAGGGGTTGATGGTGCCGCCAGTCAGGATCAGACCACCGCTGCCCAAGGTGATGCTGTTATTGCCGCCCGAGGGGCTGATGTTCTGATTCGAACGCAGTGCCCACAAGGTGGGGTTGGCATTCAGCGTCTTTGCCGCCGTTGTCAGATCGGCGATGTCATTGCTGCCAATACCCGTGCCGAAGGTGGCTCCAGTGACGATCTGATTGTAAGCAAGCTGTCCCGCGCCAGGCGCAGCAGAGAGGAGCGGCTGGAAGCCGGTCCCCGCAGTGCTGGTCGGATCATAGCCGACGAAGCTGTTCGTCGTGCGGTCAATGATCCAAGGAGCCACAATGCCGCCGTTGACGACGCCAGAGCCGTTATTGGTGGTGCCGGAGCGGCTGATGGCGGCTCCAGCAATGGTGCCAGTGGTGATGCGCTCGAAGGAGAGAGGGGTGGTGACATTGTTACCAAGGAAGCCGTTGTTGTAAGCCAAGGTGAGCACACCACGGTCAGCACGAGAGATGTCACTCACGGCCAGAATGGCGGCCGAAGCAGTGGAGTTGCGGAAGACCTGCAACTGACCGCCTTTGCGGGCTGTGACGGCTCCGATGGTCTCGGTGGACGTCAGGTTGGGCGCGCCTTGGTAGATGAAAATACCACCATTGAGATCCACAGGCACCGCGTCCCCCCAACGTCCTTGGTCACCCGCACCGACAAACTGGAACGCATTCGTGCCTTCCCCGTCATGCAGACGGATCACGCCACCAGGACGAAGGTTGATGGCATTGGTGACGTCCAAAGAGGCGTTATTCCAGAGCGAACCTTGGGCTCCACGAACCCGCAACTCGCCGTAAACTTCCACCGCACCCGAGCCTAGCGGCGTCTCACCGGTAGCACGACCACCCGTTTCAATGTAAACACTGGAACCAGACGTGATCTGCGTGCCTCCGGAGAAGTTGTTCGAGTTGCGAATGACAAGGATATTGCCCCCGTTGGTCACTGTTCCCACGACCATGTTCCGGCGGTTGCCCACCTGGAGGTAGTTGTTGCCGGTCAGGACATTGTCCACTCCCTGGAAAGCAAAGCTGCTGGCCGCAGGCGCGATGCGGTAAACTCCTGTCACACCAGCCGGAGTCCAGGCGTCTGTGAGACCGGCACCGAGGGTAGCGGGCATGTAGGCCACTTCGGCATTCAGGCCGCCGCCAAGATACGCACGACCATCCCCGATGGTGGCCATGTTCAGCGTCTGCGTGAAATAAGGCTGCCCAAGCTGCAGCACCGTGTTGTATACGCTGCTGAAGTTCGTGCCGTTGAGAACGGTCGGATTGAAGTTGTCGTCCAGCATGACCGCTCCCATCGCGCTAACACGACTCATCGTGGTCAGGTTGGCACCATTGACGCTGCCATTCCCAGCGAGACGGAGTGTGCCGTCCGGGAAGACACGAACCGGGCCCATCCCAAGTGGCGTCCCGGAGGTAGCGGTGACTTGGACGTCACCTGCGACAATGTTGGTCCCACCGGAGTAGGTGTTGGCCGTGTTGTTGATTACGATGCCAAAGAGTGTGCCGTCACCGAGTTTGGTAAGGGCTCCAGAACCCGAAATCACTCCAAAAAGCTCCAACGCACCACCAGTGGTGCCAGCCTGATTGGTCTGAATGGCGGCCTGTGAGCCAAGGATGGTGATGGGGCCTTCCGCACGCGCACGGTACAGATTTCCACCGGTGATCTGCAGAGTGGCGTTGGAGAGGTTCATGGCTCCGAAGGTCATGATGTTGCCTTGGCCAAACGCCGTGCTGCTGCTCGGTGTGGCCTGGTTCACGTTCAGCAAAGCAGGGCCAAAGACATTCAACGTGGCCGCCGCACCATCACCGCCGACACGCACCACTTGGTTGTTGAACTGCATGCCCTGGGTACCATTCACGCCAGTGGTGCCGTTGCTGAAGAACAGGCCCAACTGGCCGCTGTAGAGGTTGATTGTGGGAGCTCCGCCCGCACCGCCACCGAGGCCAGTGGTGGTGTTATTGAGATTGATGCCGCCAGTGGTGTTATAGCCGAAAATATCCGTGCCGCCCGTGTGGGTGTTCACGCCAGCATCCGGGGTGGAGGCTGAGTAACCATTGATCGTCAGTGTTCCTGTGCCCGCTTTGAGGAGTTTCAGGTTGCCAGAAAGGACGCCATTAAGGGTGGAGGTGATGGGTGAGGCGACGGCCAAAGTGGCCGCAGTGCCGCTACTATTGGTGATCGTGCCGCCTACTTGAGCACCGGCCACGGTGCGATTATTCCCGCCAACGGACTCAACCACCGCTGTGTTGCCATTCAGGTCCAGAGTGGCTCCGCCATTCACGTTCAATTCGGTGTTCATCCGGCTGAATGCACCGCCACTGCCGAGGCGAAGCGTTCCGCTCTGAACAGAAATATCTCCCACGATGGCGTTGTTTCCGGACAGCGTCAGCGTTCCGGGACCAAATTTGGTGAAGGCGTTTGCCGTCACACCGCCGGAGATCACGGCGCTTTCACCGGACTTCACGAAAACAAGACCTTCACCGGGAGTGCCCGTACCTGGAGCCGTGGCAGAGGTTGGGTCGAAGACAATATTGCTGGAGATGGTGTTGGAGCCATTGATGAGCACACCACCAGACCTCACATTGTCGATGGCGACGATGTTGAGGGTGCCGCCAGAGACATCTGCGGTCGTGCGGAAGGCATAGATGCTATTGAGGCCAGTGAGGGCCTGGGCGCTGCTGATGTCACCAATCGCGGTGGGAGCCAGACCGGCAAGAGAGGTGTTGGTGGCACCGGAGTAAGCCTCAAAGCCGGTGGTGACGTTGTTCTGAAGGAAGAAACCTGCACCCGACGCATCAGCCCCGATCAAGTGAGCAGGGAAAATGCCGTTGTTCAGGCCTGAGGCACGGGCAAGGCTGGCATTGATCGCATTGGTGACGATCAGACGGGCGGCATTGGTGTTTCCGGCCGCTCCAAGCGTGGTGGCTCCTTCAGTTTGGATGACCAAAGTGCCCTGATTTTGACGGATGAGATTGTCCGCCGCCATTTCCGCTGAGAAGCCAGCGCCGCTGCCCAGGCTCAGAACCATACCGCCGCCATAGTTGTAGGTGGTGGTGCTGGCGGCATTCGCGAGGGCGATGTTCGCACCGGTGTTGATGGCGCGGATGGTGCCGCCGATCATCTCGATGAAGGTATTGTCGGCAGCAGTGCCTGTGCTATTCGCCCAAGGAGTATTGTTGGCGAACTGGAGGATACCATTGGTCATCGCAACCCCGCGCCAAGTGTTCGCGGCAGTGGTGATCAGAGTTCCGGTGCCGGTCTTGAAGCCAAAATCAAGCTCTGTGCCCTGGCTAATGACACCGCCCGCCGTGAGTGTGTTGGCCGCCGTCACGTCGATACCGCCAGAGAAGTTTGTGTTTCCATTGTTAGTGAAAACAAAACCGCGGGTAGTGGTGCCGGTGAAATTGAAGCGCATCGTGCCGCCAGTGTAACGGGTGTTGTTATTGGCACCGCCGAGAGCCACATCTCCGCCAAAAGAGTAGCTGTTAGTAGCAGCGGAGTTGGCGGTGCTGACGAGACTGTTGAACTGCATGATACCATCACCAGCAAAAAGGCCGGTGACGGCATTCTCACCATTGAGTATGAGTGTACCGAGGCCGCGTTTGACGATGGAACTGGTGCCATCAATCACACTGGCCGCATCCTGAGTGAGGGTAAGACCACCAGCCACATCGACATGGAGGTTACCACCGTGCGCAGAATAGTTTTTGGCGGTGGTGAAGGAGTTTTCCCAAATGGCGATACCACCATTGGGCGAATTAATGTTGCCCGTCGTAAGACCCCAGTCCGCATCTGTGTTCACACCGATGAGGCCCTGCTGGATGGTGGTGGTGCCGGTGTAGGTATTGGTGCCGGTGAAGAAGAGGGTGCCCACACCATTCTTCATGAAGTGATTGCCTGATCCGCCAGGACCGTCTGAGATCCCGCCGTCGAGATAGACCATGCCGGCGAGGTTGGCCGCCGCACCGGGCTGGTCGGAACCAATGGCAAGGGTGCGCACGACTCCTGTGGAGCCAGGGGCGAGCTGGATGTTCCCACCGATACGGAAGTCGTAAGCACTGTTTTCCATCTGGATCAGGCTGTCAGCGGTCATGACCACGGTGTTGCTGATGGAAATCGGTGCAATCATGCGGTTTTGACCGCTGTTGGGATCTGCGCGGAGCTGGCCACCCGCCAGGACCAAATTTCCAGTGCCAGTCAGCGCGTTTTTGGCACTGATTCGGAGAAGTGAATTTAAGTTCAGGATGGTATTGCCGCTGTAGCTCATGGCGGTATCAAACTGGACGGTGCCACCACTGTTGTTTACTACCTGGTCCGCACGGCTGCTGGTACCTGTCATGGAGATACCGATGACGGCATTGGCGGTGCCCGTGAGCGGCTTGGCGACGCGCAAGGTGCCCTGCGAGGTGCCCAATAAATAACCCGATGCGGCAGGCGTAAGATTGCCGGTGTAAATGCCCGTGTAACCGAGAGCGCCACCCAGATACGTATCACCACCGAAAAGGGAGCTTTGATCGATGTCTTGACTGAAGCCGACAGCACCAATGGCAAAGCCCGCCTTCCATGGAGCCGTGGAGTTCACTGTAATGGCAGGGAGCGTGGTAGCAGGGTCTGCCACATACAACTGACCGATGGTGGAGATGCCGCCGATGTCGGAATTCACCGTGACTTGGCTGGCATTGATGTTGGTGGGTGCGGCGAGAACGATGTGCGCACCAGGATTGATGGTGATGGTGTTGACGTTACCGAAAGGCTTGGCGGTAGGAGCTGCCGTGTAGCTCTGGAGCACACCGGCGTAGGCGGTGATGTTTCCCGTGTAGCTGGACGAGTCACCGGCGATGACGAGACGCTCGTTCATGAATTTGTCGAGATTCCCCGAACCGGTGAGGCCACCATTGACCTGCAATGCATGCGCGACGGAAAGCTGAGTAGGAGCAGCCATATTTAGCACGCCATTGGCGGTGGTGAAGTTCGTGCCAGCCGTGTTTTGGACCCAGACGACGACGGGTGCGGTGCTGCCGACACGGGACTGAACGGTGATGTTATTCAACATGGTGCTGGCAACGTTGTCATTGCCAATGCGGGCGTCGTTGTAGAAATTCACGTTGTTATTGAAGCGCTGCGCCGAGCCAAAATACACCGCACCACCCCAGAGATTGATTTCCGTGGCCGTGCCCGTGGCTGGACCTGCTGCTGCGATGCTGGCGAGGCGGACGTTGCCTGCATTGATCGTCAGAGGACCACCGAAATTGTTCGTGCCACCCAGACGAAGAGAACCATCTCCAAAAGTCGTCAGGCCGTTGGAACCCGTAATGTTGCCATTGAGGCGAACGATACTGCTACCACCCGTGGTGGAGGTGTAGATGAGACCTTCCTGACTACCTGCAAAAGTGATGGGCGTGGTGTGGGTGACCTCGTTGTCAGCCGTGTGGACCATGAAAAGGCCCGCTCCCTGGCCTACGGCAGCCGCCGCTCCGAGCGTGAGGGAGCCGCCGGTAAGGGTGTGAGTATTGACCGTGGAACGGAACCGGAGAGCCTGGACACTCTGCGCACCCGCCGCGACGGCTGCTCCGTTGAGATCCACGATGGAAGCGGTGGTGGTGCCTGCAAAAGCCGTGTGGGTGAAGGTGGCGGCTTGGAAACCGTTGGTTCCATCGTAAGTGACGAAAAGCGGTAAAGTGCCGTCCTGCATATTGGCACCGCCAAAAAGTGCAATGTTCGCACCCACCATGCCGTTTGTCGGCGTCGGAGCTGCGGTAACCAAGATGCGCGAAGTAGCGGAACCTGTGCCGAGAGTGGCTGCCTGGGCGTCAAGCTGACGGAATTGGATTGTACCGCGAGCGGCGGGATCAGCCGAACGAGTCAAGGTGCCGAGGATGAGGTCCGCACGAGAACCCGCAGTGACCCCATCACGACCAATGTTGACTGTATTGCCGCCGGTGTAGTTCAACGAAGCCAGATTTTGGGCCGAAATGCCTGTAGCACCCCCATCGCTCGCGAAATTCAGCGTCGAGGAGTTCAGCGCAACAGTGGCAGTGGAAAGGAGACGGCGATCGGTGTTGTTACCGGCAACCGCACGGTTGTCGAGGAGCAACGTGCTACCGCCATACAGACGGAAATCCGTGTTTCCGAACTTCGCCGCAGAGGTGTTATCCGTGCTGATGGTGCCACCGAGGGCGGTGACGATGCCGGAGCCAACAGGCGTGGTCACCGCGCCATTGATATTCAGGGTGACGCCGCGGTTCACAGTAACCGTGCCGAGGGTGTTGGCGTTGTCGGCACGAACAGAAACCGTGCCATTACCCGCCGTGGTACCAGAGAGGAGTGCCGTGGCCTGACCAATGTGATTTCCTGTGAAGACAATTGGATTGGCAAAATCATAGCCAATAACCAAGTTGTTGGTGGCACCGACACCGCCGAGCTGGTTAGCAGTACTGAGAATGAGTGTGTTCGCCCCGGATGTGAGTCGCAGATCGCCGCCCGCGCCGTTCGTGAGCGTGCCCGTGTAGGTGCGGTCAAAGCCGACCACGTTGCCCAGCCAGACGCGGTTGTTTCCAGAGGCCACTTGAGACATGTCAATGTTAGCACCGTTCGTGCTAATGGTGCCTGTGACACCATCAATGGCCAAAATCATGCCAGAAATGGGTACATCGATGGCAAGCGGATTCCCCCCATCAATAGCTGCACTGCCGCTGTAGCCGAGCGCCGGAAGAGCAAAGCGGGAAATCCCGAGCTGGCCCACAAGGGCCACGCCGCCGGCAGAAACGACATTGGCATACGTCGCCGTATCAGGAACGGAAAGCACACCACCGTTCACGAAGGTCTTCCCTGCACCGAGAGAGGCCCCAGCCCCGAGTTGGAGCACACCGTCCTTCACGACCGTCACGCCATCGTAGGTGTTCGAGAGGCCATTGATGAGCAAGCGACCCGCACCTTCTTTGATCAGATGATTGGTGGCGGCCCCATCGGTGATGACTCCATTGAGAGTTAAGTTAGCCAGAGTAGGAGTGGTATTTCCGAGCACATCGAATACATTCGTCTGGCCGGAAATAGTCGTCGTTCCACCAAACTGTAGCATGTGGCTGTTGGCACTCGTGACACGAAAGACACCGCCGTTGAAGGTGAGGTTGTCGAGGATGTGCGTGACACGATCATTGGCACCGCCGACGAAATTGCGATCCACATTGATGACCGCCCCCCCCTGGACGATTACATCATTGTTGCCCAGATAGGTAACCGTGCCGTCTGAGGCAGTGCTATTGTTGTTCAAACTGAAAATCGCCAAGTCCTGACGACCTGTGCCATTGAGGGTGATTCCACCCGTGCCAGTGCCGAGGGCGGTGGAGGTGGCACCGTTGGCACCACCGATGTTTAGGGTGCCGAAATTCATCACCCAGTTACCCGTGTAGCCCGCGCCGCCAGTAGTATTGATATTGAGACGAAGGGCACCGGCTCCATTTTTGATCGTATTGCCAGCCCCAGTGTAGGATACCTGGGCATTGCTAGCACCATTCACATCCAAGGTGCCGGTGAAAACATTCCAGTCCACATTGTCCGTGAGCACCAGAGGAGCCTGCCAGACATCCGTACCACTGCCGTATTTATTGATGAAGGCATTGCCGGAGGTGTTGTCGAGAGTGAGTGCATTGGTGCCTGCGAATGTGAAAACCTGCCCACCCAGAAGATCACCAAGACTAAGGCCACCGAGGGTGATGGGAGCATTCAGCGTAACCGTGCGATTGGCAGTGATGTCGTTGCGGAAGACAGCGATGTCGCCAATGGCATTGGGCACCAGGCTACCTTGCCAGTTGGCGGGCGTGCCGGTCCAGTTGCCCGCATTATTTAAGATCCAAGTGCCAGTCGCGCCCTGGGCGATAGGTCCAGGAAGCCAGACAGCCATGAGGCATGTCATGAACCAGCCGAGGACGGTGCGATGGTGACGGAGTGTCTTCATATGAGGTCGGTATTTACGTGTTAAAATGAAACCAAATCAGGCATGGCAGATGCTACCTACAAAGGTGCAGACATCAGCATTCAAAAAATGAATGCTGCGGAGAGGCCATGCCAGGATGAAAAAATGGTTGGTCATGATAATGGATTTAACCGTGCATGTAATCACAGGGGTATGGCTTGCGACAACCTTTTTTTTCGTTTCGCAGAAAAAAACCTGACGGGGAAGAAATTCAATAAATGGCCCCTTGAGAAAAGCTTGAGATTCCCCATTGCATTTCACTCAAGCAATTTTCTCGAATCAACGATCTATCTTCGCATTGCCAATCGTTGCCCATCATGATCCAAGGCCTTGTGAGATCAGCACCAAGCCCTTTTGGTCTGACAATTACAAGGCCAGACCCAGATCAAATTAACCCACTTTTGTTCGTCTTAGAGCGTAAAGGCTGGCAGTTTGACAATTTTACCCCCTGCCATGGCTGATTCATGGGCGCAAAGGCCGACGCAGGTCCAGTTGGCGGACTGTTTGGCATTCGGGAAAGGCTGGCGCTTTTCAGCGAGGGCGGAGGCGAATTCGTGGGTGAGATGGGGGTGGCTGCCACCGTGGCCAGAGCCTTGGGTGAAGCTCAAATGTGTCTTTTTGGCCAAATCATAGACACCTTGGGTGGTGAATCGCTGGATCGGCTTGGGAAGCAGTTTGGCAAAATCAGGCGTTTTGACCAGCTTCGGTATTTTGTGCTCCGGGAGCTTGGCCCGGTGCAGGATGAGCGGCTCGTGCTCGATGAGCGGCCACTCGATGGAGGCCTTATCGCCATACACGTCGATGCTTTCGCGATACTGGCGGGCGGTGTCGAAAAGGCTGCGAATGATGCGGGCATTCACATCGGTGCCGGCAAACTTGATATGGGCGGTCTCGACGGCAAAGGGGCTGCCGTAGCACTTTTGAAGTTCTTTGCGGACGGTGCCGGAGCCAAAGCAGCTCACATATTCCGCCGGTTTGCCGATCAGTCCGGCCACCGGGCCGACGCAGTGGGTGGCATACCACATGGGGGGAAGGCCGGGCCAGTAGTTCGGCCAGCCGTCCATGTCCTGCTGGTGGGAGGCCTGGACGAACTGGAGCTTGCCGAGTTTCCCCTGATCGAGCTGCTGCTTCATGAAAAGATACTCGCGGGCATAGACCACGGTCTCCATCATCATGTAGGAAAGGCCGGTCTTTTTGACCAGTTCGACGATTTTTTTGCAATCGGCAATGCTGGTGGCCATCGGCACGGTGCAGGCGACGTGTTTCCCGGCCTTCAGGGCGGCGATGCTCATCCAGCCGTGGTCAGGGATGGGGGAGTTGATGTGCACGGCGTCCACATTCGGGTCCTTGAGCAGCTCTTTGAAGTCAGCGTAGCGCACGTCCACGCCGAAGGCATCGCCCACCGCATTCAGCTTCTTCGGGTCACGCTGGCAGATCGCGTAACAATTCGTCAGCGGGTGACGCTGCCAGATGGGGATGAATTCCGCCCCGAAACCGAGGCCGACGACGGCGATGTTGATCTTTTTCGACATAAGAGAGTGTCTCTTTGCCAAATCGAGTCTCCTTTGGGAAGGACAAACTTTGGGCCAAATCAGCCGCTTCATGCTCACCGCCGACTTCGACTACCATCTGCCTACCGAACTGATCGCCAGCGAGCCGCTCGCGGATCGCTCCGCGTCACGGATGATGGTCGTGCACCGGTCCACAAGCCAGATCGAGCATCGCCAGTTTCGCGAAATTTCCCAGTTCCTAGCTCCTGACGATGTTTTGGTGCTCAACGACACCCGCGTTGTCCCCGCGCGATTCTTTACTGACAAGGGCCACGAAATCCTGCGCCTCAAAGCGCAGTCACCCACCCGCTGGCAGTGCATGGTGAAGCCGGGCAAAAAGTTCCGGATCGGCCATGAGCACCGCATCGGAGCCGCCCTGGGCCGCGTGGTCGAAATCCTCCCCGAAAATGGCGACCGCATCATCAAGTGGGATCAAATCGTGGACGAGAACGCCCACGGCCACCTCGCCTTGCCTCACTACATGGGCCGCGATGACCGCCCGAGCGACCGGGAGCGATACCAGACCGTATTTTCCTCCCTCGAAAAGGAAGGGGCCATCGCCGCTCCGACCGCCGGGCTGCACTT
>Ga0075163_10007623_pt1 | contig 14287 bp, 13 predicted proteins | sample JI1023141ADNA_FD_71478 | JGI IMG/M metagenome (GOLD analysis project Ga0075163, IMG submission 71478) | Wastewater effluent complex algal communities from Wisconsin, to seasonally profile nutrient transformation and Carbon sequestration -... | ecosystem: Engineered > WWTP > Effluent > Algae...
GGCGTGGTGAAGCGGCGCAGGTCGTCCAGGTCGGCGGTGTCGTTGGCGGCCTGCATGCGGATGAAGATCATCTTGGCCGTGCGCTCGAAGCCTTCGCTGTCGAAGGCCGCGGGCACGAAGGCACGTGCCACGGGGGCTGCAGCGGCCGCAGCAACCGGGGCGGCGGGTGACGAGCCAGCGGCCAGGTCGATGGGAGCCGCGCTGCGCTCCATGGCGGGCTCCTGGCGCGGCTGGTTCCATGCGGCGGGCATGCTGCCCACGTTGCCCGCCCCGGCCATGGCAGGCTGCGGGCCGCTGGCGCGGGCCGGGCCGAAACGGCGCAGCAGGAACATCACCAGCGCCACGGCGGCCACACCCAGCAGCGCCATCATCAGGAAGTTGCCAAAGGCTTCGCCCATGCCCAGGTGGCTCATCAACGCGGCAATACCCAGGCCAGCGGCCAGGCCGGCAATGGGACCCATCCAGTTGCGCTTGGGCGCGGCCGCCGGTGCGGCGGCGGGGGCTTGCTGGGCCGGCGTGGGCGTGGCTTGGGCCGGCGCGGCGGGCTTGGCCGGCGTGGCGTCGGGCGATGTGCGCGCGGGCATGTCGCGCTGCATGCCGGTGGACTTGCCGCTGCCCAGGCGCTTGGCCTCGGCAACGCCAGGGGCCACAGCGGCCATCAGGGCAACAACAGCGGTGGCGATCAGCCAGTTCTTCATGTGCAGACTTTCCTTCAGCGTCCCGTGGATCTTCCTGCGCAGCCCGGTGGCTGCGCGGCCGGAAGTGTGTGTCATGGTGAGATGGGGGCCCAAACCGCGGGCACAAGGCCTTGGTTCAGGTGGGGTGGTGCGTGCTTGTTCAGGCGCCAAACAGGCGGCCGGCCAGTTCGTGCAGTACCAAGTTCACATCGTCGAAGCCGTCGGTGGAGGGGAGCCAGTCGGTTGCCCGCATCCGGCCCCCCGGGGGCAGGCGCATCGGCGCGGCCACGAAGCGCATCTTGCCGCTGGCGTCGGCCCGCTGGAAGTTCTTCAGCGCCCTGGGCATGTGGTACCCATGCGTGACCAGCACGACCTGCTCGACGCCCTGGGCCTGGAGCATCGGCACGGTCTTGAGGCCGTTCTCCCGGGTGTCGCGGGACTCGGCTTCCGTCCAGCGCAGCGGGCGGCCGAACTCGCGCTCGGCCACGCGCGCCGCGATCTCGGCTTCGCTTGTGCCGGGGTCTGCACCATGGCCCACGCCGCCAGTGAAGGCCAAAGGCAGGCTGGTTTCGCGGGATAGCCAGACGCCGTAGCGCAGCCGCTCGGCCGTGCGTTCATGCAGCGTGGACATGCCATATTCAGGCGCACGCAGGCGCCGCCCGCCGCCCAGCACCACGATGGCGGTGCGCGGGGCCTTCTTCAGCTCGGTGATCTGGGCTTCCATCAGCGGCGGGGGCGGCTTCAGCAGCCAGGTCTGCAGCACGTAGGCGGTGCCCGTGGTGCAACTGAGCCAGATGCCCAGCACGCCCAGCAGCACCAGCAGCCAGGCCAGCAGGCGGCGCCTGAACATCAGCCGCGCACCCAGCAGCACCAACACCAGCAGGGGCACCGGGGGCAGCAGCAGGACCGACAAGTAGGGCTTCCAGCTTTCGATGCCCAGGGTCAGGAAAATCTCGTTCATCGTGGCTCAGGTGGGGTGCTGTCTCGGACCGCCGGGATAATCCGCCTGCAGTGTAAGGACTGGCGCCGCCGGTACGACAAGCCAAGGCAAGCAGGTTGCAAGGAGACATGTCATGAGCATCGAGACCATCACCCTGGGCGGCGGCTGCTTCTGGTGCACCGAGGCCGTGTACGAACTGGTCGACGGCGTAACCGCCGTGGAGAGCGGCTATTGCAACGGCCACGTGCACAACCCCAGCTACGAGCAAGTCTGTGCCGGAGACACCGGGCATGTGGAGGTGGTCCAGGTTCGCTTCGACACCGGCCACATCAGCCTGCGCGAGGTGCTGGAGATCTTCTTCCATGTGCACGACCCCACCACGTTGAACCGCCAGGGCAACGATGTGGGCACGCAGTACCGCAGCGGCATCTACACCACAGGCCCGGAGCAGGACGCCGTGGCGCGCCAGGTGCTGACTGAGGCCAACGCGGCCCATGGCGGGCGGGTGGTGACGGAGGTCCAGCCTCTGGCCAACTACAGCAAGGCCGAGGCCTACCACCAGCATTACTTCGCCAACCACCCGGGCCAGGGCTACTGCGCCTTTGTGGTGGCGCCCAAGGTGGAGAAGTTCAGGAAGACCTTCAAGGCCCGCGTGCGGGCCTGAGCGGCAGTGGCCGGCTCAGAACGGCGTGAAGCCGCTGGGCGGGTCCAGGTCAGGGAACACCGAGTCCAGGCCGCGGCGCAACTGCTGGCGTCGCTGGCGCGCGTCACCGCTGGTGCCGGCCAGTGCTGCAAAGACCGGCGCGCGCAGCAGCCAAAGGTCCACGGGCTCTTCGGCGGCGCGCACCTGGGCGCGCAGCCAGTCGGCGTCGGGGGTGCCCAGCAGGGCGTGCAGAAAGGTGAGCTTCAGGTCCACAAAGGCCTGGCGCGCCGCCATGCGGGCGCCGCGGTCGCCGGGCATGCCGGCACCTGGCATGCTGGCTTCTGGGCTGAAGTGGCGCGGCGCGGTTTGCATGGCGGTCAAATCGAAGCGAACTGTGAGCGCGGCGCGCGGGTGGGGAAGTGGCGGTTCAGCAGCAAGAGGCGCTGTTCGGCTTCAAATTCGCTGTGGGTCACGCCCAGCTGGCGGAACAGTTCCGAGCGGGTGTGCCACAGGTCGCGCAGCGAACGGGCGTTCTGGATGCGCAGGCGCAGATCTTCGGCGTCTTCGGTGTCCACGTCAGCCAGGGCGGCCAGGAACTCGGTGCGCACGCCGGGCAGCCGGTTCAGCGGTGGTGACGCCTCCTGGGGCGCGGGGGCCAGCAGCCAGAACATGAAGCGCTGCCACGCCGAGTCGGGCGCGTGGCACAGCGACGGTGGGCGGCATTCGGCGCGCAGGGTGCTGGTGGTGGGCAGCAACGTGGAACGCCTGCCCCAGCGGGGGAAGTGCAGCAGCGGTCTCATGATGCTTGTGATATCGGTCATAGGGGCGCAAAACCTGAGACCTGATCGTCCGCCGGCCAGGCTTTGGGCGAAGCGTGGAGAAGCGGCCGCCGGGCCTGCCAGTTCGCCGCCTTCTTCGCGCTACGCTTGCCGTCTTTGGTCACAAGACGGACATCTCCCATGAAGTGGATCAAGCGTGGCCTGGCGGCGGTGCTGCTGCTGGCGCTGGCCTTGGCGGCGGCAGCCTGGCTCTACACCCAGCAGGCCTTGCCGCGCACGTCGGGCGAACTGCAACTGCCGGGCCTGCAAGCGGCCCTGTCTATCGAACGGGACGCGCACGGCATTCCCAGCATCGTGGCGGCCAACGCGCACGACGCCTTCTTTGGCCTGGGCGTCGTGCATGCGCAAGACCGCCTGTGGCAGATGGAAACGCACCGTCGCATCGGCGCCGGGCGCCTGGCAGAACTGTTCGGCGAGCCTGCCCTGGAAGCAGACCTCTTCCTGCGCGCGCTGGGCGTGCGACGGGCCGCCGCCGCGCAGTGGAAGCAATTGCCGGCCGCGTCCAAGGCCGTGGTCCAGGCTTACACGGACGGCATCAATGCGGTGCTGGAGAGCGAACTTCGCGCCCGCCCGCCCGAGTTCATCGTGCTGGGCGCACACCCCGAGCCCTGGGACCCGGTGGACAGCCTGGCCTGGGCCATCATGATGGCCTGGGACCTGGGCGGAAACTGGGGCACCGAGTTGCTGCGCCTGCGCCTGGCCTTGAAGATGCCGGTGGCGCGCATCGACACCCTGCTGCCGCCCTACCCGGGCGAGCTGCCCCTGGCCACCACCGACTACGCGGCCCTGTACCGCAGCCTGAAGCTGGACGCTGGCGACCGCGCCGTGGCGGCCTGGGACCGGCTGCCCGACATCGCGCCGCCTTCAGGCGTGGAAGGCGTGGGATCCAACAACTGGGTGGTGGCGGGCAGCCGCACCACCACCGGCCAGCCCCTGCTGGCCAACGACCCGCACCTGAAGCTCAGCAGCCCCGCGCTCTGGTACTTCGTGCGCATCCAGGCGCCAGGCCTGAAAGTGGCTGGCGCCACCATGCCCGGCCTGCCACTGGTGGTGCTGGGCCAGAACGAGCATGTGGCCTGGGGCTTCACCAACACCGGGCCTGATGTGCAGGACCTGTACATCGAGCAGCTGGACCCCGGCGCGCCCGGCCAGGTGCGCACGCCCGAGGGCTGGGCGCCCATGGAGACGGTGCAGGAAGTCATCAAGGTCAAGGGCAAGCCGGCCGTGAACTTCAGCGCCCGGCGTACCCGCCACGGCCCGGTGATTTCCGACGCCGGCACCATGCCGGACGTGCTGGGCCCGCGCAAGCAGCCGACCTATGTGCTGGCCATGCGCTGGACGGCGCTGGATGCCGACAGCGACGTCATCGGCACTTCGCTGGCGATGCAGCAAGCCACCAGCGTGGCCGGCTTCATCGAATCGACCAAGGCCTTCGTGGCCCCCATGCAGAACATGGTGGTGGCGGACAAGTCCGGCCACATCGGCGTGGTCTCGCCCGGCCGCGTGCCGCTGCGCAAGGCCGACAACGACCTGAAAGGCCTGGCGCCCGCCCCGGGATGGGAGGCCCGCTACGACTGGGCGGGCTTCATCCCGGCCGGCGAGACGCCACGCGAGCAGGATCCGGAGCGCGGCTACATCGCCACTGCCAACCACCGCATCACGGCGCCGGGCTACCCACACTTCATCACCAGCGAATGGGCGGCGCCCTACCGCCAGCAGCGCATCGAACAGCTGATCAAGGCCAAGCCCAAGCTGTCCATGGACGACCTGGCGGCCATGCACGCCGACGTGAAGTCCCTGGCCGCACCGGCGCTGCTGCCCTGGCTGCAGAAGGCGCAGTCCAGCCATGCGCTGGCGTCGGCGGCGCTGGCCGCGCTGCAGGGCTTTGACGGCACCATGGCTGCGGACCAGGCCGCCCCGCTGGTCTACTGGGCCTGGCAACGCCAACTGGCGCGCGCCGTGTTCATGGACGACACCGGCGAAGCCTTGTGGGACCGCAGCCTGGCCACCCGCAGCTTCCAGGACGCGCTGGAAGTGGTGCTGGCCCGGGACGACAGCAGTTGGTGCGATGACCGCGGCACAGCAGCCGTCGAAACCTGCGCCCAGCAGTCAGGCTTGGCCCTGACCCGCGCGCTGGACGACTTGCAGGCCCGCCATGGCGCGGACGTGGCCCGGTGGCGCTGGGGTGCGGCGCACCTGGCGCGTTCGGAGCACCGCCCGTTCAGCCGCGTGAAACCCTTGGCCCGCTTCTTTGAGCTGCGCACACCGGTGGGTGGCGACAGCTTCACCGTCAACGTGTCCCGCGTGGGCCTGAAGCCAGACGCCACCACAGGCGAGCTGTTCCTGAACGAACACGCCGCCAGCCTGCGGGCGCTGTACGACGTGGCGGACCCGGCGCAGTCGCGTGTGATGCACTCCACCGGCCAGAGCGGCTTGTTCTTTTCGCCGCAGTACCGCAGCTTTGTGGAGCCTTGGCGGGCGGTGCAGTACGTGCCGTTGTGGGCGCGGGGTGCGCCGGTGGAGGTGCTGGGCATCAAGCCCGCGCCGTGAATGCCGTGGGATGCCGTGCGATGCCGTGGACATGGGCCGGCTCAGATGCCGGCGAAGTCCTTCTTGCGCTGCGCCGTGTAGTCCCACCAGGGCTTGGCTGGTGCGCCGCGCATGAAGTCCACCGCAGCCAGGAAGGTGTCCAGCACGCAGGGGTCCTGCCGCTGGCCCGTGCTGCGACCCAAGGCCTGGTAGAGCTGGAAGGGGTCTGCCGCCACCAGTTCAGCGGGGTGCTGGATGCCGATGGAGCGCAGGTCGGCCGCGATGGACACGCCGATGTTCGGCAACTGTTCCAGCGTGTCGCATTCGGCTGCCGTTGCAGCCTTGCGTGGCTTGACCTTGGGTTGTGCGGCGACCACGTCAGTTGTCTCCTGGACCAAGCTTCCCGCCGCGGAACCGGCTCTGCCGGGCCGCAGGTGGGCGGCCCCCTTGGGGGTGCCGAGCGCTAGCGAGGTTGGGGGCTCCATCTCACATCAGCATGGTGTTGCGGATGAGGCCGACGGCGATGCCTTCCAGTTCGAAGTCTTCTGCGTCAGGGGCGACGTGGATGGTCTGGAAGTCGGGGTTCTCGGGGATCAGCTCCACACCCTTGCTGGTGCGGCGCAGGCGCTTGACGGTGACTTCTTCGCCCAGCCGTGCGACGACGATCTGCCCGTTCTTGGCATCCTTGGCTTTCTGCACAGCCAGCAGGTCGCCATCAAGGATGCCCGCGTCGCGCATGCTCATGCCCTTCACCTTCAGCAGGTAGTCGGGCCGGCGTGCCCACATCGAGGCTTCCATCAGGTAGGTCTCGTCGACATGCTCCGTGGCCAGGATGGGGCTGCCGGCCGCCACGCGGCCCACCAGCGGCAGGCTCAGTTGCGCCAGGCTGGGCAGCGGCAGCATGTACTGCTTGCCGAAGGGCTCCAGCCGCGCCTGGGCCAGCGCACGCAATGTGTCAGACTTCAAACGGATGCCACGCGAGGTGCCACCCACCAGTTCGATGACGCCCTTGCGGGCCAGCGCCTGCAGGTGCTCTTCGGCGGCGTTGGCCGACTTGAAGCCCAGTTCGGCGGCGATTTCGGCCCGCGTGGGCGGCGCGCCGGTGCGCTCAATGGCGCTTTGCACCAGATCCAGGATCTGCTGCTGGCGCGGGGTGAGCTTGGGGCTGTCGTTCATGGCCGGGGTTCCTTCGGGTTTCTAGATGCCATGGCTGGCTATCCATCCAGGCCTGTATTTTCATCCAGAAAGGGTTGCTGTGCCAAGTGCTGAACAGCGGGTCGTCATCCTGGGCACCGGCGGCACCATCGCCGGCACCGCCGCGCGGGCGCAGGACCACACCGGCTACCAGGCGGGCGCGCTGAGTGCCGCGGATTTGCTGGCTGGCGTGCCGGCCTTGGCCGGGCAGGCGCTGGAGACGGCGTCCGTCGCGCAGCTGGACAGCTGCGACATGGACCATGCCACCTGGCTGAAGCTGGCCCAGGCCGTGCAGAAGCATCTGGCGCGTCCGGATGTGGCCGGTGTGGTGGTGACACACGGCACCGATACGCTGGAAGAGACCGCAGCCTTCATCCACTTCACCGTGCGGGCCACCAAGCCCGTGGTCTTCACGGCCGCCATGCGACCGGCCACGGCCCCTTCGCCCGATGGTCCGCAGAACCTGGTGGATGCGTGCACCGTGGCGCGCGATCCCGGTGCACAGGGCGTGCTGGCCGTGCTGGGCGGCCAGGTGCATGCGGGTCTGGGCCTGCGCAAGGTGCACGGCTACCGCGTGGATGCGTTCAGCAGCGGCGACGCCGGCCCGGTGGCGCAGTTGGAAGACGGCCGGGTGCGGCGCTTTCGCGATTGGCCGGATCCTGCCGGTGCGTTTGAAGCGGTCTTGTCCACGGACTGTGCCCGCTGGCCGGTGGTGGACATCCTGACCAGCCATGCCGGAGCGCGTGGTGCCCTGCTGCGCGCAGCGGTGGCCGCAGGCGCCCAAGGCGTGGTGCTGGCCGGCACCGGCAATGGCAGCGTGCACCAGGACCTGGTGGCGGCGGCGAAGGAGGCTGTCGCCCAGGGCGTGCGCGTGGTGCGAGCGTCGCGTTGCCAATTGGGCGGCGTGGTGGGCGGGGTGGTGGGCGGGGTGGTGGGCGATTCGCAGAGCGGCTTGCCCTCATCCGCTGAGCTGACTGCGCCTCAAGCACGGGTCCAGCTGTTGCTGGCCTTGGTGGTGATCCCGTGAACGGCATCATCGACAGCGAACTGGCCGTCAGCGCCACGCTGTGGATGTTTGGCGGCGCGGGCGTGGGCCTGCTGGCCGGGCCGCTGGCGGGATGGCTTTGGCGCACACCGACGCGCGAAGGGTTTCCGATGGGGCTGTTCGTCTTCATGCTCATCTTTGGCGGCGCGGCCGGCACCGGTGCATTGCGCCTGGCCCATGCGTCATGGCAGTTTCACCAGGTGTCACAAGCGGCACCTGGCACGCTGGTGGAGTTTGTCAAAGGCTCCTACTACGACTCCAAGAAGCGGCGTCAAGTGCCCACCCTCCGTCCGCGCGTGGAGTTCACGGCGGCAGACGGCTCGCGGCGCAGCTTTGAGGGGCTGGCCGGCAGCCTGACCCGGCGCGAGATCGGCTCGGCCGTGACGGTGCGCTACAGGCCCGATCAGCCTGCTGCAGCGGCAGTGGCTGACTTCCAAAGTCAGTGGGGCGCGGCCTGGGGTTTCGGGCTGTTTGGCGGCGCCGGCCTGTTGCTGGCCTGGAAGCTGGGCTCGAGTCTCTTTGGCCCCGCCGAAAGGCCGTCCAGCGGGCGCTGGGCGCAGTGGCGGCAGGCACACGGCCAGCGGGCGCGGCGCGAGTTCGGCCGAATGGGCACGCTGATGCTGGTGCTGTCCATCGCATCACCCATGACGGGGTGGACCGAGGACGTGGGCGCTGCCATCGCCACCGCCTTGTGCGGTGTGGGCAGCGCCTTCCTGTGCCTGGGCATCGGCAAGGCGCTGGACAAGGACAGCGCCGCTGTGCGGGCGCTGTTTGCAGGCGTGGCGGCCGCCGGGGCGGCCTGCTACTTCGGCTTCGGCGTGTGGGCCCTCACGCGACCGTGATCCCCAGGCGCTGACGCGGGCTCAGACCACCGTCAACGTCACGTCGATGTTGCCGCGCGTGGCGTTGCTGTACGGGCAGACTTCGTGCGCGGTGGCCACGAGTTGCTCCAGTGCAGCGCGCTCCATGCCCGGCACGTTGATTTCCATGGCCACGGCAATGCCGAAGGCGCCCGGTTTGCCAGTCATGGGACCGATGCTGACGCTGGACTTGATGGACACCTCGGCCGGCAGGGCGAGCTTCTGGCGGGCCGACACGGCCTTCATGGCGCCAATGAAGCAGGCGCTGTAGCCGGCTGCAAACAGTTGTTCGGGATTGGTGCCCGGGCCGCCGGCACCGCCCAGTTCCTTGGGTGTGGCCAGGGCCAGCTTGATGGCGCCGTCAGACGATTCGGTGGTGCCGGTGCGGCCGCCAGTGCTGGTGGCGTGTGCGGTGTAGACAGCTTTGTCGATGGCCATGGTGCAGGTCTCCAGTCGGGGTTGATGCGCCGAGTCAGGCAGCGCGGGGTGTGGAATCGGTGAGCTGCTGGCGCAGCGCCTGCAGCCTGGACGTGAGGGCGGTGATCTCGCCCAGCTCGCAACCGGACGCCTTGGCGACGGCCGCGGGCACACGCTGGGCCTGGGTGCGCAATGCGCGTCCCTGGGCCGTGAGTTGCAGCAGCACGCGGCGTTCGTCCGCGGCGTCGCGCAGGCGTTGCAGGTGGCCCAGTGCTTCCAGGCGCTTGAGCAGAGGCGTCAGCGTGCCGCTGTCCAGCGCCAGGCGCTCGCCCAGCTGGCTGACGGTGAGGCCATCGCCCTCCCATAGCACCAGCATCACCAGGTACTGCGGGTAGGTCAGGCCCAGCGGGTCCAGCAGGGGCTTGTAGAGCTTGGTCATGGCCAGCGACGCGGAATACAGCGCAAAGCACAACTGGCGGTCCAGCAAGAGCCACTGGGCTGGGCTGTCGGACTTGGACTTGGTGCTTGGCATGGCTGAAATATATCGCACAATTAAATTGTGTGCAATATAAATACCCAAAAGAAGGCGCTGCGAAGAGCGCCCCTTCGAGACCCGACGCGCGATCAGCGCATGCGGCGGCGCGCCAGCAGCAGGGCCATGCCTGCCGCAACCAATGCCAGCGTGCCCGGTGTGGACACGGGTGCCACATAGTCGGTCAGGCGCGCCGTGTAGGCATGCAGCACGCCCGGCAGCAGGCCATAGCCGGCGGTCAGCGTGGCGGCGGCCCCGCCGGAAGTCAGGAAGCAGTTGGACGTGGTGCCGATGGGGCACTGGATCGAACTGGCAAACGGATTGGCGTCGCTCATGCGGTAGAAGACGTCGTACTGCACGCTGCTGCTCAGGTCCTGCGTCACGCTGTAGTCGTTGTCCGTGCCCGCCAGAATCAGGAAACTGCCGTCAGCCAGCTGCGGCCCAATCGCCAGACCTTCCCACTTCTCGGGCGAGAAGTTGCCAAGTGCAGCCAGCGTGTTGGCGTCCAGGTCCAGGACCTTGCCGACCTTGGTGACTGCGCCGGCAAAGTTGCCGGTGGCGGGCAGGTTGATGTTGGTCACGTCGACCGCGCCTGCCAGGTCGATCTCAAAGACGTTCTTGTCCGCGCTGGCCAACGTGGCACCGACGCCCATGCCGCGGTTGTTGCGCTCGATCACCAGGAACTTGTCGTTGCCCAGGGCCTGGATCGAAGAGATGCCACGCCCCTGACCGATGCTCTCCAGCTTGTAGGCGTACTGCGCCACCGCCTCGCCCGTGGCCATGTCGAACTTGACGATGCGGGTGTATTGGCCGCGCGTGCCCGTGGTGGTGTTGTAGCCGTCCTGGACCGTGCCGTTCTGCAGCACGGCGTAGACGTACTTGCCGTCCGGGCTGATGGCCAGTCCCTCAAAGCCGCGGTTGGACTCGCGGCCGGAAGTCTGGCTGGTTGCGGCGGTGCCCGGCGCGGCGCCGTAGTTGACGTCTGCGCCCACCTTGGGCACCAGGTTGGCGGGCGGCGTGAATGCGCGGATCTGCTCGCCTGCGCGGTTGAACATGCGCAGCGAAGGGCCGTACTCGTCAGACACGAGGATGTGACCCGAGCCCGGGACAATGACCATGCCTTCCGGGTCGAAGGAGCGTCCCAGCGTGTTGGCAGGTGACGGCGCCAGGCCATTCAATGCCTGGCCGCCTACCGTGAACTTCACCGTTTCAGCAATCTGGAAGTTGCTGATGGCGCCATTGGCCGCCACATCCAGTGTGAAGCGCTGGGCGCGGGTTTCATAGCTCAGGGTGCCGCCACCGGCGCCGCGGTCAGAAACGCCCCACCACTCGTTGCGCAGGTTGTCGTAGTAAAGATCCGAGAACATGCCGACTCGGCGTTCCACGGCGGTGCCACTGGACAAATCCTGCGTCGTGGCATCGATGGCGATGCCATTGACGAAGGTGGCAGCGCCCACCACACCCGCCTGAGCGGAGCTGGCGGCCAGGGCCAGGATGGCGACATACAGCGCGGAACGTGCGGGATTCATGGTGCTTGCTACCTACCTGTCGGTGAAACCAACAGGCTAGGTGTGTCGCATGAAGCTTCCGTGACAAGTCACCCGCGTGGGCTCGAACGGCCCCCCCCCCGTTCAGGCGGCTTCTGCTTCTGCCGCTTCGATCAGCGTCTGCAGTTCCAGCCAGCGCTCTTCGAGCATGGCTGTTTCTGCCGCCAGGTGGTTCAGGTTGCGGCCCAGCTCGGCCATCTCTGAAGGAGGCGTGCTGGGCTGAGACAGCTTCGCCTCGGCGCTGGCCTTTTCCTCGTTCAGACCCGCCAGGCGTTTGTCGATGCCCGCCAGCTCGTTGCGCCAGGGGCGTGTGCGGTCGGCCAGCTTCTGCCGGGCCTGGGCCTTGGCCTTGCGGTCGTCGCGCGCGGGTGCGGGCGACGCAGCTGGCGCTGCTGACTTGCTGGCCGCAGCTTTGGTGTGGGCGGCCTTCGCAGGCAGTTCCGGTGGCGCCGGCGGCAAGGCCTTGGGTGGCTCTGGCGTGGGCTGGCCCTTGGCCGTGGCGCGGCTCACTTCCAGCAGCCATTTCTGATAGTCGTCCAGGTCACCGTCGAAAGGCTCGACGCGGCCACGGGCCACCAGCCAGAACTCGTCGCACACCTCGCGCAGCAGCGCGCGGTCGTGGCTGACCAGCATCACCGTGCCTTCGAATTCGTTCAGCGCAATGGACAGCGCCTCACGCGTGGTCAGGTCCAGGTGGTTGGTGGGTTCGTCCAGCAGCAGCAGGTTGGGGCGCTGCCACACCAGCATGGCCAGCACCAGGCGCGCCTTTTCGCCGCCCGACAAGCTGCCCACGGCTTGCGTGACCATGTCGCCGGTGAAGCGGAAGCGGCCCAGGAAGTCGCGCAATTCCTGTTCACGGGCCTGCGGGCCCACGTCGCGGGCCAGGCGCACCATGTGCATCAGCGGGCCGTCGTCCAGGCTCAGCACATCCAGTTCCTGCTGCGCGAAGTAGCCGATGACCAGGCCTTTGCCTTCGGTGGCCGTGCCCGCCAGTGCGGGCAGCGACTTGGCAATGGTCTTGACCAGCGTGGACTTGCCCTGGCCGTTGGCGCCCAGGATGCCGATGCGCTGGCCGGCCAGCACGCTGCGGCTGAAGTTCTGCACGATGGGCTTGTCGCCATAGCCGCAGCTCAGTGCGTCAAACGACAGCATGGGGTTGGGCAGGCTTTGCGGCTCGCGGAACTCGAACTCGAAGTCGCTGCTGGTCAGCACCGGCGCCAGCTTCTCCATGCGGGCCAGCGCTTTCACGCGGCTTTGCGCCTGTTTGGCCTTGCTGGCCTTGGCCTTGAAGCGGTCGATGAAGCGCTGCAGGTGCGCCATGCGCTCCTGCTGCTTGCCATAGGCGGCGGCGGCCAGCGTCATGCGCTCGGCGCGCATTTCCTCGAACGCGCTGTAGTTGCCGCCGTAGCGGGTGAGCGTCTGCTCGTCCAGGTGCACGGTGACGCGGGTGATGGCGTCCAGGAACTCGCGGTCGTGGCTGATGACAATCATCAGGCCTTCGAAGCGCTTGAGCCAGGCTTCCAGCCACACCAGCGCGTCCAGGTCCAGGTGGTTGGTGGGCTCGTCCAGAAGCAGCAGTTCGGCCGGGCACATCAGCGCGCGCGCCAGCTGCAAGCGCATGCGCCAGCCGCCGCTGAAGCTGTTGACGGGCGCGTCCAGCTGCTCGCCCTTGAAGCCCAGGCCCAGCAGCAGGGCTTGCGCGCGGGAACGCGCATCGAAGGCGCCGGCTTCGTCCAGTGCCATGTGGGCGTGGGCCATGGCGTTGCCGTCGCCGCTGAATTCGGCGGCGGCCAGTTCTGCCTGGGCCAGCATCAGCGGCGTGTCGCCTTGCAGCACGAAGTCGGTGGCGCCGTCTTCGGTGTCAGGCATGTCCTGGGCCACTTCGCCCACGCGCCAACGCGGCGGGATTTCCACATCGCCGTTGTCGGACTGCAGGCGGTGCGTGAGCAGCGAAAACAGGCTGGACTTGCCGGCGCCGTTGCGGCCGATCAGGCCGACCTTTTCGCCGGGCTGCAGCGTGACGCTGGCGTTCTGCAGAACGACCTTGGTGCCGCGGCGCAGCGTGATGTTGCGGATGGTGATCACGGGGGATTCGATTCAAGGCCGCGTGCGGCCGCTACAGGTTCAAGGCCCGGTGAGGGCCACTCAGGGCAGGTCGGCGGCCTGGATCAGCAGCACCTGGTCGTCACCCAGGCTGGTGGGCAGGCCCACCACAGGCAAACGTGGGAACGCGTCGTGGAAGTGCTGCCGTTCATGGCCCACTTCCAGCACCAGCACGCCGTGTTTGCCCAAGTGCGCGCGCGCCTGCTGGATGAATCCGCGGATGAAGTCCATGCCGTCGCGGCCACCGGCCAGCGCCAGCGCGGGCTCGGCGCGGAATTCCGCCGGCAGCGCGCGCATGGACTGGCTGTTGACGTAGGGCGGGTTGCACAGGATCAGGTCGAAGCGGCCCGGTGCGGCCGCAAAACCGTCGCCCTGCGCCAGCGTGATGCGGTCTTGCAGGCCGTGCCGTTCCACGTTGCGCGCGGCCACGGCCAGCGCGTCAGCGCTGAGGTCGGTGCCGCGCACGCTCACGTCCGGGTAGGCCATGGCCGCGATCACGGCCAGGCTGCCGTTGCCGGTGCACAGGTCCAGCACCGATTGCGTCTGGTCCGACAACCACACGTCCAGCGTGCCTTCGACGATGGGCTCGGCGATCAGCGAACGCGGCACGATGACGCGTTCGTCCACGAAGAAGGGCACGCCGTGCAGCCAGGCTTCGCCGGTCAGGTAGGCGGCGGGCTTGCGGGTGCGGATGCGCTGCTCCACCAGGGCTTCTACGCCCGCGGCCAGTTCCAGCGGCACCTCGTCTTCGGCATGGTCGTCCAGCGCATCCAGCGCCAGGCCCAGCTTCCACAGCACCAGCCAAGCGGCTTCGTCGAAAGCGTTGTCCGTGCCATGGCCAAAGGCCACGCCGGCGGCGTCCAGCCTTGCTGCCGCACTGTCAACCAGGGCCAGCAGCTTCATGTCACCGCGGCACGCCCCAAGGCGGCGACACCACGGGCAGCGGGTCTTCGGGCCGCAC
>Ga0075163_10007624_pt1 | contig 14286 bp, 11 predicted proteins | sample JI1023141ADNA_FD_71478 | JGI IMG/M metagenome (GOLD analysis project Ga0075163, IMG submission 71478) | Wastewater effluent complex algal communities from Wisconsin, to seasonally profile nutrient transformation and Carbon sequestration -... | ecosystem: Engineered > WWTP > Effluent > Algae...
CAAGCACCTACAGAGCAAATACTCCATTTCCAATCAATCACTTAGCGTGATTGTCAAGCTCGCCTATTCAGGTAACGTTGGGGGTTTGGCCCTTACCTTGCGCCAACTTTTCGGCCCGCCCCTGTTTCAACTGGCGAGCCAACCCGGCCCAGCTTCCACCTTCTGGCCGGCCTTGGGCAGCGCACTGTGCAGCTGCCTCCCCATGACGCCCTGACGCCGTGTCTACCCAAAGCGCACCCTCCCTTGGCGGATGGCGCGTGGACGCTGCCAAGACGGAGCAAGGAGTTCGTTTCAATGAAGTTGGCCTGGATCCTCTGGCTGTCGCAGATGTTGCCGCAGCCTGCCGCAGACTCGCTCTGCCTCAGCACCACCGTGTACTTGGAAGCCCGCGACCAGACCCTGCGCGGCCAGCAAGCCGTCGCCGAAGTGGCCCTGCGCCGCCTCGACAGTGGCCTGTGGGGCGACTCGATGTGCTCCGTGGTGACCGCGCGCAAGCAGTTCGCCCCGACCATCGTGGCCCCCGGCACCCGCCTGCAGAATTCGGACGCCTGGGCCAAATCGATCAACGTGGCCCTGAACGCAGAGCGCAACTGGGCACTGCCGGTTGGGCAGCGCAAGGAAATCGTGCCGGGCGCCAGCCACTTCATGGCCCACAACATCGCCAGCCCAAGCTGGCGTAATGCCTATCAGGTGGCGCAGATCGGCGACCACACCTTCCTGCGCGTGCAGAAGCTCAAGCCACGCCACTGAAATAACGCAGCGTTACGGCGCTGGCATCGACAATGCACAGATGGGCTGGGACTATTCCCGGCCCATTTTTCTTTGGAGATGACCTGCATGAAGCTTTACACCAAACCCGGCGCCTGCTCGCTGGCCGACCATATCGCCCTGCACTGGATCGGTGCCCCGTTCGATGTCCAGGTCATGGATGCAACGACACTGAAGTCGCCGGAATACCTGGCCATCAATCCCGCTGGCAATGTGCCTGCGTTTGAAGTCGATGGCTGGTTGCTGACGCAGAACGCCGCGATCCTCAATTACCTCGCAGACCGTTTTCCTGCATCGAGGCTCGGCGGTGATGGCACGCCGGAAAGTCGCGCCGAGATCAATCGCTGGCTGGCTTTCGTCAACGCCGACGTGCACCCCAGCTTCCACCCGATGTTCGGTTCTACGTCCTACCTGGGCGACGAAGCGATGATCGAGAAGAGCAAGGACAATGCGCGCCAGAAATTGCGCGGCCTGTTCCAGCGCGCCGATGCGCAACTCACCGGCAAGGACTGGCTGACCGGCGCGCGCTCGATCGCTGACCCGTACCTGTTCGTCACGCTGCGCTGGGCCAAGGGCACGAAGGTCGATCTGTCCGGATTCGAGAATCTGGAGCGGTTCTTCCAGCAGATGCAGGCCGACGCGAGCGTGCAGCAGGCACTGAAGGCGGAAGGGTTGGCGTAAGCACACCCGAGGATATTCCCCCGGAAACCGCAAGGCTCTGCCTCCCCCTTTGCAAAAGGGGGACTGAGGGGGATTTGCTCTGGCTGGTGCTCCTAGCTATACGCAAAGATCAAGAGCAAATCCCCCGTAGCCCCCTTTGCAAAGGGGGCGAAGCCAGAGCAACCAACGGCAAGATCAAAATGGATGACCAGCCATTCGGCTGTTGTTGAGCACTTCCAGCGTTCGCTGGGATGACGAATCAGAGGTCCGGAATCAGAACGCATCACCCGGCACGCGCACCGCGCCTTCCATCAACACCCGCGCGCTGCGGCTCATGATCGCCTTGCCGACACTCCACTGGCCATCGATCTGTTTCGCCTCGGCGCCTACGCGCAACGTGCCGGACGGATGCCCGAACACCACAACATCGCGCGTGCCGCCACCGGCCGCCGCATTGACCACCGTTCCTGGCACCGCCGCCGCCGCAGCGATCGCCACCGAGGCCGTGCCCATCATCGCGTGGTGCAGCTTGCCCATCGACATCGCGCGCGCCAGCAGGTCGATATCGGCGGCATGCACCGGCTTGCCGCTTGATGACACGTAATCCTTCGGCGGTGCGACGAACGCTACTTTCGGCGTCAGTGGACGGGTCGCAGCTTGCGCCGCATCGCCGATCAATCCCATCTGCACTGCACCGTGTGCACGGATCGACTCCAGTTTGCTCAGGGCTGCCTTGTCTTCGTTGATCGCAGCCTGCAGTTCTGTTCCGTCATACCCCAACTCGATCGCATCCACGAAAATCGTGGGCACGCCGGCATTGATCATGGTGACCCTGAAATTACCCACGCCGGGCACCTCCAATGAATCGACGAGATTGCCCGTCGGGAACATCGCACCGCCGCCTTCGTCGTCGCCTTCATCAGCCGGATCGAGGAACTCCAGCTGGATTTCTGCAGAGGGGAAGGTCACCCCGTCCAGCTCGAAGCCGCCCGTTTCCTGCACTTCGCCATTGTTTACCTGCACATGCGCAATGATTGTCTTGCCGATGTTCGCCTGCCAGATGCGTACCGTGCAGATGCCGTCATGCGGAACGCGTGCCGGACCGATCAGTCCATTGGCGATTGCGAAAGGTCCCACCGCCGAAGACAGGTTGCCGCAGTTGCCGCTCCAGTCGATGAAGCTGTCGTTGAGTGGCACCTGTCCGTACAGGTAATCCACGTCATGTCCCGGCTGGGTACTCTTCGAAATAACCACGACCTTGCTGGTGCTGGAGGTCGCGCCACCCATGCCATCGGTGTGCTTGCCGTAAGGATCGGGTGATCCAATCACCCGCATCAGCAACGCATCGCGTGCCGCGCCTGGGAGTTGCGCGGCAAACGGGAGATCCTCCAGCCGGAAGAACACGCCCTTGCTGGTGCCCCCGCGCATATAGGTGGCGGGGATGCGGATTTGCAGCGAATGGGACATGAGTACTTTCCTGATATTGAGCATCGGAAGCGTGGATGGAGAAATTCCTGGCTTTTGATTTGCCCCCTTTGCAAAGGGGGCTACGGGGGATTTGCTCTTGATCTTGCTTTCGGGAAACAGCACCGGCAAGAGCAAATCCCCCTCAATCCCCCTTTTTCAAAGGGGGAGGCGACAGCAATACATCTCGCCGCCCCTCTGTTCCCAGCTTCAAGCGACCTTGGACGATTCCAGGAAATCCTGCGCGAACCGCTGCAGCACGCCACCCGCTTCGTAGATCGAAACTTCCTCGTCCGAGTCGAGGCGGCACGTCACTGGCACTTCGACACGCTCGCCCTCCTTGCGGTGGATCACCAGCGTAAGGTCAGCGCCCGGCTTGCGTTCGCCCACCACGTCGAACGTCTCGGTGCCGTCGATGTCCAGCGTGAGGCGCGTGGTGCCCTGCTTGAACTCCAGCGGCAGCACGCCCATGCCGATCAGGTTGGTGCGATGGATGCGCTCGAAGCCCTCGGCCGCGATCGCTTGCACGCCAGCCAGGCGCACGCCCTTCGCCGCCCAGTCACGCGAGGAACCCTGGCCGTAGTCCGCGCCGGCGATGATGATCAGCGGTTGCTTGCGCTGCATGTAGGTTTCGATGGCTTCCCACATGCGCATGACCTTGCCCTCGGGTTCCACGCGCGCCAGCGATCCCTGCTTCACGCTGCCGTCCGGGTTACGCACCATCTCGTTGAACAGCTTCGGGTTGGCGAAGGTGGCGCGCTGTGCGGTGAGGTGGTCGCCGCGATGCGTTGCGTAGGAATTGAAATCCTCTTCCGGCAAGCCCATCGTCGCCAGGTATTCGCCGGCGGCGCTGTTGAGCATGATGGCGTTGGAAGGCGACAGATGGTCGGTGGTGATGTTGTCTGGCAGCACGGCCAGCGGGCGCAGGCCCGTCAGCGTGCGTTCGCCCGCCAATGCGCCTTCCCAATACGGCGGACGACGGATGTAGGTGCTCTGCGGACGCCAATCGTACAGCGGCTCCACTTTCGGGCCATGTTCCACGCGCACTGCGAACATCGGGTTGTAGACGCTGCGGAACTGTTCCGGTTTCACCGACGCTTTGACCACCGCGTCGATCTCTTCGTCACTGGGCCAGAGATCCTTCAGGCGAATTTCCTTGCCATCCACCACGCCCAGCACATCCTTCTCGATATCGAAACGGATGGTGCCGGCAATCGCATACGCCACTACCAGCGCGGGTGACGCGAGGAAGGCCTGCTTCGCATACGGATGGATGCGCCCATCGAAATTGCGATTGCCTGACAGCACCGCCGTTGCGTACAGGTCACGGTCGATGATTTCCTGCTGGATCACTGGATCCAGCGCGCCGGACATGCCATTGCAGGTAGTGCAGGCGAACGCGACCACGCCGAAGCCCAGCGCTTCCAGGTCCGACATCAAGCCGCTTTCGTCAAGGTACAGTGCAACCGCTTTGGAACCTGGTGCGAGCGAGGATTTCACCCACGGCTTGCGCTTGAGGCCCAGTCGGTTCGCATTGCGCGCCAGCAGCGCGGCAGCGATGACGTTGCGCGGATTGCTGGTATTGGTGCAACTGGTGATCGCAGCAATGATCACCGCGCCATCCGGCATCAGCCCGGGCGTTTCTTCCCACGCGGCGGCGATGCCTTTCGCGGCGAGGTCACTCGTCGCCACGCGCGCATGCGGATTGGACGGGCCAGCCATGTTGCGCACGACGCTGGACAGGTCGAACTGCAGCACGCGTTCGTACTCCACCTGCTTCAGGCTGTCGACCCACAGGCCGGTGTGCTTCGCGTAAGTTTCCACCAGCTTGACCTGCGCGTCCTCGCGCCCGGTGAGCCTCAGGTAGTCGAGCGTCTGCTGGTCGATGGAAAACATCGCCGCGGTCGCGCCGTATTCCGGGGCCATGTTGGAAATGGTGGCGCGGTCACCCAGGGTCAGCGCCGTCGCGCCGTCGCCGAAGAACTCCAGCCACGCACCCACCACCTTGGACTTGCGCAGGAACTCGGTCAGTGCCAGCACGATGTCGGTGGCGGTGATGCCAGACTGCGGCTTGCCCGTCAGTTCCACGCCGATGATGTCCGGCAGGCGCATCCACGACGCACGACCCAGCATCACGTTCTCTGCTTCAAGGCCACCCACGCCGATCGCGATCACGCCCAGCGCATCCACGTGCGGGGTATGGCTGTCGGTGCCCACGCAGGTATCCGGGAACGCGACGCCATCACGCACCTGCACCACGGGCGACATTTTCTCCAGGTTGATCTGGTGCATGATCCCGTTGCCCGGCGGGATCACTTCCATGTTCTTGAACGCCTGCTTGGTCCAGTCGATGAAGTGGAAACGGTCTTCGTTGCGGCGATCCTCGATGGTGCGGTTCTTGGCGAATGCATCCGGGTCGTAGCCGCCGCATTCGACTGCCAGCGAGTGATCGACGATCAACTGCACCGGCACCACCGGGTTGACCTGTGCAGGATCGCCGCCCTGCTCGGCAATCGCATCGCGCAGACCTGCGAGGTCCACCAATGCGGTCTGCCCGAGGATGTCGTGGCAGACCACGCGCGCAGGGAACCACGGGAAATCCAGGTCGGATTTGCGCTCGATCAGTTGCCGCAGCGCCGCCGTCAACGTCGATGGATCACAACGGCGCACCAGGTTCTCTGCCAGCACGCGCGAGGTGTACGGCAGTTTGTCGTAGGCGCCGGCCTGTATGGCTTCGACCGCGGCGCGCGTATCGAAGTAATCCAGGTTCGTGCCGGGCAAGGGCTTGCGGTGTTCGGTGTTCATGGCTGGCGATCCTGTGGAGGGGCTGGCCAATTGGCGCAGGTGGGCAACAATACAAAGTAGAAACGACGTCCTGCGCGACAGCGCGCAGGACATAGCACTCAACGCTGGTTGATCGGCACGAAAGCCAGGTCTTCAGGCCCCGTGTAGTTCGCACTCGGACGGATGATCTTGCCGTCGATGCGCTGCTCGATCACGTGTGCGCTCCAACCCGCGGTACGCGCGATGACGAACAGCGGCGTGAACATCGCCGTCGGCACGCCCATCGTGTGGTAGCTGACCGCGCTGAACCAGTCCAGGTTGGGGAACATTTTCTTGATATCCCACATCACCGTTTCCAGGCGCTCGGCGATGTCGTACATCTTGCGGCTGCCCTGTTCGTCCGAAAGTTCGCGCGCCACGTCCTTGATCACCTGGTTGCGTGGATCACCGGTCGTGTAGACCGGATGGCCGAAGCCGATCACCACTTCCTTGCGCTCCACGCGCGCCTTGATGTCGGCTTCGGCTTCATCCGGCGTTTCATAGCGCTTCTGCACTTCGAAGGCGACTTCGTTGGCGCCGCCGTGCTTGGGTCCGCGCAACGCGCCGATGCCACCAGCGATGGCCGAATACATGTCGCTGCCGGTGCCGGCAATGACACGGGCTGCGAACGTGGAGGCATTGAATTCGTGCTCCGCGTACAGGATCAGTGAAGTGTGCATGGCCTGCACCCACGATACGCTCGGCTTTTCGCCGTGCAGCAGGTGCAGGAAGTGGCCACCAATGCTGTCGTCGTCGGTCTCGATCTCGATGCGCTTGCCGTTGTGGCTCCAGTGGTACCAGTACAGCAGCATCGGGCCCAGCGCGGCCATCAGCTTGTCGGCGATATCGCGGGCACCGGGATGGTTGTGGTCGTCTTTCTCGGGCGAGATGCAGCCGAGCACAGACACACCCGTGCGCATCACGTCCATCGGATGTGCAGAGGCCGGAAGTTGCTCCAATGCCGCCTTCACTGCCGCTGGCACGCCACGCAACGACTTCAGCTTGGCTTTGTAGGCCGAGAGTTCGGCGCGGTTGGGCAGCTTGCCATGCACCAGCAGGTGCGCGATTTCCTCGAACTCCGAGGTACGCGCCAGGTCCAGGATGTCGTAGCCACGGTAATGCAGGTCGTTGCCCGTGCGACCCACAGTACACAAGGCGGTATTGCCCGCGGCAGTGCCGGACAGGGCGACGGATTTCTTGGGCTTGAAGGGAACGGCTGCTTCTGACATTTCAACACCTCTTCGTGAATTAAAGCCCCTCTCTCAAAGGGAGAAGGAATATCTATTTCTTCGCAGCGAACAGCGCATCCAGCTTCTGTTCGAATTCGTGGTAGCCGATGCGCTCGTACAATTCTTCGCGCGTCTGCATCGTGTCCACCACGTTCTTCTGGTGGCCGTCGCGACGGATTGATTCGTACACGTTTTCTGCCGCCTTGTTCATGGCGCGGAACGCGGACAGCGGATAGAGCTGGATGGCCACGCCCACCGATGCCAGCTCTTCGCGGGTGAACAGCGGCGTCTTGCCGAACTCGGTGATGTTGGCCAGCACTGGCACCTTCACCGCATCGACGAAGCGCTGGTAAGTCGGCAGGTCGTAGGCAGCTTCGGCGAAGATGCCATCGGCACCGGCTTCCACGCAGGCGATGGCACGCTCGATTGCGGCGTCGACACCGTCGACCTGGATGGCGTCGGTGCGCGCAATGAGGAAAAAATCCGCATCGGTCTTCGCATCCGCCGCGGCTTTCACGCGATCCACCATTTCAGCGGCAGTGACAATCTCCTTGCCCGGGCGATGGCCGCAACGCTTGGCGCCCACCTGGTCTTCGATATGGCAGGCGGCGGCACCGGCCTTGATCAGCGACTTCACCGTGCGCTCAATGTTGAATGCACTCGGGCCGAAGCCGGTGTCGATGTCCACCATCAGCGGCAGGTCGCACACATCGGTGATGCGGCGCACGTCGACCAGCACGTCTTCCAGGGTGTTGATGCCCAGGTCCGGCAGGCCCAGCGAGCCGGCGGCCACGCCACCGCCCGACAGGTAGATGGCGCGATAGCCGGCGCGCTTGGCCAGCAAAGCGTGGTTGGCGTTGATGGCGCCGATCACCTGCAGGGGCGATTCGGCGGCGAGCGCGGCGCGGAATTTGGTTCCGGCGGATGCGTGGCTCATGTGGCAGGACTCCTCGTGGCTGAGGGTGCGCGAATGGTACGCCCCTCGTCAGGCCGCAAATCTGGCATTATCCTCAGCATTGATCAATCTTGATCAAATCAATCAATATATCGACATGGCTTCCGACTATCTCTCCGCTGCCGAAACCTGCCAGATCCTCGGCATCAGCCGGGCCACGCTGTACGCCTATGTCAGTCGCGGCCTGCTGGAATCGCGCCCCGGCCCGGACCACCGCAGCCGCGTGTACTTGCGCCAGGACGTCGAACGGTTGGTTCAACGCAAGCAGGCGGGACGCGGGGCGGCGCGCGGCGCGGCACAGAGTCTGGATCGCGGCCTGCCGGTGCTGGAGACGCAAATCTCCCTGATCCGGCCGGATGGCCCGTACTACCGCGGCCGATCCGCGATCAAGGCCGCGCAGGAGGGGGCCACGCTGGAAGACATCGCACGACTGCTCTGGGATTGTGGCGATGAGGATCCGTTTGCCATACCCGTCGATTCGCAATGGCCGACGAACGTGGCATCCATCGCGGGCAACCCGGACCTGCCGCCGCTTGAGCGTGCAATGTCGGCGATCCCGCTGCTTGCACTGGAAGTGCGCCATTCCTTCAACTCCGCCCCGCGCGTGCGTCACGAAATCGCATCCACCTTGCTGCGCCACAACGCGGCGCTGCTGGTGGCACGGCCGCCATTCAACGGGCCCGTGCATCGGTTGTTGGCTGAGTGCTGGAAACCCGGCGATGAAGTTTTCGCGGAGCTGGTGCGTGCCGCGTTGGTGGTCTGCGCCGACCACGAACTCAACGTCTCCGCCTTCGCCGCACGCGTGGTCGCGTCCACCGGCGCGCACCTGCACGGCACCGTGTGCAGCGGACTGGCGGCGCTGTCCGGCCCACGCCATGGTGGTGCAACCGCACGTGCATATGCATTGATCGGCGACGCACGCGATGCGCCGTCGGCCATCGACTTCATCGCCACCCGCTGGCAACGCGGCGACGACCTGCCGGGCTTCGGCCATGCGCTTTACCCGCAGGGTGATCCACGTGCCAGCGAAGTACTGGCGCGACTGCGCGCGTCGTATTCCGGAACGCCTGCCATGCAGTCACTGGAAGCGATCATCGCCGCCACCGAAGAGATCAGCGGGCAACGCCCCAATATCGACTTGATGCTGGCGGCGATCTGTCACGTCAATGCGTTGCCGGCGACGCCTGCGCTGGTGCTGTTCGCCGCAGGTCGGTTGGCCGGCTGGTTGGCGCACGCATTGGAGCAGCAGGCACAAGGAAACCTGATCCGGCCGCGCGCCAGCTACACGGGCGTTGCACCGCCTACGGCGGAATCGATCTAGCCCAGCGGCAGCGTGCGTTCGGCCTGCGACAATCGGTCATGCAGTTCGCGCACCTGCTCGACAAGCGGGTCGACCGCGCCGTTGCCCAAGCTGCGCAGGTAGCTGCAGGAAGCGAAGCCCATCGAAAGCCGCTCGTACTCGGCCACCCAGCGCTGGCGATCCGGGATGCGCTCAGGGTTGATCGGCCATACACCCGGTCGTGGCCGCATGTGTTGGGCGATGCCGATTCGCCAGGGCTTCGGACTCACCCTGGCACGGAAACAATGCTGGCGCACGCACATCAGCGCGTACAGCGGATCCGTCTGCAGGGCGCTGAAGCAGGCTTCGACATCAGGCTCTCGCGCATCGAAAACACGGTGCATCGCCAGCAGGCGGAAGCCGGCCGGCGTGCGGTATTGGCGCAGGTTCCAATCGGAATGATCTGCCATGAAGGCATCGATGCGCTGGTTGGCACGCGCTTCCGGGCCGCCGTCCTTCTGCAGCTGCGCACGATGGAGGCGACGCGCAATCCATCCTGCCAGCAGCAATGCAGCTGCGAGCGCGATCACTCCGACGATCCAGGACTTGCTCGCCAAGCCAACCACCAGTGCAACGACCAGTAACGGAATCCTGGTCTTGCGCTTCAGCGCGACGGAGGGGCCGGGATCATGCAGGTCGATGTCGACGAACAATGCACTCGGCGTATTGAGGCAAAGCGCGCCGTAGGAATTGCGCGTGATGATGCTGTCGCCGTGGCGGGAAATTATTTCCTCGCGTATGGGCACGCCTTCGGCACCGTTGTAGGGCTGCTTGTAATCGCGGCGCGGAAGCTTTTCGCCGGCCATCACACGATCGAAGGCCTCGCGCACGCGTGCGTCGGCATGGGCCTGTGCATCCTCCTGGCTGTCGTCCGACCATCCGAAACGACGCACGGTGACCTGCTTGCCGCGCGAACGATGCTGCAAACGGCCTTCAGCCCAGTACTGCGGAACGATCACGTCACTTCTCCATGCGCTGGACCGAAGCAATTACTGTAAACCCTGCAGGCAAAAAAACGCCGGGACTGGCCCGGCGTTTACATCACAATTAGCGGGAACGAATCAGCCCAGCAGGTGCGCGACGCCGGCGCGCTCTTCTTCCAGCTCGGCCAGGGTCTTGTCCATGGCGGCACGGCTGAAGGCGTCCACTTCCAGGCCCTCCACGCGGGTGTATTCGCCATTGGCGGTGATCACCGGCACGCCGTACATCACGCCTTCCGGAATGCCGTAGCTGCCGTCGGACGGGACGCCCATGGTCACCCATTTGCCGTTGCTGCCCAGCACCCAGTCACGGATGTGGTCGATGGCGGCGTTGGCAGCCGACGCGGCAGAAGACAGACCGCGCGCTTCGATGATCGCCGCACCACGCTTGCCCACCTGCGGAATGAAGGCATCACTGTTCCAGGCCGCGTCGTTGATCTTGTCCTTGAGTGATGCGCCATTGACGGTGGCGAAGCGGTAGTCCGGATACATGGTCGGGCTGTGGTTGCCCCACACGATCAGGTTCTCGATGTCGCCGACCGCTACGCCGGCCTTGTTGGCCAGCTGCGACAGCGCGCGGTTGTGGTCCAGGCGCAGCATCGCGGTGAAATTCTTCGCCGGCAAATCCGGTGCCGACTTCATGGCGATGTAGGCGTTGGTGTTGGCCGGATTGCCGACGACGAGCACTTTCACGTTGCGCGAAGCGACCTTGTTCAGCGCCGCGCCCTGCGCAGTGAAGATCTTGGCGTTTTCCAGCAGCAGGTCCTTGCGCTCCATGCCCGGGCCGCGCGGACGCGCGCCGACCAGCAGGGCCACGTCGACGTCCTTGAACGCGACTTCCGGATCATCGGTGCCGACCATGCCGGCCAGCAGCGGGAACGCACAGTCTTCCAGCTCCATCATCACGCCCTTCAGCGCGGCCTGGGCCTTGTCGATGGGCAATTCCAGCAACTGCAGGATCACCGGCTGGTCCTTGCCCAGCATTTCGCCGGAGGCAATGCGGAACAGCAACGCATAGCCGATCTGGCCAGCGGCACCGGTAACGGCGACTCGAACGGGGCTCTTCATAGTGCTAATCCTCAAGGTTTCGTAGGGTGGGCCTTGGCCCACCGCGAGGGAAAATGGTGCGGGAATGGTGTGGGAGCGGTGGGCCAAGGCCCACCCTACTCACGTCAACTCGGCAAAAAACTCCTGGATACGCTGCATCCCCGGCGCCAGCTGCGGCGTCGGGCAGGTGTAGCTGATGCGCAGCGCGCGCGGCTCGCCGAATGCCGAGCCCGGCACGCAGGCCACGCCCTTGGCTTCCAGCAAGGCGCTGCAGAACTCGACGTCGTCATGGATCACGCTGCCGTTGTGCGATTTGCCGAAGGCCACGCTGATATCCGGGAATACATAGAACGCACCCTGCGGACGCGGGCACACCACGCCGGGAATCGCGGCCAGCGCGGCCATCACCAGGTCGCGCTTGCCCTGGAATTCCAGGTTCTTCGATTCGGTGACGTCCTGCGGACCGGACAGCGCAGCGATCGCCGCCGCGGTGGTGACTTCAGGAATGTTGGTGATGTGGTTGGAATTGAGCGTGGTCACCGCCTTGGCGACGGATTCCGGGCCGGCCATGAAGCCCACGCGCCAACCCGGCATGCCGTAGGTCTTGGACAGCGAATCGACGAACACGGTGCGCTCGCGCAGTTCCGGGCGGGCCTGCACGAAGTTGTAGTACTCCAGCCCGTCGAACAGCATGCGGTTGTAGATGTCGTCGGTGATGATCCACGTCTCGGGATACTTCACCAGCACATCGGCCAAGGCGATGATTTCGTCCTTGGTGTAGACCATGCCCGTCGGGTTGGACGGGTTGTTGAACAGGAACACCTTGGGCTTGGTCGCCAACGCGGCGTCGAGCTGGGCGACGGTCAGCTTGTAGTCCTGGCTGGCCGGGCAAGGCAGTTCCAGGATCTTCGCGTTGCAGATCTCGGCGATGTCGACGTAGGTGGTCCAGTACGGCGCCGGGAAGGCGATGGTGTCGCCTTCGTCCAGCAGCGCTTCGGCCAGGTTGTAGAGCACGTGCTTGGCACCAATGCCGGTGGACACGTTGGCGCGGGTGTAGCCGTCCAGGCCCAGGTCTTGCATGTGCTTGAGGAATGCATCCAGCAGGGCATCTGCACCGCGGTTGGAACCGTACTGGCCGGAGTCTTTCGACAGCGCATCGCGTGCGGCCTGATAGACGTGTTCACCGGGCAGGAAATTGGGAACGCCGATGGAGAAACTGATGATGTCGCGACCGGCGGCCTTGAGCTTCTTGGCCTTTTCGGCGACGGCCATGATCGCGCTGGGCTTGGCGCGGCCCATGCGTCCTGCTAGCTGGAGCATTCGGGAAACCTCGTGGGATGAGGGAACGGACTGGCGTTTGGAAGCCGTTTATTGCGGCGCAATATTTTAGCACGGGCCGGCGGATGGGCTGGCAGTTGCGGAGGGCGGGTTCCAAGTGTGGGAGGGGCTTCAGCCCCGACGCTTTTGGCTCGGAAAGCGTCGGGGCTGAAGCCCCTCCCACAGGAGCTGGAGCCCCTGCGGGGAGGGCACACTCAGGCGCTGAGGTATTTATTCCACTCGGCCACGCGATCCGCCTTGGCGGCCAGCACGGCGGCGGTGTCGCCTTCGATCTTCACCGAGGTGATGGCATCGCCACCGGCCACGCTGTCCACCACGTCCAGGCCTTCGATGACCTTGCCGAACACGGTGTGCTTGCCGTCCAGCCACGGGGTAGGCACGTGGGTGATGAAGAACTGGCTGCCGTTGGTGTTGGGGCCGGCATTGGCCATGGACAGCACGCCACGGTCGTGGCGCACGCCGTTGTTGGTTTCATCTTCGAAACGATAGCCCGGGCCGCCGCGGCCGGAACCCTCCGGGCAACCGCCCTGGATCATGAAATCGGGGATGACGCGGTGGAAGTTGAGGTTGTCGTAGAAGCCGCGCTGGGCCAGGTTGACGAAATTGGCGACGGTCAGCGGGGCTTTCTCGGGGTACAGCTCGACCTTGATGGGGCCGCGGGCGGTGTCGAAGGTGGCGATCAGGGACATTGGGGACTCCAGGGTTGCTGAGGGGTGATGCGGATGGATCCGGAAGGATTGGGGCGAATTTCCCGATAAAAACCGATCCGATGGCCGGCTCTGGGTGGATTGATGGCTGAATTGGATGCCTTTGCCGGCATCTTCCGAGCTAAAGCACGGTTTCAACCCGCTATAATACGCGGCTTCCCTCCCTGTCCCGAGCGCGGCTTGAATCGCGCCTTTCGTCATGTCCATCCAGAACCTCCGCAATATCGCCATCGTCGCCCACGTTGACCATGGCAAGACCACCCTCGTCGACTGCCTGCTGAAGCAATCCGGCACCCTGTCGGAGCGCACCGTCCTCGCCGAGCGCGTGATGGACAGCAATGACCAGGAAAAAGAGCGCGGCATCACCATCCTGGCCAAGAACACCGCCATCACCTGGCAGGGCAACCGCATCAACATCGTCGACACCCCGGGCCACGCCGACTTCGGTGGCGAAGTGGAGCGCGTGCTGTCGATGGTGGACTCGGTGCTGATCCTGGTCGACGCGATGGACGGCCCGATGCCGCAGACCCGCTTCGTGACCCAGAAAGCCTTCGCCATGGGCTTCAAGCCCATTGTCGTCGTGAACAAGATCGACCGTCCCGGCGCGCGTCCGGATTGGGTGATCGACCAGGTGTTCGACCTGTTCGACAAGCTGGGCGCCACCAACGAACAGCTCGATTTCCCCATCGTCTACGCGTCGGCCCTGCACGGCTACGCCAGCCTGGACGACAGCGCGCGCGAAGGCGACATGACCCCGCTGTACGAAGCGATCATGCAGCACGTCGCTCCGCCGCAGGTGGACGAGGAAGGCCCATTCCAGATGCGCATCAGCCAGCTGGACTACAGCAACTTCGTTGGCCTGATCGGCATCGGCCGCATCCAGCGCGGCAAGGTCCGCCGCAACATGCCGGTCAGCGTGGTCGACCGCGAAGGCAAGAAGCGCCAGGGCAAGATCCTGCAGGTGCTGGGCTTCATG
>Ga0075163_10007625_pt1 | contig 14284 bp, 13 predicted proteins | sample JI1023141ADNA_FD_71478 | JGI IMG/M metagenome (GOLD analysis project Ga0075163, IMG submission 71478) | Wastewater effluent complex algal communities from Wisconsin, to seasonally profile nutrient transformation and Carbon sequestration -... | ecosystem: Engineered > WWTP > Effluent > Algae...
GGCGGTGACGGACTTCAGTTCCAGGTCGATGCCGGCCTTCTGGCAGCCCTGCTTGATGACGGCCTGCTCCTTCTGGCGCAGCGCGTTGACGCTGGTCTGGTAGACGAACTTGAGCTTCTTTCCGCCCTTTTCGCGCACGCCGTCAGAGCCCTTCTTCCAGCCCGCGGCTTCCAGGATGCCGTTGGCCTTGTCAACGTTGAACTCGAACTTGTTGTTCGGGCTGCGGTAGCGCGGCGGGTTGTTCAGGAAGTTGGCCGTGGCCACGCCGGTGCGGCCGTAGATGAAGTCCTGGATGCTCTGGCGGTCGGCCAGCAGCGCCATCGCCTGGCGCACGGCCGGGTCGCTGAAGGCGAAGTGCTTGGTCTTCATGCTGGAGCGTTCACCGTCCACTTCCGCCACCGGGTCGGTGGGGTTGAGCTGGATGAACTCGATGTCGCCGCTGGGCACGACGGCCGTGCGGCCCTTGCCGCCGGCTTCCAGGCGCTTGAGCACCTCGTCTTCCACCTGCAGGTTCCAGGCGTAGTCGTACTCACCGGTCTGCAGCACGGCGCGCGCGGCGCTCACGGCGTCGCCGCCGCCCTTCATCTCGATGCTGTCGAAGAAGGGCCGGTTGGGCATGTGGTAGCTGGTGTTGATGGCACCGCTCACCAAGTCACCCGGCTTGAAGTCCACAAACTTGTACGGGCCGGTGCCCACCGGCTTCAGGTTGGCCGGTGCCTCGCGCGACTTGGCACCAATGTAGGCGCCGAAGTGGTGCTTGGGAATGATCATGCCTTCGGCTGCGCAGAAGGCCGTGGCCCAGAAGGGCGTGGGCTTGGGGAAGGTGACGCGGATGGTGTGGCTGTCGATCTTGGTGACCACCACGTCCTTGTAGACGCCCGTGGTGACGGCCGCGGTGGCCGGGTCCTTGGCGTATTCCCAGGTGAAGATGCAGTCGTCAGCGGTGAAGGGCTGGCCGTCATGCCAGGTGACGCCCTTCTTGAGCTTCCAGGTGACGCTCTTGCCGTCGGCCGACAGGCCACCGTTTTCACGCGTGGGGATCTCGGCCGCCAGGATGGGCAGCAGGTTGCCTTCAGCGTCCCAGCTGGCCAGCGGTTCATAGAAGATGCGCGAGCCTTCCTGGTCCTTGGTGCCGTTGGCGAAGTGCGGCTGCAGCAGCGTGGCGCCCTGCCACCACAGCACCCTCAGCGCGCCGCCACCGCCCCGCTTGGTGGGCTTGTAGTTCACCACCGGCTGGGCCTGCGCCACCCCGGCGTGCATCAGCAGCATCGAAGCCATGGGCGCCGACAGCCCCAGGCCCACCATCTGCTGGATGAAGCCGCGACGCGGCAGCTTGCCTTCGCGGACGTCTTCGATGAGGTCGCGCAGTTCACGTTCTTGCATGGTCATTTCTCCTGGCGGAACTTGGGTCTTCGTGTCCTGGGCCCATGGTGATGGACAGGGATGAAACAGGCGCACCGCAGCGGTGCAGAGCCGGTCTGATGCTATCGGCTCGCCTGTGGGCGGCCATCGGGGTACACACTAGGCGGCGCTGGACCATACTTGCAAGCGCCGTGCCGGGTGCTGGTCACCCTGAAACCCTTCAGCCTTGAGGCCCTGCCATGCGCACCCACCCGCCTGTTGAACTGCAAGCACCTGACATCCGCCCCTGGCGGGAAGGCAACACCGGCGTGGACTGGGTGCACCGCTGGACCGGCGGCACACGCGGCCAGAACGTGATGGTGCAGGCGCTGACGCATGGCAACGAGATCTGCGGTGCCATCGCGCTGGACTGGTTGTTCAGGAGTGGCTGGCGCCCGCTGCGTGGTGAGCTCGTGCTGGCCTTCGGCAACGTGGCGGCCTACGAGCGCTTCGACCCGGCCAACCCCTTCCCTTCGCGTCTGGTCGACGAGGACTACAACCGCGTCTGGGGTGACGACCAGCTCTTCAGCACGCGCGACTCGGTGGAACTGCGCCGCGCGCGTCAGTTGCAGCCCTTCGTGGACGCGGCCGAGCAGCTGCTGGACATCCACAGCATGAGCGAGCCCTGCGCCCCGCTGATGGTGTGCGGCACGGTGGACAAGAACGCGGCCTACTCGCGCCTCTTGGGCGTGCCGGAGTACCTGCTCATTGACACCGGCCACCCGGCCGGCCTGCGCATGGTGGAGCGCGGCGGCTTTGGCGACCCGCTGAGCGCGCGGCATGCGGTGCTCATTGAATGCGGCCAACACTGGGAAAGAGCTGCGGCCGACGTGGCCATCGACTGCCTGGTGCGCTTCCTGGGACTGACCGGCCTGGCCGATGCGGCCTGGGTGGCGGCGAACACCCGGCTGCCCTTGCCGCAGAAACAGAAGCTGGTGCGCGTGACCGAAGCGGTGGTGGCGCGCAGCGCTGGTTTCCGTTTCCTGATGCCCACGCACGGCCTGCAAGTCGTGCCCAAGGCCGGCACGCCGCTGGCGCAGGACGGCAGCCACGTGTGGCTGACGCCCTACGACGACTGCGTGCTGGTGATGCCGGGCACGCACAACCTCAAGCCAGGCGGCACGGCGGTCAGGCTGGGGCGCTTCGAGTAAGGCCCTGGTCTGCGGCGGCGGCTTCGATCAGCTGCAGCACCGCCGCCGCCGTGTCTGCCGGCTTCTCCATGGGGAACAGGTGTGAGCCGTCCAGCCAGGCCAGGCGCGGGCCGACGATGCGCCGCGTGGCCGCCAGCCCGGCCTGCCGGCCTTCAGGCGAGCGCGTGCCGCCCAGGTAGCTGATGGGGCAGCGCGGCGGGTGGCGCCTGAGCAGTTGGGCCAGGTGGTGGGGCAGCGTGTTGTAGACCCGCGTTTCCACGTCGCGGTGGAAGGCCAGCCGCACGGCGCCCGCCGGCCCGTCGGGGTCGTCTTCCATGCCGGCGCGTATGTAGTCGGCCAGCACGCGCTCGTCCCACACGGCAAAGGCGCGCTTGGCCTGGAAGTGCGTCAGCGCGGCCGTGCGCGAAGGCCAGCGTTCGCGCCGCTTGGCCGAGATGTGCCCCGGGCTCACGCGCGGGGCCAGGCCCGTGACCTTGGCCATGTGAAGCGCATGCGCGCGCCAACCGGCCACCACGGGGGAGTCGACGAGCGTGATGCTCTGTGCCAGCCCAGGCTTCTTGCAGGCCGCCAGCAGGCTGACGTAGCCGCCCATGGAATGGCCCACCAGGTGCACGTGCTGGCCTGGCGCTTCGCTGGCAATGAACGCCACCAGTTCGTCGCGCAGGTGCGGCCAGTTGTTGGTGACGGTGCGGGCCGGGTCGTGTCCGAAACGTTCCACTGCCAGCACACGGAAACCCGCCGCGCGCCAGGCTTCAAACAGCAGCCGGTAGGTGCCGGCGGGGAAGCCGTTGGCGTGGCTGAAGACGATGGTGCGCGAAGGCTCGAGCTTCGCGCCTTCGGCGCGCCGCGGCATCAGACGATGCGTTCGCCCGGCGTGCCGATCTTGCGCATCTGCTCGAATCGTTCGCTGTGCACAATGAGCGGGTGGGCCGCGCTGCCGCCGTCCCAACGCGGGTCCTCGATGCCTTCGAACACCTCGCGCAGGCGCTGGCCCCAGGTGGTGTGGATCATCTTGAAGTACGGGTTGTGCTCGTCGATGCACACGTGTTCGTTGCTCTGGAAGCTGCCTTCGCGGTAGACCAGCAGGTCCAGCGGCAGGCCCACACTGAGGTTGGACTTCAGCGTGCTGTCCATGCTGACCAGGGCGCACTTGGCGGCCTCGTCCAGCTGCGTGGCGGGCGTGAGCACGCGGTCCAGGATGGGCTTGCCGTACTTGCTCTCGCCGACCTGGAAGAAGCAGGTTTCGCGCGTGGCCTCAATGAAGTTGCCGGCGCTGTAGACCAGGAACAGGCGCATGGCCTCGCCCTTGATCTGGCCGCCGAAGATCATGCTGGCGTTGAAGTCCACGCCAGCCGCCTTCAAGGAAGGACCGTCTTGCTGGTAGACACGGCGCACCGCGCTGCCCAGCACGCGGGCCACGTCGAACATGCTGGTGGCGTTCCAGATGGTGATCGGTTCCTTGTCGCCGTTGTCCAGCTTCTCCACCTGCAGCACCTCGCGCACGCTCTGGCTGATGCTCAGGTTGCCGGCAGACAGCATGACCATGAAGCGCTCGCCGGGCACCTCGTAGATCATCATCTTGCGGAAGGTGCTGATGGCGTCCAGGCCCGCGTTGGTACGCGAATCAGACAGGAATACGAGCCCGGCGTTGAGCCGGATGCCGACACAGTAGGTCATGGGGGAGGGGTTTTCTGGAATGGAACGAGGGTATCAGGCCGACTTGCCCGCGCCGCCCGCGCGCAGCTTCAGCTTGCACCACAGGGCATAGACCAAGGCGCCCACACCCAGGGTGCCGAGCGCAGCCCAGATGAAGGGTGATGCGGGGCTCGGGTGTACGCGGTGGGCTGACAGGGTCTCGGTGATGAACAGGCCGCAGATCACCGCTACCGAGAAGGCGATGCGCGAGCGGCGCAGGTAGTCCACAGGGGCTGCGGCCTTCATGCGCTGCTGCCTTTGCGCAGGCGCTGCGTGAACTGCAGGACGTTGCCTTCAGGGTCCCAGCCGCTGACCTGCAGGCAGCCGCGCCAGGCCCAGACCGCTTCGGCGCCACGAATGCCGCCGCCGCCCTTGCGGGCTGCGACACGTGCGGTGTCCAGGTCGGCCACCGGAAACACCGGTTTGATGGCGCTGCCTTCGCGCAGCACTGGCGGGCGTGCGATGGCGATGCCCGCCGCGATGGGCTTGGGAATGGTGTGCACCACCAAGTCGCCGCAAGGCCCCGTCAGCAGGTCGTGGCTGGAATCGCTGGTCACCAGTTCAAAGCCGGCCACGGCCTGGTAGAAAGCCGACACACGCTTCTTGTTCTTGGCGTAGATCACCAGGGACTGCGCCAGGCGGGCGGCTCGGCGAGCGCTGCTGCTCATGGGGCTGTCACTGTAATGGCGGGGTCGTCGGGGGCCACGAACACGGCCTGCAGGGCGGCATCCACGCCGCCGCTCACATGGGCGCGTCGTCGGCGCCGGGCTTGCGGATGCGGATGGCCTTGGGCTTGACGGGCGCGGACGGGGCGGCCTGGGCGGTCACGAAGGCCTGGGTGGCGTCGGGCTCGGGCGTTGCAGCAGCGGCGTCGGCTGCTGCGGCCGGCTCGTCCTTGATGACGCGTGTGTAGGGCGCCAGGATCTGCACCAGCTGTCCGTAGACCTTGGGGTTGCCGGCCACCACTTCGCGCTGGAAGAGGTAGTCGCTGTCACCGGTGAAGTTGCCGATCAGGCCGCCCGCTTCCGTGATGATGAGCGAGCCTGCGGCCACGTCCCAGGGGTTCAGGCCGGTCTCGAAGAAGCCGTCGTAGTAGCCGGCGGCCACGTAGCACAGGTCCAGCGCGGCGGCCCCCGGGCGGCGCAGCCCGGCGCAGCTTTGCATGACCTGTTCGAACATCTTCACATAACGCTTGAAGTTGTCGCCCTTGCGGAAGGGGAAGCCGGTACCGATGAGGCTGTCCGACAAGCGCGTGCGCTTGCTCACGCGCAGGCGGCGGTCGTTCAGGAAGGCGCCGCGGCCCTTGCTGGCGTAGAACAGGTCGTTGCGCGTGGGGTCGTACACCACGGCCTGCTGCACCTGGTTGCGGTAGGCCAGCGCGATGCTCACGGCGTAGACCGGGAAGCCGTGCAGGAAGTTGGTGGTGCCGTCCAGCGGGTCGATGATCCAGACGAATTCGCTGTCACGCGAGCCGTGTTCGCGGCCGGACTCTTCGGCCAGGATGCCGTGACCGGGGTAGGCCGCCAGCAGCGTCTCGATGATGACGGCTTCGGCGTTGCGGTCGACTTCGGAGACGAAGTCGTTGGGGCCCTTGCTGCCCACCTTCAAAACTTCCAGGTCCAGCGCGGCCCGGTTGATCACCGAGCCGGCCGCGCGGGCCGCCTTGATGGCGATGTTGAGCATGGGGTGCAGCGCTTGCGACATGGGGCGGGCCTGGGTGGGTGACAGCAAAGGGGACAAAGAGCAGGGGGCGCGACAATCCACGCCCCCGGGTAGACCCGCATTTTAGCCGCAGCAGTGCTTGCTGCCGCGGCTGCAACCCATGGCCGACTCCACACGTTTCATCCTGGTGAACACCAGCCACGCCGGCAACGTGGGCGCAGCCGCGCGTGCCATGAAGGTCATGGGCTTCACGGACCTGGTGCTGGTGCAGCCCCGCTTCCCCGATGTGCTGGTGCAGGAAGAGACCGTGGCCATGGCCAGTGGCGCGGCCGACGTGCTGGTGCGCGCGCGGGTCGTGCCCACGCTGGCTGACGCGCTGGACGGCATCACCTGGGCCTGCGCCACCGCCATGACGCCGCGTGACTTCGGCCCGCCGACCTTTGCGCCGCGCCCGCACTTCGAAAGCCTGGTCGGCACCGGGCACCGCGTGGCGCTGGTCTTCGGGCCCGAGCGCACGGGGCTGTCCAACGAGGACGTGTACCGCTGCCACGCCTGTCTGAGCATCCCGGCCGAGCCCGCCTACGGCTCGCTCAACCTGGCGCAGGCGGTGCAGGTGCTGGCCTACGAATGGCGCCAGGCGCTGGGCGGTTATGCCGTGCAGCCGCGTACTGCCGAGCCGCAATGGGCCGACGGCGTGGCCGTGCAGGGCGCGCTGACGCATTGGCAGGGTGTGCTGGAGCGCATCGGCTTCCTGGACCCGGTGGCACCCAAGAAGCTGATGCCGCGCCTGAACCAGTTGCTCAACCGTGCGCAGCTGACGCAGGAGGAGGTGCATATCCTGCGCGGCATAGCCCGTGCGGTGGACGGCCGTCCCCAGCAGAAATAGGGCCTGCTGGCTACACTGACCACCCGTCTTTCGGACCCCCACCATGTTCAGCCGCCTGCGTGAAGACATTGCCTGCATCCTGGAGCGCGACCCCGCGGCGCGTTCCACGTGGGAGGTGCTCACCTGTTACCCGGGGCTGCATGCGCTGGTGCTGCACCGGCGCGCCAACTGGTTCTGGCGCCGCGGCTGGCGCGTCATGGGGCGCTTCATCTCGCATGTGGGGCGCTTCCTGACGGGCATCGAGATCCACCCCGGCGCCACCATCGGCCATCGCGTGTTCATCGACCATGGCATGGGCGTGGTGATCGGCGAGACGGCGGAGATTGGCGACGAGTGCACCATCTACCAGGGCGTGACGCTGGGTGGCACGTCGCTGGGCAAAGGCACCAAGCGCCACCCGACGCTGGGCCGGGGCGTCATCGTCAGCGCTGGCGCCAAGGTGCTGGGCAGCTTCACGGTGGGCGACGGCGCCCGCGTGGGCAGCAACGCGGTGCTGCTGCAGCCGGTACCCGCGGGCGCCACGGCGGTGGGCATACCGGCGCGCATCGTGCAGAAGAGTGCAGACGCCGCGCGTGAAGAGGTGGCCGCCAAGATGGGCTTCTCGGCCTACGGCGTGACGCAGGGCGACGACCCGGTGTCGCAAGCCATGCGCGGGCTGATCGACAACGCGTCCAGCCACGAGCACCAGATCATGTTGCTGTGGCAGGCCATCGAAAAGCTGTCGGCGCGCTCGCGCGAGTTGCCGGCCGGGGACTGCGTGCCGCAGGATGCCCGCACCACCGAGCACTTTGACGCCGAGCGCCTGAACCGCCTGGTGAAGTGAAGCCCGGGGCGGCCGCGGCTCAGAACAGCTGGGTCACGGTTGTCATGGTGTTCTTGGCCAGCGCCACCGTCATGCCGGCGCGCTTCAGGCCCAGGATGACCTGGCGCGCACGCGCCGTGTCGTTGACCAGGGCGGTCTCCGTCAGCTCCACGTCCAGCCGCGAAGGCGCCACACCGGCTTCGCGCAGGATGGACAGCAGCTGCGGCACCAGGTGTTCGTCCTGGATCTGCTGCGGCGCCACGTTGAAGGACACGCGCCAGTGCGGCGGGAACAGGCTCATGTCCTGGCAGGCAGCGCGCAGCAGCGCCATGGTCAGCGGGCCTATGAGTCCCGAGCTTTCTGCCAGCGCGATGAACTTGTCCGGGCCCAGCAGCCCGCGCTCGGGGTGGCGCCAGCGGCACAGCAGTTCCAGCGACATCACGTTGCGCTGGTCCAGGTTGACGATGGGTTGGTAGAAGGGCACGAACTGCCCGGTGGCGATGCCTTCGCGCAGTTGCTGCTCCAGCATGTGGCGCTCGGACAGGGCTTCGTCCTGGCGGGCGTCGTACAGGCAGACCTCGCCGCGGCCGCTGTGCTTGGCGCGGTACAGCGCAGAGTCTGCCTTGCGCAGCAGTTCTTCGCCGCTGGTGGCGTCGGCCGGGAGGCGCGCAATGCCCACGCGTGCACCTCGGCCTCGGTGGCGCTGAGCGGCGCCAGTGCCAGTGTCTCGTTGGTCTGCGACAGCGCGCTGGATTGGCGGCGGTAGCGATCGCTGTGGAACAGCGTCCGGTCAGATGCGTGCGCTCCGGAGTTCAAGGCGTCCAGTGCTGGCAGCCGCATGCGCGCGAGGTCCTTCGCGGCGGCTTCCGTCTTGCTGCGGTACTGCGCGGCCATCGCCGGGGCTGCCAGGAGGGCGCCGTGTTCCGCGGCCAGATTGAGCTCATTGACGAGTCGGTCGTAGCGATCGGCACAGGCGCGGTCGCCGGTGAGGGCGGCGGTCTGTGCGGCCTGTAGCAGCTGCTGTCACGTGACGCGCAGGCGCTCGGCCAGCAGCAACGTGGTCAGCAGGGCGGCGCCGGCCAGGGTGATGGCCACGGCGTGGCGGGCCTGGCGCATCGTCTGTTCGACGATGGACACGGACGGCAGCAGGGGGGCCGACGGTGGCGGCGCGATCGGACATGGGGGGCGGAAGAGGGGACTCCGCCGGGCTATCGGGCGTGCGCACCGCCGACTTGAGGCGGTGCACCGGCGTGGGCCGGTGCGCTCAGGCGCGCGGTGGCCGCTGTGCCGTCTTGGGACGGAACGCCTTGCAGACGCTGTCGTCCGTCTCGATGTAGGGGCCGCCGATCAGGTCCACGCAGTAGGGCACGGCCGCGAAGATGCCGTGCACCGGCGGTGTGGCCTGGGGCAGGCCCTGCAGCGTTTCGGCGATGGACTTGGGCTGGCCCGGCAGGTTGATGACGAGCGCGCTGCCGCGGATGACCGCCACCTGGCGCGACAGGATGGCCGTGGGCACGAAGGCCAGGCTGATCTGGCGCATCTGCTCGCCAAAGCCCGGCATCACCTTGTCAGCCACGGCCAGCGTGGCTTCGGGCGTGACGTCGCGCGGCGCCGGGCCGGTGCCACCGGTGGTGAGCACCAGGTGGCAGCGGGCCTGGTCGACCAGGGCCACCAGCTCGGCGCTGATGCCAGCCTGCTCGTCGGGGATCAGGCGTTGGTGCCATTCGATGGGGTTGCGCACGGCTCGGGTCAGCCAGTCTTTCAGTGCCGGGATGCCCTTGTCCTCGTAGACGCCTGTGGAGGCGCGGTCGCTGATGGACACCACGCCCACGCGCAGCAGGTCGGGGGCGTTGTTCATGGCCTCACTCATCGTCAGCTTCCGGGTCTGCCGGCACATCACCTGCCGTGCCGGGTTCGACCAGAAACGGTTTCAGGAACTGGAACAGGTCGCGGAAGCTGCGCGGCTGGCGGGCTTCCGGCGCCAGGCCGACGGCGTCCTTGCGCGCTTGGCGCACCAGGCTGCGCAGCTGCTGGCGGTCGGTGTCGGGGTGCGCGGCCATCCACTGCGTGAGCGCCTCGTCGTCGGCGACCAGGTCGTTGCGCCAGCGCTCGGTGTCGTGCAGCACCAGCGTGTCTTTCGCGCTGCCCAGCTTGGCGGAGGCCACGGCCTCGCGCAGCAGGGCTTCGTCGGCATTGCGCATGAGCTTGCCCACGTACTGCAGCTGGCGGCGCCGGCCTTCGTGGCTCTTGGTGCGGCGGAACTCCACGATGGCGTCGCGCAGCGCTTCGGGAATGGGCGTGGCGGCCAGGCGTTCGGCCGACAGCTCGGCAACTTCCAGCCCCAGTTTCTGCAGTGCGTGGGACTGCTCTTTCAGCTGCGTCTTGCTGGGGCGAGAGTCGTCGCCGTCGTCACTGTCGCCGTAGTGGACATCGATGCCGCGGTGCGGCGCGGCTTTGCGGGCCATGAGGGGCTCCGCCCAAGGGGCGTTTGAAGGTGGGCCGCTATGATAAGTGCGCACCTTTGCCCTGCTCACCAAGAAGCGCCTGATGACCTCGGTTTCCCGCGACAACACCGGTTTTGCCTTCCGCCAGGAACAGTTCCAGCAGATCGTGGAGGACACGCTGCGAATGGCCCGTGAACTGGGCGCCAGTGACGCTGGCGCCGAGGTCAGCGAAGGCGTGGGACTGTCGGTGTCGGTGCGCAATGGCGAACTGGAAAACGTGGAGCGCAACCGCGACAAGTCCCTGGGTGTCAGCGTCTACCTGGGCCAGCGCCGCGGCAATGCCAGCACGTCCGACTTTTCGCCCGCCGCATTGCGCCAGACGGTGCAGGCGGCCTACGACATTGCGCGCTTCACGGCCGAAGACCCGGCCGCCGGCCTGCCGGACGCCGAAGACCTGGCCAGCGCCAGCGAGTGCGCACGCGACCTGGACCTGTTCCACCCCTGGTTGCTGGACGCCGCGGCCGCGGCCGAACTCGCCCGCCGCTGCGAGGACGCGGGCCTGGCGGTGGACAAGCGCATCAGCAACTCCGAAGGCGCAGGCGTGTCGGCGCAGCAGGCGCACTTCTGGTCGGGCAACACACGCGGCTTCCGCGGCGGCTATGCGAGCTCGCGCCACTACCTGTCGGTGTCGCTCATCGCCGGCAAGGGCCGCCAGATGCAGCGCGACGGCTGGTACACCAGCATGCGCGACGCCGCGGACCTGTCCAGCCCCGAGGTGGTGGGCCGCTACGCCGCCGAGCGCGCGCTGGCGCGCCTGAAGTCGCGCCGCGTGGCCACTGGCGAGGTGCCAGTGCTGTTCGAGTCCACCGCAGCGGCAGGCCTGCTGGGCGCCTTTGTGCAGGCCACCAGCGGCGGTGCGCTGTACCGCAAGGCCAGTTTTCTGGAGGGCAGCCTGGGCCAGGCGGTGCTGGCCAAGCACATCGACATTGCCGAGAACCCGCACACACCCAAGGGCAAAGGCAGTGCGCCCTTTGACGACGAGGGCGTGCGGACGAAGGCCCGCCAGGTGGTGGAGGCCGGTGTGGTGCAGGGCTACTTCCTGTCCAGCTATTCCGCCCGCAAGCTGGGCATGCGAACCACCGGCCATGCCGGCGGTTCGCAGAACCTGGTGATGAGCAGCCGCCGCACCAAGAAGGGCGACGACCTGGACGCCATGTTGCGCAAGCTGGGCCGCGGCCTCTTCGTCACGGAGTTGATGGGCCAGGGCGTCAACTACGTGACGGGCGACTATTCACGCGGTGCGGCCGGTTTCTGGGTGGAGGACGGCCGCATCGCCTACCCGGTGCATGAGGTCACCATCGCCGGCAACATGAAGCGCATGTTCCGCGACATCAGCGCCATCGGGTCCGACGTCTACACGCAAGGCAGCAAGACCGTGGGCTCGGTGCTGGTGCCGCGCATGAAATTGGCCGGTACCTGAGCGGCTGGTGCTTTCCCTGATTTCAGCCATCTTTTAGCTTCGGTCGCTGAAACTGCGGCGATCTTCCTAGCCCCTTCTTGGGGAGGCATGCTGGTGTGCTTCCGAGCGGGAAAACCCGCCCGGAGTGCATCGGGGGTGCCTCCTAGAATTTCCGGGCTTCGGCGATTGCCTTCCCCGTGGTCTAACAGGAGATATTCAATGGAACGTCGTTCCTTCGTTCGTGGTGCTGGTCTGGCGGGCGTGATCGCCGCCGGCACCGCGCCCGCCATCGTTCAAGCCCAGGCCAACATCCGTTGGCGCCTGACGTCGGCGTTCCCGAAGTCGCTGGACACCATCTTCGGCGCTGCCGATACCTTCGCCAAGAAGGTCAAGGACATGTCCGGTGGCAAGTTCGAGATCTCCGTGCACGCTGCCGGTGAACTGGTGCCCACCCCCGGCCTGGTCGATGCGGTCCAGAACGGCACCGTGGAAATGGGCCACACCGCGCCTTACTACTACTTCGGCAAGAACGACGCCTTTGCGCTGGGCTGCGCCGTGCCGTTCGGGCTGAACAGCCGCCAGATGACGGCCTGGCAGTACGACGGCAATGGCCTGAAGCTGATGCGCGAGTTCTATTCGAACTACGGCTTCATCAGTTTCCCCATGGGCAACACCGGTGCCCAGATGGGTGGCTGGTACCGCAAGGAGATCAAGACCGTCGCCGACATGAAGGGCCTGAAGTTCCGCGTTGGTGGCTTCGCCGGCAAGGTGACGTCGCGCCTGGGCACGGTGTCCCAGAACATCCCGGGCGGTGAGATCTACCAGGCACTGGAAAAGGGCACGATTGACGCCGCCGAGTGGGTGGGCCCGTACGACGACCAGAAGCTGGGCTTCAACAAGGTCGCCCCGGTCTACCACTACCCGGGCTGGTGGGAAGGTGGCCCGCAGCTGGACCTGTTCGTCAACCAGAAGGCCTACGACGGCCTGAGCGCCGAGTACAAGGCCATCATCGAAAGCGCCGCCGCCTACGCCCACACGGAAATGCAGGCGCGCTATGACTACCGCAACCCGACTGCGCTGAAGCAACTGGTGGCTGGCAAGACCAAGCTGGTGCCGTTCCCGAAGCCGGTGCTCGATGCGGCTTTCAAGGAAGCCATGGCGCTGTACAGCGAGATCAGCGCCACCAACCCGGCGTTCAAGAAGATCTACGACGACTACAGCAACTTCCGCCGCGAAGCGAACCTGTGGTTCCGCTTCACCGAGGCACGCTTCGACAGCTACATGCAGAGCGTCAAGCTGTAAGCCTCCATCGGCCCAGCAAAAAGCCCCGCGGTTGCGGGGCTTTTTTTGTGCCTGCACCGCCAGAGGCAGTGCAGCGCGGTGGCCGTCAGGGCTTCTTGCCGCCCTCGGCGTCCTTCTTCATCGAGTCCTGCAGCGCCTTCATCGGATCGTCGTCGGCAGCCTGGTTCGCGTCGGCGCCGCTGGCTGCGCCATCAGCGGGCTCGGCGCTGGGTTCGTCTGCGGGTGCAGAGGCCGCGTCCTCTGCCGAAGGCAGGCCCATGGATTCCAGCGCCTTGTCGGCGTCAATCTGCTCCACCTTCTCGATACCGCCGCTCACCAGTTCCGGGTAGGCCACGACGGCCGTCACCATGACCAGCTGCAGGATGATGAAGGCGATCGAGCCCTTGTAGATCTGCGCCGTGGTCACCGCCGGGATCAACTGACCCGTGACGCGGTCCTTGTAGTCCTTCTTGGCTGCGACGCTGCGCAGGTAGAACAGCGCAAAGCCGAAAGGCGGCGTCAGGAAGCTGGTCTGCAGGTTCATGGCCAGGATGACACCGAACCAGATCAGGTCGATGCCCATCTTGTCGGCCACCGGGGCCAGGATGGGCACCACGATGAAGGCGATCTCGAAGAAGTCAATGAACATGCCCAGGATGAACACCAGCAGGTTCACCACCAGCAGGAAGCCCAGTTGGCCACCGGGCAACTTGTCGAACAGGTGTTCCACCCAGATGTGGCCGTCGGCCGCGTTGAAGGTGAAGCTGAAGACCGTAGAGCCGATCAAGATGAACAGCACGAAGACCGACAGCTTGGCCGTGCTGTCCAACGCTTGCGTCATCAGCCCGAAGCCCAGGCGGCGGCGCGCCACGCTCATGATCAGTGCACCCACCGCACCCATCGCGCCACCTTCGGTGGGCGTGGCCACGCCCAGGAAGATGGTGCCCAGCACCAGGAAGATCAGCACCAGCGGCGGGATCAGCACGAAGGTGACCTGTTCGGCCAGCTTGGACAGCAGCCCGAACCGCAACACGCGGTTGGCGATGGCCAGGGCCAGGGCCAGCAGCGAGCCCACGGTCATGGACAGGATGAAGCGTTCGTCGCCGGGTGCCGGCGTTTCGCGGCCTATCCAGCTGTTGATCAGCTGGCTGTGCACCTGCGACCAGGCAAAGCCCGCCAAGGCGCACACCACCAGCAATGCCAGCAGCGACTTGTGTCCACTGGCGCCATTGCCTTCGCGGTAGATGCGGGCTTCGGCGGGCAGCGCCGGCACCCAGTCGGGCTTGAAGATGGCCACCGCGGCGATGAACAGCAGGTACAGGCCCACCAGCAGCAGACCGGGGATGAGCGCGCCGGCGTACATGTCGCCAACGCTGCGGCCCAGCTGGTCTGCCAACACGATGAGCACCAGGCTCGGCGGGATGGCCTGCGCCAGTGTGCCGCTGGCCGTGATGGTGCCCGTGGCAATGGTGCGGTTGTAGCCATAGCGCAGCATGATGGGCA
>Ga0075163_10007626_pt1 | contig 14283 bp, 17 predicted proteins | sample JI1023141ADNA_FD_71478 | JGI IMG/M metagenome (GOLD analysis project Ga0075163, IMG submission 71478) | Wastewater effluent complex algal communities from Wisconsin, to seasonally profile nutrient transformation and Carbon sequestration -... | ecosystem: Engineered > WWTP > Effluent > Algae...
GCCGCCGAGATCCTCACCGCGCCGCGCCTGTCCGCCGCCTTCGGCCACCCGCTGCGGGCCGTGCCGGACGGCGACACGACGCTGTTCATCCCCTGCTGAACCCCCGTTCCACATTTCAACCCGTCCAGAGAAGACCCGCATGACCGACACCCTCGACCGCGACACCCGCCACAAGGCCCGCATGGAACGTAAAAAGGCCGTCGTCGACGCCGCCATCGCCGCCGCCACCGACACCCGCGGCGTGCTGCTGGTGAACACCGGCAACGGCAAGGGCAAGTCCAGCGCCGCCTTCGGCGTGCTCGCCCGGGCCATCGGCCACGGCATGAAGGTGGGCGTCGTGCAGTTCGTCAAGGGCCGCTCCGACACCGGCGAGGAGGCCTTCTTCCGCCGCCAGCCGGAGGTCGAATGGCACGTGATGGGCGACGGCTTCACCTGGGACACCCAGGACCGCAGCGCCGACATCGCCAGCGCCCGCGCCGGCTGGGAGCAGGCCCGGCGCTTCCTGGCCGACCCGGCGATCGGCCTGGTGGTGCTCGACGAGCTCAACATCGTGCTCAAGTACGGCTACCTCGACGTGGCCGAGGTCATCGCCGACCTCCAGGCCCGCCCGGCCCTGCAGCACGTCATCGTCACCGGCCGCGGCGCGCCGGACGCCCTCGTCGAGGCGGCCGACACCGTCACCGACATGGGCGTCGTCAAGCACGCCTTCAAGGCTGGCATCGCCGCCCAGGCGGGCCTGGAGTTCTAGCCCGGCGGACGCGGTAAGCTTGGCGCTTTTGCCGAGGCCGCCATGCACCGCATCGTCAACATCGAGGCCGGCGCCGTCCGCGCCAGCTTCCGCCGCCCGGCCTTCGCCCACCAGTGGGTCGATTTCGAGGCGACGGCCCAGGACGACGTGGCCGCGCGTCTCGCCGGCGCCACCATCGCCATCGTCAACAAGCGCCGCCTGACGGCCGACATCATCGCCGGCCTGCCGGCGCTGCAGATGGTCGCGGTGGCCGCCACCGGCTACAACAACATCGACCTCGACGCCTGCCGGGCGCGGGGCATCGTGGTCTCCAACGTGCGCGGCTATGCCCGCGACACCGTGCCCGAGCACGTCTTCGCGCTGCTCCTGGCGCTCATCCGGCAGGTCGGGCCCTACCACCGTTCGGTGGCGGCCGGGCGCTGGCAGACGAGCGAGCAGTTCTGCTATTTCGACTATCCGATCCGCGACCTCGCCGGCCGCACCCTGGGCATCCTCGGCAGTGGCACCCTCGGCCAGGGCGTCGCGCGGATCGCCGCGGCCTTCGGCATGACGGTGCTGCGCGGCGAGCACAAGGGCGCCGGCAGCGTGCGCGAGGGCTACGTGCCCTTCGAACGGCTGATTGGCGAGGCCGACGTGATCAGCCTCCACTGCCCGCTCACCGACGCCACCCGCCACCTCATCGGCGCCCCTGAGCTCGCCGCGATGAAACCCGGCGCGCTGCTCATCAACACCGCCCGCGGCGGGCTGGTGGATGAGCAGGCCCTCGCCGACGCGCTCCGCGCCGGGCACCTAGGCGGCGCCGGCTTCGACGTGCTCTCCGAAGAGCCGCCCCGCGCCAACCCGCTGCTGGCCGCCGATCTGCTGGCGGCCGGCAACTTCATCCTCACGCCCCACGTCGCGTGGTCCAGCGGCGAAGCCATGCAGGCCCTGGCCGACCAGCTCATCGGCAACATCGAAGCCTTCGTGGCCGGTGAGCCGCGCAACCGGGTGGCCTGAGGCTTACTTGTCGTGTTCGGCCGGCACCAGCCGGATCTCGGCCTCGGCGTTCTTGATCAGCAGCACGCGGCCGGGGCCCATCGCCACCTCCACCACCTCGGCGCCCTTGTCGAGCAGGGTGTGGATCGCCGCGCTGGTGCTGGCCGCCGTCTCGTTCAGGCAGGCCATCCGGGTGGACATCGTGCGGGCCTTCAGGCGGCCGTCTTCAAAGCTGAAGCGGCCGTTGATGCGGTTGCAGCCGTCCGAGCCACTGAGGGTGCCGGCGGCGCTGTCGAAGCGGAGTTCCGGGTGCGGCTTGGGGATCTCCTTGCCGGCCACGTAGCGCACGGCCCAGCTGCCGTCGAGCTTTCCCACGGTCTTGGCATCACCCTGGATGCGGGTGAAGGGGCTGCAGGCCGACAGCAGCGCGGCGGCGAGGGGCAAGGCGGCGAGGCGGTAGCGGGCTTTCATGGTGGTCCTTTCCGGGGTGGATGACGGGGGTGATGCCTGCCGATTATCGTATGCCGTCGGGCTTATGTGTGTGCTGCGCCCACGCCGCCCTTTGGTGATCCGCCGCGACGCGGCAAAATGACGGCCTTTCCCCTCGAGCGCCGCCATGATCGTCCGCCCCCATCTGCACTGGTTCCGCCTGCTCTTCGTCTGGCGCGGCTCAGTGCTGCCCTACATCGTCTCTCGGCTGGCCCTGGTGCTGGCCGTCTCGGTGCTCAGTGTGCTCGGGCGCCACTGGTGGATGAGCGCCCACGCCGAGTCGGCCCTGTCGATCCCGCCCTTCACGCTGATGGGCATCGCGCTGGCGATCTTCCTGGGTTTCCGCAACACCGTCAGCTACGACCGCTACTGGGAGGCCCGCAAGCAGTGGGGCGCGCTCCTGATCGGCGCCCGCTCCCTGACCCGCGAGATCGCCAGCTTCGCGCCCGACGAGGTCGACCTGCAGCGCCGCGTGGTGCGCACCCTGGCGGCCTTCGCCTTCGCCCTCAAGCACCAGCTGCGCGGCACCGACCCGCGCGCCGACCTGGCCTGCCGCCTCGACCCGGCGGTGGTCGACCGCGTGTGCGCCGCCCGCTTCGTGCCCTCGGCCCTGCTGCTGTGCCTGGCCCAGGATTTCGCCGCCGCCCGGCGCGCCGGCAGCCTCACCGACCTGCAGCTGCAGGCCGTCGACACCAACCTCAACCTGCTCACCGAAGCCTCCGGCGCCTGCGAGCGCATCGCCAACACGCCCATCCCCTATACCTACCGGGTGCTCATGAACCGCACCGTGATGGTGTATTGCCTGCTGCTGCCGGTCGGCCTCGCCAACGCCATCGGCTGGCTCACCGTGCTCGTCGGCCCCTTCATCGCCTACACCTTCCTGGCGCTGGACGTCATCGGCGAACAGATCGAGGAGCCCTTCGGCAACGAACCCAACGACCTCGCGCTGGCCGCCATGTGCCACGGCATCGAGCTGTCGATCTGCGAACTGGTCGGCGAAACCCCCCGCAGCAGCCTTCCGCCAGTGGTCGATTACGTGATGGTGTGAGGCGGCGGGCGCTGGGCAGGCGCAGGGGGCAGGGGCTACGTGTAGGGGCGAGCTTGCTCGCCCGCGGAGGCAAAACGAGGATCTGCGCATATTCCACCCCCTGAGGGCGAGCAAGCTCGCCCCTACAACACGACATCACCGCTGAATGCGGTCGCGCGCAGGCGAGGGCTCGGCACGCAACGCGTGCGGGGCCTTGGCAAAACTGGGGATTGGGGTATTGCAGGGATATGGAGCGGCAGAAGAGTCTCGAACTCTCGACCTCAACCTTGGCAAGGTTGCGCTCTACCAACTGAGCTACTGCCGCTTCAAGGTGTTGCCTGGTGCTGCTTGATGTTGGCGGAGTGGACGGGACTCGAACCCGCGACCCCCGGCGTGACAGGCCGGTATTCTAACCAACTGAACTACCACTCCACTTGCTGCCGGCCCTGCATCGCATGTGCCCCCGGGCGGGAGCCAGCCTTGCAGAACCTTGGTGCCCAGGAGAGGACTCGAACCTCCACGGAGTTACCCGCTAGTACCTGAAACTAGTGCGTCTACCAATTCCGCCACCTGGGCAGGTGCAGAAGGGGGCGGAGTTTATAAGAGCGCCCGCAGAAACGCCAGAAGTTTTTGCAGGCGGAGGCCCCTCATCCGTGAAAGGCGCACCAGGCCAGTGCGAAAAGCCCCGCCGGACGGCGTTTCTGCACTTCAGAAGTGCAGGCAGGCGTCGATAAACTTGCTGTGAATGCAGCACCTTGCCCGCCCATGCCTGGCGGCGTGGTGCGCCTTGCACGCCTCCACCGCCGCCGCTGTCCGGCGGCCCCACAGCCCGACCACTTCATGCTCCGGGACGGCCCGGTGTTCACCGGTGTCCAGGTACAAAGGATCGAGATGTTCTTCCAAAAAGAAAAGCGCATCGCAGCGCTCGAAACCGAAAGCCGCGCGCTCAGGGCCCAGCGGGACGCCCTCGAGGCCGAGCTTGCCCAGCTCCGCCAGATGCTCGCCGAACAGCAGGCCCTCGCCGCCGCCAGGGAGGCCGAGTGCGAAACCCTCAAGGCCGTCCTGCGCAATCTGGCCATGTTCAGCGGCACCCTCTCCGGCTCCCAGCAGAGCCTGGCCGCGATGGCCACCAGACTGAAGGAAGAAAAGACCCGCGCCCTCGAGGCGGCCCATGTCTCGATGAGCAGCGGCCAGACCACCACCGAGATCGCCAGCAGCCTGCACCTGCTCGCCGAAAACTCCGTCGCCACCGCCCGCGAGGTGGACGGCCTCGCCCAGCAGGCCGGCGAGATCGGCGCCATCGTCCAGCTCATCCACGAGATCGCCGACCAGACCAACCTGCTGGCCCTCAACGCGGCGATCGAGGCGGCGCGCGCGGGCGAGGCCGGGCGCGGCTTCGCGGTGGTCGCCGACGAAGTGCGCAAGCTCGCCGAGCGCACCGCCAAGGCCACCAAGGACATCGAGAGCCTGGTGGTGGGCATCCGCGACAACTCGATCTCGGCCAAGGGCGCCATGGAGATCCTCGCCCGCACCGCCGAAGAGTTCAGCGGCCGCGGCGCCCGGGCCACCGAAGACATGGGCAGGCTGATGACCCTCTCCCACCAGATGGAGGAGGTCATCGCCACCAGCGCCATCAAGAGCTTCGTCGAGGTCGCCAAGGTGGACCACCTGGTCTTCAAGTTCCGGGTTTACCTCGGCCTCTTTGGGCTCGAAGAGCTCCACACCCACGACGTGCCGCACCACACCGAATGCCGCCTCGGCAAATGGTATTTCGAGGGCGAGGGCAAGGACACCTTCAGCAAGCTGCCCGCCTACCGTGAGCTCGACGCCCCCCACGCCGCCGTGCACGACATGGGCATCGCCGCCATCGACGCCCGTGACCGCGGCGACATGGCCGAGATGCTCAAGCACGTCGAGGCCATGGAGCGGGCCAGCGTGCGGGTCATCGACAGCCTCGACCGCATGGCCGACAGCGTCGCCTGAACCGGAGCCGCTGCATGCGCCTCGCCGGGCTGTTGCTCCTCCTGCTGTGCGGCCATTGCCTCGCCGATGGCTGCGACAGGCTGGCGCCGCCATCGGTGAAGCTCGAACTCCACGACGAGCCGATCAGCCTCGACACCCGCACCAGCTACAAAACCCTCACCCTGCTCGGCCCGCCCCAGGCGCGCGGCGGCCAGCAGGTGCTCGGGCTCACCCGCGGCACCGCCACGGTGCGCTTCGACACCCGCGTCTCGTCCTACGTCGACCCCAGCGGCCGCTGGGAATGCGCCAGCCCGCAGATCACCGTGCGCTTCGGCTTCAGCCCGATGACGGTGTATGTCGCCCGCGAATTCCCGCCCGGCAGCTGCGCCTACCGCGAGATCCACGAACACGAGATGCGCCACGTGCGCGCCTACCAGGCCCACCTCAAGGCCATCGAGAAGACCCTCACCGACGCCTTCGAGGCCCGCTTTGCCGGCACCGCCCCGTGGCGCGGCCCCCGGGGCGAGACCAACGCCCGCCTCCAGGCCGAGCTGCAGGAGCGCTGGGTGCCCTTCGTCAAGCGCGAGATCAACAAGGTGGACGCCGCCCAGGCCCTCATCGACACCCCCGAGGAATACGCCCGGGTCGCGGCCAGCTGCGGCGGCGAGATCCGCAGGCTCACCCGCTAGACACCCGCCGGGCACGCCGCCCGCCGCCCTCACGCCCGCCACGCCGCCGCCCGATCGGGCACAATCCCGCCGATCATCCTAGAAACGGCAGTTGGACACGCCTGATGGTGCGTCTGGGCGGGTGTCTGGCGCGAAGCGACAACGCGGCAGGCTCATGCCTGCAAGGCGGAGCGACAAAGCCAGGCGCCCGCCCAGGCGTGCCAGCGGGCGTGTAGCGCTGTCATCCTCTGGGTGAGCGTCGGCGAAGGCACGAAAGCGTGTGCTCATGCAACCCTTGAGATTGCGAAAAGCGGTCAACTGCCATTTTTAGGATCATGCTCCAGCGCCTCGCCAACCCCTACCTCCTGCTCACCCTTGCCGCCCTCTTCTGGTCGAGCAACATGGTGATCGGCCGCGCCATCCGCGGCGACATCCCGCCCCTCACCCTCGCCTTCGGGCGCTGGGTGGTCGCCGGCCTCATCGTGGTGCCCCTCGCGCTGCCCCACGTCAAGGCTCAGTGGCCGCAGCTCAAGGCCGGCTGGCGGCCGCTGCTCGTCCTCGGGCTGCTCGGCATCGCCGGCTACAACACCTTCGCCTACCTCGGCCTGCAGCACACCACCGCCACCAACGCCGCGCTGCTCAACGCCTTCGTGCCCATCGCCACCATCGCCATCTCGTGGGCTTTTCTCGGCAAGCGGCTCAAGCCCCTCGAAGCCGCCGGCGTGCTCATCTCGCTGGCCGGCGCCCTCACCATCGTCGCCCGCGGCGAGCTGCAGGTGCTCGCCCGCCTCGACCTCAACATCGGCGACCTGTGGATGCTGCTGGCCGTGCTCGACTGGGCCCTCTACACCATCGCCCTCGCCTGGCGCCCCGCCGGCCTCCACCCCATGCTGATGCTTGGCGCCACCGTCGGCATCGGCATCGCCGCCCTGGCCCCCGCCTGCGCCTGGGAGCTCGCCCACGGCGCCCGCCCCAGCCTCACCCCCGGCGCCCTCGCCACCGTGGCCTACCTCGGCATCGTGCCCGGCGTGCTCAGCTACATCTTCTACAACCGCGGCGTGGCCATCGTCGGCGCCAACCGCGCCAGCCTGTTCATCCACCTCATGCCGGTGTTCGGCACCCTGCTGTCGTCGGTCTTCCTCGGCGAGGTCGCCCAGGTGTACCACTACCTCGGCATCGCGCTGATCTTCGGCGGCATCGGGCTGACGATGGCGCGCTGAGCGGCGGGGCTTGTGATGTCCGGTATAATTCCGTACGTTGAATGATCGCCACACATAGGGGGTTCCAGATGACCCGCACCGCTCGACTCGAAGCCCGCATTGCCCCTGAAGCGCTCGCCATCGTTCGCCGTGCTGCCGAAATGCAGGGGCGCAGCGTCAGCGATTTTGTCGTCGCGGCCGCGCAGGAGGCGGCGCAGCGTGCGATTGCCGAGGGCAGCCTGATTCGCCTGTCCATCGAGGACCAGGCACGTTTTGCCGCAGCGCTGATCGACCCACCGGCGGCCCCGGACGCCCTGGCCCGCGCCGCTGAAGCGCATGCCCGGCTCATTGCTGCCGAGTCGTGACCCGGTTTCGTATCGAGCCGCTCAACGACCACCACGACCGCAGCGGCTTCAATAGCTCATCCCCGCTGCTGGATCGCTATTTCCAGACCCAGGTGACGCAGGATGTCCGCCGGGTCGTGACCACCTGTTTTGTCGCCGTCTCCATCGAGGACAGCGCTGTCGCGGGCTTTTATACCCTGTCGGCCGGCAGCGTCGTGCTCTCGGATCTGCCCCCGGAGGTGGCCCGCAAACTGCCACGCTATCCCGCTGTACCGGTCGTCCGGATCGGGCGTCTGGCGGTCGCGCAGCGCCTCGAAGGCCAGAAGCTCGGTGCTGCGCTGTTGTGGGATGCCGCCAGGCGCGCGCTCTCCTCTCCCGTCAGCGGTTTTGCCTTGGTGGTCGACCCCAAGGACGACCACGCCGCGGCGTTCTACGGGCATCACGGTTTTCGGCCCCTGGGGGGCGATGCGCCGCAGCTGTTTCTTCTGTTGGCCACCCTCCGCACGCTCTTGCCTGGCACCTCGCCGGCCTGATGTTCGCCACTGCCGGCATCGGGTTGACGATGGCGCGCTGAGCGGCGGCGCGCGCGGCGTGGATGGGGTTGTCGGCGCCGGTCGGCTATAACGAAAGCGGAACGCCCGGATTCTTGCCGGGCGGGCACCGGGCCGCAGCCCCCGCGCCGGCGCAGCTGGGGCGGGCAGGCCGCTCGCCACGCAGCTGCGCTCCCCCTTCTTCCCCCACCGGAGGCCCGCCGTGAACTACGTCCCGATCGCCGAAGTCACCTTCTTCACCAACGTGCCCGCGGGCCATTACCCGACGGACGACGACGCCGCGGTGGTGTCGGCGGACATCGCCGAACAGTTCGAGGCCCTGATCGCCGCCCGCGGCCTCGCCGAAGAGCTGGCCGTGGTGCGCGTCGAATACCGCCTCGGCTGCATCCTTACCACCCTCACCATCGGCGCGGTCATCGGCGCCACCGGCGCGGCCGCGGTGGGCTTCGCCAAGACCTACCCCAAGCTCCGCCAGAGCCTCATCCTCCTGCTGCGCGACATCCACGGCCTCTACACCCACCTCCGCGACCCCGACAAACGCGTCACCAGCTGGCTCTACAACGACGACGTGTTCAAGGAAGCCAAGATCCGGGACGCCACCCCGCTGATCGCCCAAAGCAAGACGCCGCGCCGCAGGGACGCCCCGCCGGCCGCGCCGAAAACCCGGCACTGAACGCCACCCCGCGCCCCGCAGGTCGAGCCGACGGCGCAAAAAACACGCTTTCACACCCAAAAACGACACTGCGGGGCCTTAAAACATCGTTGTCGGGCCAAACAACAACGATGTTTCATCGAACAACGTCGTTGCACGCAAAAAAAAAACGATGTTTGGCCTGACAACTCAATTGTTTGTCCCGACAACAACGATGTTTTGCCTGACGACGTTGTTTTACGCCGAAAAACATCAATGTTTGTGCTGACAACAACGTTGTCGGGCCAAACAACAACGTTGTTCAGCCAAACAACTCAATTTCACGGCGAAAAACTGGATTGTCTGGCCGGGCGGTGTTGTTTGCGCGCCTGAAGCAAGCCTCTCCGCCCCCTGGGCACGCTTCTTTCCGCCGTCGACCCCGCCCCTCCACGGCGCACCGACCCCTGCCGCCCCGGCTTGCCAGCCTCACCCCCGGGTCATGCGCGCAACTCCAGGTGTACGTCAAAGGCATCAAATAAAATGACGTTGCGCTTCACGCGGGCGCTGCCCGGGCGTAATATCGATCGCCGTAGTGCCTGCTTCCCTCGACAACCCAATGTACTGGAGACACCATGCCGAACATCAACCCGAACACCCGCATTTCCGCTGACCAGACCCAGGCCAACGTCGAGGCCTACCTCGCCCTCAAGAAGATCCCCGACTACGTCCCCATCAACCCCGAACACAGCATCGAGGCCGCCACCCTCTGCTACGAAGAGCTGCTCGCCGCCGAAGAAGCCATCATCCACGCCGACAACGCCGCCGCCGCCGCCCGCGACAAGCTCCGCCACGCCCGCTGGAAACTCCAGAACGTCATCGTCGGCGCCAAGGGCGAAGTCAAGGTCCGCTACGGCCTCGACTCCAACGAAGTCGCCGCCATCGGCCTGAAGAAGAAAAGCGACCGCAGCAAGGCCAGCAAGGCGAAGACGGTGGGGGGTGGGGAGTAAGCGAAGCGCCGCTACCTGAATTGGGTAGCGGAAATGCAAGAGAGACGGCGGCTGAGGCCGCCGTTTTTTATGGTGAAGGGGTATGATTCCGGGAGGCTGTTGTCGGCCAGTAGCGGACCCATAGATACCCTCTCCAAAAGCAGACACTGCATTGGCGCAGACGTTTGTGCATATCGATGATACTGTACTGAAAACCGCGGATTTAATGGAATAACCCAGTATCAACAATATCAATTTTATACTGCCCGGCGTGCATGTAAACACTGCTATTTCTCTCAGGAGCCCCTATGACGATTTACCGTGACAGACTTGTCGAAGACTATGGAATGGATATTGGGAGCGTAGTCGGGTGCGGCTTGGATCGCCTCCAGCGCACCATCAGTCACTCCGAAATTGCTCACGCGATCGAGTACTACAAACAACACAAGGCGCGTCTCGACACTATGGCCATTGGTGATCGCCGTCAAGAAATTGCAGACCTATTTCGCTAATTGCGTGAGTGAGTCGAGAAAGATATGACCTCTGGCTTTGTTCTTGAAGATCAGATTGAGAGTGGTGAGGGTGGTGAGGGTGGCACCCGGACCGAAGACAACGACAGATTGAAGATTCAGCCATTGCTGTATAGCATTATCTTGAACCGGGCTGAACAGCGCCTTCTGAAGCTCTATGACAAGGTAAGAGAAGCTCCATTCCTCGTGGCGCAGCAGGAGAAATTGAGCAAGTTCATTGAGCCCATCGCCGTGCAGCAGCCTGACCTGCTGGAGGCGGAATCAGTGGTGGCGAAATGACTTCTTCCGTCAACTGGATCGCTGCCTACAACTACCTCTTTGCGGCATTGAACAGCGAGAACAAGGCGTTGTACGTCGGCGGCTCCACGTTCTGCCGCATGGTTCAGCAGATCGATCCTGGCTCACCCAGCTACCAGCAACTCTTGCCATTGAGGCAAAGTCTAGGCAAGTCCAGTTCTCGCAAGGACTTCTACTGGGATCTTATACAGGGGCTTTCAGAGCCTCAGCGGTTCAGCCTCTATCGCTTGTTCGTCGATCACATTGAGCCACATGACAAGGCGCAGGCGGATGCGATCAGAGACATTGTTTTCGGTGGTGGCCGCGCTGTGCCCACTACGGTTGTGCCCGTTGATCTATGGAACTCGGAGAAGTTAAATAACAGCCTCGCCGACATTGACCGGGCCATTGACGCCCACCACTACAACAGGGCAACGACACTGAGCTACACCTGTCTTGAAGGACTGTACAAAGCGTACGTTCGCAAGCATGTTCCTCAGCAAGAAGGGCTGACCGATCTCATGCCGTTGTGCAAAGTGGTTAAAGACGACATCAGCAAGAAGCTTCAAGCCCAAGGCCCGTTTCCCGTTGAGATCGTCAATGCCATGCCGACACTGACAAATGCGATAGCGAACTCACGTAACGGTTTCAGTGAGTCTCACTTTGGGGATGAATCCCAAAGATGGCTTGCCCTCTTTGCTCGGGACTTGATCAATTCCATTGGTCGCCTCATGCTCAACTTTATCTAAGGCCGAATGGCTTTTTCTATACAAAGGGAAATAGCTGATGACAACTAAGGGGAAAGCGAATAGCGAAGAGCCAGTTGTGCTTCTACGCCCTGAGAACACCAATAAGAAGTATGAAGCCTTGTTTTTGGAGATTGACTCCGGCCAAATCAAACTGCCAATGTTTCAGCGGGAATTCGTCTGGGATAAGGAGCAAAGTGCCAAGCTGATTGACAGTATTCTCAAAGGTTATCCGATAGGGACTTTCATTCTCTGGAAGACCAGGGAAGCGTTCAGATCCGTTAAGGATATCGGCAACCATAAATTGCCTGACACCCCCAAGGGCGACTATGCTCAATACATTCTTGATGGGCAGCAGCGGATTACCTCTCTGTATGCAATTCGCAAAGGTATTCGCATTTCAAAAGATGGCAAGGAAATAAATTACCGAGACATCTATGTAAATCTTGACTATAATCCATTGAACGATGAGCAGATCGTCACAAGTCATAAGGACGACGACAAGGTTTATGTTTCGGTGCACGAGCTTCTCACACGGAAAATGGGTGAGCTGTTCAAGCAAGTAGGTGCCGACAAGGCGGATCTTGTTGAAGAATACAAGACGAAGCTGACTACATATGACTTTGCCACCATCACCATTAAAGACTATCCGATAGACATTGCTTGCGATGTCTTCTCCCGCATCAATACCGGTGGCAAGCCATTGACCCTTTTCGAAATTATGGTTGCCATGACCTATGATGAAGCGAAGGGTTTTGATTTAGCCTTGAAGTACGATGAACTTCTTAATGGCAACGATGAGTTAGACGCGAGTCTGACCAAGGCAAAATTTGACACTATTCCTGCTGCGACGGTTCTTCAGGCAGTTGCTGCTATCACTACAGATAGCATCAGAGCAAAGGATATTCTAAAAATTCGCCGTGATAAGTTTATCGGGAACTGGGACTCTATGGTGTCTTCTATGTTCACAGCGGTGGATTTCATCAGAACGAAGCTGCATGTGCCCGTTTCGCAGCTTCTTCCTTATGCCGCTCTACTGGTTCCGCTTACATACTTTTTCTATAAAAACGGCAACAAACGACCCACTGAGACTCAGGCAAAGTTGCTGAAGCAATTCTTTTATTGGGTTGGATTGAACTGGCGGTACAGTGGGTCTACCGAGACAAAGATAGCTGAAGATCTGAAGAAGATGAAATTAATCATCAAGGAGAAATCTCCAAAGTATTCTGCGGAGGAGTTATCTGTCTCTGCTGAGGATATTGCCGAAACATGGTTCTCTGCGGGAAACTCCAATATCAAAGCAATCCTGTGCCTATTTGCTTCGCAAAAACCGCGAAACCTTGATGATGATAGCGATGTGATTCTTGATAACTCAAATTTGAAGATCGCCTCAAGTCGAAACTACCATCACTTTTTCCCGAAGGCTTATGTTAATAAGCATTTCAAGGGCTTCGAGCCAAATTTGGTTGCCAACATCACGCTTATTGATGCAGCCTCAAACAATAAGATTCGGGCAAAGGCTCCGAGCTTTTATGTTGGTGAGTTTAAAGAAGCCAATTCCAATCTGACCTCATCCTTGAGGTCGCATCTCATCGGTAGTCAACGGAATTTTGGTATTCTTGATGACGACTATAACAAATTCATTAGTGAGCGATCAGCGACTATTGCTGATGCTTTGAATAAGGCACTAAATCCTGAGTTTTAACTGATAAGGCTTTCACACCCTACGAATTGAACGTCCGCTTCCCCAATTTCCCGTCCGTCTGGATTGGGTCGATTGCTGTCACTCCCGCCGCCCCGCCCACCCCTCCGACTTCCCCGCCATGTGGCCGATCTTCCGCTTCCAGGCGGTGGTGGCGTCGGGCTCCACCTATGTCTTCGCCCCCGACACCGGCCATGACGTGTGCGGGCCTACTGGTTCGGGCCGGGGGTGGTGTCGTATGTGGCGGAAGACGAGGCCGGGCGGGGGGCGGGTCGTGGGGATGTACAAGCTGATTGCCAACCAGCGCGATCTGGGGGCGCATGTGGCGAATGCCTCGTTCATGATCTCGCTGGCGTATGCGGGGCGGGGCGGCAGTTGGGGCTGCATTGCCTGCGCGAGGCGGTGCGGGCGGGTTACCGGACGATGCAGTTCAATTTTGTGGTGAGCACCAACACGGCGGTGGTGGCGCTGTGTCTGGCGTTCTATGAACGCGATGGTTTTGCCATCAGTGGTGGCCGCAAGCTCAAGGTGTCCCTGTGAGCCTCCGGGCCAGCCCGTCATTTCGTATGGCTTCGGGTTACGCTACACCAGCCCGACCTACGCCTTCTTCGGCCTGCCGCGTTTCTTCGGCGCCTCGTCGTCGCCCTTGATCTCCGGCAGCGGGGCAAACAGGGCCTGGATGTCGTCTTCGCCAAACTTGACGCTGCCTTCGTGGTCTTCGGCGAGGATGCCGGCGGCGAGGTCGGCTTTTTTGTCCTGCAGGGCGATGATCTTTTCTTCGATCGAGCCGGCCACCACCAGTTTGTAAACAAACACGGCCTTGGTCTGGCCGAGGCGGTGGGCGCGGTCGGTGGCCTGGTTTTCGACGGCGGGGTTCCACCAGGGGTCGTAGTGGATCACCGTGTCGGCGGCGGTGAGGTTGAGGCCGACGCCGCCGGCCTTGAGGCTGATGAGGAAGACCGGCACGCTGCCGTCCTGGAATTGCCGCACCGGGGTTTCCCGGTCGGCGGTGTCGCCGGTGAGGGTGACGTAGGCGATCTTGCGGGCGTCGAGCTCGGCGGCGATCAGCGCGAGCATGCCGGTGAATTGCGAGAACAGCAGGATCTTGCGGCCTTCGTCGACGAGCTCGGGGAGCATGTCCATCAGCATGTCGAGCTTGGCGCGCTCCTTCACCTTGGCGGCGGCGTCGGTCTTGAGGAGGCGCGGGTCGCAGCACACCTGGCGCAGCTTGAGCAGGGCGTCGAGGATGACGATCTGGCTGCGCGCGAAGCCGCGGGCGGCGATCTCGTCGCGGATGCGCTGGTCCATGGTGGCGCGCACGGTTTCGTACAGGTCGCGCTGGCGGCCTTCGAGCTCGACGCTGCGCACCACGATGGTCTTGGGCGGCAGCTCGGTGGCCACGTCGGCCTTGCGCCGGCGCAGGATGAAGGGGGCGATGCGGCGGGCCAG
>Ga0075163_10007628_pt1 | contig 14281 bp, 2 predicted proteins | sample JI1023141ADNA_FD_71478 | JGI IMG/M metagenome (GOLD analysis project Ga0075163, IMG submission 71478) | Wastewater effluent complex algal communities from Wisconsin, to seasonally profile nutrient transformation and Carbon sequestration -... | ecosystem: Engineered > WWTP > Effluent > Algae...
TCGCCCGAACAATGGTTCAGGCGGCAATCCCACGCCTTACACCCCAAACACCACCTTCAACCCGCGCGTTCGCAGCTATCAGTTTCAAGACGCGTTCGCGGTAGGCCAGGCGCTTCGCGACCGGCTCGTGCGGCTGCGAGAATACGCCAAGGGCATTGGCCTCCCCGCCGACGAAGACGTAAAGGCCCGTGCTGGAGCCATGTTCGAGGTCGACGGCTGGGCCGGCGGCACGCGTGTCGTCACGTATCCCGACACCACGAACACCTTCACCGTGGTGCTCCTCGACGTGAACCCGAAGGACTTCGGCCTCTCCGACAGCCCCAGCTCCACCGAGCTCGTTGACGCCTTCGGAATCGTAGTGGAGCCACCCAACGCGGGTGAGATTGCGTCCTATGGAGATCTGCCGACCTTAGCCCAATGTCTATCGGGTACGCGCAAGAATGGATGCTCGACCAATGCGGCAAACTACTTGTGGAAGCCGAGCGCTGGCACGGTAGACGCGTCTACCCAGAGCGCTGCCGCGGCGCAGGGGCGAATGCGAAAGCGTTTCACCCTCTCATTCTCCCGCGCAGTTACGCCGGGGACCGTGCCGGTGCAAGTGAACACCACGACCCGGCCCGCTACGTTCAACGATTCCGCGCTCGTGGCGCAGATGGCCAAGACCGTGATTCGTCGCGCGGGCATCAAGGGCGCCAACGGCGGCCAGATCCTAGGCACCACTCGATCCAAAGGCACGTGGACGGGCTCGCTTCTGGACCATGCCACCACGTTCGCGGTGAGCCCGCTGCGTCGCAAGCTGGTGGAGGCGGTGTTCGGCTTCCCCAAGGCGAACGACGATCTCAATGGGACCATGGCCGACACGCGGGACTACTGCATCCCCGGGGTACCCCGCGACGTGTTCGTCCCGCTCGAGAACGAGCTCACGAGCGACAGCGACAGCTACGAAAGCTCGTGGAAGCACTACCTCACGCTTGCCAAGGCTTCGGCCGCGAAGGCCGACGAGCTCGGACGCGAGCTGATCGACATCGGAACGCGCATCGAGGACCGCAAGGAAGTCGCCGCCGACAAGGTGGAGGCCGCCACCGGCGGGCCGTTCGACAAGGACTGTCTCGAAGAACAGGCGACCACCAAGGAGCGCGACTTCGGCAAGTGCGGTGACGCCATCAAGGCCGGTCTGGCTAAGGACAAGCTGGACGTGGTCCTGCTCAGCAAGGATCCGGGACCAACCCAGCTCGCAGCAGCCCTGGGGTGCGCAACGTCACCCGCGTCCATTCGACCCGGCATCTGCGACAAGCTTGCTACCGGTGGCGTGACCGCGCAATACGTCGCTCCCGGTACACCGCTACCGTCCCCTCTCGACGCGGCCAAGGTCTACTACACCGCGCTGGGGCTCGTGGACCCGGACCCGCCGCCGGATCCGAAAATTGAGGACTGCGGAGGCAATGGTAGCCCGGCGGATCCGTACAACAATCTCGAGGCATATCTTGCCCCCAACGACGGCGATCGCTTGCGATGGTCCGGCTCGGACGGTGCGTTGCGCGAGGTGCTGAAGCAGGCCCGCTTCACCTTGAACTACGACGCTGAGTTCAGGATTGAGGTCAACGGACGAAAGCTCGTCGACTCTTCGGTTCCGCCCGACGCCAATGGCGCCTGGCCTGGGTGTCTCCGATTCGCCGGCAATGCCGACGGGTGCGGTCTGACGACCACGTTGAATCGCAATTACAAGGTGAACCGGACGCTCAATACGCTGTTTCGGGCATGCCCCGGCGCGACCGGCGCCCTGGGGACGTGCAACGCGACCGGGACGAACACAGTCTGGTCCGAGCTCAACGGCATCCGCTGGCGGCTGATGGGTGCCATGTGGACGGCCACGGCACTCGGCGGAGGCGCGCCCGAGGGCGCGTTCGACATCTACATTCCGGCGGCGAGCTTCCCCGGCGCGGTAAACAGCGGGGCGCCGCAGTCAGGCGCGTGCGCCCCGACGTCCACCATCTACGGGCCTGCGCGGTTCGTTGAGAACCCTGTCACTACCAATCAGTGGTACTTGTCCGGCACCGTTCAGGGGATGACCCAGACGGATGCCAATCTGATGGGCATATCTAGGGCGATGGACGCAAACTTTGCGGCGCTCCCTGCTTCTGCGGCCACAGACATGCCGCAGTGGTACCGCGCAATCTACAACGGAACGTCGACGGCTTCCAATCCGCTGCCGACGTCGCCGCCGCTGTGCTGGCGCCAGGGAGGAGGGACGACCTACTATCATGTGAAAGCACGGTCGGCTGAAGTCGTCTCCAGCACGGCTCCGCTGGCCACGTGGCTCGACAACCCTGGACCCGCCGGCATGACGGGACGAGGAATCTTCCTCGGGGGTTGGCGTGCCCTCGCCAAGAAGGCCGCGGATTCCGACGCCGCTTTCCCCGCGATGCTTGCTTCGATCAAGACGTGGTTCGAGTTCAACTCGCCGGGCATGGCCTTCTACCATGACCACTTCGCGCTCGAGTACTTCATGCTCGGTGCTCAGTGGCGAGGCACTGACTTCTTCGGCGAAAAGTACCTGAACGCGCCCCTCGGCGAGGAGTACCCGACCACGATGCGTTGGCACGAGTCGGGTGGCGCCCCGCCGTACCAGGCCCCAGTGCAGTACGATTGCTCTTCTGCCGACCGCGCACACTGGGGATACTGCGCCTTCCTTCCTGGCGAGGGACGCCCTGCGACGCAACCCCCCTCAATTCGTGCGCGGTTCTTCGCCAACTCGTTGGCGCCCATGGGAATGGCCGACGCCAAGCGTCAGCTTAGCGAAGCGGCCGCGCTTTCGTGCGTCATGTCGCTGATGCCCACTCGTGCGAGCGAGGGCGACGCCGCTCCTGCTATTAGCAGTGTTGCGGACCTTAAGGTCCTAGACGGCTGGCTCGAAGGCAGGCAGGCACTGGGGGCACGCTCGGTCGCCGGCATCTTCCTCGAGAACGTTCCGATGACTATTGTCGACTTGTTCAATTCGAATGTGGTTGGAGCCGGAAAGCTCAAGGGACAGATGGGCGTCGTGGCGATTGAGGCGGCAACTGCTATGCGCGGCCTGGCAAGGAGCTACGGCGCCAGCGCACATGCTGTCTCCCAGGCGAGAACCGAGGTGGCCGGGCTCCACGCCACCCTCATGAGTCTCGACGCGCAGCAGAAAGTCGCCGATGCCGAGACGCATCTTCGCAATATTCAACACATTGCGAACCTGGCAAAGTCCACAGCGAGCGTGATTCAACTTAATCCTGTGGATGTCTTGAGGTCTGGAGTGATACAGACTATCGATACCTACGAGATTGCCACTCTCACGGCCGTCGAGACATTTGAGCTCGACCCAGCCAAAACCGCCGTCCTTGACGCGCAGCGACAGCAGGCTCTGATCGGATCGAGCCGGCAGCTCGCCCAGTACCGAAAAGACCAGAACGACGCACTCGCGGACGTTCGCGACAAGGCTGGCGTGCTCCAAGCGAAGCTGCTCATTCTCGAGCAGATGAAGAACGAGCTTGCGGGCAGCCTCGAGAGGGCTACCGGCAACGGCGCCTGGCTCTGCAAAGACGCGAGTGGCAAGGACATCACCTGCCGCTCCTACGTCAACTCGGTACTGAACGCTCGGTACAGCGGTACGCGCGTTCGCTATGAGAACGCGCTCGTCGCTGCACGCGCCCAGGCCTACTACGCCCGTCGCGCAGTGGAGCAGCGGCTTGGTGTCCGTCTCGATAGCCTCGAGAACAACATCGGGCCGCTGGAAGCTCCCTCCAAGTGGGCCGATCGCGTCTGCAACATGCATGGCGTCGACTTCGACTCCCTCAAGAAGGAAGACGCAACCAGCGACCCCGCTGCGAAACGCGCGTGGGCAGAGCTTCGGGGCCGTGAGTACGCCAACAGCTTCATCGGCGACTACGTCGACTTGCTGTCAAACTTCGTCGAGTTCTACAACGTTGCGTATCCGTCGCAGGACGGCAACGACACGCTGCTCCTCTCGATGCGGGAGGACGTCGAACGGCAGACGACGGCCTGCCTCGATACCTCGCGCAATCGCCTGGCGAACAGCGACGAGCTGTGGCTGACGACCGACGCACAGACGCTGGACGATCGACAGTGGCAGCGGCACCTCTGCACCGGCACGAAGTGCCTGGAGGCTAGGTCGTGGACCAATACGATCGCGTTCGCGCCCCCCACGCCGCTGCCCGGGGTTGGCTCCTGGCTCTCCACCCGCGCCCCTTACGTCTCCACCGTGCGGCCCGAGTACGGCATTCCCGGCGCGTCCGGCTACGTGTCGCAGGCGGCGATCTTGCCGTCCGGCGCATACATGCTGTCGTTCCGTGATGCCGCGCTCGACCCAGCGACCGGCGCCGGCACGGCAACGGTCACGGGGCCCTACCGGGTCACCGTGTTCGACGAGAGCGGCACCGTGATGGTGACTTCGGTGTTCACGCCGGCGCCCGGACTCTTCCAGGCCACCCCCGGCCCGGTCACCTTCCCGGTGATGACGGCCCGGCGAATGACGTTCACGGCAACGAACAGCGGCCGCTACCGCATTGCGTTTTCGCCCTCGGCAAATGGGGTTGCGGACGGAAGCGTGCTGCTGACCGACGTGCAGCTCGAGCGCGACGACGGCAAGGCCCCATCCGGCTACGAGGCCACGAACTCCGAGGGCCTGACCCAACGGACGAACTGCGCCAGCAAGCCGGAGCAGCTCCGGGCGCGGTTCCAACGGAAGTGCGACGCCGCGGCGAGCACAAGCGCGCCTGCACGTTGCTACTACGAGAGCCTATCATCGTTCGCTCTCGACACGCAGAAGTTCGCGGTGAATGGCAACTCCCTCGCGGACAAGGCCGCTGCCGAGAACTTCAATTACCGCCACGTCGACTTTGCCATCAACCTGGTCGGCACCGGCGTTCGCAGTTGCGACGAGAATCCCACGCCCGGCTGCTACGCCAACGGGACCCTCGAGTACGACATCGTGCACGAGGCGAACCAGGTAGGCATCGTGGGCTACGATCGCGAAGCGCGGCGCTTCGACTTCGGTGAGGGCGCGATCCGGCACGGCAAGGCGCTCACGGCCGAGCGGTATCTGACGCTGCCGCTCTCCGGGGCCGACACGTCGCTGCTCTCGGGCACCGGCATCACCAAGACGGAGCTGCGCGGACGTCCGCTCGACGGGCGGTACCGTGTGCGTATCTACGAGAGCCCGGCGCTGCGCTGGAGCAATCTCGAGGATATCCAGCTCATGATTCGCTACCGGTACTGGTCGCGGGTCACTTCGCCGACGCCCTGATTCCTTCGAGTAGCTGTAGTAGGTAGGAGCAACGTATGCGTTCGTGGACTATCGCGCTGGTCGCGTTGGCAGTGGCGGCTATGGCATCGGGTCACGCGGCTTCGGCTGCGGGGCGCGATGCCCCGGCAACTACGGGCCCGGCTCCTCTTCGCAACCAGGCGGCGGCACCTTCGCGGGTGCCGTCTACTGCGGAGCTCGAGGCCATCAAGGCGAAGGCCAAGGCAGCCGCGAAAGCGCGGGAGAGCCAGAAGGCCGCGCCGGAGGCCAAGCCATCCAAAGCCAAGTCTAGCGCTGCGACCACCTCCGCCGCCGCGCCGAAGGCGACGGTCGACGCAACCACACCCGCCGCGGCACCCGCGGCGGCGCCCGACCGCGCCGCCGTTTCCTCGCACGCCATCGCGCTGCCGCAAGGTCAGGGCAAGGTCGAAGGGCTCGGCGAGAGCTTCAGCGTCCAGGCCTCCACGGGCATTGCCACGTTCGCGGTGCCCATCCCCGTGCCCCCGGCGCGCGGCGCGGTCGACCCCGCGTTCTCGCTTCACTACAAGACCAGCGGCGGCGCGGGCCTGGCCGGCATCGGCTGGGACATGGGCGTGCCGTTCATCGCCCGCGAGACCAACAAGGGCGTTCCGCGCTACGACGACCGACCCGGCATCTTCCATCCGGAGCAAGACCGCTTCGTGTTCGGCGGTGGCCAGGCGCTCGTTCCCATCTGCGTCATCGTCGTCGACAACTGCGCCGAGGTCACCACCGGCGAGCGATTCCCGTCATGGGCCGACGGGTGGCAGTACTTCCGCTCCGCCGTCGAAGGCGGCTATCAGCGCTTCTTCTGGGCGCCCAACGGCCGCACCTGGCGCGTGCAGGAGCAGTCGGGCAACACCTGGGAGCTCGGCGAGCCGCTCGAAGACTTGCCCGACACTTCGGCCATCGAGGCCGATCCCGAGCACCCCACCCACATCTACAAGTGGAACGTCGCCCGGCAGTACGATCCCGAGGGCGGCACGCAAGGTCAGGCGAAGCCCACGCCCCGCAACGCAGTTCGCTACCGCTACTTCCACAAGGACGGCGCGGCGTACCTGCAAGATGTATATTACACCAACCCCGCGACCGCCGTGGATACCGGCGATCTGGCGAGCTACGGCGTACACGTTCACTTCGCGTACGAAGCGCGCCCGGACGCCACCACCAGCTTTCGCACCGGCTACCGCGTGCGGATGGACCAGCGCATCACGCGCGTGGACGTCACCACCAAGCCGTTCGACGCCGGCGGCGGCAACGCCGTGCCGATGCCGCGGGTGGTGCTGCGCCGCGTTCACCTGACGTACGATCCCGCCTACCACCAGAGCTACCTGCTCGGCGTCCAGGCCGAGGGGCGCGAACCGGTACCCGCCACCGAAGGCGCCGATGGGCTGCTTCCGCCCACCAGCGGCGAGCGACTGCCGGCCATGCGGCTCACGTACACGCACGTGGGCCCCGCGGCCATCGACGGGTTCGAGCCGTTCGACACGCAGGAACGGCCCATCGTGGGCGCACCGGCGCTGCCGTTCTCGGACCCCAACGTCACGCTCATGGACGTGGACCAAGACGGCCTGCCCGACATGGTGCACGCCGATCCGTCGCGCTACCGCGCCCTCGGCATTCCGTCGTTCGGTTGGTTCAAGAACGGCCAGAACGGCACGCCGGGTCGCTTCTCTTCGGCGATTCCACTTGGTCTCGGCCTCCTCGGCTCGGATCAGCCCAGCGATCTGCGCTTCTCCGCGCCCAACGTGGCGGCGCTCGATCTCGACGGCAACGGCATCGTCGACTTCTTTCACCTTCCGCCGTTCGCCACCTCTGCCCGCGTGTACACGCTGCAGAATTCAGGCACCTTCGGCGCGAACTGGCAGCTCAAGGGTCGCACCTCCAGCTTTCCGCTGAACCAGGCTGCCAACCTGCAGCTGTTTCAAGACGGCGGCGTGCTCCGCGTGGCCGACGTCAACGGCGACGGCCTCGTCGACTTCGTGCGCCTCACCGGCACGCAGCTCTCCGTGTATGATGCACTCGGTCGCCAGCCGGGCGGCGACGGTCTCTTCGGTACCGGTCGCCGCACCGGACCGCACACCGCGCAGCTCTCCGAGTTTCCCCACGCGCATTGCGTTCCCACCTTGGCGCCGGGCATCCCCGCGCGCTTCGACGACGCGGCCTTCCGCCTGGCCGACCTGAACGGCGACGGGCTGCTCGACATCGCGTACGTCGCCACCGGCACCAGCGTGAAGTACTGGCCCGGTCGCGGCACCGGCTACTTCGGCACCGGCGAAGAGCCGGCTCCGGGCACCGCGTTCTGCCCCAGCGATCGCTGGATCGCCATGCCCGCACCGGCGGGCTCGGTGCCCACCTTCGCGTCGCCCGACGAGACCCGCCTCGAAGACATCAACGGCGACGGCCTCGAAGATCTGGTGCACCTGGGACCGAGCCGCATTCGCGTGTGGCTCAACCTCGGCGGCGAAGGCTTCGCGGCGCCCCGCGACATCACTGGCGTGAACCTCGCGCGACCCGGCGGCCTGGTGCCGGTGCGCGTGGTCGACATCGACGGCTCCGGCACCCGCGACTTGGTGTACGGCGACGTGGCGAGCGGGCTCGTGTACCGCGATCTCTCCGGCGGTCAGCGGCCCGGGCTTCTGGTGGAGCTGGCCACCGGCCTCGGCAAGACCACCGAGCTCTCGTACACCACGAGCATCAAGGAGCGCTTCGACGCGGCGGCCGCGGGCACCCCGTGGACCACCACCATGCCGCTGGTGGTGCACCTGGTGAAGACGTCGACCGTGCGCGATCACCTCGGCGTGGTCGGCCGTCCCGATGGCAACTACGTCACCACCTACGCCTACCGCGATCCTGTCTACGATCCGCGGCGCCGGGATTTCCAGGGCTTCAAAGACGTTGAAACGCGCGCCATCGGCGACGCGAGCTCCCCCACCATCGTGAGCCGCGAGTCGTTCTTGCTTCCCGCATGCGAGGATCTCGAGCCCGAAGTGGGCATTCCGAGCCCCTGCGTGCCGGCCGGTCGATACCGCGACGATCCGCTTGAAGCGCTCTCGGGCCTCGGCGTGGAATCGCACGTGCTCGGGGTCGACGGCACTCCGTTCTCCACCTCGCACCGGGCCTACAAGATCGCTGCGCTCTACACCGGCCTCGACGGCCGCCGCGTGCGGCAGATCACCACGCCGTACGCCACGTCGTTCCTGTACGACACCAAGCCGGGTAGCGATCGCACGCCCTACGACTTTCCGGTGCAAGACGTGTACGCCGACGTTCCGCTGAACGCCTCGGCCAGCCGCAACCTGCACCTGTATCAAACGTACGGAACGCAGGGCACGTTCAAGTACCACGATACCGATATCTTCGGTCAGTCGCCCTTCGACATCGACTACGGCTGCAACTTCGGGTGCACGCCGCTCGACGAGTCCATTCAAGCAGTCCACTACTCGTACCCGGTGGCCGACGATCCGGGCGGCTGGATGTTCCGCCCGAGCTTCAGCTACGTGATGGGCGCGCCGGCCTACGAAGTGCGCCGCAGCATGACGTACGAGTACGACGGCTTCGGCCATCTGCTCCGCACCACCGGCGAGCTCGGCGGCACGCTCCCGCTCGATCGCTTCCATGCGAGCGGCGGCACCATCGCGCCCGCGCCCACCGGTGCGAGTGTGGACGCCACCATCAACCTTGGCGAGCAGACCTACGACGCGCTCGGCAACGTTGTCGCCGCCAAGGGCCCCAACGGGCGCTGCTCCAGCGTTGCGTACTCCACCGACTACGGCGACTTGCCGGTCTCCGAAACCACCTACGCCGGTACCACCGCCGCCAGCGGCTGCGGCACCACGCAGCTCACCACCACCGCGCAGTACGATCGCGGCTACGGCAAGGTCACCGACGCCTTCGATCTGCACGGCGAGCACACCACTGCCGTGTACGACGGCTTCGGCCGCACCGTGGTCATCTACGCGCCTCGGCCCGGCGATCCCACGACCACGGGGCCCTTGCCCCATGTGTACATTGCATACGACCTGCCGACCGACGATCGCGCGCGGCCCTACACCTCGGTGTACACGTTCACGCTCGATGGCATCGACGACAACACGTACGAGTACAAGGAAGCCTGGTCCATCGCCGACGGGCTCGGGCGATCCATCGTTACCTTTGCCGAGGCCGACCTGGCCGGTGGCGACGGCGGCACGCTGCTCGCGCAGGGCCTGAACGTCTACGACGCCAAGGGCAACGTCATCCGGGCGTACGAGCCCTTCTTCTATTCGGGCAACCCGCTCACCATGAACCTGGGCGACACGCCGCCCAGCCCCAGCATCACCATGGGCTACGACGCCCTGGGCCGCCTGGTCGACCGGCACGCGCAAGACGGCACCTACGTGCTGCACACCGACTACCGCGGGTTCCTGCAAGATACATGGGACGCGGCGGACCTCACGGCGGCGCACCCGCAGCACGATACCTACGTGACGACGCAGATGGACGGCCACGGCCGCTCGCTGTCGGTCACCGAGCGCGAGCGTGTGGGCGGCAACGTCATCAGCCGCACCACCGAGCAGGAGTACCTATCGAGCGGCGAGGTGGACCTGATTCGCCGCACCACCGAGAGCGGCACCGTGGTGCGCTGGATGCGCTACGACACGCTGGGCCGCATGGTGGCCAACGTGGAGCCCCACGCGACCACCGGATTCAACGCCGACAAGACCTCCGCCGTCACCGGCATGCACACGCTTCGCTACGCGTGGAACGACGCCGGCGACTTGGTGGGCACATCGGACGCCCGGGGCTGTGGCCAGAACTTCTTCTACGACTACGCGGGCCGCATGCTGGCGGAGGACTACTCGCCCTGCGACGCCGGGCACGCGGTGTATACTGCACCGAACCTCACCACCGGCGACGGCACCGAGGTGTGGCACCGGTACGATACCGAAGATCCGGACGCCGCGACCGCCGCGGCCTCGGGCTTCGTGCGGAACACCGGCTACTACCTGGGCCGCGAAGCCAGCGTGTCGGACCGCGCCCGGAAGACGCTCATGTCGTACGACGGTCGCGGCCGCAGCGTGTCGACCGCGGTGCAAATCGCCAAGACCGGCGTCCCCACCTCGGCGCTCTCCACGCGGTACACCGCGCGCTGGTACGCCAAGGGCGTCACCTACGACAACGCCGACCGCATCGTATCGGAGACCACCGGCGGCCGCAGCACGTCGCTCATGGGCGCCGGCGGCGCGAGCCGCGTAGACCTCTCGTACACCGGCCGCGGCACGCTGCTGGCGGTCAATAGCTCCTACGGGCTCCTGGCCAACGGCCTGGTGCACGCAGCCGACGGCACGCTCCAGAACCTGACCTACGGCGACCTGGCCGCGACGCAGACCACGTTCACGTACGACGCGCGCAAACGCATCACCAACGTGCTGACCCAGCGGCTTCCGCCAGCGCTGTGGGGCACGGGGAATGCCAACTACACGCCGCCGGTGCTGGCGCAGACCGCGCAGCTCACGCTCGCGAACACGCACGTTACGTACGATCTGGTCGACAACCCGACGCTCATCGAAGACCTGCGCCCCGCCGCCGAGTGGCCCGCCGGGCACAAGCCGGTGACGCGCGCGATGACCTACGACGGCCTCAATCGCGTCACAGGTGTAACATACACGTACACCGGCGTGACCAACGATCCATGGTCGAGCCCCCACGCGCCGGAGCACGCCGGCACCCGCGGCCCCGGTCCACTCGGCCTCCGCGGCAAGCCGAAGCCCGAAGCGGCGTTCGCGAACCGCGTGAAGACCGAGAGCTACGCCTACGACGGGCTCGGCAACCGCACCAGCACCGACGACGACGTGCACGGCTTCTGGGACCGCTCGCTCGGCACCGAGTCGCACGACGGCGCAAACGGCAAGCCCTACCAGCTCACCGGCGCGCAGCAAGCCACCGGCAGTTACGCGGGCACGCTCACGGCCGCGTACGACGCCATGGGCAACACCACGAGCATCTCGGTGTCGCGCCCCGGCGTCGCGTGCACACCGACGGGTGCAAACTGCAGCCAGCGATTCGCGTACACGTGGGATGAGGCGAACCGGCTTGTCCGCGCGCGTCGCTGGGATGGGAATTCGCTGGGCGTAGCATCGAGCGCGCTGCCGGTGGCGACTCCGGCGAGTGACCTGGAGTACGCGTACGACGGCGGCGACAGCCGCGTGCGCACCACGACCACCGAGGGCGGGACTGCCCGGCACACGGTGTACGTGTTCACGTCGCTGGAGCTGCGGAAGACCAGCTACGTCAGCAACGAGTACACGCTCAACGACCAGGTCGAGGCCGTGTACCTGACCGCCGCGGGAGAGCGGCTCGCGAAGCTCGTGCCGGCAACGGCGCTGGGTACGCTTCCGGCGCCGGCGACGGGCGGCGCGCCCATCGTGCTGCTGGAGATGCAGGACATGCTCGGGTCCACCAGCGTCATCGTGGACAAGGCGAGCGGCGAGCTCGTGGAGAACCGGACGTACCGCCCGTACGGCGATGAGGAGCAGGACTATAGGACCGCTCGCTGGCAGAACCTGCGGGAGGACTACGGGTTCACGGGGAAGGAGTCGGATGTCGAAGTTGGGCTGATCTACTTCGGGAAGCGGTTCTTGGTGCCGAGCTTGGGCCGGTGGCTGAATCCCGACCCCCTCGCGCTGCATGCGCCGGGCAAGGCGGACCCTAACGTGTACGCGTATGTGCACGGACGGGTCTTCAGCAGTGTCGACCCGTTGGGATTGGAAGAGCCAAAGGGCGGGCCTACCGACGCTGGAGCCCCTCCGGACCGAAGCTCGCCAATCGCTGGCACCACGTCGGAGACGAACCCGGGTGAACCAAAGTCTGACGAGATTCGAGTGACCGCCCAGCGCGTCGCGGAGAGTCGTCCGAAGGCCATGGCCGCGCTCGCAGTTGTTGTTCTTACGGGGGGCGTTGTCGTTGGCGCGGAATCCGGGGCCATCGCCGCCGCGGCCGAGACGATCCAAGGGGTCGGGCTGGTCGTGAGGGCCGCGGGTCCTGTGCTCGCGCGCGCGAGCACAGCTTTCACGGCATTCGATGCAAACCTCACGTTCCGGATCGCGCTGTCGACACCTGGCTGGGTGCCGAAGGCGATCGACTTGGCTTTGGGAGCCCTAAAGAGCGAGGGAGATCCTAGTGAGTTTAGAATTGCCGCATCCTTTGCACCCGTGGTCGAGCAGCAGATGGAGCAGACCGCGGTGGGCGGAGTGACCAAGGTACTCGCCGACTCCGAGGGTTCGATCGGCGATATCAAGCCTATAGCCGTCGGATTGAGCAAGAGCCGTGAACACTCTCCTGGCTTGGTTGGGCGATTCGCTGACAAACTGGGGGCCACGACATATTGGGACGAGTACCCCGGCCCGGTCCCGATATTGAAAAAGGACATCGTGCAACGGATGCTCGAGCAGTTTTCATTTCGACCTGCCGTGGTCAACCTCAGTGGCATGGGGCAGTTCAAGACGCAGGGCATCAATCAGGGGCTTCGTGCCATACTACACGACCCAGTGAAAGACATAACCGAATACGAAATTTCTCACATACTTGTAAATCCGGAATGGCTGGGAAGAGCGAGATTTTTTATGAACGGGACCGACGTGACGTCAGGTATCGATCCTGCTACCATCCTACGTAAGTAGAGCGTAAGGCTTCAATTCCGGAGACGACTTCGATGAGAGTGCCGACAGAAGAGCTTGACCGACTCGTCAAGTCGCTGGGACCAGTGCACGTGCAGATTGACGAGTACAGTATCTCCCATGCGCACCTCCGACTTCGGCTAATTGCAGCCGGGCATTTTAAGAGAACGGCGGACATCCTCTTCGCCGATTGTCTACACATATCTGGGCCAACATACGGGGGCCCATGGGATTGTGCGGTCGCCGAATATCGGCAGGGACGTGACACGAGAATCATTTTTATTGGCGGAGTCGACTTTGTCGCTCACGCACTCCGTGCAGAGTTCATCGCCGCGGCCGATCCAATGTAGCTGTTTAGGCAGCAGGCAGAACCTGAACCTGGTACGTGGGTAACCGTATACATTCCGAGCGCTTCCGTCCGTCCCGGGCCTCGAGCGGAGCGCCAGTCCGCCCTGATCCGTTCCCTTTGGTGGGCCCACGAGCCATCGGGGCACGAGGGACGCGTCGCAAGGCCCAGGCTCGCGGTCTCACGCGTGCAGCATACACACAAAGGTCGCCCCCAAGACGCACCTTCGCCTCAGCGCCTCCGGCACCGGGATATCGCGAGCGCTCTACGCCGCGAGCGGCGGCTTCACTGGCGCATGATGATGCACGACCATCCAGTAGGTCCCGTGCGGGAACACCACGTCACGGACGCCGGCGCGCCAGGCATCCAGCGCTCTTCGGTACCCTGCCTGGAACGCCCGAAACGTCCGCACCATCTGCAAGTACGTGGCTCGCGTGCGCGCCGCGAATCGCGGGACGATGTCCCGCTTCTCCTCGTACGACGCCGCACGCTTCGCGAACGACTGCGCGAGCACGGCCTTCCGCCCGGCAGGCAGAACCTGAACCGGCAGGCAGAACCTGAACCTGGTACGTGGGTAACCGTAGAAATTCCGAGCGCTTCCGTCCGTCCCGGTGCTCGGGTGAAGGTCCGGCGCGCCCTGATCCATCGGCGCTCGGCGCCTCAGACGCCCGCGGTGCACGCCAGACGCGTCACAAGCCCTCGGCTCTCGGTCTTACGCGTGCATCATACACACAAAACCCACCCCCAAGACGCGCCTTCGCCTTGGCGCCCCCGGGCACCTGTACTTCGCTGGCGCGCTACGCCGCGAGGGGTGGCTTCACCGGCGCATGATGGTGCACGACCATCCAGTAGGTCCCGTGCGGGAACACCACTGATTGGCGTCAACTATTCTTGCAGGTTGGCGTCAACTATTCTTGCAGGTGGCCACCAGGGTTCATCGTCGTTTCCGTCGGGTAGTTGTCGTCGGTC
>Ga0075163_10007629_pt1 | contig 14281 bp, 9 predicted proteins | sample JI1023141ADNA_FD_71478 | JGI IMG/M metagenome (GOLD analysis project Ga0075163, IMG submission 71478) | Wastewater effluent complex algal communities from Wisconsin, to seasonally profile nutrient transformation and Carbon sequestration -... | ecosystem: Engineered > WWTP > Effluent > Algae...
CCAGGGCCAGGCCCATGCCCAGGCCCACGGTCAGGGGCACGCCCAGGGCCAGAGCATCGATGTGGTGGTGGGGCCGCGGGCGGTGCTGGGCAAGCAGAGCGAGTGCGATGTGGTCTGCCAGGCGATGCCGTCGCCAGAGCACGATCTTCTGACCGGGACCATCAGCCGCGAGCACGCGGTGCTGATCTGGCTGGACAATCGGCTGGGCGTGCTCGATCAGAGCAGCAACGGAACGTTCATCAACGACCGCCGCGTCGGCCCCCGGATGTCGGCGCTGCCCGACGGTGCGGTGCTGCGCCTGGGCGAGCATCTGGCGGTGCACGTGACGCTGCTCGGGGCCGCCCCTGCGGGCGAAGCGGGCGGCGTGCCGGCAAGCGAGATCCCAGGCGCCCTGCTGGTCCGCCGCGACAGCTATGCCGTGGGAGTGCCCCCGACGCTGGTGCTGTGGCAGAACCTGCCGCTGCGCGGCTCGCCGCTGGAGCGGCTGGGCGGTGCCATGACGTGCGGCCAGATCTGGGTCGCGCAGCGCGAGCTGTGGTGGAGCGGCCACCCGGCGGTGGTCTGGCAGCGTCAGGACCACACCACCGTGCTCGGCCCAGCCCCGCTGCGCGACGGCGACACCCTGACGCACCGTGACGCCGTGCTGCGCGTCATTCACTAGAAGTTGCGCTTTAGATCGAGGCCGGCGTAGAGGCTGGCGACCTGGTCGGCGTAGCCATTGAAGGGCAGGGTGCGGCGACGGCGGAGCTCGCCGAGGCGGCGCTCGGTGGCTTGGGTCCAGCGCGGGTGATCGACCTCGGGGTTGACGTTGGAGTAGAAGCCGTACTCGCGCGGGTTGGTCTTGTTCCAGCTGGTGTCGGGCTGCGTCTCGACGAAGCTGATGCGCACCAGCGACTTGATGCTCTTGAACCCATATTTCCACGGGACAATGATGCGCACCGGCGCGCCGTTCTGGTTGGGCAGCACCTCGCCGTAAAGTCCCAGGCAGAGCAGGCAGAGCTCGTGCATGGCCTCGTCGATGCGCAGCCCTTCGACGTAGGGCCAGTCGAGCACGCGGGTGGCCTGGCCGGGCATCTGCTTGGGGTCTTTCAGCGTCGTGAAGGCGACATACTTGGCCCTGCTCGTGGGCTTGACCAGGCTGGCCAGCTCCTTGAACGAGTACCCGAGCCACGGCACCACCATGGACCACGCCTCGACGCAGCGGAAGCGATAGACGCGCTCTTCCAGCGGCGCCAGCTTGAGGATGCGCTCGATGTCGAGGGTCTGCGGCTTTTCGACCTCGCCGTCGATCTTGACCGTCCACGGGCGGGTGCGCAGGCTGCCGGCGTTTTCGGCGGGATCTTCCTTGGAGGTGCCAAACTCGTAGAAGTTGTTGTAGGTCGTAATCTCGCTCTTGGTGTTGAGCTTGTCGCCGCCGAGGCTCTCGACGGTCCACTTGCTCTTGCGGGTGCCGGTGAGAGGCTGCGCCTGCTCGGCGCTGGACTTGCCGCGGCCCAGGAGCAGCGCGCCGCTGCCGAGCGAGAGGCCGGCGACGCCGCTGCCGATGAGGAACTTGCGGCGGCTCAGGTACTGCTCTTTGGGGGTGATCTCGGAGCTGGGGATGTCGTCGGGGAGCTTGATACCCATCCGACTAGATTAGCAGGGAGCGGTGCGGAGCACTCACTTGCAGCCGTTGGGACCGGCGGTGCACGAGGCGTAGCGGGGCTGACCGATGACTTTTTTCACCGACGTGAAGATGTTCGGCAGCTCGCTGGCCGACACGCGGTTCACCATCCACGCCGGCACCGCGCCGCCGACCTCGATGTGGCAGCGGTAGATGACGTGGGTGCGCCGGCCGCCATCGATGGGCTCCAGCAGCCACTCACCGTCGTTCGACTGCACGCGCACCACGCCGCGGCGCTCGGGCACGCACTCTTTGTTGTCGACGAACCAGTAGCTGCGCAGCCGGCCGCCCTCCTGGTGCTCCATGCCGACGCGGATGCAGTAGTCGCGGCTGGCGATTACCGGCGGCGAGATCTCCATGTAGTAGTAGGAGTTGGGCCCTTCGCGCCGCATCAGATGCGCCACTTTCGTCGGTGGCATGAACTGCGGATAGCGCTCGATGTCATCGAGCACAGCCAGCACGCGCTCGGGCGGGGCATCGATGTCTCCGATTCCCCGCATCTCCTTGAGCTTGGAGCCTGGCCGGACGCGCGCCGATACCCGCACGCCGTCCCGCTGAAGAACATCTGACCAGCCGTCACCGTCGGCTTGAACCGATCCACTCGCGAGCGTACTCACGCTCGCGGCCACCACTGTCAGCGCTGCCTGATGTCCATTCATATCGAGACCTCCCCAGAGGTCGCGCGGAACTTGGCGCGGCCGCCCGATGAACCGGGACCCGTACTATCGATCGCTGAAGCTATCACTCGCCGTGCCACCTGCCAAGTCAGAAGCAGAGCAGAATCAGCAGGTTAGGAGGCTCGCGTGATACGCGATGTGCTCGCCAACAAAGGTCGCGATAAAAAAGTAGCTGTGGTCGTAACCGGCCTGCCAGCGCAGGGTCAGGGGGTGGCGGTGGCGGTCGCAGACCTCGGCGAAATATTTGGGCGAGAGCTGGGCGTCGAGGAACTGGTCGCGGTCGCCCTGGTCGATGAGGATCGGCAGGCGCTCGCTGGCCGTCTCGATGAGGATGCTGGCGTCGTACTGACGCCACGCGGCCTGGTCGTCGCCGAGGTAGGCGGCGAAGGCCTTCTGGCCCCAGGGGACGCGGCTGGGCGCGCAGATCGGCGCAAAGGCCGACACCGAGCGATAGCGGCCGGGGTTGCGCAGGGCGCAGACGAGGGCGCCGTGGCCGCCCATCGAGTGGCCGAAGATCGACTCGCGATCGGGCCGGATCTTGACGGTGGCGGCGAGCTCGCTCTTGATGAGCCGCGGCAGCTCGTCGACCACATAGTCGTACATGCGATAGCTGCGCGACCACGGCGCCTGGGTGGCGTTCAGGTAGAAGCCGGCGCCGGTGCCCAGGTCGTAGCTGTCGCTCTCGCCGGGGACGCCGGCTCCGCGCGGGCTGGTGTCGGGGGCGACCAGCAGCACGCCATGCTCGGCGGCATAGCGCTGGGCGCCGGCCTTGGTCGTGAAGTTTTCGGCGGTGCACGACAGCCCCGACAGCCAGTACAGGATCGGCACCGGCTGGCGCTCGGCCTGCGGCGGCACGAACACGCTGAAGGTCATGAGGGTGCCGGTGGCCGTCGAGACGTGGCGGTAGAAGCGCACGTGGCCGCCGAAGCAGCGCTGGTCGGAAAGAAGCTCTAGAGGGGGCTTGCTCATCGCAGGAACTCTTCAAGATGGGTGTAAAACGCCGTGGGCTGTTCAAGGTGCGACAGGTGGCCGCTGCCCTCGATGACGACGTGGCGCGAGCCGGGCAGCAGCGCCGCCGTCTTGGCCACTGCGCCCGTCGGCACCAGCAGATCGTCGCGTCCCGACACCAGCAGCGTGGGAATGCGGCGGGTCGCCAGCCCTGGCAGCTGCTCGCGCACATCGAAGCGGCCGCAGGCGCGGAAGTCGTCCAGCACAACCTCGCGCTCGGCCGCGAGCAGCACCGCCTGCCAGCGCGCGCGCAGATCCGCGGGCGTCGACGGTGAAAAGCTGAGCTCGGCCAGCGCATCGGGCATGCGATCGATGCGCTCTTTTTCCCCCAGCGGGCCGGTGGGCAGGCTGCGCTCCAGCAGCGCCATCACCGATTCCGAGACCGGCAGGCGGGCGGCGCCGTTCAGCAGCACCAGACCCGCCACCCGCTCGGGCCAGGCGAGCGCGCAGCTCAGCGCAACGGCCGCGCCCATGGAGTGGCCGACGAGGATTGCCCGCGACAGCTTGAGCGTTGCGCACACCGTGCCCACCGCGTCGCGGTAGCCGTCGATGGAGATCTCGTGCCAGCGATCGGACTGCCCGTGCCCCGGCAGGTCCGGCGCCACCACCCGCCGCGCCGGCGCGAACCGGCGCACCAGATCCATCCACACCACCGACGACATTCCCGCTCCGTGAATGCACACGAGCGCAGGCGCGGTCGAGCTGCTGGCTGGATCCGGCGGCGGCTCGGGCTCGTCCCGAACGCGCATGAGCTTGTCGCCAAAGCGAAGACGGCGCACTTTGTTCTCCTCTGCCTGCGTGGTGCCGGCGTGGCGGGAAACTCTACTGTGATCGCCGTCGTCTGTACAACGAGCAGATAGCTGCTCAATCGCAAGCGGGCAGAAATTCTGGCGTGGGCCCGTAACCGCCTGAAATCTCCCGCCCCTTCGGGGGCGTGTCAGCGCCAGGAATTATCCTGGGCGTCATGGTCCTGGACTTGACTTCCCAAGGCGGCGAATCTACCTAGTGGAGCCCAAGAATCGTCAGCCAGCTTTGAATGGCGTAAGGCGATTTGGACGCTCAGCGTCAATCCAGAGGTCTTCATCCACAAACTGGCAATGGGTAGCCGGTACCGCATGCACGGAAGCCGGCAATCGGAAATGGCGGCACATGAGTGATGGATCAGCGCGACTGAACCAGGGGAGCGATGGCCGCCATGGCAGCGGAGACAATGTCTCGCCCACGAGCCGGATGGCCGATGCGACGCTGGCCGACCTGGAGGCGATGCGCCTGCTCCTGCATGGCAGCTCGGTCATTGACTGGCACCAGCTCGCCTTCTCCGACATGGAAGAGGTGCGCCGCTTCCTGCGCGTAAACGAGTTCAATCCCGATGATCCGCAGGACATCGATCGCCTTGAGGAGCTGCGCGCCGAGGCTGTCGAGTACCTGACCCGCCACTTCAACTATCGCATCCCCGAGGACATCGCCGAGAGCGTGCCGGCGCACGAGCTCCTGCTGATTGCGTCGAAAAAGGGTCGCCACCAGACCTACGCCTGCATCGTCCTCAAGGTGATGCACGTGCTGCACCACCTCGACGGGCGCGAGACGCTGTTCCGCCTGCCGGTCTCCGACGATCAGCTGTTCGGCGTGGTCGAGGCCAAGGTGGTGCAGATCGTCGACGAGATGCGCGGCGCCGGCCTGCCCATCGTCGAGTTTGCCTGGAGCCGCAAGGAGCGCGACAGCCTGATCACCAAGCTGCTCGCCAAGCGCGACTCCATCGCCGCCAGCGTCTACGACAAGCTGCGCTTCCGGCTGATCACGCGCCGTCAGGAGGATCTGGCGCCGGTGCTGCGCGAGCTCCTCTGCCGGCTGGTGCCGTTCAACTACGTGATTCCCGGTCAGTCGGTAAACCGGCTGCTGCCGTTCAGCCGCATCTTCGACGAGCATCCGGTGCTCCAGCGCCACCATGAGCACCTTCAGCCCGAGCAGGAGATCAACCTGGGCGAGGTGCCGGTCAACGAGTTTTCGGCGCAGGGCTATCGCGTCATCAACTTCGTGGCCGACATCCCGCTGCGGGTGCCCGAGCTCCTGCGCCACACCAGCACCTCGCTGGGTAGCTCCGAGCTGACCCACGGCGTGGTTTTCGTGCTCACCGAGTTCCAGGTCATGGATGCCGCCACCAGCGTTGCCAACGAGCAGGGCGACTCCAGCCACCAGGTCTACAAAGAGCGCCAGCAGATCGAGGTCAAGGCCCGTCTGACGCGCGGCATGAAGAGCCGTCCCACCAAGTAACTCCGCCCCCTCTGCGCCCGGCTGTTTCGGGCGAATTCACAAAAATTCAGGCGAAGTCGAGCGTTTTTGGCCCCGGGCGACCGCCTAGCGGCAGTCAAGCCCCCGTGTCCGCTGCCTTCCGTTCATAGAGCTATACGTTCTGCCCATTACTCGGATAACATGCAAAGTAAGGTCTTTTCGAGGGCTAGCCATGCCAACCATTAGCTTCGCACTTAGGTCCCGCTCTGCGCTCCGCTCTGGGCAGTTTTCTTCCCGCCTCACCTCGCGCTTCGGCTTTGTCGCCCTGTGGCTGCTCGCGCTGCTGGGCGCAGCGACCACAGCCTGCGACAACCCGAACGCCATCGTGCTCAGCATCCGGCCGCCGGCGGGCGTGACGCTGGCCCAGTACGCGGTCATCGTGCAGGAGCGCGAAAACCGAACCGTTGTCTATCAGTCGGGCGTGCAGCCCATCGATGCCGTCGCCAAGGGGCGGGATCTCAGCGCCGAGCCGCTGAAGATCGGCCTCAAGCTGACCAAGACCGGCACCTTCCTCATCCACGTGCGCGCCTCGGCCGATACGCTGGCTCCCGACGGTGTGACGCCGACCACGCGCACGCCCGAGTATTTTTTCGCCAACCTGATCACGGCCAACGGCACGGTCGAGACCGATGTCGAGCTGCTCCAGGTCGACCCGCAGTTTGACAGGGACTTTGACCACTTCCCCGACGGCATCACCTGGCCGGCGGCGCTGCCCGCCGCGCAGGCCCGCTACCAGGGCCACCCGGAGCTGCTCGACTGCATCGACAACGATCCCTCCACCGGGGATCCGCCGCTGCCCGTGCCCTATTTCGCGGTGCAGATAAACCCGCTGGCAAAGCCGGTCTGCGGCCTCGCCATCGACCTATCCTGCGAGGGCAAGGCCCCGGTCTGCAAGGATGTGGACGGCGACGGCGATCCCGAGAACCTGGACTGCGACGACAGCGACCCCAAGCGCTTTCACGGCAACCCCCGGCCGCGCAACTGCTGCCAGTGCACCGATATCAAGAGCTGCGCCACCAACCACGCCAAGCTCGCCGATCAGTCGGTCTGCTCGCCGGCCCGCTGCGACAGCGCCGTCGACTATGACTGCACCGGCCGCGTCGTGCCCTGCTTCGTCGACGAGGACTGCGACGGCTTCTCGCCCACGGATCCCAATGTCAGCCTGCGCGACTGCGACGACACCAACTCCGACGTGCATCCCGGCGCGGCGCGAAAGTGCGGCGACACCTCGCACGACTGGGCCTGCGACGGCGCTCCGGCGGCCGGCTGCATCGCCTGCGATCTCGACGGTGACGGCTACCAGCGCAACGACGCCGCCAACGGCTGTCCCACCGCTGGCTACACCCGGCCGGTCGACTGCGACGACAACGATCGCGGCGTCTTCCCCGGCTCGACCAGCTTCGAGGGCGTGACGCTCATCACCCGCGACCTCAAGGCCCAGGAGGGCGGCGGCTCGGTGGCGGCGGCCTTGCGCGGCCTGTGCCGCAACCAGGCTGCGACCTTCCAGACCACGCTCCAGCCGCAGGATGCGGACTGCGATGGCAGCGCCCGCAACGGCTGCCCCAGCGCCGCCTGCGACGTCGACGGAGACGGCTATCCGCTGGGCACCCCCGGCTGCAACCCGCTGAACCTGCCGGTCGACTGCGACGACAGCGACCCGCACACCTTCCCCGGCGCCCCCGAGAAGTGCAGCGACGGCAAGGCCCAGGGCTGCGTCGCCGACCGCCCCTGCGCCGGTGCCATCGACGTCGACGGCGACGGCTATACGTCGGACTACGACTGCGACGACAACGACTCTAAGGTCCACCCGTGGGCGGCTGAGATCTGCAACGGCGCCGACGATGACTGCGACGGACTCGTCGACGAGCAGAACCCCGACTCCACGGGCAACCCGATGATCTCCAGCTATGTCGTCGGCGCCCAGACGCTGCGCGGCATCACCAGCTGCACCGATGACAACGACGGCGAGTGCGGCAAGAAGAGCGCCACCACCGGCGCCTACTCCGGACGCTGCGTGTGCAGCGGCCAGGCTCCCAACGGCCAAGTCGACGTGCCCAAGCACACCGCCTGCCCCGGCGTGGCCATCAACGGGATGCGTCCCGGCTGCTTCGGCGCCACCCAGCCCACGCTCCAGACCTGCGTCGCCAGCCAGGTCAAGGACGAGGACTGCGACGGTCGCACCGACGCTCCCGACGGCGTGAAGCTGCTCGAAGCCGGCTCGGCCTGCGGCGTCACCACCGGCACCTGCGTCGCCGGCACCGTCAAGGGCTGCGACCGCAGCAAGACCAACCCCTTCTACATGCCGGCCACCGGCGCGGTCTCGCCGGCGTTTGACGCCGAGCGCCGCTTCCTGACCTGCAACACCGACGCTACCACTCCCACCGCCGAGATCTGCGACTCCAAGGACAACAACTGCAACGCGGCCAGCGACGAGAACTGCACCGAGATCAGCGGCGCTACCTCTCCCACGTGCTGCATGGTGTCGATGGCCCCCGTCTGCAAGGACCTGAACAGCGACTTCAACTTCTGCGGCAACTGCAACACGCAGTGCAGCGCCGTCACGGCCAACCAGTGCGCCACCGGCAAGTGCAAGTGCGGCGCCTCGCTCGCCTGCTCGGGCACCAACCCGCTGTGCAAGGCGGCCACCGGGACCTGTGTGCAGTGCTTCGCGAACCCCGACTGCAACGGAACGCCTGCGACGCCGAACTGCGACACGACCTCCAACAACTGCGTTCAGTGCGTGAATGATGCGAACTGCGCGGCGCTGACTCCCGCGACGCCCTACTGCTTCTCCAACTCCTGCTTCCAGTGCAAGATGAACAGCGACTGCACCACGGCGGCAGCGTCGAAGTGCAGCGCCGGGCACTCGTGTGTCGGCTGCGCGGTGGCGAGCGACTGCTCGCTCATCTCGGGCAAGAACCAGTGCAAGGTCGGCACCGGCTGCGTGCAGTGTCTGGGCAACTCCGACTGCACCAGCGCCGCGGCCTCGGTCTGCAACGGCACAAACAGCTGCGTCGGCTGTAGCGTGGCCGCCGACTGCGCGCTCATTGCTGGCAAGAACCAGTGCCTTGCCGGCACCGGCTGCGTGCAGTGTCTGAGCGCCGCCAACTGCACCACGGCCGCGACGCCGAGCTGCGACGCCGCGACGCACGCCTGCCGCGCCTGCGCCGTGGATGCCGACTGCACCGGCAGCGCGTTCGGCCCGCGCTGCAACACGGGCACCGGCCAGTGCGTGCAGTGCAACAACTCGGCGCAGTGCGCCACTGCGACCCTGCCCATCTGCACCGGCAACACCTGCGTCGCCTGCACCACCAACGCGCTGTGCGACGCCAAGCTCACCACCGCGCCCAAGTGCCAGGCCACCGGCGACTGCGCCAAGTGCACCGCGAGCAGCGACTGCAACTTCGACACCAACCGCCCGACCTGCCATCCGGTCACCGGTGACTGCGCCAAGTGCGCGACGAACCTCGACTGCTCGACCAACGCAAATGGCAACAAGTGCAATGCCGCCGCCGGCAGCTGCGGCAAGTGCACGACGAATGCCGACTGCAACTATGATCCGCTCAATCCGTCGTGCGACACCACGTCGGGTCTGTGCAAGCCGTGCACGACCGCGGGCCTGAACTGCACCGGCGCCATCGGCGGCAATGCCTGCAACCCCGCCACCGGCAGCTGCGTGGGCTGCGTCGGCAACTCGGACTGCGTCGCGAACTCGGCGACGCCGACGTGCAAGTCCAACGTGTGCAGCGCCTGCACCGGCGACGCGGACTGCACGGGCAACGTCAACGGCACCCACTGCGACGTCGGCATGGGCAAGTGCGTGCAGTGCATCAACTCGGCGCAGTGCTTGATGTCGACCCAGCCCATCTGCTCGGCCGACACCTGCATCGCCTGTCCGAACAATGCATCGTGCGACATGAAGTCCACCACCGCGCCCAAGTGCAATGCTACCGGCGACTGCTCCAAGTGCACCGCCAGCAGCGACTGCAACTTCGACGCGAACCGCCCGACGTGCCATCCCATCACCGGCGACTGCGCCAAGTGCGCGGTCAACGGCGACTGCGCGACCAACGGCAACGGCAACAAGTGCAACGCCGCCATGGGCAACTGCACCAAGTGCGCGACCAACGCCGACTGCAACTATGACCCGCTCAAGCCCTCGTGCGACGCCGGCACCGGCCTGTGCATGCCGTGTACGACCCCGGGCCTGAACTGCGCCGGCTCGTCCAGCGGCGGCGCCGTCTGCGACGCGGCCGGACAGTGCGTGCAGTGCGTCGGCTCGCTCGACTGCGCGGCCGGCACCACGCCCATCTGCATCAGCGAGATGTGCTCGATGTGCACGACCAACGCGCAGTGCAACGCCCGCGACGTCACCACCCCGAAGTGCACCGTCGGCGTCGGCAGCTGCTCGAAGTGCACCGTCAACAACGACTGCAACTTCGACGTGAACAAGCCGGTCTGCCAGCCCGCCACCGGCGACTGCCGCGCCTGCGCCGCCAACATCGAGTGCGACGGCAACACCAACGGCAACCGGTGCGCCGGCGGCGCCTGCGCCAAGTGCACCGCCAACAGCGACTGCAACTTCGACCCGCTGCGCCCCTCGTGCAACACCACCAGCGGCCTCTGCGAGCCCTGCACCAACCCCGGCCGCACCTGCACCGGCGCCACCGGCGGCCCCGTCTGCGACGCGGCCGGCAAGTGCGTGCAGTGCACCAACTCCTCGCAGTGCATGACTGCGACGACGCCTATCTGCAACAGCGAAATGTGCATGATGTGCACGAGCAATGCAGAGTGCGATGCGAAGGATGTGAACGCTCCCAAGTGCGCAATCGGAGTGGGCGATTGCTCGAAGTGCACTGTGAATATGGACTGCGGATTTGATCCGCTGCGGCCCAAGTGCAATGCGGCAATGGGAGATTGCGAAAAGTGCACCGTTAACATGGATTGCGCGGGCAATGCCAATGGCAATAAGTGCCTCGGCACCGGCGCCTGCGACAAGTGCACGCTCAACAGCGACTGCAACTTCGACATGACCAAGCCCACGTGCAACACCGGCACCGGCGTCTGCGGAGATTGCAATGCCGACGCCGACTGCACTGGCAGTCCGTTTGGTCCTGCCTGCGATATGGCTACGCATCAGTGCGTGTCTTGCACCAGCGGAACTTATTGCATGACGCCGACCGCACCTATCTGCGTATCCGATGTATGCGTCGGATGCACCGATAACATGCAATGTGCTGCCAAGAATCCGGCAACTCCTGTCTGCCAAGCAGACAAGTCTTGTGCGGCATGCACGTCCAATACCGAGTGCACGGATCCGACCAAGCCTTATTGCGATACCATGAGCGGCGCCTGCGTGCCCTGCCTGACCTCGGGCCAGTGCACGGTGGCGGCCGATAAGCCCATCTGCGTGGCCGACGCCTGCGTGGCCTGCATGAACAACGCGCAGTGCGACACCAAGAGCATGACCACGCCCAAGTGCAACGGCGACGGCACGTGCAGCAAGTGCACGGCCGACGGCGACTGCGGCTTCGATCCGGCCCGCCCGCACTGCGACATGGGCAGCGGTCAGTGCGTGGAGTGCAACACGTCGCCCGAGTGCACGACAGCGAGCGCGCCGCTCTGCGTCAGCGACGCCTGCGTGGCCTGCATGACCAACACGCAGTGCGACACCGACCTGCCGAACCAGCCCGTCTGCTCGGGGGGCAAGTGTCTGGCCTGCTCCGCCGACACCGACTGCACCGTCGCTACGACCCGCCCAATCTGCGACAAGAGCGGCGGCGCGACCAACGGCTCATGCAAGGCCTGCACCGTTGGTGGCATGGAGTGCATGGGGCACACCGAAGGAACAGTCTGTCAGGCCGGCGGTAGCTGCGGCTGCGCACTGCCGGCGGACTGCCCGGTCGCAACCAAGCCCATCTGCACTGGCGGAACCTGCGCTCAGTGCACCGCCAACAGCGACTGTAGCTTCGATCCCGCCAAGCCCATCTGCAATGCGTCGGGCGCTTGTCTCGCCTGCACCATGGGATCGGCCGAGTGCACGGGCAGCCCTGCCGGCGATAAGTGTCTGACCGGCACCTCCTGCGGCTGCTCGGCCGATGCGGACTGCAATGTTGCCACCAGCCCCATCTGCGATACCGCGGTGACGATGACTTGCAAGAAATGCGCGAACTCTGCTGAATGCACGGCGAAGAATCCTGCCTTCCCCACCTGCGACACCGTGACCGGAATCTGCTCCTGATCCCCGTCGCTGGCCCCCCCTCGGGGCCAGCTCCCATCCCCCAAAATTCAGAGCCCCAAAAACACAAAAGCCGCCTGCCCCGAGGGGCGGCGGCTCGTGTGCGAGGCGCCGAAGCGCCTCTTCCGTTTGGATAAAGTTACTTCTTCTTCGCCGCGGGCTTCTTGACCGGCTTGGCGGGGGCCTTCTTGGCAGGGGCCTTCTTCGCCGGAGCAGCGGCCTTCTTGGCAGGGGCCTTCTTCGCCGGAGCCGCGGCCTTCTTGGCGGGGGCCTTCTTGGCCGGCGCCTTCTTGTCCGTCTTCGGCTTCTTGCGCTTCTGGCCGCCTACCGCGCGCTTGGCGCGGGAGATGTCGCCGTGAGCGTCGAGGAAGTAGAGGTACCCCTCCTCGCGAGCAAAGTTGCCGGACATGACCTTCTCAGCCTTGCCGGCGGCCGACGGCGCGCCAGCACGCTTCATCGGGGTCTTCCAGACATCCGAGCCGCGCAGGAAGTAGAGGTAACCGGGTTCACGCTTGACACCAATCTTCACAACTTTCTCGGCCATACTTCTCCTCCAACTCTGAGGGGGTTGGGTTGTTTGATCCAACTCTGAGGGGGTTGGGTTTGTTGAATTGACACTAAGAGAGGCTCGACGAGCCTGTCAATCGCTTTTGCGCAGACGAGATCACTTTTTTCACTTTTTTTTCGACGGGATAGCCGGTTTTGGGGCCCGCGCTCCCCTCGGGAGCAGGATCCGACTCGTCGGAAAAAGGCGTTTTCTCGACGAGGACGCCAAATTGGGCGATTTTCAGCCGCTCTCAGGGGATTTTCTTCAGCGTACGCGCGCGCAGATCACCTGCTCTACGCTGACGAGGCTCAATGGCTCTCCGTCGAACCCTCCGGCGTGATAGAAGGGCTGGAAGCCGGCGTAGTGCAGCAGCGCCTCGATTTCGGCTGGAAAAAACAGTCTCTGGGTCAGCTGGATGGTGCGAGGCCAGGGTGAGGCGCCGCTTTTCGCCCGCTTTGGCCCGCTCGCGCCCTTCGTCGGGCTCGCAGTCGCGGCGGGGTCGGGCTCGTAATAGAAGCGGATGAGATCGATCTGGGTCGCCGGATCGTACTCGTGGCTCGTCGAGTAGATCAGCCGCTCGCCGGTCGTGGGGTGGCGGAAGCGCGTGCGGGCGTAGCGTCGCTGCGGATCGCGGCTCAGCCAGGCCGGATCCGGGTGGCTGATGTCGAACGCGAAGATGCCGTCCGGGGCCAGCAGCCGCCGCACCTCGGCAAAGAAGCGCTCGACATCGGCCAGCGTGTACAGGTGGTTGAAGGCGTTGAACGGGCAGGTGATGAGCGGAAAGCCAGCCCCGGTCCCAGCCCCTGTGTTCGCAGCGGAGGCCGAGGCGAGCGGCACATGGCGAAAATCGCCCTGTAAAATGTGAACGCGCGCGCGCGTACGCGCGTTCAGACGTTTGGTGCGGTGAACCTGGTCGTGGCAGTAGCGCAGCATGGGCGCGGCCCGATCGATCCCCCAGACCTCATGGCCATCGCGGGCCAGCGGGATGAGCAGGCGGCCGCTGCCGCAGCCGAGCTCCAGGATGCGCGTCGTCGGCTGCTGCCCGGCATCGCCCTCGCGCTGAGCGACCTGGCGGGCGAGGTCGCGGTAAAAGGCGATGTCGCTGCGGCGCAGCCGGTATTCGTAGTCGTAGAGCGCCACATCGTCGTACTTTTCGCGGGTGCCGGCGGCGAGCGTGGCTTCGAGGTCGAGCTGAGGGTCGAGCTGAGGTTCGGACATGGGCGGCACGATATCGCATCTGCCGCCGAAACTCGGATGCCGCGTGCCGCCTCGGTCGGTCGGGCAAAAAATTGACGACCCTGCCGGCCGGTGCCATGGTCCCGCTGTGCGTGTCCTCGGCCTGGACGTCGGGTCCAAAACCATTGGCGTGGCGGTCAGCGATGACCTGGGGATGTGCGCGCACGCCCTGAAGACGCTGGATCGGCAGGGCACGCGCGCCGATGTGCCGCGCGTGGTGGCCCTGTGCAAGAGCTACGGCACCGACCATGTGGTCGTCGGCCTGCCCTACGACTGCGAGGGCAACGAGGGCAAGCGCGCCGCCCGGGTGCGCGTGCTCGGCGATGCGCTGGGCGCCGCCGGCCTGAAGATCGACTACCAGGACGAGAGCTACTCGACCGTCGAGGCCGAGAGCGTGCTGCTCGAAGCTGACCTTGGGCGGGCGCGGCGCAAGCAGGTGATCGATCGCCTGGCCGCCGCCGTCATCCTCCAGGCCTGGCTGGATGCGCAGGCCCGGCTCAAAGCGCAGAACGCACCGGCGCCGCCAACCCTGGAGCAGAGCGAGTGACCACCATGCGAGCCTCGACGGGCAGCAAGCCGCGACGCAGCGGCGGCCAGCGCTGGGCGGCCCTGATTGTGATCCT
>Ga0075163_10007630_pt1 | contig 14281 bp, 14 predicted proteins | sample JI1023141ADNA_FD_71478 | JGI IMG/M metagenome (GOLD analysis project Ga0075163, IMG submission 71478) | Wastewater effluent complex algal communities from Wisconsin, to seasonally profile nutrient transformation and Carbon sequestration -... | ecosystem: Engineered > WWTP > Effluent > Algae...
GCTTTTATAATATTTTTCACTTGCTGAACTTTGAAAGCCGTGCCCTGAGGGAGTATCTGAATGCCTGCATCCGCTGGTTAATGGAATGCAGATGCTTTCGGTATGTTTGTGCCACCGGTTTGTGTGCCGGTAATTTTGCAATGATCATTTGTAAAAACTTCAATAGTCTTTCATCATTGATATCGGCTGGCTTTACAAACCCTCCGGGAAAAGGTGCCGCTGATATCATGTCAATGGCCTTATCAGGATTGTTCTCCAGGTAAAGGATTGCTTTGATAAAATCGTCTTCCGTTTTAAAAGCGTGATAATTCAAAAATCGCTTTTCATTAAAGTCGAGGCTGGCTTTTGGATTGCCCCAATAAAGTGGTATACTGTCGGTGAGCAGGGGCTCCAGTATTTTTTCGGTGATATAGCCGTCGTGTGAGCTGTTTTCGAATGAAATGACAAAGCGGTAATCTTTTATAAAGTCGATCTTGCTTTTCACGGGGCCGCCAACGTTATTTAAAACCATTCCACCAGAATCAACTGGTTTAATGGCATTCAGTTTTTTGAAAAACTCAATTCTTTTTTTTGAAGCTCCGTTTGATACAACGATGCAGCAGAATTTCTTTTTTTGCATCCACTGCTTTTTCAGTTCCTCCCTGCTGCGCTGTACAAAAAGATTGTCAACAGGCACATTCAGCAGTTTTGGAAACATGTCAATATAATATCCATACAAAGGATACCGCAAGTGCCTTTTATCGTTGTTAAAATCAAACGTCAACGCATAGTCGCAGGCATTAAAATCGGGCCGCATATTTTCTGCACAGTAAAAAAGGCGGGTGCAGTTGAATTGAAGATATTCTTTTCCAAAACAGGAGTAAATAAGCAGGTCTGGTTGCTTTTCATCCAGCACAATAGAAAAATGCGGGGAAAGCAAATTATAAAAAAGATTATCTGCAGGAATAAAACGGTCCCAAAAATCAGTGAACCAGAGCCTGAGTGTTTGCTTCATTATTTTCTTACAAAAAGTACATTGCCCATATCCCAGCCTGCAGGTATGGCCTCAATTACTGCCGTAAACCCGTTTGCTTCAAGAAAGGATTTATATTCACTGTACACTTCCACCCCTTCGTAGGTTTCTTTAGTGCTTACTTCTGTATGAATTACAGTTACTGTTTTTAATATACGTGGAGATGCTTTAAGCATTTTTAATTCAAAGCCCTGCATATCCAGCCACAAAAGATCTATTTTTTCAATGTTGTTTTCTCTTGCCCAATCATCAAGGGTAACAGCGTTCACTTCAATTTTTTTCTTAAAGATTGTTCCGGGGTGATCTGTCAGGTGTTCTTTAGGTTCCAGCAAGGAACTGGAGGCAGTGGAACTTCCTTCACTTACATAAAAGCTTTGTTTACCATTAAAATTACTTAATGCCAAAGGAACGCAGGTGACAGCGTTATTGCCTGCCACATTTTTTTTTAATTGAGCAAAGATCTCCGGCATCGCTTCAAATGAATACACTTTTGCATTAAGTGATGACGCCAGCTGAAGACTGTCTGCACCATCGAAAGCACCACAGTCAATAACTACAGGCCGTGCAGGAAGGTATCTCTTTAAAACCCATTTGGATATTTGTTCATTTCTGGCAGCTGGAATACCATACTGGTGAAAAAGAAAAGTTTTGAATTTAACAGCAGCTGCCCTGAATTTTGAAAGCATAATTAATTGGTAGGAAGTATTCTGATAATATCTTTTTCTACAGAAAGGGTGTAAGGATGTGCAGCATCCAGCAGCATTTTTCTTATCTGTTTAATGGTTGGGTAATCATTTTCACCATTAAAGAGCCGGGCATCATCAATTAAGATCACATGCTTGTGCTTGTCGTTCAACAGGGTTTTTAATTCATTTACAACTGGTGTATCCTTTTCACCCCTGGCCGTAACAATATATTCGCTGCCCATAAAAAATTCAGATGAATAGTGCCCATCCAGCCAGTACAATGTGGGGGCGTCAATTTTCAACACCAGTTTTTTTAGCTCTTCACCACTGTCACCTTGTATGATCTGTACGTTTTTGTTGCCGGCAAAACGGGCCGCTGCTTTTTCTGCCAGCGTTTTTGACAGTTCAATAGAATACAGTGTATCAAACTTTTGGCGAAAATATTCGACAGTGTCTCCAAGAAAAGTTCCTGTTTCAACAAAAGCATGAATAGAATAACTCCGGGCAAAACCTTCTATCACTTGCCTTTTTTCAGCATAAGGAACATCGATCTTTTTGACAAAAAATTTCCGGTAGTAAAAAGAAATGATATGCTTTATTTTTTTCATCAATGAGCTAAATTAAATTAAATGTTTACGCCGGACAATGTATGTATAGAATAACAGCGCCTTTCTGAAAGGGAGACCTCAGGATTAACTTATTATTTTTTTGTGATGCTGTTTTTAAGAATACTCAGCCGGTTTTTTACTTTCTTGACGAGGGTGTTCCTTTGTATTTTGTATGGATTGATCTTTTCTTTCCCTTCCGCATCAAAGGATACGAGATTGATACTGTTATGAGAAGTGGTAAAAACTTTTTTGTCCTCCTTGCGGGTGCCATAAAAAAGATTACAACCAATTTTAGCATGGAAAAAATAGCCTGCTTTTAACAGGATCGCTTCTAATCCAGCTTTATGAATATCATCTTTATACTCAATAATAAAAATCCTTGGCCTGTACTTTGAAAGATCGAGGCCGCTGAGTGCATGTATTTCGTACCCTTCAATATCAAGTGAAATAAAGTCAATTTCCTTTACACCTGTATCAGAAAAAATCGTATTCAAAGTTTTCATGGGCACTTTTTGTTCAACAAAACCATGAAAAAATTCTTTATAATGATCCTGTTGCCACCTCAACTCCTCCGATTTATCAAGTGTAGAAAGGCTCCCCAGTTTGTTTGCATAAAAGGTTACCTCCTCAAGATCTTTTTCACCAACGGCACAGTGAACTATTGTGGCTGCGGGCCGGTTCTTTTTAAGTTGAGTAATAAAGTCATTGTGCGCTTCAATACACAGACCTTTCCAGCCTTTCTTTTCAAAAAAATAGGTATTGCTGAACTCGATTCCATCAAGACAGCCAATCTCAACATAGTACCCGCTGGATTTTCCCTGGAAAATCCTGTTTAATAAAAAATCTTCCCCGTGCTGTCCGTAATACTTTTCTGTCATTAGTTAGTTTTTTTAATAATCTCCCAAGGCAAAGAAAGGCAAATTTTTCCATCTGTATATTGACCGTTGTATGCCTTGTTGTAATTACCGGTTTGTTCCACATGTATCCTGATGGTGACACCTTCCATGGGTTGCACCATCCGTATAGCGTGTATGCCAAATAAAAACCGGAGATCATATGTAATTGGTGATAAAATATCGTTTGGTATTGTAACTGCAGAAGTATAGTTTCCCGGTTCTAATGCCTGCATACCATCGGTAGCTTCATCATGAAAACTTCTGAAAATAACGGTTCCTGAGTCATCACATAAATCCATGAAGATCCTGAAACCAGTAAGCTTATTTTTGAGCTTGTATTTGATCTTTACATCCAGTGGCTTCCCATTAACAACACTCGAAAATACTTCGTCTCCGTTTTGAAACATTTCTATGTCAAGTAATTCAAAATCCGGATCAGATGGAGCTTTATCTATTTTAGTATGCAATTCTTCCTTTGTTTTAAAGGTTTCGCCATGGCTCATGTAATTATCGGTAACCCTGCTGATCTTATCCTGTAAAATCAATTGACCGTTCTTTAGATAAATACCTTTTGTACAAAGGTTGTTGATCGCCTGCATATTGTGGCTTACAAACAAAACCGTTCTGCCTTCATTATTGCTGACGTCCTGCATTTTACCAAGACATTTTTTTTGAAACTGGGCATCTCCTACTGCTAAAACTTCATCTACCACCAATATTTCGGGTTCAAGGTGAGCAGCCACGGCAAATGCCAGCCGTACATACATGCCACTGCTGTAGCGCTTCACTGGTGTATCCAAAAACTGTTCAACCTCTGCAAAATCCACTATTTCATCAAACTTGGTTTTTATTTCCTGCCTGCTCATGCCTAAAATAGCACCGTTTAAAAATATGTTTTCCCTCCCGGTAAGCTCCGGATGAAATCCTGTACCCACCTCCAGCAGGCTTGCAACCCTGCCCTTTATACTTACGGTGCCTTTAGTGGGCTCGGTAATGCGGGACAAAATTTTGAGCAAGGTACTTTTGCCTGCCCCGTTTCTGCCTACAATGCCCAGCCTGTCTCCCTGCTCAACAGTAAAATTAATATCATTGAGCGCCCAAAAAGTTTCTTTGCTTACAGCAGGTTTTGTGTTAAATGGAAAGGAAAATATCTTTTTTGCTTTTTGACTCACAACATCCCTCAATGCCGTATATCGCTCTCTTTGTTCGTGATTAATAACAAAGCTTTTGCCTACACCTTCTACTTTTATAACTACTGACGACATACTTAGATATTATCTGCAAATGATTTTTCCATCCTGCGAAAATAAAACAGGCCCAATATTAAAAATACCAAACTGATAATGATTGAATTTAATAGCGACTGCCACTCTATCGGATCACCCAAGAGGCAAAACCTGAAACCATCAATTACACCCACCATCGGGTTTAATTGAAACAGCCAGTGAAGACCCGGAGAAAGTTTTTGCAAAGCATGGCTGCTGGTATATCCAACGGGCGTTATGTACAGCCCAAATTGAATCACAAAAGGAATGATGTAACGAAAGTCCCTGTATTTTACATTCAGCGCCGTTAAAAGCAATCCAAATCCAAAGGCACAAATAAACGCCAGCAGGATAAACGCCGGCAGCAATACGATTTGCCAGCCCGGAACAAACCTGAACCAGGCCATCATTACCAGCATAATACCAAATGATATGGCAAAATCAACCAGAGTAGTGATTACAGAACTGGCGGGAACAATCAACCTCGGAAAATAAACTTTTGTGATAAGATTTGAATTACCAATAAGGCTGTTGCTTGATTCACTCAGGGCATTGCTAAAGAAACTCCATGGAAGCATACCGACAAACACCATCAGTATATAAGGCGCCTCACCGGTATAATCAAGATTGGCGATCTTATTAAAAACAAAATAAAAAACGATACTGGTAAGCAATGGCCGGATAACGCTCCAGGCAGCCCCAACAACAGTTTGCTTGTACCGTACCTTAATATCACGCCAGCTAAGAATATAAAAGAGTTCCCTGTAACGCCACAGGTCTTTCCAGTAATTCTTTGCTGAATAACCTTTACCTATCACCAGATCCCAGGCACCGTCCTTCTCTTTATAACTGCTCATTTATTTTTACTTTTCAATTCAATGCAAGAATGGAACTGCATTTTTCTTTGTAGCTGTCAAAACTGAACAACTGGTTCAACAATACCCTGTCAGGTTTATAATGATCCCTGTTCTGTATCACTTTTTCTATTGCGTTTTCAATATCGGCCCGGTTGTCGCAGTCTACCAGCATACCAAGGTTGCCGTTATCCAAAGCATCTGCCGAACCATCTTTATTGCCTGCAATTACCGGCAAACCATAATACATCGCTTCGATAAACACGATACCAAAGCCTTCTTTTTTGCTGGGCATTACATATACATCAGCCAGTGAAAAAAGTGCAGCCAGGTCCTCATCAGGTATATACCCAGTAAAAATCACTTCTTCTTTAAGGGAGGCTTTTTCAATTAATGTATCCAGCCTTCTCTTCTCAGTTTCATCATACTTGCCTGCAATTATATATTTTATACCCGGGTATTTTACTTTTAAGTTATTGAGCGAATATAAAACATGGTCGTACCCCTTGTATAATTCTTTTGAAGACATACGGGTAAGTGTAAAAAGAACGGTGTTAGTTTTTTCAAGTCCATATTTTTCCATAAAGCCTGCATCCCTGGTTGGATGCGGTGGAGGCAAATAAGGATCAAGGCAATTATTAAATACCACGATCCTGCTGTCTGCTATACCACACATTTCTATCAATTTACTTTTTGTAAAATGGCTGACCGCCAGGATAGTATCGCATTTACTGAGCATTTTTTTCCTGGTAACTGAAAGCGGTTTCCAAACCTCGATGCCATGCGCAAAAAGGAGGAGCTTTTTTTTAGGGAATAGTATCTTGGCCAGGTAGCCTACCGATAAAAGATTGATGTGACTGACAATGATAATATCTGCCGCGGAAGCCTGGCGAAGTGTACTGAAAATAAACCTGAACTTAGCTTTACCAAAACCAGTAAAGCTGCTGACAGGTATGTACTTTGGATCAACTTCTTCTGACTTGTCGTAAACGGAAAACACTTTTACCTGTATGTCTTTTACGGCAGTTGCAATATCATTCAGCGCTTTTCCAAATATCCTGCATACTTTTTCTATCCCACCTGTGGCAGAAAAAACACGGAGCGTTAGAAACAGCACTTTTTTACTCATTGTTATGAGAAGCCAGCAACATCAGTGTAAAAAAATGCGACCAATGAAGTTTGCCTTCCTTAAATTGAATAAAGGCTGCATCCACTTCCCTGTTACCGGTAGCGGCATACCTGCTATTGGCAAACCATTCTGTAAAAGGAAAAGAAAAACCCATTTTGGGCCTGTTCCAAATGGAGGCGGGAAGCTGATGGCCAAATGCATCCACTAATAACTGTTTGCTGTTTTTTCCCTGGTATTTGATATTGCTGCTAATTGCGAATACGGTTTTTAAGAATTCTTTGTCGAGAAAAGGAACCCTTATTTCAAGTCCATGGGCCATGCTCATCACGTCTGCATCTCTCAGCAACTGGTTTTGCATATACAAATTGGTTTCGAGCCAGCTTGCCTGGTTACCATACGACAAGTAGTCAATTCCCGGAACTAAAGGTGTTTCCTCAAGTATCTGCCAAACTGCGGCTTCATCCATTCCCAGGTGGGCGGCAATATCAGAAGGAATAAAATGCCCTCTTAAAAAAAGATACTTGCCTACAGCGCCATTGATACTTAAATAACCCAGGCGCCTGAATCTTTTTGATTGCCCTTTGCTGCTGGCTCTTAACAATTTGCCCGGCATTTTTGCCAGGAGTGATGCCATTTTGATCCGGCTAAAAGAAGGGTAACCACCGAATAATTCATCTCCACCGATACCAGACAGCACCGTTTTGAGGCCACTTTCTTTTGCAAACCTGCTAATATACCAGGTGTTAATACCGTCACAGCAAGGCAGGTCCATCGCTTTGATGATGCCTGGCAATGACTGATGAAAATTTTCTTCCGTCAGCAAAAAAGAATGGTGTTCGCAGGAGAGCTGTTTTACCAATTCATCCTGGTATTTCTTTTCGGAATACAGGCTGTTTTCAAAATGAAGCGATACTGTAGAAAGGGTGGTTTGTTTTGCTGCCAGCATTGCAATAACGCTTGAATCCAAACCTCCACTCAAAAAAACGCCCAACGGGGCATCTGAAACCAAGTGCCTTTCAATGGCTTGAGAGAATTTTTGTTTAATTAATTCTATGGCTTGCTTATGAGAATCTGTTTTCTCAAGATAGCTTAACCTGTCAAACGTGCTGGTGGTAGTTCGGCCCCTGGCTATATCATACACCAGGTAGCTGCCCTTTGCAAGTGGCGTTACTTCTTTTAGCGTGGTAACCGGTTCGGGCAGGTGGCCATATGCCATAAAATGAACCTGCCAATCAGGATTTTCGTTGTTAAGCTGGGGAACCTGTTTTAAAGCTCTTACCTCTGAGGCGAAAGCAAATAATTGGGTTGTATTCGCATAATACAATGGCTTAATACCGGATACATCCCTTGCCAGTATCAATTCATTTTTGGAGTGATCTAACAAAGCAAAGGCAAACATGCCACTAAAAAGCTCAAATGCATTTTCGCCCCATTTATCATAAGCAGCCATGATCATTTCGGTATCGCTGTTAGAGGAGAAAGCATAGCCGTAATTTTTCAGGCTTTTCTTCAACTCTTGATAATTGTAAATTTCCCCGTTGTAGGTAATGGTATAATTATTATCCCGGTGACTATAACTCATCGGTTGCTGCCCGGCATCAGATAAATCTATGATGGAAAGACGACAATGTCCAAGTACCCCATTAAAGGCAGGGTTTGAATACGTGCCGTTACCATCAGGACCACCATGCTTTTGCACAAAGCACATCTTATTTACAATAACATCCAGTTCTTGTTTTTGCAACGAAGGGCTTAAAGCCCCGGCAATACGGCACATTGGTTTTCAGGTATATCGTGTTATTAAGGTAATGCAAAGCAGGAAAGTTGTGCCGGAAAATTATGTTTTACAAATTTTTCTGGTTGGTTAACATTTCATTATTTATCCTGCAGGTAAAGGGGCTCCAGGTTCTTTTTGTCGAATTGCGCCTGCAGGGAGATACCCATACTTTCAATACGCACTTTGGCCTTGTTACCTGCCAGTTCAATCAGCATGCCATGGTAATTCATCATTAAGCCTTGCTTGATGCGGACTTTCGTATTGATTTTAAGCCCTCTTTCTTCTGCCACCTGCACATCACTAAATTCGTTCAGGAATTTTCTGATAGTATTAATCTCCTCTTCTTTTATCACTGCAGGTTTGCCAAGCCAGTAAACAAAGTTGAGTATCCCATTCACTTTCCTCAGGTCCCATTTTTTTGCATCTTCTGTTTTTACAAAAACATAAGACTTGAAAACAGGTTCCAAAACAACTTTGCGCCGGTCGCTCCATTGCTTGATCACTTTGTTTAAAGGACAGTAATTTTCATATCCTTTTTCAGTCAGCAGCAATGCAACTTTTTTCTCCCAACGCGGCTTGGTATATATAGCGTACCAGTAAGATTTATTTGTGTCCATCCAAAGCTTCGCTGTCCCTCAGTTACATTAAAAATGCAACGAGGGCAGTAATTTTTTATTTACAGGAGCATCGCCAACAGGCCAACTTATTCCCTGATATTCTTTTTGATCCTTTTCCAAAACCGCTTTATCCAGCTCCACATATTACTATTGTCGTCTATTGCATAACCATATCCATAACCATAACCATAACCATAGCCGTAACCATAACCATAGCCATAACTGCTATTAAAACCACCAAGCGATATACCCCGCTTTTTAAGTCCATTGAATACAATACACATGTTATTGAACTTCTTCTGCTCATACAGTTCGTTTATCATGCGAATAAAAACCTTGGGGGTTTTATCATGCCGCACCACGTATAAGGTAACATTACAGAAGTCTTTGAGCAGCTGGGCATCTGTAACCGGGCCAATGGGTGCAGTGTCTATAATTACATAGTCAAAATTCGCCTTCACCGTTTTTATCAGTTCTGTAAAGGAATTTTTACCAATAAGCTCCGTTGGATTGGGTGGTATGGTACCGGCGGAGATTATAAAGAGATTGGGTACGCTGGTCTCCTTTGTTATTTCGTCCATCGTTGCTTTTCCCTGCACATAGTTGGATATACCCGGCTCCCTGTTAATACCCATCAGCTTACTCAGCTTTGGCTTTCGAAGATCCATTTCGAGCAGGGCAACTTTTTTACCGGTAAGACAGAAACTGATAGCAAGATTGATGGCAATAAAACTTTTACCTTCACTTGATACACTCGATGTAACCAGTATTGTTTTATCTTTTTCAGAAAGCCCCCTCATAAAAAGGTTTGTTCGCAACGACCGGAACTGCTCCGCAATTACTGTTCGTTTACCCTCGCCAATAACTACAGGCGACAGTGTATTTGCCTGTACTATCTCGCCTGCAAAAGGCACTTTGGTTTTTTCCTCTATATCTGACCGGAATAATATTTTGCTTTTGAACTGCTCTTTAAAAAGTACAATAAAAACAGCAGAGAGTAACCCAATAATAAATCCGGTAACATAATAATCCTTTGCAACCGGGCGCACGGGGCCATAGGATGTTGGGGTTTCCAGCACCCTCAGATCGGATGAAGTAGCGGCGGATGAAATGGCAGTTTCCTCACGCTTCTGCAGCAGGTAGCTATAAATATTGTTTTTGATGAGTTGCTCCCGGCTTATTTCAATAAGTCTTCTCTCCTTGCCTGGCAAAGAAGATAAAAGGGAAGCATTCGCACTGATATCATTATTGTAACTCTGTATCTGTGAAGTGAGCGTGCCGCGGATGTTGGCAAGGTTTTCCAGAATATCTTTTTTTATCCGGCCGGTCTTTTCATTGGCCAGCAAATACTTTTCACTTCTTTCCCCGGTAACTGCTTTTATCTTTTCCTGTTCAAACTCAGCTTCGTATAGCTGGTCAAGCAGGGTGCTTAATATCTTGTCTTCCACCATATTAATGGCAGGCACCGTGCCCGGGGCTGAGCCTTTAGATAGCGTATATCTTTTTACCTGGTCCAGTACGGTCAGCTGAAATTCAGATAGATCCTTTTTGGTTTCAACCTCTTTTACTTTAGCAAAATAGGCCTGTGCCTCACTGCCTAAACCATAAATAGATTCACGGGATTTATATTGTTCAATATTCCGTTCTACACTATCCAGTTGTTTTAGCAGATGCCTGAGCCTGTCATCAATAAAGTTCAATGTTTTTTTGGCGATCTCGTTTTTTACCTCGATCCCTTCTGAATTGTATATCTGGAAAAGTCTGCCCAATATATCCCTTGCCTTATATGGTTCCGGCCCTTCCAGTTTAACATCAAGTACGGTAGACGCATTGGAAATAGGAGCAACTTTTAGTGGACCAGCTATCTCCATAGCAACGGAATAAGAGGGCCTTATTTTTACAAAATAGTTTTTCCCCGTAACTGATTTTGTGTATTGCTCATTGATTTCAAAATAATAATCACAACCGGCCAGGTTAACAGTGGCGCTAAAAGGAACTTTTTTGCCGTCAATTTCTACTGTTCTTTTTGACCAGTCTATTTTAAAATAAAATGTAGTTACGTTTTTTACGCTGTCTTTATTTACAGCAATAAATTTAACAGGTGAGTTGATGCCATACAATTCTTCCAGTTTAACCTTACCCTGGTTATACACGGTTGCATACAGGTCAAGTGTATCAGAAACCTGTTTCAAAATATCCGACGACTTTAAAACGATTATTTCATTGTCAACAATTTTCTTATCACTAAAAATATTCAATGCATCCAGTACTTTGGAATCACTGCTTCCCTTGTTGGGATCTTTCAACAATACTTTTGCGGTAGCAACGTAAATAGGAATTTGAGAACGAAAATAGATATAAGAAACACCCAGCGCCAATGGAATGGTAAGTGCAAACAGGGGCCAGAAAGGAAGGTACTTCTGGAGCACCTGTATAAATACATTGACCTCCGATTTTTCTTTATAAAATTCCTGTTCGTTCATTTCTTATGGATCTAATTTCTAAAGAACGTTTGATAGATCACTAATCCGATCGTGACTGCCTGTAGGGCCAATGTAGTTATTTGTTGATACCGGAGCCTGTTTTTCTCGGCAATAATTGCCTGTTCATTTGAATTAAGTACAACTATATCGTAGGGCTGCAGATAAAAATAACCGGATTCAAATATTGACTTGTCTTCAAGATTCAAATGCTTGATGGTTTTTTGGGTTTGCCCACTGTCGCGGATAACAATGATATCAGAAAGTAAATTATCGTCTTTGGGTGTTCCGCCCTGGGCCAGTAGATCCATAATGGTTATCCGTTCCTCCGGCATAGGTAATACCCTGCTGCCCCAGGCTCCAATTAAGGTTACCTGGTGGTTGGAAAATTTTATGCTTACTAAAGGATCTTTCAGGTAAGGCGAAAGACCCGACTCAATTTTTTCCTTGGCCTGCTTCCGGGTGAGTCCCATTACTGCCAATCTACCCAACCTCCGTAAATGAATGTTTCCCTCCTGGGTCACTTCATACCCAGCCACGTTTTCAGTATTATACAGCAGATCTTCATCCCGGTCTAAACTTGAAACTGTAATGGCAAGAATATCACCTGCTTTAATTTTTAAACTGTCGGTTGCCCTGGGCGGTACTGTAACAGTAGTATCTTTTTTTAAATCCCGAAAATAATTACTCGGCCTGGTTACTTTGCAAGAAGACATTAGGAATATACCGGAGAGGCAAAAGCATATTAGAAACAATCCAGGAAAAGCAGATCCGTTCTTTTGGTGTGAAAGATTTATCATTTGATTACCTCGGCAGGCAGGCTAATATTTGATTAAGAAATCGATAAAATATATAATAACTGGTCAGATGAACTGAAGAAATACAATCCGCATTATAGCTCTGCCTTGCGTTTTCCATCCCTGTACTTTTTAATTCCATACCCAATGCCAGCCGCCAATAAAGCACCAACTCCCCCGTCAATAGGAGCATCCGGATCAGGGGCAATATCTCCAAGCTGTGCAAATCCAATAGCAGGTATAAACAAAAGGCCTGCACATATAACAGAGGCCGCAACCATTATTTTCCTGTGATTTTTCATTTATAATTTGTTTAGAGCAATACTAAAACCAATGTGCCAAAATTAGGGATAGTTTTGCTGATTTCGGTATATTTATACTTAATTATCTAAAAAAGCCATCAGGCTGTTGCAATCACCCGGGCAGTGTAAATCACCCGGCGTATCTTATTGTTGCAAAATAAGCGGACTGGTTCTAAACGGTGGGTTTCTATATTTCTTCCAACAAACCCTTAGGACTTGTGAATTTAATATATTTTGCACCATATGTAAATATTACCGCCTATTTGTAACCTTAACTATCACGTTTTTTGGAGAAAAAATACAGCTATATTATCAAGGGTACACTCATTTTACTGGTACCCTATTTTGTTGCAACTTTTTTCTTTTCCTTATCCAAAAAGGATATTCCTAAGAATGTGATGCCACTGTACATTCCATTCCAGGTGGTTTTCTATCAAAAATGGGGCTTCTTTAAACATACAGAACCATTTAATTACAGGCTTTACTACGAAGTCAGCAATCGTAACACCGGGGCTTTTGTTGCCCGGATGGAAGTTTTACAAGACATACGAAAGCTTGCCACCCGGGAAGCCCCTTTTAACCAGCGCTACCTGTTGCTGGATGTTATACTTGGGCGATGCATAACAGAAGTACTAAATACCGATCCCCTGCTCCTTGAAAACAGTCAGTCAACATCCGGGTTAAAAAGAAACGGACCGCTGAGAACGCTTGAGAATTATGCGGCCATTGCAGCAGCAGCATATCATATCGATACCGCAGGAAACGGGTGCAGGCTGATCATTATGCAGGAAAACTACAATGATTTTACCAGCAGAAATATGCCCCCGGTAATTAAAGCGCAACCAGTTTTTGAAGGAAAATATTTTAATTTCCGATGAAAGTGTGGCGTCAGTTTTATATCAACCTTTACACAAACGACAACAGGTCATTCTACCTTTCTGTTCTTCGCGTAGGCATTAGTTTGTGGTTAATAAAGGAAATGCTGATCAACTGGCCCTATCTCGGTATGATCTATGGAAGTGACAGCTTTGTGGAAGTGTCAAATAATAAGTTATTCAGTTTGGCACACCTGGATGTTCAGGTTTTACGTGAACATTACCAATGGCTTATAGGAATGTATGCAATTTTATTATTCTTTAACCTGCTGGGTATCGGCAGACAGTTTACCGCACTATTGATATTTCTTTTTGCTGAAATGTTTTTCCGGATGAACATTTATACCGGTCATGGCGGCATGTACATGTGCCGGTTTATACTGCTCTACCTGTCTATTGGAAACAGTTATAGGTATTTTATCCTGTTTAAAAGAAAGCAGCCACGCTCCCCTGGCAGAGAACAGTTATCTGTTTTTTTTACAAATATTTCTGCCGGTTGTATCATGCTTCATGTGTGCATCGCATACTTTTCAGGTGCTATTGTAAAAATGCAGTCTCCTGCATGGCAACAAGGAATTGCCGTATACAATATTTTTGCCGGCGATCGTTTTAACGGTACGGGCTATAATAATCAACTGGCACATTATGGATGGCTGATGAAGAGTATTGCCTGGTATACTATTGTTTATGAGTTTGCTTTCCCCCTTTTTGTATGGGTAAATAAAATGCGTACTATCATGATTATTATGGGTATACTGCTGCATACCGGAATTTATTTCATGATGATGATCTACGGTTTCCAGGAGGTGTTTTTATTAACCTTCGGGTTATTTTTTACCAATAAAGAATGGTGTAGCCTATTAAGGAAATTCAGAATTAACATAACTCCGGCTGCTGTATAAAGACCAATGAATACCTCACTTTATTGTACCTTGCCTTCGAATTAAAATTTTGCCATGGGAGAATATTCAATACAAGATGCC
>Ga0075163_10007631_pt1 | contig 14281 bp, 14 predicted proteins | sample JI1023141ADNA_FD_71478 | JGI IMG/M metagenome (GOLD analysis project Ga0075163, IMG submission 71478) | Wastewater effluent complex algal communities from Wisconsin, to seasonally profile nutrient transformation and Carbon sequestration -... | ecosystem: Engineered > WWTP > Effluent > Algae...
CGACGGCAGCGCCGCCATCTTGGCGGCGATCGCCGCGTTCTTCATCTTCGTCTTGCTCGTCGGCATACATGTTCCTGGTCGTCATGCTATGCCTCGAACACAAAATTCAGGACAGGCTCCGCGGCAATGCCGTGCGCCATCCGCTGCATCATCCGCAGCTCCGTGGCGTGGATGACGCCCTTGGGCGCCCCCTCCTGCTCCAGCTCACGGATGCGTTCGCGCATATCCTTCACCTGTTTCTGCGCCGCGCGCGCGACAAGGGCCAGCCGGGCCTGGGGGTGCTCGCGGGTGTAGTCGTTGGCCTCGGCCGCCTTGCCCTCCAGCCGCAGACCCTTGGCCTGCTCGGCATGGCGCGCCACCTCGTCCAGGCGGCGGTAGAACGCCGACTGCCTGGCGCTCGGGCTGTCCGCATTGCCATGGAAGCGCCCCAGCACCGGTATTTTGTGCGCCGGCACATCTTTGCCCTGCGCCACGCCCACCACCGTTTGCTGCAGCTTCGACGCCTCGCGCCCCACCCCGCCCGTCACCTGGCCCACCAGGTAGTCGATCTGGTCCGGCGTGGGCGAGAACGCCCCGCGCACGTGCCGCGTGCCGCCGCTCAGGTAGTTGATGGCCTCCGACATCCACAGCGCCGGCAGCGATGCCGTGTCGCGCGCCAGCGCATGCCCCGGCGTCAGCTTGTTGAACGACTCCTTGGCGATGGCCCGGCCGGCAAAGTCCTTGTTCTCGGCCAGCGCCGCGAACGGGTCCAGCACCGTGGGCGCCAGCGACTGCATGCTCAGCCCCGCGTTGCCCATCGGGTTGAACGTGTCGCTGAACAGGCTCAGCAGCTTCACCACATGCTCGGCCGGCTTGTCGAAACCGCCCAGCGCGAACTCCACCGGAATGCGCCCCAGGTTCGGCAGCACATGAAAGCCCAGCGGCATCGGAATGGTGATGTACTTCTTGCCCCCGGTCGGGATCACCAGGTTGCGCTCGCGGATAAAGTCCGGCGGCTCCTCATCGTCAAACCCGGCCGCCGCCAGCATCAGCGCCTGCGCGCCGCCCAGCAGCACGCCGCCGGCCACGATCTTCTGGCCCACGGCCGACAGACGCAGCGTCTTGGGCTTGCCCGGCTCCATGTCGAACAGTGTCTGGCTTCATCTGCAATATCGCCCCCCACCAGGGCGCGCATTTCTGCATCGTCCAAGTATTCGCTACGCTTGCCATTGTCGTCTTCGACAACCCATTGGCGATCATGGTCTCAAAGCATTCGGGCAGGCATTTGCGCAATACTTGATCGGCGTGCATGGTTCCCCGCAGTCTTCGTTGGTTTGGTCACCGTGAAGAGTGCTCCATGCACGCGCCTTTGTGTCGGCTACCCGCGCAGCGCGTTGCATGCCGCAGGGCTGGGAAATTCGTGGGGATACCTCAGTGGCAGAGGCCGATACCACGCGCAGGCAGCTTGTGGCCGCGTTCCCGCCGGGCAAGGGATTCGCCGTTGGCAAGGTGCTCAAGGCCAAGGACTTCGTGGCCGAGCGCGACAGCGTGGGGCGCGGTTTCATGGAACAGCTCTACGGCGTGCTGGACAAGCAGGGCATGGATGCGAGGCAGCGCGCCGAGCTGGAGGACGCGCTGGGCCAACTCTACCTGTCGTCGCTGCCCGATCTGTCCTGGGTCAAGCATGGCATCCACCGCAAGGGCACGCCGGGCTTCGAAACATGAAACCACGTCTTTGCGCCCAGGGCGGCGTTGCAAATCCTCGCGATACCGGGCGGTATCGCCGCGGTTTGCGCCTTGCCCTGAACGCAAATCCTTCGGTTTCATTTCGTTCCGATATCTCCGTGCCGGCGTACTAGGTGTCTCACGGACCCCACAGGCCTTGACAATCCACTGGGGCCAAATCCGGTTTACCCCTGGGTTTACCCCTTAGCCCAAAACGCTCTCGGACAAAGAAAAACGGGTTACGGCATTTCTGCTGTAACCCGTTGATTTTATTGAGAAAAAATGGTCGGCGTGGCGGGATTCGAACTCGCGACCCCTTGCACCCCATGCAAGTGCGCTACCAGGCTGCGCTACACGCCGACAAGCCTGTCATTATAGCGTCTCCAGATCGAGCCAAGGAGGTACGGTGAGCATGTCGCGAATTTCCTTCAGTTCGCGCTCGACTTCCCTGATCTGCTCTGGCAGAGGATCGCCCTCGAAAAACACGCCATCGGCACAGTCGCCGGACAGGGCTTCGTCCCCATGGATCTGTTCGGAGCCAGCCGGCAAAGATTCGTTCATGCCGGGCCGGCCGCGCTCGTGCTGGACCAATTCCTGCAGCTTGCCGCGCGCACCGCTGATGGTGAAACCCTGGTCGTACAGCAGATCGCGGATGCGGCGAATCATCAACACCTCGTGGTGCTGGTAGTAGCGCCGATTGCCGCGGCGCTTCATCGGCCTAAGCTGGGTGAACTCCTGCTCCCAATAGCGCAGCACGTGCGGCTTGACACCGCACAGTTCGCCGACCTCACCGATGGTGAAGTAGCGCTTGGCTGGTATGGGGGGGAGAGTCTTCTCCGTCACGGTCCAACGCCTCCGGCAACAAGCGTTCGAGGTTAGCGCAAGTCATCGCTTGCCACCATGCCGCCCCGCGCGAATCCGCGCGTGAGCAGACAATAACCGGAAAAATTTGGAAGTTTACCTACTCCGGCGCCTCATCGGCGCCACCGATGTCCGCCTCGCCCTGAACCTGCTCCTTCAGTTTTTGGCTGGCATGGAAGGTGACCACGCGGCGTGCGGCAATGGGAATCATCTCGCCCGTGCGCGGGTTGCGGCCCGGCCGCGGCGCCTTGATCCGCATCTGGAAGTTGCCGAAGCCGGACAGCTTGACCTCCTCGCCCGCAATCAGCCGCTCCCCCATCAGATCGAAGAACGCATCGATCATGTCCTTGGATTCGCGCTTGTTGAGGCCAATCTGCTCGAACAGCATGTCGGCCAACTGCGCCTTGGTCAGCGCCGCCGTCTCCAGGCTGTCGACGGCCAGCATCGAGAAATCGAGTGAGTCGTGCGCCATGCCGATGTCTCCAGTCGCCTTCAACCACGCAGCCGCGCACCCAGGTCGCCCTGCAAGCGCTCCACCACCGCCTTGACCGCTGCATCGATGCGCTCGTCGGTCAAGGTCTCGCCCTCGCTGCCCAGCACCAGCCGCACCGCCAGGCTCTTCTCGCCGGCGGCCATGCCAGCCGCGTGCTCGGCGCCGGCCTTGGGCCGGTAGATGTCGAACAGCGCGGCACCTCTCAGCAGCTCGCTGGTGGACGCGGCACGCACCGCTTGCATCAGTTGCGCGTGCGTGACACCTTCCTTCACCACGACGGCGATGTCGCGCTCGGCCGGCTGCTGGCGCGATACCGTTCGCGCCGCCGGCAGCGTGCGTTGCAGCACGGCATCCAGCGCCAGCTCGAACATCACCGGCGCATGGGGCCATTCCCAGGCCTGGCGCCAACGTGGATGCAACTCGCCGACGAACCCGATGGCGCGTCCATCCAGCACCACCCGGGCACAGCGGCCAGGGTGCAGCGCGGGGTGTTCGGCGCGCTCGAACACCGCCTGACGCGGGCCGAGCAAGGCTTCCACGTCGCCCTTGATGTCGTAGAAATCAGCGGGGCCCTGGTGGCCTTCCCAACCCTGGCGGCTGGCCGGCCCATAGCTGATGCCGGCCACATGCAGGGGCTGATCCACACCCTGCACGCTGGTGTCCGTGGTTTTCACCGAGGCATCGCGCAGAAACACGCGCCCGATCTCGAAGACGCGCACGCGGCTCGCACGGCGATCCGTGTTGTGCTTCACAATCTGTAGCAAAGAGCCCAGAAGGGACGAGCGCATCACGCTCATCTGGCTCGCGATCGGATTCAGCAGGCGCACCGGGTCGGTGTTGCCGGCGAGATCGCGCTCCCAGCCCTCCTCGACGAAGCTGAAGTTGATGGTTTCCAGGTAGCCCAGCACTGCCAGCGCACGGCGCACGTCGAAGGGGCTGCGGCGCGATTCGGAGGGCACGCGCGGCACGATGGGCGCGAGCGGCGCGGTCTCGGGCAACTGCTGGTAGCCGGTGATGCGCGCCACCTCCTCGATCAGGTCTTCCTCGATGCGCAGATCGAAGCGGTAGGCCGGCGGCACGACGGTGAGGGTGCCCCCGCCTTCCGTGAAGGCCAGCCCCAGCCGACGGAAGACCTGGGCGCACTGCGCCTGCGTGAGGGGCATGCCGATGACCTTGGCCGCGCGCGCCACGCGCAGCGTGACGGGTGTCGGCGCGGGCAGGTTGGGCTGCTGATCGTCGATGGGGCCGCACACGGTCTGCGGCGTGCCGCAGATGTCGAGGATGAGCCGGCTGATGCGCTCGATGTGGGCGGCCGTCAGGTCGGGATCGACGCCGCGTTCGAACCGATGGCCGGCGTCGGTGGCGAAGTTGTAGCGGCGCGATCGGCCCGCCACGGCGTCGGGCCACCAGAAGGCGGCTTCGACGTAGACGTTCTGCGTGTCGTCCGATACCGCGGTGGCGTCGCCGCCCATGATGCCGGCCAGCGACTCGACCTCGCGCTCGTCGGCGATCACGCCGACGGTTTCGTCCAGGGTCACGGTGTTGCCGTTCAGCAGCGTGAGCTGCTCGCCGGCGCGGCCCCAACGGATTTGAAGGCCACCGTGAATCTTGTCCAGGTCGAAGATGTGCGTGGGCCGGCCGTACTCGAACATCACGTAGTTGGAGATGTCCACCAGCGCCGTCACGCTGCGCTGGCCGCAGCGCGCCAGGCGATCGACCATCCAGGCCGGCGTGGCGGCGCGCGTGTTCACGTGGCGGATGACGCGGCCCGAGAAGCGTCCGCACAGATCGGGCGCGCTCACCTTCACAGGCAGCACGTCGGACACACCGGCGGCCACGGGCGGGTGCGCGGGCGTGACGAGCGGCGCGCCCGTGAGCGCCGACAGCTCGCGCGCGATGCCGTACACGCTGAGCGCATGCCCCAGGTTGGGCGTGAGCTTGAGCGTGAACACCGTGTCGTCCAGGTCCAGCGCGACGCGGATGTCCTGCCCCGGCGACAGCTCGGACGGCAGTTCGAGCAAGCCGCCGTGGTCGTCGGCCAGCTTCAGTTCGCGCGCCGAGCACAGCATGCCCTGGCTCTCGACGCCGCGCAGCTTGCCCAGCTTGATGACGAACGGATTGCCATCGTCGCCCGGCGGCAGTTCGGCGCCCAACAGCGCGCACGGCACCTTGATGCCCGCGCGCGCGTTCGGCGCGCCGCAGACGATGTTCAGCAGCGCGCCCTGCCCCACGTCCACCTGGCACACGCGCAGGCGGTCGGCGTTGGGGTGCGGCTCGGCGTGCTTGATCTCGCCCACCACCACCTGGGTGAAGGGCGGCGCGACGGGGCGCAGCTCCTCCACCTCGAAGCCGCCCATGGTCAGGGTGTCGGCCAATTGCCGGGTGGACAGGGGCGGGTTGCAGAACTCGCGCAGCCAGGATTCAGGAAACTGCATGAAAACTCTCGATCAACGGAACTGGCTGAGGAAGCGGATGTCGCCTTCGAAGAACAGGCGCAGGTCGTTCACGCCATAGCGCAGCATCGCCAGGCGGTCGATGCCGGAGCCGAAGGCGAAGCCGATGAAGCGCTCCGGGTCCAGCCCCATGTTGCGCACCACCTGCGGATGCACCTGGCCCGAGCCGGACACCTCCAGCCACCGGCCCGCCAGCAGGCCGGACTGGAACTGGATGTCGATTTCCGCGCTGGGCTCGGTGAAGGGGAAGTAGCTGGGCCTAAAGCGCAGGATCAGCTCGTCGGTCTCGAAAAATGCCTTGCAGAAATTCAGGTAGGTGACCTTCAGGTCCTTGAAGCTGACGTTCTCGCCCAGCCACAGCCCCTCGACCTGGTGGAACATGGGCGAGTGCGTGGCATCGTTGTCCACGCGGTAGGTGCGGCCCGGCGCGATGACGCGGATTTCGCTCATCTCGCCGCGCGCCAGCGCCTCGGCGTGTTTTTTGGCATGGGCCGTGGCATGGCGGATCTGCATCGGGCTGGTGTGCGTGCGCAGGCAGTAGGCCTGGCCCTGCTCGTCCTTCAGGTCGACGTAGAAGGTGTCCTGCATCGAGCGCGCCGGGTGGTTGGGCGGGTTGTTGAGGGCGGTAAAGTTGAACCAGTCGCTCTCGATCTCGGGGCCGTCGGCCACGTCGAAGCCCATGCTGCCGAAGATCTGCTCGATGCGCTCCCAGGCCAGCGAGATCGGGTGCAGCCCGCCGCCACCGCGCTGGCGGCCGGGCAGGGTCACGTCCAGCGCCTCGGCCTGCAGTTGGCGCGCCAGTTCGGCGTCGGCCAGCGCTTGCCGGCGTGCGCCCAATGCCGCCTCGATGGCCTGCTTGGCCTGGTTGATGGCGGCGCCGCGCGACTTCTTCTCGTCGATGCTGAGCGCGCCCAGCCCCTTCATCAGCTCGGTCACGCGGCCGGCCTTGCCCAGAAAGAGCGCCTTGGCGTTCTCCAGATCGGCCGGGGTGGCGGCGCGCGCGAAGCTGTCGGCGGCGCTGGAGACCAGTTCGGAAAGGTCGCTGGTGACGGCGGATGCGTTCATCGGTGAAGCGGCGTGAAAGTCTGAAATGAAAAAGGGATTGAAGCCAAATTGGCCTCAACCCCTTGAAGCACCTGCGCGAAACGCTATGAAAAACAGAGTATCGCGCGGTGGCGCCGGCCTCAGGCCAGCTTGGCCTTGGCCTGCTCCACGATGCCCGCGAAGGCGGTCTTGTCGTGCACGGCGATGTCGGCCAGGACCTTGCGGTCCAGGGTGATGCCGGCCTTGTTCATGCCATTGATGAACTGGCTGTAGGTGATCCCGCATTCACGCGCAGCGGCGTTGATACGGGCGATCCACAGGCGGCGGAACACCCGCTTCTTGTTGCGGCGGTCGCGGTAGGCGTACTGCCCGGCCTTCATCACCGCCTGTTTGGCGATGCGGAAGACGTTCTTGCGGCGGCCGCGAAAACCCTTGGCCAGGGCCAGCACTTTCTTGTGACGAGCACGGGCGGTCACACCACGTTTGACGCGAGGCATATCAGTTCTCCTTGTCCGTCAGTTGATCACAGGCCGGCGAAGGGCAGCATCTGCGCCATGTGACCGAGGTTGGTCTCATGCACATTCACCGCACCGCGCAGGTGGCGCTTGTTCTTGGTGGTCTTCTTGGTCAGGAGGTGACGCTTGAAGGCTTGGCCGCGCTTGACGGTACCACCCGGACGGACGCGAAAACGCTTCTTCGCGCTGCTCTTGGACTTCATCTTGGGCATTTGACATGCTCCTTTTGATTGTGCTCGCGAGGCGTGCGCAAAACTGCTTTGCGCCCTTGGATGGGCCCCGAGCCACTTCTGGGTCGGCAGGCCTTACAGCCTGCCCGTTCGCCGGGCGAACCCGGCAAATGCTTCGATGGCCTTGCCGCTCAGCCCGCCGCTTGCGCGGCGGTGGCTTCGGCCGCCGGCGCGGCGGGCTTGGCCGCGCCGCCACCGGCTTTCTTGCGGGCCGGCGCGATCATCATGATCATCTGCCGGCCTTCGAGCTTGGGAAACTGCTCGACGAGGATGGTGTCGGCCAGTTCGTCGCGGATGCGGTTGAGCAGGGCCATGCCCAGCTCCTGGTGCGTGATCTCGCGGCCGCGGAAGCGCAGCGTGACCTTCACCTTGTCGCCATCGGCCAGGAACCGGCGGATGTTGCGCATCTTGATGTTGTAGTCGCCGTCATCGGTACCGGGGCGGAACTTGACTTCCTTGATTTCGATGACCGTCTGCTTGGCCTTGGCCTCGGCCGCCTTCTTCTGCTCCAGGTACTTGAATCGGCCGTAGTCCATCAGGCGGCAGACGGGCGGCGTGGCCGTGGCGACGATTTCCACCAGGTCCACATCCAGCTCGCCCGCCATGCGCAGCGCCTCCTGAATGGGCACGACGCCCAGGGGCTCGTTCTCGGGGCCGTTCAAGCGGACTTCGGGAGCATTGATCTCACGATTCAGACGATGCGCGCGCTCCTCCCGGTGGCGGCGGTCACGAAAATTGGTAGCGATGGTGTCGGTTCCTCAAATCAAATGCTATAATAAATATAGCTAATACCGCCCGTTTGACGCGGACCAGAGCCGGTTTTTGCTGAAAATCAGGCTTTGGAGGCGATGTCCTCGGCGATGCGCTTGGCAAACGCTTCGAGAGACACCACGCCGAGGTCTTGGTTACCCCTCGCGCGCACTGCGACGGCGCCAGCTTCCTTTTCCTTGTCGCCAACGACCAGGATGTAAGGCAGCTTTTGCAACGAATGCTCGCGTATTTTATACGTGATCTTCTCGTTGCGCAGATCGGTTTCGACCCTAAGCCCTTGATTCCGCAGCGTTTTCGCCACGTGCCGGACGTAGTCGGCCTGCGCGTCGGTGATATTGAGCACCGCCACCTGCACCGGCGCCAGCCAGACCGGCATGGCGCCGGCGTGGTGCTCGATCAGCATGCCGATGAAGCGCTCCAGGCTGCCGACGATGGCGCGGTGCAGCATCACCGGGTGGGCCCGGCCGCTGGATTCGGTCACGTACTCGGCGCCCAGGCGCTCTGCCATGTTGAAGTCCACCTGGATCGTGCCGCACTGCCACTGGCGGCCGATGGCGTCGCGCAGCGTGTATTCGATCTTGGGGCCGTAGAAGGCGCCGTCGCCCGGCGAGATGGCGAATTCCACCCCGGAGCGGCGCAGCGCCTCCATGCAGGCGTGCTCGGCCTTGTCCCACAGCTCGTCGGAGCCCACGCGCGCATCCGGCCGCGTGGCCACCTTGTAGAGGATGTCGGTGAAGCCGAAGTCGGCATAGACCTTCTGCAACTGCGCCGTGAAGGCCACGCACTCGTCCAGGATCTGGTCCTCCGTGCAGAAGATGTGGCCGTCGTCCTGCGTGAAGCCGCGCACGCGCATGATGCCGTGCAGGCCGCCGGAGGGCTCGTTGCGGTGGCACTGGCCGAACTCGCCGTAGCGCAGCGGCAGGTCGCGGTAGCTGCGCAGGCCGTGCTTGAAGATCAGCACGTGGCCAGGGCAGTTCATCGGCTTGAGCGCGTAGTCGCGCTTTTCCGACTCGGTGATGAACATGTTCTCGCGGTAGTTCTGCCAGTGGCCCGTCTTCTCCCACAGCGTCTTGTCCAGGATCTGCGGGCCCTTGACTTCCTGGTAGCCCGTGTCGCGGTACACCTGCCGCATGTACTGCTCCACCGCCTGCCAGATGGCCCAGCCCTTGGGGTGCCAGAACACCACGCCCGGCGCCACCTCGTCGATGTGGAACAGGTCCAGCTCCCGGCCCAGCCTGCGGTGGTCGCGCTTCTCGGCCTCCTCGATGCGCTGGATGTAGGCGTCGAGCTGCTTCTTGTCGGCCCAGGCCGTGCCGTAGATGCGCTGCAACTGCTCGTTCTTCGCATCGCCGCGCCAGTAGGCGCCGGCCAGCTTCGTCAGCTTGAAGGCCTTGAGGAAGCGCGTGTTCGGTACGTGCGGACCGCGGCACATGTCCACGTATTCCTGGTGGTAGTACAGGCCCATCGCCGTTTCATTCGGCATGTCTTCCACCAGACGCAGCTTGTAGTCCTCGCCGCGCGACTTGAAGACCTCGATCACCTCGGCGCGCGGCGTCATCTTCTTGATCACGTCGTAGTCCTGTGCAATCAGCTCGCGCATGCGCTGCTCGATGGCCGCCACGTCCTCGGGCGTGAAAGGGCGCTCGTAGGCGATGTCGTAATAGAAGCCCTCCTCGATCACCGGGCCGATCACCATCCGCGCCGTCGGGTAGAGCTGCTTGACGGCGTGGCCCACCAGATGCGCCGTGGAATGGCGGATGATCTCCAGGCCCTCCTCGTCCCTGGGCGTGATGATCTGCAGCTTCGCGTCCTGGTCGATCAGGTCGCTGGCATCGACCAGCCGGCCGTCCACCTTGCCGGCCACCGTCATCTTGGCCAGGCCCGGGCCGATGGCCTGCGCCACCTCGGCCACCGTCACGGGGCCGGGAAAGTCGCGCTGGGCGCCGTCGGGAAGCGTGATCTGAACCATGGGGAAAACTCCGTGTCTTGAAAATCTGTCTGAGAAAGAGAGGGGTGCGGGCAACAAAAAAGCGCGGCCCAGGCCGCGCTTTGGTATCTTTTTGATAGCGCAACCCCTAGGATGCGCCTGGACCAACACCGCAAACGGCCTTAAGCCATGCTCCTTCTCCAGGTAGTTCGCGGTGTCATAACCAGGGTGCCTTTCTCGCTCTTGCTGTGGGGCTGGTGATCCGTGGCCGCACCCCGAGGTGCCGCCGAAGCCGCGCATTTTACCCGTTGGATGCCTTCGCGCCCGAACACCTCCCGCCACGCGCTCGCGTGAAGCCCAGGTAAAGACCGTGCCCGCTCGTCGGCTTTGGTCAGCGCGGCCCCGCGCCAGCCGTTGAAAGCAGCAGGCGGGCGCTGCGCGCTCCGCCCCTTCCACACAAGGAGCCCACTGTCCATGACCACCCGCCCCTCCCCCCGCACTCGCCGCCTCGCCACCGCCTGCGCGCTGGCGGCCCTGTCCGCCCTCGGCGGCTGCGTCGTCGCCCCGGCGCCCGCGCCAGGGTATGGCGACCCCTACGGCTACCCGAGCGCCACCGACGTCTATGCCCCCGTCGCCCCGCCCGCGCCCTACGTCGAGGTGCAACCCGCCGTCCCCTACCCCGGCGCCGTCTGGATCAATGGTTACTGGAACTGGAGCGGCAACCGCCACACCTGGGTTCCCGGCCGCTACGATCGCCCGCGCCCCGGCTGGCGCTGGCAGCCGCGCCGCTGGGAGCGCGCGCCGCGCGGCGGCTGGCATTCGCAGGGCGGCGGCTGGGTGCGTTAAGGCCGTGGGCCGGCCACGAAAAAGCCACCCCGAAAGGTGGCTTCGCTGACCGAGTGCAGGCGCCCTGCAAGCGCCTTGGCCGTGATCAGTGGAACTGCTCTTCCTCGGTCGAGCCGGTCAGCGCCTTGACGCTGGAGGAGCCGCCCTGGATCACCGTGGTCACGTCGTCGAAGTAGCCGGCGCCGACTTCCTGCTGGTGCGACACGAAGGTATAGCCTTTGTCGCGGGCGGCGAACTCGGGCTCCTGCACCATGTTCACGTAGTGCTTCATGCCTTCGCCGCGAGCATAGGCGTGGGCGAACTGGAAGGTGTTGAACCAGTTGACGTGGATGCCGGCCAGCGTGATGAACTGGTACTTGTAGCCCAGGGCCGACAGGTCGTCCTGGAACGCCGCGATCTGCTTGTCGTCGAGGTTCTTCTTCCAGTTGAAGGAAGGCGAGCAGTTGTACGACAGCAGCTTGCCGGGGCAGGCGGCGTGCACGGCCTGGGCGAACTCGCGGGCGAAGCCGATGTCGGGCACGCCGGTCTCGCACCACACCAGGTCGGCGTAGGGCGCGTAGGCCACGCCGCGGCTGATGGCCTGCTCCAGCCCGTTCTTGACGCGGTAGAAGCCTTCCTGCGTGCGCTCGCCGGTCAGGAAGGGTTTGTCGTTGGCGTCGTGGTCGCTGGTGATCAGGTTGGCGGCCTCGGCGTCGGTGCGGGCCAGCACGATGGTGGGCACGCCCATCACGTCGGCGGCGAAGCGCGCGGCGATCAGCTTCTCGCAGGCTTCTTGCGTGGGCACCAGCACCTTGCCGCCCATGTGGCCGCATTTCTTGACGGCGGCGAGCTGGTCCTCGAAGTGCACGCCCGACGCGCCGGCGGCGATCATGTTCTTCATCAGCTCGAAGGCGTTGAGCACGCCGCCGAAGCCGGCCTCGGCATCGGCCACGACGGGCAGGAAGTAGTCGATGAACTCCTTGTCGCCCGGGTTGATGCCGCGGCCCCACTGGATCTCATCGGCGCGCTTGAAGGTGTTGTTGATGCGGCGCACCATCGTCGGCACCGAGTCGTAGGCGTACAGCGACTGGTCGGGGTACATGGTTTCCGACGTGTTGCCGTCGGCGGCGACCTGCCAGCCCGACAGGTACACGGCTTCCAGGCCGGCCTTGGCCTGCTGCATGGCCTGGCCGGCGGTGATGGCGCCGAAGGCGTTGACGTAGCCCTTCTTGGCATCGCCGTTGATCAGCCCCCACAGCTTCTCGGCGCCGCGCTTGGCCAGCGTGTGCTCGATCGACAGGCTGCCGCGCAGGCGCACCACGTCGGCGGCGCTGTAGCCGCGCTTGACGCCCTTCCAGCGCGAGTTGCTGGCCCAGTCTTTTTCAAGGGCGGCGATCTGCTGGTCGCGGCTGAGTTGCTCGTTGGTGTTCGGCATGAAAAGCTCCAGTGGTGATGTTGAACAAGCTTGGGCGGCAACCGCGTGCGGTGCCGTTGAGGTGAATCATAACTCTTGTATAAGACTTGCGTCCATTCTTATGTCTTATACAAGACAAATTTTTATCTATTTGAAATCAATGGGTTGCAACTTCTATTCCTCGATGCGGAATTTTATCTTCCGTATCGAGAAATTTTGCCGCAATGCAGCATCGCATAATTTCACAATGCGGCGTATTGACCTCTCATCGCGAAATCATCATCCGCCCCGGGCTATTGCGGCACCAGTCCGGCGGCTTTCACCAGTTCGGCGTGGATCCGAATCTCCTCAGGGATGGTCTGCCTGAGCGGCTTGGCGTCGTCCAGCGCAAGCTCCAGCCCGGATCGGGTTAGCGGCCCTGGGCATGTTTCATGCCCAAGAACGCGCGGCGGAGTCGGGACCGAGCGGCGAGTCTCCTGCGGAGGCGTGCTTCGTCAAGCGGGGCTTCGTCGGACTCACGGGCCGGATGCCTGCCCGGCGGGGCCGCTATATATTCCCTGCACCCGCCGCCGCCATCGTCCGCTTTGCCCACGTCCCCTGCCCCGCCCCCAGCCCTGGCCTATGGCTGCCTGGCGCTGTCGATGGCGCTGGTGGGCAGCTACGTGGCGCTGTCCAAGCCGCTGGCGGCGGTGTTCCCGGTGCTGCTGCTGGCGTGGCTGCGCTTCGGCATCGGCGGGGTGGCGATGCTGCACTGGCTGAAAAAGCCGGCCGGCGAACCGCCCATGACGGCGCAGACGCGGAGCCTGCTGTTCCTCGAATCGTTCCTGGGCAATTTCCTGTTCACGCTGTGCATGATCTCGGGCGTGAAGCTGACCACCGCCGTGTCGGCCGGGGTCATCATGGCGGCCATCCCGGCGGCGGTGGCGGTGCTGTCTTGGCTGCTGCTGCGCGAGCGGGTAGCGCCGCGCGTGTGGGCGGGCGTGGTCTGCGCGGTCATCGGCATCGGCCTGCTTTCGCTATCGAAAAGTGAGCTTCCGGCGCATGCTGCGTCTGGGCTAGAGGCCGAAAACTCTTCAAATTTGGTGTGGCTGGGCAACCTGTTGCTGATCGGCGCCGTGCTGTGCGAAGCCAGCTACGCCGTCATCGGCAAGAAACTGACGGGCGCCCTGGGACCGCGGCGCATCTCGGCGCTGATCAACCTGTGGGGCTTCGCGCTGAGCACGCCGTTCGGGCTGTGGTTGGCCTGGCGCTTCGACTTTGGCGCCGTGGGCGCCGGCACCTGGGTGCTGCTGGTGTTCTACGCCCTCGCCGCGTGCATGTGGACCGTGTGGCTGTGGATGACGGGCCTGCGCAGCGTGCCCGCCGCGCAGGCCGGCGTGTTCACCGTGCTGCTGCCGGTCAGCGCGGCGCTGGTCGGCGTGGTGGTGCTGGGCGAGCGCCTGGGCGGGCTGCAGCTCGCGGCCTTCGCCATCGCGCTGGCGGGCGTGCTGATGGCCACCCTGCCCTCGCGCGCGAGGCATTCGGCGCGTGGTCAGGCGAGTACACGAAAAAGCCCGAAACCATGAAAAAAGCCACCCGAAGGTGGCGTTCCTTGGTCGGACCGGCCGCATCCAGCGACCGGCTCCGAACAGCGGGCGAACCGTGAATCAGTTCTTGGCGGCGCTGGCAGCGGCGCTGGCGGCGTCGGCCGCAGCGGTGGCGGCGGTCGCAGCAGCGTTGGCGGCCGCGGCAGCGGCGCTGTCGGCGGCGGCGCCAGCGGCGGACGCGGCATCGCTCACGGCAGCGCCAGCGGCGGAAGCCGCGTCGGCAGCAGCGGAGGCCGCGCTGTCGGCGGCGGCAGCAGCGGCTTCAGCAGCCGGCGCCGGCGCGGGAGCGGGTTCTTCCTTCTTGCCGCAGGCGGCGAGGGCAACGGCGAGCAGGGAGGCGATCAGGAGGGAGCGGGTCATGGCGAATCCTTGAGTTGACGGTTGGATTTTTTAAAACATGCATCCGGGCAGCGAGTTACAGCGCGCAACTCGAATGTCGGGCGCGAATGTAACAGACT
>Ga0075163_10007632_pt1 | contig 14281 bp, 10 predicted proteins | sample JI1023141ADNA_FD_71478 | JGI IMG/M metagenome (GOLD analysis project Ga0075163, IMG submission 71478) | Wastewater effluent complex algal communities from Wisconsin, to seasonally profile nutrient transformation and Carbon sequestration -... | ecosystem: Engineered > WWTP > Effluent > Algae...
GGGGCCGCGTCGCACAGGCGGACCAGCTCGCGCGCCAGAAACGCCTCCGCGCGCCCGGCCTCGAGCTTGCGCGCGAGCCCCCTCGCGCCGCGCAGGTCCAGCGCCTCGACGCGCCCGAGATCTGCGTAAATTCCCTCGAGGTTTTCAAACGCCTCGAGCAGGGCGACCGCCGCGCGCGGGCCGACCCCGCGGACCCCCGGGATGTTGTCGGAGCTGTCGCCGATGAGCGCCATCGCGTCGACGACCCGACCCGGCGCCACACCCATGCGCTGGCGCACGCCCGCCTCGTCGCAGACCTCCGCCGTGCGCGGGTCCTCGACGCACACGCCCGGCGCCGCGTCGCGCACCAGCTGGCACACGTCCTTGTCGACGCTGACCAGCCGCGCGGACGCCCCGGCCTCGCGGGCCCGGCGAGCGAGCGTCGCCATCAGGTCGTCGGCCTCGTAGTCGGGCACCGAATACGCCGCGAAGCCGAGCGCCTGCCCGAGCCGCAGCGCCAGCTCGAACTGCGGCACCAGCTCCGGCGGCGGCTCGCCGCGCTGGGCCTTGTAGCGCGGGTCGATGCGGTTGCGAAACGTCTCGCGCCCCGCGTCGTACACCAGCGCGACGTGCCGCGGCCGACGCCGGCGCACGACCTGCGACAGCAGCTGCGCCAGCCCGAGCACCGCCCCGATCGGCACGCCCGCCGGCGAGTACCGCGGCTGCATGCCAAAGAACGCGCGAAACAGCAGCGCCGTCGCGTCGACGACGAGCAGCTCGGGCCCGACCTCCGACGTCGCCGGCGCCGCCGCCACTACTGACACCACCGAGACCGCGGGCATCGCCGCCGCCGCGGGCACCGACGAAGGGATCGCCACGGCGATCGGCGTCGGCACATGCACCGGTTCGACGATCGGTCCGGGCGTCGGCGCCACCGGCAGGTCTCGCTCGAACAGATCCAGATTCCTCATGCGCCCGCCCGGTGTACCGGGCGACCCCCCGGGAAGCAAGCGTCTGATCACCGGGCAGCGTCCCAAAGTCGCTGCGCGTCGTCGATCTCCTTCCTCCGCCCCTGACGGCTCTCCCGGAGCTGTTCAAACAACGCGTCATCGATGATGCCATGCCTCTCCAGGGCCGCGACGGCCGCTGAAGCGAGCTCACTGGGGCCCGCTATTGGCCCCGGCAAAGCCAGCGCCACCGCCGTTCCTTCCGCTCCATTGCGCAGGAAACGACGCATCTCGTCGACTGTGAACAGCTCCGCCAACAATCTGACGAGCCGCTCGCGCGCGGCCCCCACCCCGACGGACCTTCTCTGCTGGGCTGGAGCCGCAGGACCGGTCTCGGAGGCGAGCATCCACAGGTTCCCCATGTCATCTCCTGCGACGATATTGTCGGCAGTGGCGGCGATACACCTGAACTTGGCCACACCTGGGATGACATCGAGACACTCGCCGGTGTCGAACTTCCAAATCCGGAGCGTCTGATCGACCGAGGCCGAGACGACCTTGTCGCCCTCCAGCGTCACCGCGCACGCCTCGACGGGTTGCGTGTGGCCCTTCAGGGTCCTCGTCCATTCGCCCGAGGCCAGTTCATGGATAGCCAGCGTACACGTGTACCTGTGCGTGGTGATAGCGTGGCGCCCATCCGGCGTCACGGCCAGATCCTCCCCAAAATGCCTGTTCCCGCCGCCGAGGTTGAAGCAAGCAACCTCCCGTCCCGCGTGGAGATCCCAGACCTTGAGCTTTAAATTCTTGCAGCGGGAGACTGCACGTCGACCGTCGGGCGTTATCGCGCACGCGACCACCTCGGAATCGTGCCCATCGATATCGTGCAGTATTTTCTCTGCCGAAAGGTCCCAGAAGCGAAGCCGGAAGTCGGACGAGAAGTGGACCATCAACTGTCCATCAGGGACGATCGCCGCCTGCGCGGTCCCGGAGCCTGCAAAGACCTGACGCATTTCATCCGAATCGAGGTGCAGCACGAAGATCCCGGTGGACGCCACGATGACCGCCCGATCCAGACCCATGAACGCACACTTGCTGGCCCAGAGCAGGCTATCGCATCTGATCACTCGCTCTTGCCGCGTTGCTGCGTCGTAAACTCGGAGCGCCCCCTTGAACACCGAGATGCTGCGGGACCCGTCCGCGGCCATGGCGCACGCCCTCATGATCCCGAGGTCTTCGCCGACGGGCGCCGACGGGAAGGCAACCGGCTCCAGACTCCAGACCTTCAGATCATGCTCGCAATCGGCCGAGACCAACCGTCCCCCGTCACGACTGATCGCGCACACGCTAGCGTTGGACGCGTGACCGGCGAGGTCACTCAGCCGTCGCCCGGTGTCCAAATCCAGCACGAGGATCGTAGGGTTGAGCGCAGCGACGAAGACGCGTCGTCCGTCCGACGCCACCCCCCAGCGCCCGAGTTGGTTCGCGGGCGAACGCAGCAGCTGGATCGAGAGAAGCTCCTGCGCCGAAGTGAATTCCCAGACCTTGAGATAGACGTCCGTCAAACCAGCATGCGGTACGCTCTGGGCCAAAACCGCGACGAGACGCCGGCCATCCGGAGTGAGCGTGAATGTCACCCATCCCGATTGAGTGACGAAGCGGCGGACCTCCTCCCCGGAGGATAGGTCCACCGCCACGAACCCCTGATGTGTGTGATACAAGACAAGCCGGCCGTCGGGATGGATCGCGCATGTCTGTGGTGCCCGAGCCCGGTTCGAGAACGCGATCTTCGGCCCTTCCGCGCACACGTCGAGGTCGATAATATACAAGGATAGTCTTCCGAGACAGATCGCGCGCCGTCCATCGGGTGTCACTGCACAGGCCCCAAGCTCATCGGGCCAGTGAAATTGCGCCTGCTGGACGCCCGAAGCGAGGTCCCAGATCCTCAACGTCGAGTCGGTGCTCGTGGAGATGGCGCGTCGGCCGTTCGGAGTGACTGCACAGGCCTTGACGCGATCCGTGTGACCTTGGAGCACGAGGAGTTGCTCGCCGGTGTCCATGTCCCAGACCCGGAGCGTCCGATCGCTGGACGCCGACAGGCAACGACGCCCATCAGGGAAGATAGTAATGGCATTCGTATGACCGTTGTGCCCGTGCAGCGTACGCTGCGAGCGGTCACTCAGGCGCAGCCGATGACGCAGCCGATACTTCGGCGGACCCGACGGAAACACCAGCCGCTCGATGATCTGCGCATCCGTCCACTCGCTGCACAACAGCCGATTGTACAGCGCCCGCGCCAGCGTCTCCGGCCTCTCGCGTAACCAGTGAGACTCCCTGCGAACCGCAGCCGCCAGCTCTCCGTGCCAGCGACGGCCGTAGCTGTCGGTCAGGGCCGAGGCGACACGCATGAGGTCTCCTTCGAGGTCTCCCACGGCCCCGAGCTCGAGGCGCGCACGCATGAACCGAAGGTCGCGCACCAGGCCGGACGCAGCCTCGGCCCTGCCGGCCTCGACGCAGTGCAAGACCCCATGACGGACCGCGTAGTCGCGCCTGGAATCGTCGCCCGCCACAAACCAAGCCGCCGCGATATCTGCCAGAATCTCGTGATATCTCTTCACCGGCAGTTTTCCCGCGAGATACTGGCGCAGCGACTCGTGGAAGCAGCGGTAGGACGGCTCCGCCGGACCGGGCCCTTGACCCGGTTCCTCGAGCAGGAACGGTCGCGCCGCGCGGAGAAACTCCTCGCGCATCGTCACGCCCGACCACCCCAACAGCTCCTCGATGGTCTGAAGTGACAGCGAACTGCGCGCCGCCACGAGCACACCGAGACCATCCACCACCCGGTCGCGCACGTCCTGTGCCAGGGCCATGACACCCTGCCACGCGCCCTCGAGCAGCGCCCGCAGCCCCCGTGGAATGTTGGCAATGTTGCGCTGTTCCGGAGGCTCCCGGCAAATCTGCTCATATAAACGCACTGCATGCAGTACGTTACCCTCGCTGCGCACGACGGCCGCCGCGAGGAATTCTTGCTCGAGTGCCGGTCTTAGATTCGCCCCCATCCTCGTCCAGAACTCGCGGCACGTCTCCCACCGGGATGCGCGCCAGCGCTCGCTGCTGAGATCGAGGGTCTCGGCCCCGTCGCGCGCCTCGAACCACGTCAGATATGGATAAGTCGGCCGTGAGGCGCACAGCAGGAACACCCCGGGCGGAAGATAATGCGGCAGAAACATGGGCAGCGGATTTCGCTGCCCCGCCGGAGGTCGCGCCTCGTCGAGGCCGTCGATCACAAGGACCAAACGTCGCGCCTCGGGCACGAGCACGCCACACGAGACTCGCTCCAGCAGGTCACGCAGTCGGCCGCCGCCTTGTGCCTCCGGATCCGCGTGCTGAGGGAACATGCTCTCGATCTGGGCCACGAGGTTGGCGACGATCCTGGTCGGCTCACACCAGTCCTCCGCGTCGGCGCGGATCAGATGATGCGGCACGACCACTCGATGAGGCGCCAGGTCGACCGTCTGACCCGCGCGTGTCAACCATGCCGACAGGATCGCGCTCTTACCCAGCCCCGGGCTGCCGGTGAGCAGCAGATAGCGGTAGTATCCGGTGGGTTCCTGCTGCCATGCGTCGATCGCCTGGAGCACGTCTTCGCGCCCGAAGAACTGCGCATGCCGCCGCCGCTCCCCGCGAAAATCGAGGGGCTCCTGCGCCCGCGGTGTCGTCGACTGCAACATGTCCGATAGCGCCACCCCGGGTCAGAGTATCATTTCGACCGAATCACCGCGACGGTATCGAGATCACCACGAAGCCCGCCGCGTTGCCCTGCCCCGACGAGCAGCGCAGACTCGCACAGACCGCGCGCGACGGCGGCGCGCTGCCCGGACCGGGCGCCGAGCAGACCTGGCATGGAGAATGGATCTCCCGGGACGCCCCGCGCGCGTGCATCGTCGCTCACCCGTGCCACGTTTGCGGCGATGCCCCGTCGCGCCGCACCCCCCCTCGTCACCCCCGACGGCCGCTACATCGTCGTCCGCGGCCGGCTGTGGCGCCGCACCAACCCCCACCTCCCGGAGGCCACGCGCGAGCGCCACGTCCGCGAGCTCATGGCGGCCCGCCGCGCCGTGCAGCAGGCCCGCCGCGCCGGCGACACCGCGGCCGAGCGCGCGGCCCGGGGCCGCGTCCACGCCGCGAAGGTCGCCCTCGGCGAGCGCGGCCCCGTGTGGTGGACCGACGGCGCCCCCGACTACACCCGCCACCTCGCGCACACGACCCCGTACGCGCCCTGGTTCGCGACCCTGCCCGCTTCGCGCGTCTCCGGCGACACCGTGGTATAGCGCCGACATGGACGACACCGTCAAGGTGCAGTGCCCGTACTGCTTCGAGCTCGTCGACCTCTACGTCGACCCCGACGTCCGCGGCGAGATGGTACAGGACTGCGACGTCTGCTGTCGCCCGTGGCGCGTCGTGGTCCGTCGACGCCGCGACGGCTCGCCCGCCGTCACCATCGACCGCGCCCAGTGACGGCCGCGCGTGATATCCTCGGCCCATGCATACATACATTAGTCGTTCAGCCGCGGCGCTCGCCCTCGCCGCGCTCGCGTGCGGCCCCGCGTCCTCGAGCACGGGCGACACCGACGACACCGCGACCGAACCGGGCACCACCGCCGACGCCTCGAGCACGACCGACCCCGGCCCGACGACCGACACCACCAGCGAGCCCGAGCCGACCGACTCCGACCCGACCGTCGACCCCACCGTCGACCCCACCGTCGACCCGACCACCGAATCCGAGCCCCCGCCCGAGCCCTGCGCCGTCGAGGTCGTCCCCGGCGATCACGCCGCGGCGACCTGCAGCGGCGGCCCGTGCCCGATCTCCGCGGACGTCGAATTGCGCTGCGGCGAGTATCACTTCGCCTCGCCGGGCCTGCGCGTCGCCGCCACCCCCGACGCCATGTGGGTCGCCACCGCGAGCGAGTCCGACAGCATGCTGTATCGCGTCACCCCCGACGCCGCGACCGAGCGCGTCACCCTCTCGGCCCGCTTCGCGCGCCAGCACATTCACCTCGCCACCGGCCCCGCCGGCGACCTCCACGTCGCCGCCGAGGTCGCGATCAACGCCGAGGGCGACAACGGCGTCGCCTACCTGTCCGAGGCCGACTCCTTCGCCGAGCAGACGCTCCACGAGGGCAACGCCGGCGCCCCGCTCGCGGGCTTCCAGGTCGAGGCCGACGGCCGCCCCCACGTCTGGCACTTCGGCGACGGCCCCGACGACTACCGCGAGCTCGTCGGCGACGGCCAGGGCAAGTGGACCAGCACCGGCGTCGCCGTCGCCCCCGGCGGCTATGGCACGCCGAAGTTCGGGCGCGACGCCCAGGGCCGGCTGCTCGCCGCCGACATGCGCGAGGACGGCGACCTCTACTGGCTCGGCGTCGAGGTCGACGGCGCGCTGGTGCTGCTCGGCGAGAAGCTCAACTCGCCGTCGAACTGGCAGCACTACGTCCTCGCCGCGAGCGCGAGCCCGAAGCCGCCGCAGGGCCCGCCGTTCGCCGGCCTGATCGAGCGCCCCAACGGCGTCGAGATCGTGTGGCCGGTCGCGGACGGCGACGGCAGCGACGGCGTCGACGTGCCCGCGCTGACCGTCCTCAAGCCGCAGTGCTTCGGCGACTCGATCGGCGAGGACGAGGAGTGCGGCCCGCCGTGCACCGACATCGCCGCCGGCTACGAGTTCGGGACCCCGACGCTCGCGCGCGGCCCCGACGGCCGCGCCTGGGTCGTCGTCGTCACCACCCAGCTCGCCGTCGACTACAGCTATACCAAGATCTGCATGGAGGAGATCGGCTGCTTCTGCGAGCCGAACGTCGACAGCGACGCCAGCACCTCCGTCGTCCACCTGTTTCGCGTCGCGCTCGACGGCAGCGACCCCGTCGAGGTCCTGACCCTGCCGATCCCGCGCCTCGACCTGTTCGACGCGTTCAGCCCGTTCGCCGACAACCACGTCGGCACCCACGCCCACGTCTTCGACCACTGGCTGGCGATCGGCCTGCGCGTGCGCAGCCCGGTCCCCGGCCAGGCCGCCGTCCGGGCGTTCCGCGTCGACCTCGACGCCCTCGCGCCCTGAACAAATGAGCCCGATCGCTCAGGACCCGGCGATCTCGCGCGCCGCCTGCTCGGCCGCGCGGGCCGTCGCCGCGCGCCCGGCGTTGAGCTGCTGGACCATCTGCTCGACCTCGCGGTCGAACCGGTCGCGCGCCTCCTTCGCCTCGGCCTCGCGGTTGAACTTCACATAATCCTCGATCTCCAGCAGCACCGTCGAGATCGGGATCCGGCGCGACATCCTGTCGATGATGCGCCGGCGCTCGTCGAAGCTCGCCTTGAAGTACTCGTCGGGATATTCGAAGTCCTGGATCGCCGCGCGGATGTTCCCGGCGATGCTCTCCACCGACCGCCCGCTCAGGTCCGCGGCCACCAGCGCCGCGCCGACCTCCGACCACCGGCCCTCCTCGCCGACCGCCACGAACCCGCGCAGCTCGCCGAGCAGCACGTCGCGCAGCAGGTGCACATAATCCTCGGCGGTCGTCGGCCCCTTCACGGTGAACGGGTTTTGCGCGATGCGCGAGCGCGTCGCCTCGTCCATCTGCATGAAGTTCGCGTCGCAGATCATGAACCACTTGCCATCCTTGGGGATCAGCGTCCCGTCGAAGATGCCGAACACCGCGCCGAGGTTGTTCTTCTCCTCGGAGCGCAGGTCCCCGCTGCTGCGCGACGCGAACGCCGTGTCGATGTCGGGCCAGTACACCCCGCACACGCCCTCGAACCCGTACACCTCCTCTTTAAAAATCTTGACCAGCGTCGCCGCGCTCGCGTTCTGATACGAGCTCGCCCAGTCGGTGCGACGGATCACCTTGAAGCGGGCCGGGATGTCGCGCTGCCGGCAATACTCCAAAAAGTAGTTCCCGATCGCGTGCGCCGTGATCGTCTTGCCGCAGCCCGGGCGGCCGAGGCCGAACAGCACCGGGTTGAGCTGCTTCGGCCCGCGCCGCGCCGCGAGGTCGTAGGCCGCGACGTCGCGCGCCAGCTTGAGCCCCGCCTGGAGATACTCCTGGTTGCCGACCACGTCCGCGATCTGCACCGGCTTGAGGTCCGACGCCGGCTCCGCGAGGTTGCGCGCCGCGAAGCCCTCGTAGCGCAGCTCGCCGATGACCACCTTGCGCTGCGCCAGCGCGACCCCGAACGGCCGCAGCCGACCCATGTGCGTCAGCCGGCGCACCGCGCCCTGCATCTGCAGCACGAACGCGTGCAGGCTGGTGACGACCCACAGCTCGCGCTCGTCCACGCGCGCCGCCGCGGCGCCCGGCTGAAGCTTCGCCTGGACCTCGAGGTACTTGCCCGCCATCGCCAGCACCGACTGGATCGCCTGACGCGGCGGGCGGCGCAGCAGCTCCTCGAGGCCGTCCGCCTCGAGGTCCGCGTGCAGCTCCGGCGTCGGCGCGAGGTCGGCGAGCAGCGGCGCCAGCGAGTCGCACAGCACCGTCAACTGGAACGCGCCGATGAACAGCCGCTGATCCGGCGTCGGGTCCGGCAGCGCCAGCGAGCCCCCGCGCGCCAGGTCCTCGAGCAGCGCGCCCTGCAGCGCCTCGCCGGCCTGCAGCGCCAGGTCGCCCGCCGAGATCACCGCGTCGAGCGACCGCAGCGTCAGCACCGTGTGCCCGAACGGCGCCCGCGTCAGCCGATGCAGCGCCATCGCCAGCCCCGACTCTTTCAAAAGGTCGCGCAGGCCGGCCCGGTCGAAGCCGCCGGCGGGCGGCGAGACGATGAGCGCGGGGGGGCTGGTGCTGGGCGTCGGCATGCGCGGCAAGCCTAACGCAGCCGCCGCGCGCCCGACCAGCGCGCCGGTTCACGGCGCGAGGCCACGACGTGGGGCCCGCGCGAGCCCGCGCAGCCGCTCAGCCGGGGATCTCGACGCGCCAGCGAGCGCGGGCGCGGGCGACGACGTCGCCGGTCGCGTTGACCAGGTCGCCCTCGACCCACAGGTCGTGCGAGCCCGGGGTCTCCGGCAGCGCCGCGCGGGCCTCGGCGGTGATCGTTCCGCGGGCCTTTTTTAAATATGTCATGCCGAGCTCGAGCACGATGCCGCGGCCGCCGGCCGGGACGGCGCTCATGACGGCGAGGCCGGTGCAGGCCTCGCCGAGGTTCATGAGGGCGACCGCGTGCAGGCTCCTGAGGTGGTTGCGCACGCCCCAGCGGTCGCGCATCTGCACGCGCGCGTAGCCGGGCGCGATGTCGACGATCTGCGGCGAGATCGTGCCGGTATACGGCGCCATCAGCCCGACCGCCCTCGACACCAGCTGCTTGCCGAAGGGCTTGTCGACGAAGGTCTTCCAGGTGTTCAGGATCGAGGTCGGGTCGAGGCGAAGCTTCATGGCGGGCGTCCGGCGGGCTGGATAGTGGACCCTGACGCCCCGCGAGGCAAGGCCGGCGCCGCCTCCGCGAACATCAGCCCGGCGGGACCCAGCGCTCGCATGCCAGCAGCCGCTCATAGGCCGCCCAGTCCGCGCCCCCGCGGGCCTTCAGCCGCCCCGCCAGCGTCCGCGTCTCGACCGCCCGAACCAGCCGCTCGAGCTGCGCGCTGCGGGCCATCGCCGCCGCGAGCTGCTCGCGCGCCGCGTCGCCCTCGGCCCGCGCCGCGTGGTACCTCGCGTACGCCTCGCTCCCGGCCAGCCGCGCCGCGATCGCCGTCCGTTCGCCGGCCAGCGTCGCCGCGAAGTCCGGGTGCCACGGGTCGTCGAGCACCGGCCAGCGCGCCAGCAGCTCCGCCGCCGTCTCGCGGTACGCCGCGTCCTCGGCCGCGCTCGCCTGGTCGATGCGACCTGTCACTTCGACCATGTCCTCTCGCACCTGCGCCAGTGCGGCCGCCGCCGCGCCGCCGTCGAGCCCCAGCCTCGCCGTCAGCGCGGCGATCACCGCGTCCTCCTCCGGCAGCGCGACCGCCACCGACCTGCCCCGAAGGCCAGGTACGGATCTCAACCACCGCTCCGACGTCGTCGTCGGCACGTCGATGCCCGCGCTCGCCCCCCGCGCCCGCGCGTGCGCCTCGAGCAGCGACACCCGGCCGTCCCCGTCGAGGTCGACCGCGACCGCCTCCCCGTCGCGCCCCAGCCCGCGCAGCGCATTGATAAAGTGCAGCCCGTAGCCCTCCTGCGCCGCGCGGTCAGGGTTCGGATCGCAGCCCGAGGCCTCGCGCTCGGCCGTCGCCGCGAACAGCCCGCAGCGCCCCGCCGCCGGCTGCCTGCGCCGCGCGTCGGCGTCGACGAACGCCAGCTCCGCGAAGCCGCCCGAGAAGCAGGTCGTGACCACCAGCCGCACCGGCCGCGGCCGCGTGTCGAGCAGCGCCGCGAGCTCGAACGCCTGCAAATTCGTCTGCCCCCACAGATCGATCGCCGCCTCCGACGGCTGCTCGCCGCGCTGCCCGTGCCCCGCCAGATACAACAACAACGGCTCGCCCTCCGCCGCGCTCGCGCGATCGATCGCCGCGCGCAGGTTCGTCGCCGTCGCCGCCGCGTCGGCCGGCAGCTCGGTCGGGCGATACACCGCCCCGCGACCGCCCCGCGGCTGAAACAGATCGCCGAGCTCGGCCAGCAGCGCGTCGCCCTCGCGCGTCCCGTCCTCGACCTGCACCCCGTGGCTCCCGCGCCCGCCCGCGAACAGCAGCAGCCCGCCCGCGCCGAAGGTCGCGCGCGCGAGCCCGAGGTCCTGCTCGATCGAGACCTGATTCGACTCCGGCGTGCTGCCGCCCCCCGCCGCGATCCACCGCACCCCGGCCGGCCACGGCTCGGGCAGCGCCACCACGACCTCGACCGGCGCCGCGATCCTCGTCATCGCCGCCGGTCCCGCGGCCCCCGCGGCCTCGCCCGTCACATCCCGCTCCACGACCTCCTGCACCGCGTCCTCGACCGCGTCCTCGCGCCCCTCCGCCGCGATCACGCCGCCCGGCCCCGCCGCGCGCCCGCACCCGAGCATCGCGACCATCGCCCACACGCCGCGGCCGATCTCTCGCGTCCCCACCGCGCTCGAGCATACGCCGGGCTCCGCCCGCGCGTGAAGCGAATTCGCCCGCGAGTTGGATAACCTGTCCAAAGAGACAGCCTGCGCACCCGCCTCCGGCGCGCCCCCCAGCGGCCGCCCCGGGCGATCACAGCCCCGCCCCACCCGCGCTCACCCACGGTTGACACGCCGCCGCCCGCGTGATGCCGTGATGCCGCGGCATGCAGCAGTCCGGCCCGAGCTTCAACCCGTACGCCCCGCCGCAGGCCGACGTCGCCCGCGGCCCGGGCCTCGCGCCCGACGAGTACGAGCTCGCCGGACGCGGCCTGCGGCTGCTCGGAGCGATCCTCGACAGCCTGCCCGCCGCGATCTACGTCGCCGCGCTGATCTACTACGTCCTCTCCGCGCTCGAGTACCGGTTCGTGCGCGAGAGCATGGAAGAGGTCCTGCTCGGCCTGGCGCTCGGCGGCCTGCTGCTGCTCGCGTTCCAGATCTTCCAGTGGTACCTGGTCGCGGCGACCGGTCAGTCGCTGGCCAAGCGCTGGCTCGGCATGCAGATCGTGCGCCTCGACGGGACCCCGCCCGGCTTCCTCCACGGCGTCGTGCTGCGCAGCTGGATCCTCCTGGCGATCGCGTACATCCCCTACCTCGGTCAACTCGTAGCGCTCGTCGACGCCCTGATGATCCTCGGCGAGGAGCGGCGCTGCCTGCACGACCACATCGCCGGCACCCGCGTCATCGTGGTCTCGCGCGCATGACCCGGGCTCGCGAGCGCCGCGGCGCGCCACCTCCCCTCGACACCGTCACCGAGATCGAGACGCCGGAGCACGTCCGCTTCCGCTACCAGCTCGCCGGCCCCGCCCGCCGCATGCTCGCGTACGTCATCGACCTGCTGCTGCGCGCCCTCATCGTCACCGCGATCCTCCTGACCGTCGCGTTCACCAGCGACCTGCTGCGCAGCGGCTTCTCCCGGGGCGCCACGCTGCTCGTCGTCTTCGCCGTCGAGTGGGGCTACTACGTGCTCTGGGAGAGCCTGTGGAGCGGACGCACCCCCGGCAAGCGGTCGATGCACCTGCGCGTGCTCAAGGAGGGCGGCTACCCGACCGGCTTCCTCGACATCGCGCTGCGCAACCTGCTCCGCGCCGCCGACTTTTTGCCGGTCGCCTACAGCGTCGGCCTCGTCGTCATGGGCCTCGACCCCCGCTTTCGCCGCCTCGGCGACATGGTCGCCGGCACGATCGTCGTCGTCGAGGACCCGCGCCGCATCGGCCACGCCCTCACCGTCTCGCCCCCGCCCACCGCCGCCGAGCTCGCCGCCCTGCCCGCCCGCCTCGACCTCGGCGCCGACGACCTCGACGCCATCGCCCTGTTCCTGCGCCGCGTCGGCACCCTCAACCCCGCCCGCGAGCGCGAGCTCGCCGACCTCGTCGCCCCCGTCTACGCCCGCCGCCTCGGCGGCCTGCGCTACGACGACCCCGCCCGCTTCCTCGCCCTCGTCTACCTGCGCGCCACCGCCCGCGGCGCCGCCTGACCTTTCCGACCTGTCCCTTCGCACCTGTCCCTTCGCACCTGTCCCCTCGACCATGCGCTCGCCGACCCAGGATGACTTCGTCGCCCGCCGCAAGCCGGAGTGGACCGCGCTCGCCGAGATCCTCGCGCTCGGCCGGCCGCTGCACCGCCTCCCGCCGGCGACCGTCTCGCGGTTCTCGGCGCTGTACCGCAGCGTCTGCGCCGACCTCGTGCACGCGCGCGACGTCGGCCACACGCCCGACCTCGTGCGCTACCTCGACGGCCTCGCCGGCGGCGCGCACAACCTGCTGTACGCCGCGCCGCCGTACCGCTGGGGCGCCGCGTGGGAGCTGGTCGCGCGCGACTTCCCGCGGGCCGTCCGCCGCAACGGCCGGTTCTTCGCCGCCGGCATGGCGCTGTTCTTCGTCCCGATGCTCGCCTGCGCCGTCGCCACGCTCGTCCACCCCGACTTCGCGCTGCAGATCCTCACCCGCGATCAGCTCCAGGGCATGGCCGACATGTACCGCGACGGCTTCGACGGGCGCCCGACCAGCGAGGACGCCGGCATGGCCGGCTTCTACGTCTACAACAACGTCGGCATCGCCTTCCGCTGCTTCGCCACCGGCGTCCTGCTCGGCCTCGGCAGCCTGTTCTTCCTCATCTTCAACGGCCTGACGATCGGCGCCGTCCTCGGCCACGTGATCGCCTCCGGCCACGGCCACAACATCCTCACCTTCATCTGCACCCACGGCACCTTCGAGCTGACCGCGATCGCCATCGCCGGCGGCGCCGGCCTGCAGATGGGCCACGCCCTCGTCGAGACCCGCGGCCGCACCCGCCTCGGCTCGCTGCGCGCCCAGGGCCCCGACCTCGCCGTCATCATCCTCGGCGCCGCGATCATGCTCACCATCGCCGCCGTCCTCGAGGCGTTCTGGTCGCCCTCCTCCGCCCCACCCCCGCTCAAGTGGGCCGCCAGCGGCGCGTGCACCCTGCTCCTCACCGTTTACTTCGTCCGCGCCGGCCGCGTCCGCGCCCCGCGTCTGCTCGCCGGCAGCGGCGGCCTGGTCCCGGGGGGCCCGCGGCCATGAACCTCGAGGGCGCCCGCGTGGTCCTGCGCCCGCGCAGCCAGTCGGAGAGCCTCGACCTGGCGTTTCGCTTCTGCGCCTCGCTCGCGCAGCCGCTGTACCTGCGCCTCGCCGGCCTCGTGCTCGCGCCGTGCCTGCTCGCCTGCGCCGCCGCGCACGACTATTTCGACGGCGACTGGCTCGCGACCTGGGCCTGCGCCGCGCTGCTCGCCGCGCTCGCGCAGGCGGTGTTCACCGTCGCCGCCTCGCGCCTGCTGTTCGAGGCCCGCCCGTCCGCGCTCGGCGTGATCGGCCACGCCCTGCGCCGCCTGCCCGCGCTGCTCGTCGCGCTGGTCCTCCACGCCGCGCTGCTCGGCCTCGGCTGCCTCGTCGTGATCGGCGGCTTCTTCGTCTGGGTCTGGCACACGTTCTTATACGAGGCCGTCCTGCTCGAGCAGCAGGGCCCGATCGCCGCGCTGCGCCGCGCCTCCGCGCTCGTCCGCGACAAGTTCGGCGCCGCCGTCGTCACCTGCACCGCCGGCGCGCTGCTCCTCGGCCTCGGCATCGTCAGCGCCGAGCTCCTGCTCGACAGCCTCGTCGCGCAGGTGCTGCAGCTCGGGCGCCCGTTCGGCAGCCTGTGGTCCGACGGCGGCTCGCCCTACGCGCTGATCGGCCTGTTCGCCGCCGTCCCGCTCGTCGCCACCGCCCGCTTCCTCGCCTACATCGACGGCCGCACCCGCCAGGACG
>Ga0075163_10007634_pt1 | contig 14277 bp, 12 predicted proteins | sample JI1023141ADNA_FD_71478 | JGI IMG/M metagenome (GOLD analysis project Ga0075163, IMG submission 71478) | Wastewater effluent complex algal communities from Wisconsin, to seasonally profile nutrient transformation and Carbon sequestration -... | ecosystem: Engineered > WWTP > Effluent > Algae...
CAATGTGGGGCCAGTGCGCGGACGCGTCGAGGCGGTCGTCGATCGGCGATACGTCCGTGGGTGGCGGCTCAGTCCGTCGGCCATCTTGCATTCCGATTTCACCACCGACACAGTCGCTTCATCACGAGGCCAGCCCCAGCAGTTCGACGCGCCGCTCAGCCGTGATGAGCGCCTCGAGGCTCGCCTCGCGTCGCGGATTCGGCAACGATTGAGCCAAGCGAACGGCGTGTCCGTCGAATAAATCTCCGGAGAACGGCTTGGCGTCAGTCCAAGGGGAGCCGCTTCGCTCGACGGGGACGTGCGGCGTCTTGCTTCTGTGCAATTTCGCTCGCGATGTCGTTGGTCAGATCGACCATGGGCTTGGAAGGCTCGATCGCGCTCCCGGGCATCGCCCGCAGCGTCGTCTTCACCGGAACGCGCCCCGAGCCCAGGTGCCCCAGCGCTCTCGAAACTAACTCGCCTCTGCTATTGGCGTTCAACTTCTTGTGCAGACTCTTCACGTGGTCATGCACCGTGTGCGTGCTGCGCCCAAGTTCCTCGGCGATCTGCCGCACCGAGAGGCCGAGCACCAGAAGATCCAGCACCTCTCGCTCGCGCTCGCTGATCCATCGCCCTCGGGTGGAACGTTGTCCCCCGATGGCGATCGCGGCTCGCTCGGCGATGTGCTCAGTGGAAGCCCAGAGCAATGCCGGCACTTCGAAGAAGAAATCGTTCGCCGACACGGCGCGGCCCGCTGTAAAGCCCACCACCGACACGATCGCTCGACCGGGTTCTCCCCCCGGGATCGAATGGATACTGACGAATACGTCCGAGCAAGAGACGGGTCGAAAAATCCGACCCACCCTCGAACTGCTCCACGAGTCGCCGATCAACTCACGAAGGCTGATCGCATGTTTCGGCGTTGACGCCAATGGAAGAACACCGATCGACTCGATCTCCGATCGGACGCTCGAGAGGTAATCGACTCTGGAGACTCCCAACTCGCCAGTTGCATCAACACCGGCGGCTTCAACTCCCGTCAGATCGCCGGAACCGGAAACGTGACCGATGATGATCGCAGCCACCGTACCCGGAAACCCTGTCGCAAGACATCGCGCCGATTGTTCGCACCAATCGAGCGTAGCAACGGCTGGAAGCCGTTCGATGTGAACCGCAAGCGACTTCGCCCGAGCAACGAGCGATGCGACACGCTCAGGCAGATTTGCCGCGGCGCGTTCGTCGATTACGATGCTTCCAATGCCAGCCTTTCCACGATCCATGCGATGCACCTCCGGGACAACCCTGTCCGCTTCATGCAGAGAGAACGCATCTGACACTTCGTCTCATTATCGGCCGAGATTCACAACGAGCGCACAAACTCGCAGGTTGCGTGCCCCATTTGAGGGGCGGTTCCTGAAGACCTTCACCCACTTCTGTCAACTACGTCAACTCAAAGGCACAAACCTAACGCACTCTTGCGAACGCAGAACGCGAATGACACAGGCATGAGTATCGACGAAAAATCGAGAGACCAGTCCAGCGAAAGCGGATTCTCTCACGCCTGCTCGACTTCTGCAAGTCAGATTTCCCTTCAAATGCGCAAGTTCCTCCGCGGTTGCTTCCATGATCGGCACCGCCAGACTCTGCACCTACGATTCAACCAAACCACGAAATCGCCCGGAGTCCCCGTTCGTGCCACAACGCTCTGAGAACCACGCACACGGTCCAATGTCACCCCGCACTTCGAGCCGCATCGTCATCCTCGGCGGCGGTCCGACCGGCCTCGGTGCCGCCTATCGCCTCCAGCAACTTGGGTGCTCCAACTTCGAACTCTTCGAAGCCAGTCCTTTCGTGGGGGGGCTTTCTCACTCCTTTCGCGACGCCCACGGGTTTACCTGGGACATCGGCGGGCACGTCATGTTCTCCCACTACCGCTACTACGACGAGTGCTTCGAAGCCCTGATGAAAGACGAGTTCTGCCTGATCGATCGCGAGAGTTGGGTGCGCATCACAGAGCGATGGGTCCCGTACCCGTTCCAGAACAACGTGCGTTACCTTTCCAAAGAACACGCCACGGAGTGCCTCCTGGGTTTGGTGCAGGCCCAACTCGAAGTCGCCCGCGGCGGTCGCACGCCGCCCGCCCTGTGCGCCAACTTCGGCGAGTTCATCGACAGCGTCTTCGGCGAGGGCATTGCGCGTCTCTTCATGCGTCCGTACAACTTCAAGGTCTGGGCGTATCCGCCTGAAATGATGAACAAGACATGGATCGGCGAACGCGTCGCGATGATCGACGTCCAACGAACGATCCGCAACGTCACCCTCGAACAAGATGACTTCGCATGGGGACCCAACAACAGATTCAAGTTCCCGCTCAAAGGCGGCACGGGCGAGTTCTATCGCCGTTTCGGGCTCGCTCTGGGCCTCGATGAGCAGAACCGCGAACTACCAGGCGGGCACATTCGCCTCAACAAAAAGGCCGTTTCGATCGATGTCGATGCCAAGATCATCACCTTCTCCGACGGCTCGACCACGCGCTACGACCACCTCATCTCCACCATGCCCCTGGACGTGCTGTTCCGCGACGTGCTCACCGGAGACGTGCCGCGGCATCTCATCGAGCGTGCCGGGCAACTCCTGCACTCAGGCGGACACATGGTGGGCATAGGCCTCAAACGCCCCTGCCCCAGCAAGAAGAGTTGGATGTACTTCCCCGAGTCAAACTGCCCGTTCTATCGCGTCACCTACCTCTCCAACTACTCGCCCAACATGACGCCCGACAAAGACCAGTACTACTCACTCCTCTGCGAGACCAGCACCAGTTCGCACAAGCCGGTCGATCCCGCCACCATCGTCGAAGAGACCATCACCGGACTCGAGAACGCGGGACTGCTCCAACCGGGCGAGCGCCTCGACATCGTCTCGACGTGGCACTATTACGCCGAGTATTCGTACCCAACGCCAAGTGTGGATCGTGATGCGATCCTGTCCGACGTGATTCCGTGGCTCGAGGGTCGCGGGATCTACAGCCGAGGACGCTTCGGCATGTGGAAGTACGAGGTTGCCAACACCGACCACACCCTGATGCAAGGCGTCGAGGTGGTCAATCGCTTGCTGCTGGGCGAACCGGAGCACACCATCGGGATCGTGTACCAGGCCACGGACGACGGCCGCCAAGCCGCCTCCCACGAACGGCCGAGCGTCGCGGGCTCGGGCGAGAAGCGACTAACGCCCACGCATGGTCGCCCAAGCCAAGCACAGGTCGCTCCGCAGCCCCGTTCATGACAGGATTTACACCGGCGTGTGTGGGCCGGGCTCAGGGTTGACTTAGTTTTCCACAAAATGGACCGGTAACCATCGATTTTGCAGCCGATGGACCGTTTTGAGTTATACTTGGGAGTCAGCCGATCGAATGAGTTCGAAAGGCAGGACCACAGCGGCAATGCGTTGAACGCCGAACGGATTCGGACGGAAGACGTTCGGGAGGACAACTCCCGACGGCGGGTATTGCATGGGCCGAAGTAACCACGATGGGACGTCCGGCAGGCGTTGCACACAAAGAACTTGCGGAATATTCGGCAGAAAACGACCAATGGACTGGCCAACTTCAGATCCTGATGCACATTAGCGAGTGAGAAACTGGCGCCGGTGGAACCGGACAAAAGCCGTCGCGTGGGCGATGGGCTGAGCCAACAGGGAGGTCGAGCGCGCCACCAGGCGCCGGAGCGTGTGGGGCTTGAGGATGGTCTGCGAAGACGTTGTGTCAGGACGCCGGCCAAACGCCGGTGAGTTGTTTCTATGAGCGCACTGTCACGCCAACCTGAGAATCCGCTGCTGGTCGCCGACTGGCAAGCAGACGTGACGCAGTTGCTCGATGAGCACCACCTCGTCGCCTGGTCGGACGTCGCCCAGCGTCGCATGCAGTTCGCAGTCTCGCTCGGGCGGTTCCTGGGAAGCCTGCGGGACACCGAAGTTTGCGTGTTCTATGGCCGCTTTATCACCGACCTCGACTCCTTCTGCTACCAACTCGAACGAAACGTCCCCGGGCCGATCCTCGATCGCCGGATTGACGGTCCCAGCGGAATTGCCAATCTTCTCCGCGCACGGGCCTCGTTCCGTGGCCGCCCCGAGACCAAGCACCGCTACTACATCTGGCACGACGCCGACGTCATGTTTCGGTCCAACACGAAGTTGTTCTCCCAGATCACCGACGCGATGAGTGGCGTCGCCGCCGAGGCCGAATACGCCAGCGATGACCTCCTCCTCATCCACCGCTCGGTGTACGTGGGTGGCTCGATCCTGGACGTCTACGCCGAGGACCCGCGTGGACAGTTCCAGAACTGGCTCATCGACGAGGACCACCCGGACCACGAGCCCTTCTGGCGGCTGGTGACCGGCATCGAACGCCCGCCCTTCCTTCGGTACCGGATCGATGGCCTGAGCCCTGAAACACACTGAATCGCCCTCAAAGGCGCGGACATTCAGACAAAGAGAGAGTGATGGCGGGAAAAGGCTTGACCTTGGCCCGCCATCATGCTTTTGTGCCCCATGCGCATCATCTCCGGCGAGTTTCGCCGCCGCCTTCTCGAAACCCCTAAGGACGCCCAAACCACCCGCCCCATCCCGGACCGGGTGAAGGAATCGCTCTTCCAGGTCCTTCGCGGGCACTTCGAGGACGAGATCGTCTTTGATGCGTTCAGCGGCACGGGCGCGATCGGGCTGGAAGCCGTCAGCCGCGGGGCGTCGCGCTGTGTTCTTGTGGAGCGCGATAAGAAGATCGCCGAGATCCTGAAGCGGAACATCGCGACGCTGGGGTGCGAGGATCGGTGCGAACTGGTCGTGGGCGATGCGCTGGGCGTGGGTGCGCTCGCGCGGTGTCCCAAGCCGTGCCATCTGGTGTTCATGGACCCGCCGTATCCGTTGGTGCGCGAAGCGACCGGTTTTCGGCGTGTCATGGATCAGTTATCGAAACTCATCGATCGCTTGGATGACTCGGGGTTTGCGGTGCTGCGTACGCCTTGGCCTTTGTTTGTGGTCGAGGGTGTCGCGGAAGTCGAGCCAGAACCCGAGCCTGAGCCGGAGCGTTCGTTCAAGAAGAAGCGAGGCGATCGGGATTGGGAAGAGCCGTTGCGTTCTCCCGCGGCCAAACGCCGCGAGCCCGAGATCGTGGAAGAGCCCGAAGCGCCAGAAGAGATCGAAGCGGCGGACGTGATCCAGCCGCCGATGTCCGTGCGCGCGGACCTGACGATCCCGAACGCGAAAGGCCCCGAGACGCACCTCTACGGCTCGATGGCGGTGCACTTGTATATGAAGAAGTAAAGTGGACGCTACCGGCGCTGTTCGATCCCTCTCTGGCGGTTGCAGCGGGCCCGCCGACTGCAGGTACGGAGGGGGTGGCGAGTCTTTGAGGCGGGGGAAGCGCGTTCGAGATTCGCTTACCACGCCCCAAAACCCACCACAATCTCGCAACTTCGCTGGCCAACCGCGGACTGTCGTGTGCACTAAGCCAAAGGCCTGCGCCGGTCTTGCCGCTCTCCTTGCAACTTGGGAGAAACGCTCCGGTATGACGAGTATCGCTGGTGCCCGGATTGTGCGCAGATCCAAGAGGGGAGCAAGCAACTGCGCGGAAGAACGACACATGCTAACCGCATCTCTGAATGGCATCTTGACCGCTCTCCGCCCCAGACTTCTCCCAGTCAACCTCATCGCCCTCTGCGGCCTGGCCTTCCCCACAACCGCCTTGGGGCAGTGGAACGCCAACTACGCCATACAACGAACCGGACTCTTCGGTCCAGAACACACAGGTAGCGGAGGATTCCAGTTCTCTGCGGCGTCGCTCTTCAACAACCGGGGCATGGCCGTGGGGTATTCGAACCGCTATCTATTCCTGAACACAAACAACGGGCAGAATGCCTGGGCGTGGGACGGCACCACCACCATGCAAATCGGATTGGCGAGCGCAGCTCATACCGGCATAGAAGGGTTCCAGTTCACCGTGCCGAAGTTGCTCAATAACGCCGGACTTGTGGCTGGGTACTCCAGACGTATCACAGATTTCGCCACGGACAACGGCAGGGACGCTTGGGTCTGGAATGGCACTGTTAATACGCAGATCGGTCTTTCTGATGGCGTCTACACAGGTGGCGAAGGCCTTCAGAGCTCTGAACCGCGACTGCTCAACGACGCCGGACAGATTGCAGGGGACTCGGCTCGCTTCCGCGACCAGAGCACTTCCAACGGCAAAGACGCTTGGGTCTGGAACGGCACGACCACTACGCCGATCGGCCTCATCGGCGGAGCCAACACCGGCAGTCAGGGGTATCAGTACAGCGAGGCCAAACTGCAGAATGCCGCGGGACAAGTTGCCGGTCACTCTCGACGTTACTCTAACGTGAACACCGAGAATGGACGCGACGCCTGGGTCTGGAACGGAACCACGACCACACAACTTGGCCTCGTCGGAGGTGCGTACACCACCAGCACGGGAAGGCAGTTCAGCGAACCTGATCGTCAGAATGCAGCAGGCCAGATCGCCGGAATCTCGCAGCGATTCAACGGGTCGGGCGACAGCAACGGTTACGACGTCTGGGTCTGGAACGATTCAACCACCCGGCAGATCGGCCTCACCGGCGGACCTTACACCGGCACCGAGGGATACCAGAACAGCGAACTCTGGGAGCAGAATGCAGCGGGAACGGTCACTGGAACTTCGCGGCGCTACCTCGGAATCAACACCGACATCGGCTTCGACGCTTGGGTTTGGAATGGAACGGCAACAACGCGAATCGGCTTCATTGGGTCGGCATACACCAGCAACGCAGGGTATCAAGTCAGTGAGCCATGGCGATTGAATGCCAGCGGACAAGTGGCTGGCATTTCGCGGCGCGTTAACCCCGACGGCTCTCTCAATGGCCAAGATGCCTGGGTGAGGCTGAACGCCACGACCGCGCAAATCGGCCTCACAGGAAGCGTCTACACCGGCAGTAACGAGTATCGATGGAGCGAACCGTTGTTGCAGAACGATGCCGGACAAATCGCCGGGACCTCGACTCGTTTCACCAACGGCCTCTCAGTCAATGGCCAGGATACGTGGGTTTCAGACGGCGCCACGACAACACGGATTGGCCTCGTCGGCGAGGTGTACACGGGCAGCGCGGGATACCAATACAGCACGCCACAGTTTCAGAACGCCGCCGGACAAGTGGTCGGATACTCGCGTCGCATCACCGGTGTTGACACAGACATCGGCCAAGACGCCTGGTATTACAACCCCGCCACCGGTGTCACCAGCGCGATCATCGGAGACGTGCGAACGAGCGACCACAGCGCATTCTCCCAACCAATGGTCCTCACTGAAGACGGTCTTCTACTTGGCTTCTACCTGTCCTTCTCAGAAAGTGCGAGCATTCCGCAGCGTCGAGCGTTCATCTACCGGCCTGATGTCGGCCTCTCCGACTTGGACGCTCTCGTGATTGGAGGACTGCCCGCACATGGCTGGAGCACTTTATATCTACCACTTTTCGGCGACGCTTCAATCGGCAACATAGTCGGTGAAGGCTACGTTGCCGGCCAGACTACCGGCCGCAGTGTGTTTGTCTTGAACACTGCCTGCCCCGCCGACCTCGACAACGACGGCTCACTCGAGAGCGGCGGCACACGCGATCGCGCCGTCACGATCGACGATCTCCTCTTCCTCCTCGCCGCCTTCGAGTCAGGCAACATGGCCGCGGATCTCGACAACGGTTCGGGCTCCGGCACCCGCGACAACGCCGTCACGATCGACGACCTCCTCTACTTCCTCACCCACTTCGAAGCCGGGTGCTGACTTCCTTCCTTCGGAGGCCCGGGCGCAAGCCCGGGCGTCGGAGGCGTTGTGCGCATCACGCGAGCCGGCCGAAGAAGTTCGACCCGTTCGACGCCCGGGCCTCTGAAGGAGAGAGGGCGAAGCGCCACGATTCGAGGACTCATCGTGGGCGTGTGAAAACGCAGACTCTCGCTCGCGCGTGGGGCCCGTAAATGCAACGGGAAACCTATAAATTCTCGAGTACAGCGAATGGCGACCCGTCATTGCGCACGCCCACGATGAGTCCTCGAATCGTGGCGCTTCTTGGGTGGCACCACGCTCCGCGGAGTGTCTTCGTGCGAGCCCGAAGAACCTTCCCTCAGCCCCTTCCTGGGAGGAAGGGGAGAAAAGAAAAACCCCGCCATGGGCGGGGTTTGAGAAATGCAACTTGATCAAACTGCCTCAGGCCTTCGCGGCTTCGAGGAGCCAGGAGGGGCGTGGGGCCTTGGTGTCGGTCGGGTCGACGTGGACGGTCTTGCCACGGAAGACGACCTTGCCGTCGGCGGTGGAGAAGAGGGTGTCGTCGGCGCCGATGCGGACGTTGAACCCGGGGCGGATGGGCGTGCCGCGCTGGCGGACGATGATGGATCCGGGCTTGGCGATCTCGCCGCCGTAGAGCTTGACGCCCAAGAACTGCGGATTGCTGTCACGACCGTTCTTGGTCGAGCCCTGTCCCTTTTTATGTGCCATGACGAGGTCCCTTTCGCCGCCTTTGGAGCGGCCTCAACACGAAATCCAGCGGCATCGGGCCATCCCGGCGGCTGGGTCAGGATAGTAGCGGTCTGAAACGGCAAATCCAACCGGGAGGGAGGGCTCAGACCACTGATCTTCCCCATCCCCTCCCCTACCCCTTCGCGGCCCTGAGGGGGTCCCGATTCCGGCCAGTGGGGGTCGCTGGGAGGCTTACCGCATGATCCAGCGGTCTTCGATCTTCTCGAAGGGGTCGTTGCCCTGCTTGAGGACGTCGCCGGGCATGCGGTAGGTCAGCATCTTGGTCTTGCGGAGGCTGACGCGTTTGACCTCTTTGGTCTTGGGGTCGATGACCTCGACGGTCTGAGTTTCGCCAGACAGGCCCGCGACGTAGATGTTCACCTTGTCGAGGTCGGCCTTGGGAAGGGACCAGATCACGAGCCCCTCGCGGGCGTTGGCCTCGCCTTGCTGGAGCGTGCCCAAGACCGAGACCTGGTCCTTGAGCAGCGGGTTGTCGAGTTTCGCGGTGATGGCCTTGGTGACTTCGGCGGGAATCTCGGCGCCGGAACGAACGAGCGCGCCCTCGGCTGTTGCGAGATCAAACACCGGGGCAAACAGCACGTCTTCCTTCGAGTTGTTCGCGACGCGGTACGTCATGTACAGGAACGACTTGGCGCCCTGCCCTTCGACTTCGACGCTCGCGACGCGGAACGGGCCGGGCTTGAAGTCGAGTTCCCAGCGGCGGGCGACGGGCTCAGGCTCGGGAATGGCAGCGAGCGAGATCGATCCCACGCCGACAACGCCGGCGGCGAGGACGATGCCGAGCAACCCCGCGCGGACAAAGCCGGCGAAGGTGCGCGTGGAGGATTGGGAGCGGCGATTGCGGAAGGAGCCCATGTCGTGTGCCTCTGTCGGTTGCGGAACGGTGCGGTCGGTGGACGGGACGCATCGGGAAGCCGTCGCGTCCCGGGAGGGGCTAGTCTACAGCGATTGCGGCGAGCGTCAAACCGCACCCTTCCGGGGAGAGATCCGTACGGTGTCCGATCCTGTTCCCAATCAACCCCCTTCCGGCCCATCTTTGGGTGGTACGCCGGGGTCGGGCCCCCACCGCCCTTCGGCGGGGACCCTTGTTCCTGTCCGAATAACGCCACCTTTGTTCCACTCGGCGGCTCAGCGGCTGGTCAGCCAGTCGGCGGGGGACTTGGCTGTCGCGGCGTCCCGGCTTGTGAACTCGGCGCCGGATTTTGGGATTGACCTCGGAATCACCCATGGCACGGTGGACACCGTGGGCGGGCGGCCGCGGGTCCGGCAAGCCTGCTTGCCCGTGCTGGGTTCCGGCAGAACCGCGATGATCTTCGTTTCGGAACCCATGACACAGGGAGACCCCGGCGGCGATGCGGTCGCAAGGGCAGAACGTGCGGCGTGTGTGAGTGCGGCGTGCGAGTTTCTGGCACGAGAGAAATCGGACGCCGTCAAGGTCGCCCAGGGACTCCCTGAAAGTCGCGAGGTGTGGTCGATGCTCGCGCTGCAGGATGCTGGGTTCCTGTCGGTTGGCAGGCTGTCGTATCTTCGAAGGCCGATCGGAGATCGAACGGGCGGGCTTGATCGACCGCCATTGTGGCCGGACGGGGTTGAAGTTGTGCCGCTGACGACGTTTGCGGCTCATCGCTGGGACGAGATGCTCGTGACGGCGCTGGATCGTTCGTACATCGACACGATGGACTGTCCGGAGTTGTGCGGGATGCGCGCGACGGCGGACATCCTGGCGTCGCACAGGGCCACGGGCGAGTTTGATCCCTCGTTATGGTGGGTGTTCCTGCTGAGCGGCGAGCCTCATGGGTGTCTCCTGCTGACGCGATGTCCCGAGCAACGGACGCTGGAACTCGTGTATTTGGGGCTTTCGCCCCAGTTGCGCGGACAAGGGCTGTCACGAGCGGCACTGTGGATGGGAATGCAGGCGGCGAAGCCGAGTTGTCTTGGGTGGAACGTGGCGTGCGCTGTGGACCTGCGCAACGCGCCCGCGCTCAAACTCTACGGGCGACTGGGTTTCCGTTCATTTTCGGAACGGACGGCGATGGTGCGCGTGATTGGTTCGTCGCGCTGATGAGCGGGTGAAAACGAAATGAAAATGGCGGGCGCGCACGTCGCGGACTTTTGCACATTGGAGTTGCGGCGTGAACGCGGCGCGGTGGACAACTTTTTTTTCGTTGCGCTAAGTGCCGGTAAATGACGGGTCTGCGAGCGCGCGGGGTTGAGTGAGTGAGAGAAGCGTGTTGCTCGAAGTGAAGGCGTGGGCTATCTTCGTCTCCACGCGTGATGCGTGCGTGGCGAGGGACTGGAACTCGTCGCGAGGCCAAGGATCGGCCGACGGATTCGAGCGGTTCACCGGGCGTTCGTCCGGAGACATGGCGGGGCTGGTTGCGAGCGGATGTAGGCGTCCACTCGGGGCTGGTGTCATCGTGTCGCTCGACCGGCGTGAAGGACTCCATTCAGGATGAGAAGGCGTTGCTCGCCGCGGGTTGCACCCCAGCGGCGGCGGTTGTGACATGCCCGGCGCGGATTCGCTGGACACACAACTGAGATGGGGAGTCGGCGGTGGAGAACAGCCCAGCGATCAGGACCAGTGCAACGGACTCATTGGCAGGATCGATCGGACGAGCCTTGCAGGCCCAACCTCGTGGGCGCAGCCTCGGCACGCCGACTCCTCAGCACGCTGAATCGCTGGACGAGAAGGTCCGGCGCGTGGTCGGGATCGTGCAGTATTCCCGGTACTTCCAGGGACAGACGCGCCTTTCCATGAGCGAAGAAGGACTGCTCGTCCGCGCCGGGTCGGACATTCTCGCCCGTTTGATTGAGCGGCGCTTTGTGCGGGAACTGAGCGAGGCTGCCGGCTCGCCCCGCGTCACCATCATGGTGGACAAGTCGGTGCTGACTCCCGCCGGCATGACCGCGACACCAGGCGCCCCGATGGCCCGCATCGCTCCTGTCGTCCGCCCGACCACGGTGCCGACGCCGGTTCCCTCGGGCGTGCGTCAGACGCTGGATGACTTTGTTGTCGGCGCGTCGAATCGCCTGGCACACGCGGCAGCGTTGCGCTTCGCCGATGGCGATGAGGGGCAGGCGTGCATCTTCATCCACGGCCCGTGCGGCGTGGGCAAGACGCACCTCCTTCGCGGGATCGCGGCGCGGCGCATCTCCAAGCAGGCCGGCGCGCTCGTGCGGTACACGACAGCGGAAGCGTTCACGAACGATTACATCGCCGCCGTGCGCTCGGGGAAGATCGAGGCGTTCCGCAAGGCGTATCGCAAGTTGGATTTGCTGTGCCTTGACGACGTCCATTTCGTCGCGAGCAAGGAAGGGACGCAGGCGGAACTGCTGCACACCTTCGACGCGATTGGACAGAGCGGCGCCCGCGTCGCCCTTGCGAGCGACGAGCACCCCAGGCAGATCGCGAAGTTGCACGAGCGGCTCGTCTCGCGTTTCCTCGCGGGAGCGGTGGTCAAGGTTGACGCGCCGGATCCTGATCTGCGTGAGCGACTCGTTCGTCGACTCGCGCTCAAGCGCGGCCTTGAGTTGGAAGAGGCATCGGCCCGCCTCATCGCGGAGCACGCTTCAACACTCGCGGGCGGCGCTCCGTCGGTGCGAGAGTTGGACGGCTTGCTCATCCAGATCGAGGCGGTCTCGCGGCTGCTTCCTGAGTTCAGCACAGGTGGCGGGAGCGTGGGCGTGATCGCGGTGCGGAAGGCGCTGGGGTTGTCCGAGGCGTCGAACAACTCGGCGCGGGCACGGCGTCCGCTTTCGATCGATGCGATCTACACCGAGATCTGCCGCTGCATGGGCGTGGACCCGGTGGAGTTGATGGGCAAGGGGCGACACAAGCGGGTGGTCCTCGCACGGGCGATCTGCGTGCACCTCTGCCGCCAGCACACGACGCACAGTTATCCGGAGATCGCCAAGGGGATGGGCCGCCCCAACCACTCGACGGTCATCACCGCCCACCAGCGGCTGACGGGGCAACTGGGGTCCATGGGCGAGAGCGCCCTGGAGCCTGAGGTGAGCGTCGGGCTCCTGCCCGAGATGAAGAACCTGAACCTGCGGGCGCTGGTCGAGTTCCTCGATGAGCGAGTCCGGCGTGTCGCGGCTGCCCGGTGAACCGGCGGGGCGTTTGGAACGTCGGAAAGGTGCGCAGTTTTTGGCGTGATCGGTGACCTTTTGGGGTTGCCGGGCCGATAATCCTGCATGCCTCATCACGAAATCCCTCTCTCGCGTCCGGATATCTCCGCCCTTGAAGAGGAAATGGTCCTCCGCGTGCTGCGCTCGGGGCGGCTGGCGATCGGGCCACTCAACGAGCAGTTTGAGTCGATGGTCGCGGAGCGTTCCGGGCGGCGCTACGGCGTGTCGTGCAGCAGCGGGACCTGCGGCCTGCACCTGATCATGAAGGCACTCAACATCGGCCCGGGTGATGAGGTCATCACGACGCCCTTCTCGTTCATCGCGTCGTCCAACTGCATCCTCTTCGTCGGCGCGACGCCTGTGTTCGTGGACGTGTGCCCCAAGACCCTCAACATGGATCCCGCGAAGTTGGAGGCGGCGATCACGCCACGCACCAAGGCGATCCTCGCGGTCGAGACGTTTGGCAATCCGGCGCACATGGACGCTTACGCGGCGATCGCGGCGCGGCACGAGATCCCGCTGATCGAAGACTCGTGCGAAGCACTGGGCACGACGTCCAAGGGCAAACCTGCCGGCAGTTTCGGACGTGTGGGCGTCTTTGGGTTCTATCCCAACAAGCAGATCACGACGGGCGAGGGCGGGATGATCGTGACGGATGATGAGCGGCTCGCGGAACTCTGCCGAAGCATGCGAAATCAAGGGCGGCCGATGCCTGTGCTGTCTGGCGCGTCGACGAAAAACGTCGAGCCTTCCGTGGGCGGGACGTCGGCTGGGTCTTGGCTGCGCCACGAGCGCCTCGGGTACAACTATCGCCTCAGCGAGATCAACGCGGCGATCGGCGTGGCGCAGATGCGCCGGTTCGATGACATCCTCAAGAAGCGGACGAAGGTCGCGGAGGCCTACATCCAGCGCCTCGGCGGGAACCCACACCTGGTGATGCCGACGATCGAGCCCGAGACGTTCATGAGTTGGTTCGTGTTTGTGGTGCGACTCGCGCCGACATACACGGCGGCGGAGCGCGAGCGGATCATCCGCGGGATGCGGGCCCACGATATTGGGGCGTCGGATTACTTCCCGTGCATCCACCTTCAGCCGTTCTACCAGGAGCAGTTCGGGTATCAGCCCGGGATGATGCCGATCGCGGAGAGCGTCAGCCAGCGGACGATTGCACTGCCGTTCTTCAACGACATTTCGAGCGAGGACATCGAGATCGTGGCGCAGACGCTGGAAGTGCTGATCAGCCGGGAGAACCTGGTCAGGACGTGAAAGGCCGGCCGTCCGGGAGAAACCCAGACGACCTTTGCATGATTGCGCCAGGGGGGTTGAACCGGGACGGGAGCCCGCTATGCTTCCCTCCCGCACTGAGCGGGTCGTTAGGAAACTGTGAGGTGGACGATGGGCGCTGAGTGCGTGTTTACCGGGAAGAAGACGTCGCGTGGCATGATGCGTGCGTGGCGTGGTCAGGCGATCAGCAAGGGCGGCTTCGGTTTGAAGCCCACTGGCATCACTCGCCGCACGTTCAAGCCGAACTTGCAGACGGTGGTCGCGCTGGTCGAGAACCCCAAGACGGGCGTGAAGACCGCGCAGCGCGTGAC
>Ga0075163_10007635_pt1 | contig 14276 bp, 10 predicted proteins | sample JI1023141ADNA_FD_71478 | JGI IMG/M metagenome (GOLD analysis project Ga0075163, IMG submission 71478) | Wastewater effluent complex algal communities from Wisconsin, to seasonally profile nutrient transformation and Carbon sequestration -... | ecosystem: Engineered > WWTP > Effluent > Algae...
GCCAAGTCTTCACGCCGCACATCGGCAAACTCGCGCTCTACAAGACGAGCGGTCACTTCCCCTATTACAAGGACAGCCAGTTCGCGCCAGTCATCGAGAACGATGATCTGGCGAAGAGCATCCACGAGGGCTGCTCGTGCTCCCAGGTCTATAACCGTCTTTACGGCGTCTCCGAGAAGCTGCGCTCCGGCATCAATGAGCGCTCGGGCCGCGAGGTCATCCCTACGGACCGCGTCCTGCCCGATGACCAATTGCTCGACGGCTTTCTCCTGAAGCCGATGAACTGCCCTCACCACATCAAGATCTTCGACAGCCAGCCGCGCAGCTACCGCGATCTCCCCGTGCGCCTCGCCGAGTTCGGCACCGTTTACCGCTGGGAGCAAAGCGGCGAGCTGAACGGCCTCACGCGCGTGCGTGGCTTCACGCAGGATGACGCGCATCTTTTCTGCACCGAGGATCAAGTCGCCGCCGAAGTGCTCGGCTGCCTCTCCCTCGTCAAGATCGTGCTCAACACGCTCGGCATGACCGACTACCGCGTACGCGTCGGACTTCGTGATCCCGATGGCAGCAAATTCGCCGGCAATCACGCGCAGTGGGACCAGGCCGAAGCCGCCTGCCGCGAAGCCGCAAAGACGCTCGGTGTCCCCTTCACCGAAGAGCCCGGCGAGGCTGCGTTCTACGGCCCGAAGATCGACTTTGTCATCAAGGATGTCATCGGCCGCGAGTGGCAGCTCGGCACCGTGCAGGTCGATTACGTCCTGCCCGTGCGCTTTGACCTGAACTACATCGGTGCCGACAACAAACCGCACCGCCCCGTCATGATCCACCGCGCGCCCTTCGGCAGCATGGAGCGCTTCACGGGCGTGCTCATCGAGCACTTCGCCGGTCACTTCCCCACATGGCTCGCGCCCGAGCAAGTCCGCGTGCTCACTGTCAGCGAGAAGAGCGAAGCTTTTGCCACCGATCTGAACGCCCGACTTCAAGCAGCCGGCATCCGCGCGAAGCTCGACAACGGCGCGGAGAAGATCGGCGCGAAGATCCGCAACGCCCAGCTCGACAAGACGCCCTACATGCTCGTCATCGGCGAAAAAGAAGCCGCCAGCGGCAGCGTCGCCATCCGCCACTCGAAGAAGGGCGACCTCGGAGTGAAGACCGTGGCCGAGTTCATCGCTGAGGTGACCGCAGAGGTGCGGGAGCGGCGGATGTGAAAGTGATCCAATGGCGCATAGCCGCTCTGTGACGTTTTCGTCTTTGCCCTTGCCTCCCGCGACAGAAAGAGGATAGTGACGCCGTTCAGAAAACCTCACGGGACTCTAAGAAGGGTGCCTCTGATGCGTTTACCCTGAGTTCTAAGGCTCACCGAGCCGACTGTTTTGATGTTTTTCCCCAGCCGCATGATCATCGTTAATTCAACAATCATCTCCCCGACAAGATCGGAAGCAGAGGGATTGTTCATGGTCGCCTGATGTTACTGTTAGCGAACAGCCATGTTGTGCCGCGCTCAGACTTTGAGGGTCCAGTCGTGACTCTCTCGTGCCCAAATCCACCCGGAGGTATCCCATAAGCATCCCCAATAACAACGTCCCCTTTGCCAACCGCCCGTTTAGCGCGCTCGGTGGCAGTACTCCGCCACCCGCCTCTCCCGCACCAGCGGGACCGCGTCCGGCTCCGCCTTCAACCGGAGGTTCCTCGTATGGAAACCGGCCTTACCAAGGTGGCAACAACAGCAACAACCGAGGCCGCCCGCCATCGCGTTTCTTTGATCAGACCCGCGTGAATGAGCGCATCCGCGCGCCAAAGGTGCGCGTGGTCGATGGGACGACGCACGAGCAGCTCGGCGTGATGGCCACTCCGGTGGCGATCCGACTGGCGAAGGATCGGGGAGTCGATCTCGTGGAAGTGGCACCCAACGCTGATCCGCCCGTGTGCAAGGTCATCGACTACGGCAAATACAAGTACGCGCTCGAGAAGCACAAGAAGGAGGCACACAAGGCACACAAGGCCAGCAAGCTGAAGGAGTTGAAGTTCCGCGTGGGCATCGACCCTCACGACTACCAGATCAAGATGGTGCATGCCGAGGACTTCCTCGCCGAAGGACACAAGGTGCGCGTGCAGCTTCAGTTCCGGGGTCGCCAGATGGCGCATCAGGAGCTGGGTTTTGAGCTGATGAAGCGGGTCAAAGCAGATTTGATCTCCATGGCGCATGTCGATATGGAGCCGCGTCAGGCTGGACGTAACATCAACATGCAGCTTTCACCTCTGCCCGAGCGCCAGCGCGTGCGGAAGTTCAAGACGACCAATCGTCATGCCGAACTCATCGACAAGAACGATGACTTCGACGATGACGACCACGCTGAGAATCACCACGTCGATCACAGGACCCCGGCGACCGCTCCTGCTGACGCCGACGTCGCTACGGCTCCTGCCGCTGAAGTGGTGGTCGATGCCGTGAAGGCCGAAGGCTCAAAGGAATAAAGGCTGCGGTTTTCAGCTTCATCGCCCTTCTTCATGCCGCGCCTTCTGCTCTTCGACATCGACGGTACTCTTCTGGATACCGGCGGTGAGGGTGGCAAGGCGCTGCTCGATGCCGTGGAGGATGTCTTTGGAATCCCTCGCGCGCGAATTCCTAAACTGGATCTCGCTGGCGCGACGGATGGCGGCATCACGCGGCAGATCATGGGCCACCTCGGGCGCGACTTTGATCCCGCGCGTGTAGCGGACTACCACCGTAGTTATCTGGCGCACCTTCAGCGGCGACTTCAATCCGAGGATTTCGCGGGAACATTGCTGCCGGGGGTCATCGAACTGCTGCCATCACTCGCGGGCGAATCCGATTTTCATCTCGGCCTGCTCACGGGGAATCTCCGCTGCGGTGCCGAGCACAAGCTGCGCCGCTTCGGCATCTGGGAGTACTTCACCGATGGTGCCTTTGGCGACGATGCGGAAGATCGCAATCTGCTCGGCCCTTTTGCCAAAGCCCGGATGGAGCGTGCGCATGACGCATCGTACGCGGCCGAAGACATCGTCGTCATTGGCGATACTCCGAAGGACATCGCGTGCGCGCATGCCATCGGCGCGCGCTCCGTTGCCGTGACCACGGGGAATTTTTCGCGCCGTGAGCTTGAGGCTTACTCGCCTTGGGTCGTGCTCGATACACTGGAGGGCGACGCCCTGCACTCCGCGCTGGCAAGTGCCGCTTGATCAGGCACGCATCGTGTCGGAGAGAGCACCATCGTGACTCCCTCGAGCCCTAGCACCTCCAGCGCCGCCCGTGCCATGCGTTTCTCGCTATGGATCGGCTTCCTCATGCTGGCCATCAAGATGGGCGCGTATCTGCTCACCGGCTCCGCCGCCATTCTGGGAGACGCGGCCGAGTCCGTGGTGCATGTCGGCGCGGTCATGTTTGCCTCCTTCAGCCTGTGGCTCGCGGAGAAGCCTGCGGATGAGAATCACCGCTACGGCCACAGCAAGATCGCTTTTTTCTCTGCCGGCACCGAGGGCGCACTCATCGTGATCGCCGCCGTGTTCATCATCTACCAGTCGGTGAAGGCGTTAATCACTGGCGCACAACCGTCGAATGTGGACAAAGGCGTGCTGCTGACGGTCGCCACCATTGTCATCAATGGCGTGCTCGGCTGGTATCTGATTTCCACCGGCAAGCGCAACGGCTCACTCATTCTTGTCTCCAACGGCAAGCATGTGCTGACCGACTCCTGGACTAGCCTCGGTGCCATCGCAGGACTCGCGCTTGTTTATCTCACCGGCTGGCCCGGCTGGGACCCGATCTGCGGTCTCATCATGGCCGGCAACATCATCGTCTCCGGCTACGGCCTGCTCCAGCAAAGCGTCAGCGGTCTCATGGATGTGGCCAACCCTGAGATGGACCGTCGTCTCAAAGACGTGCTCCAAAGCGAGACTGAGCGCCACGGCATCTCCTACCACGCTCTGAGGCATCGCGACTCCGGCAAGACGCATTGGATCGACGTTCACCTCCTGTTTCCCGACGACATCTCGCTCAAGGAAGCACACCGCGTGGCCACCGAGATCGAGAAGACCGTCTCTGGCGCGCTGGATCGCGTGGTCATCATCACCACCCATCTCGAGTGCGATGGCGACCACGACGCCATGCATCCCGGCGAGGACACCTCGCTCACATCAGTGCAGTGATGAACCTCGACGCCGCACAGATCCAGAATAGCGCTCCGACGTGGCGCGTGCGCGTGCTCGATGAAGCGGCATCCACCAACGACATCGTCCGCGAGCTCGCCCTCAGCGGCGAGCCGCACGGCGCGGTTGTCTTTGCCGAGCATCAGACCCACGGACGCGGTCGGCGGCAGAACCGATGGCTCGCACCCAAGGGCAAGGATCTCATGTTCTCCATCCTGCTCCGGCCCACCACTTCCCCGCAACTCTGGCCACGAATCACCACCCTCGCCGCTCTCGCCGTCTGCAAAGGCATCGAGCACGAGCTACCGCTCGCGCCCTCGATCAAGTGGCCGAACGACATCTATCTCGACGACCGCAAGATCTGCGGCCTCCTCGCCGAGAGTCTCGCCGGTGCCTCCGGCATGTTCATCGTCCTCGGCATCGGCCTCAATGTGAACACGACCGAGTTTCCCGACGACATCCGCGCCAACGCCACCTCTCTCTCACTCGCGCTTCGCCCAGGTATTCCCGGCATCAATCGAAGCTCGCTCGCCTCGGCGATCCTCAACTCACTCGATCAGGAACTTGCCCGCATCGACGTGGGGTTTCATGCCGCGATGGAGGAAGTTCGCGGTCGCAGTTGGCTCATCGGCAAGACCATCCGCGCCACTGTGGAAGGCCGTGAGGTCTTCGGTCGCGCCACCGACCTCAACCACGAAGGCCATCTCATCATCGCCTTGCCCGATGGCTCCAGCCGCGCGCTCAGTAGCGCCGACGATGTGCGCTGGGTGGTGTGATCGCCGCCGCGCAGACCGGCCGGAAGTGAAACCAACCTCCACCTCGAGCGTGAACAGAATCAGCACAGCCATCGCGCTTGCAAAGCCAAAGCGTCCCACGCACAGTGCGTTCCAGAAATGAGTGCCGCAGCTCCCGAGATCGTCATTGTCGGCGCAGGATTGTCTGGTCTGGCCTGCGCACGCAGGCTGGCAAAGGCAGGCCTGCCCTTCACGATCCATGAAGCTTCCAATGGACCCGGCGGCCGAGTGCGCACCGATCTGGTCGAGGGTTTTCGGCTCGATCGCGGTTTCCAGGTTTTCCTTCCCGCCTATCCGATGGCGAAGAAGATCCTCGATTACGACGAACTGGATCTGCGTCCGTTCTTCCGTGGCGCTGATGTCTTCCACGCAGGTGCCTTGCGCAAGCTGGCAGACCCGCTGCACCACCCGCAGCAGGCTTTCCGCAGGTTGAAGGACGCACTCGTGCCCTGGCGTGACAAGTGGTTCACCCTTCTGCTGCGCAAGGAAGTCTTCGGCACTCGCGAGGTGCCTCGCGCGATGAAGGAGCAGACCACGGAGGAGTACTTGCGTGACTACGGATTCAGCGACGTGTTCATCGACCGCTTCTTCCGCCCCTTCTTCGGCGGCATCTTCACCGAGAAGGATCTGCGCACATCCTCGCGCATGTTTGTTTTCTTGTTCGCCATGTTCGACCGTGGCGGCTCCGCCCTGCCCGCTCTTGGAATGCAGGCCATTCCCGATCAAATGGCGGCCGCACTCCCGAATGGGTCCATCCGATTCAACAGTCCCGTCACAGCCGTGGCACCTGGCGAGGTCACGCTCGATAGCGGAGAGATCATCAAGGCCAAGCACATCGTGCTGGCCACCAGCGAGGACGTGGCCGTGCGCCTCCTGCCACACAGCGGCCCGACGAAGGTGCCCCCTTCCCGTTCGCTCACCTGCATGTACTTCACCACCGACCAACCGCTGCGCACGGATGCCACCCTGTGCCTCGACGGTGACGGACGTGGCCCCGTAAACCATGCGTGCATCATGACGAACATCTCACCCGAGTACGCACCACCCGGCCAGAAACTCATCTGCGCCTCCATCCTCGGCGCACCCTCCAGCACCGAACTCGAAAGCGTGGTGCGTGAGCAGATGTGCTCATGGTTTGGACCCGGTGCGCATCACTGGCGGCACCTGCGCACTTATCAGATACGCAATGCTCAACCCGAGGCACGGCAATTGCACGTCGGCGATGAGGCGCCAAGTCCAATCGTCTCCCCTGGCCTCTACCGCTGCGGCGACTACTGCGAGGATGTCTCCATCAACGGCGCACTGCTCAGCGGTGACCGCGCCGCCAAGGCTGTGATCGAGGCCATGTGCTAGCCCAAGTGGGGCCCCACACTCACTTCCAGTCTGCCGGCAGGTCCGGCAGCGTCTCGCGCAAGATCGCCACGATGCCCAACCGCTCGTCAGCAGACAAATAAGCGAAGTCTCGATTCTTCCCTGAAAGCGCGCTCTTCATCCCGGCATAGATTCTTGTCTTCATGATCGCCGGCATCTTCTGCCACTGCGGCGTGTAGATCATGTAGCTGCACCGGTATTTGAACATCCGCGTCTTCAAATCAAAGTCCTTCAGCGATGCACCATTCGCTGCAGCTCTCTTGTTCCGCGCAAAATCCTTCGCGAACTGTGGATCGCCCACGATGCCACCCGAGGGTAGCTTCGCCTCATCGGCAAAGAGAACGTAGCGGACCAACTCCTTCGCCTTCTCATTGAGCCGCGCGTCATCGGCAAAGGATCGCGCACTCCCCTTCTCCTCCATCTCACGTCCAAGGTAGCTCGCTTGCATCACCCGGTTGTCGAACCCGATCTGATGCTCATGCACCAGATGCGGCAGGATGTCGCTCGTCGGCAACAGGTGCTTCCCGAGGTCTGACATCTCTCCAGGCTTGATGCGCACGATGCGCACGCCGTTGGGCGTCGTCTGCGCATACGCGCCCTCCTTCGTCGGCCCGATCGACTTCGCGCTCGTCACATGCCAACCGCCGAAGCGCACCGCCAGCGGAATCTGGTGTCCCTGTTCCTTGCCACGGTACGACTCATAGCTGCCGCCGTTCGGCAACGGAGCCACGGACTCGGCGATCAGTCCCGGCAACCGCTGCGTCGCATTTGTCGCATGACAATTGAAGCAGCGCGTCGAACGCTCAGCCACCGGAGCCACGCCGGGTTGTGGCGGTCCGAACACATGGAAAATACCACCAAGCTCAGGATCAATGCTCAACACCTCTACCAGCCCGCCTGGAACGACGCCGACATAGACATCCTCATTGAAATACAGCGCGCGGGGATTCCGCGCATTGATCCTCTCGCTCTGCATGCTCGTCGCGGAGTAAAGCAGCAACTGAGAACTGACCGGCACATCCAGCGCCTCCAGCACACTACGCGCAAAGGCCTGCTCGCTGCTCGTGTCGAGCTTCACCTCTCCACTGGCCAGTTTCTTCAGCAGCGTGGAAAAAACATCCTTGAGCTCACGCTCCCAGTAGTTGTGAGGTGGCGCCTTGTAGTCAATGGCCGATACGCCCTTCTCCTGCGCCGGAGTTGATCCGACCGTCAAGAAGACCAGAGCGATAGCGAAAAATGTCCGGCGAATCATCTCATCTCAAACGCAGGACGCGCGCGGATGGTTTCAGTCGATGGAAATCTCGCCCACGATCGACGGGCGAGCCGTGAAGGAACGAGTTCATCCACCATGCTCCGCCATCACATGCAGGCGATGCTTCTTCGGTTTGTCTGCGGACACTTTCTCCACATCGGCAGCCACTACTTTGTACTCGGGGCACATGGTGTCGGCGTCGCAGCCTTGGCCGGTGACATTGTTCACCATGGCTTCGGGGAAGTGGAAGGTGGTGTAGAGGATGCCGGGCTTCACTTCCTCGCTGACGGCAGCATGGAGGATGACCTCACCGCGGGCCGAGAAAAGATGGACTTTGTCGCCGCTCGTGATCTTTTTCTTGGCCGCGTCGTCGGGATGGATGGCGAGGAGGTCTTCTGTTATGATTTGGCCGTTGCCAGTGCGGCGGGTCATGGTGCCGCAGTTGTAGTGCTCGAGCAGACGACCAGTGGTAAGGATGAAGGGGAACTCCTTGCCGTTGGCCTTGAGTTCGCTGGACTCGACCCACGGGAAGAAGTGGAACTTGCCGAGGCCGCGATGGAAGTGGTCCTGATGGAGAATCTGCGTGTCGGTGCCGTCGGCGTGGATGGGCCACTGTTTGCCGTTATCGCCGAGGCCTTCCCAAGTCGCACCTTTGAAGAACGGAACGATGTGCGCGATCTCGGCGAGCACGCCGTCGGGCGTGTAGTCGTCCTGAGGGAAACCGAAGCGCTGGATGATCTCACACATGATCTGGCCGTCGGGGCGCGTGCCTTCGAGCGGCTTCACGGTGGCATTCACGCGCTGCACGCGGCGCTCGGCATTGGTGAAGGTGCCGCTCTTCTCGAGGAACGATGAGGCGGGCAGGATGACGTTGGCAAATTTCGCCGTTTCGGTCATGAAGATTTCCTGCACGACGAGGAAATCGAGGCTGTTCATCGCGTGCTTCACATGCTCGCTGTCGGGATCGGTCTGTACGACGTCCTCACCCATGAGCCAGAGCGCCTTCAGCTTGCCTTCGATGGCGGCGTCGAACATCTGCGGAATTTTCCAACCGGGCTCGGTTGGCGTGGGCGTGCCGTAGAACTCCGTGTAGCGACGCTGCACGTCGAGGTCGTTCATCTCAAAATAGCCCGCCCCCTGGTGCGGCTGGCAACCCATGTCCGCCGCGCCTTGCACGTTGTTCTGGCCGCGCAGCGGATTCACGCCGACGCCGGGACGACCGATGTTGCCAGTCATCATGGCGAGATTGGATATGAGCATGACGGTCTTCGCGCCTTGCTCGTGCTCGGTGACGCCAAGGCCGTGGAAGCTCATCGCGGCTTCACTGCTCGCGTATTCGAGCGCGGCGGCTTTAACGAGGTCCTTGTCCACGCCGGTGATCTTGGCGAGTTCGTCGATGTCGAGCGCGCTGAGTCCGGCCTCGAACTCGGCCCAGTTTTCGCAGCGCTTCTCGACGAAGTCCTTCTTCACCAAACCGGAGTCGAGAATAAAACGGGCGAACATGTTCAGCATCGCCACGTTTGTGCCGGGGCGGAGCTGGAGGTGATACTTCGCATACGGAACCAACTCGATTTTGCGCGGGTCGATGACGATAAGCGGCGTCCCTTTCATCACCTGCTGCTTGAGGCGTGCGCCAGTGACGGGATGGCCTTCGGTCGGATTTGCGCCGATGACCATGATGCACTTCGTCCATTCGAGATCCTCGAACGAATTCGTCGCGGCACCGGTGCCGAAGCTTTTCTGCATTCCCCACGCCGTAGGCGAATGGCAGACGCGTGCGCAGCAGTCGATGTTGTTTGTGCCGATCACCTGGCGAATGAACTTCTGCATCAGATAGTTCTCTTCATTCGTGCAGCGCGCCGACGAGATGCCGGCAATGGCCTGTGGGCCGCTCTCGGCTTTGATGCGCTTCAGATTCTCGACGATGTGATCATATGCCTGCTCCCAAGTCGCTTCTTCAAAGTGGCCGTTCGTGCGGATCAGCGGCTTGCGCAGACGATCCTTATGGTTGTAGAACTTGAATGCATAGCGGCCCTTCAAACAGGTGTGCGCATGATTCACTTCGGCATCAACGGGAGCCTGGATGCTCAGCACCTCGTTGCCCTTCGTCGCCACCGTGAGATTGCACCCGACGCCGCAGTAGGTGCAGATGGTGCGCGTCTTGTTCGTCGCCTCGATGGCCTTGGAAGCAAAGATGTCGCTGATGGCTGAGGTCGGGCACGCCTGCGAGCAGGCGCCGCACGAGACGCAGGGGGAGTTTTCAAACGTGGTGTCGAGACCCTTGATGATCCGCGCATTGAAGCCGCGACCATGCATCGAGAGCACAAACTGTCCTTGGATCTCGTCGCATGCACGCACGCAGCGGGAACAATTGATACACTTGGACAGCTCGCTGGTCATGTAGGGATGCGAGCGGTCCTTCTCCCGATCCAGATGATTTGCTCCCGCCGGGTAGCGCACCTTCCTCACGCCAACTCTTGCCGCCACAGTCTGCAACTCGCAGTTGCCATTCACCTCGCAGGTCAGGCAGTCGAGCGGATGATCCGTGAGCACGAGTTCGACAATGTTCCGGCGCAGTCCGCGAATCTTCTGAGACTCGGTGAAGACGTGCATCCCCGCGCTCAGCGGCGTGTGGCAAGCCGCCACAACTCGCTTCGGCCCATCGGCCTGTAGTGCGACTTCCACGGAGCAGACACGACACGCACCATAGGGCTCCAGTTGCGGCGCATCGCATAGCGTCGGCACATGTCCGCGTCCGCGATGACGATCGACGAATTTGAGCAGAGTGTCACCGGGCTCGAACACATGCGGTTCGCCGTCGATGAATGCGGTGAAGGTGGATAGATCCTGGACCATGGCGTTGAATGGTTGGAGATGAACTAGGCTTGAAAATAAGAACGAAGCTCGCCGTCAAAATGCTCCAGCGCATTTTTGATCGGCAGCGGTACGCCGCCGCCGAGGGCGCAGAGGCTGGTTAGCTCCATCGTATCTAGCAGGTCGTTGATGAGGGTGCGGTCGATCTTGTAGCTGCTGTCTTCGCGAGCTTTGGCGATGAGTTCCTTGCCGCGCGTGCTTCCGAGGCGGCAGGGGAAGCATTTCCCGCAGCTTTCGTCAGACGTGAACTGGAAGAGATGCTGGATGTACTCGATCATCGGCATCGTCTCTGGAATGCTTACCACACCGGCGTGGCCAAGGAGAAATCCTGCTTTCTTGAAGGACTCGAAATCGACGGTGAGCTGATCGACATGCGTAATCGGCACGATGCCACCAAGCGGACCACCGATTTGGATGGCCTTGATCTTCGTTTTGAATCCGCCAGCCATCTCGATCACGTCCTTCAGCGGCGTGCCCATCGCGACCTCGTAGATGCCGGGCTTCGCGAAGTGTGAATCGAGCGACACCAGCTTCGGCCCCGTGCTCTGAGGCGTGCCTATTCTCGCGTAGCCCTTGCCGCCGAGGGTGAGGATGGCGTGGATGTTGGAGAAGGTCTCGACGTTGTTCACGATGGTCGGTCGGCGAAACAAGCCCTCGACAGTTGGGAACGGTGGGCGCGTGCGAACCTCGGGGCGCTGTCCCTCGATGCTCGCAAGCAGCGCCGTTTCCTCACCGCAAATGTAAGCGCCCGCACCCTTGATCGTCTTGAGTGCGAAGTCGAATCCGCTGCCGAGAATGTTTTCGCCGAGCAACCCGGCCATGTGTAGATCAGCAATGGCCGCGTCGATGATGCGCACCGAATCGGGATACTCCGCGCGGATGTAGAGAATACCCGTCTCGGCACCGGCAAACCAGCCAGCCACCATCATGCCGAGGAGCACCGAGTGCGGCTGCTTCTCCATCAGATACTTGTCGATGTAGGCACCAGGATCGCCTTCGTCCGCGTTGCAGACGATGTACTTCATCTTGCCCTCACTCGCGCGGCAGGACGACCACTTGAAGTGCATCGGGAACCCCGCGCCACCGCGCCCGCGCAAGCCGCTGTCCTTCAACTCCGCGCCGAGGGCATCGCGATCACCCTTCCCGATCAGTTCGCGAAACGGCGCATAATATTTCTCGATGCCCGGAAACTCCGCCGTCAGCATCGCAGGCTGCAAAGCCGACACCACCGCGTAGCGATCCTCGGCATCACCTTCTCCGGTTTTGAAGAGCTTCTCCAGCGCCGCCGCCGGCTGCCCGCTGTAATTTTTGCCCTCGTATTGAAACGCTGCGCCCTCGTGGCAGCGACCCAGGCAGCAAATGTGGCCGATCTCTTCCGACTTGAAGCTCTTCTCCAGATCGTGATGCAGCTTCTCCTGCGTTCCGGCGCACAGACAGGCAGATCCATTGCACACGAAGACTTTCTTCCCCTCGTTTTCCTTCTTCGTGAAGTCGTAGAACGACACCGCGCCCAGAGTCACCGCATCGCCGAAAAGCGATTCCTCGCCCAGCTTGTGGACAAATTCTCCGCGTTCCGCTGTGCCCGCCTCATCGGCGGCGGTGACCATGCGCTCAAAAAGATTCTTTTCGACGCCCTGGCGGAAGGAGAGGTGGCTGAGGTTCTTGGACATTGGGTTGGAAAGATGGCTGCGATGAGTGGCCCGTTATTCTAGCCGACATCTACGGCTTCTGGCAAGGCGTCCGATCATCTTCTGTGCTTCGGTGCCGACTACGCCTCATGCACCATCATCGGATGTGCCCTTCGCCGCGACTCCCGCAAAGAGAGTGGTTACCTCGCAAGGGCTCGAACCTTGAATAAGAGATTCAGAATCTCCTGTGTTACCATTACACCACGAGGTAGTGGGGTCAGCGGCCGCTATTCTATCGCCTTCCGCTTTTCCGTCAAACAGCAGCTTGCGCATTTCTTCATTCTTGTTATTCTTCGCGCCCTCAAACTTGCCTCCGTAGCTCAGTTGGTAGAGCAGAAGACTCTTAATCTTTTGGTCGAAGGTTCGAATCCTTCCGGGGGTACCACTCCTCAGGTCTTGGGGCACCGTCGGCAATTCGGTGCCCCCACCGGCAGGCAGGATGATCACTCCTCGCTGATCTCGCCAGTCATCGCGGCCTTCTGCACCTTCGCTTGGGCTGCCTCATCGAGATCGCTCACCCGAACGTAGCGTCCGTCGAAATAGGCGCGTGCGCCGTGGTACTCGCTCGTGTTGGCACCAGTGATCTGCAGCCGACCATTGCGCAAGACGAAGGCAAGATTTGTCTCGGTGGTCTTCGCGTTGTCACGCCCTTTGTCGCTGAACCACCCGATCGGATAATTCCATGAGGCGATGCCAGCGATACCACCAAGGTGCGCCGTAGGCCCACGCACGACCTCAATCGTGAAATGCAGCTTCCCTTCCCTCTCCACAATCTCCATATGCCCGCCGTAGCTGTCCGACCATTTCCCTGTCATCGACTCACTTTCTTTGCGCATCAGACTTTTCAGCCAAACCACGCGCTCTTCCGTCAGTGCCGCCGCCGCGCTCAAATACTCGACCGACTTCTTTGGATCAGCCGCATCAGACTCCACCCCCGAGTAGCCGGGTGAGAGCGCAAGGTAGTCCCTATGCTCGACCCACGCGCGCTGCTCGTCTTTCAACTCGGCAAACAAGCTCGCGGGAAGCTTGGCACGCGCCTGCGCCCACGCCTCGTTCAGTTCCTCGTCGGCCACCCCAAAATCAGCCTGCGCCTGCTTGAGCGTCAGACGTTTCTCCTCGCCTTGGGTCGGAAATTCAGAAAGCAGTACAATGGGGATCAGAAGCAGAGCACGGTTCATACGTCCATGATGCTATGCCACCAGTAGGGTGCGTCTATCGGATTGTGATGCCAGCAGCGATTGGGTCGAATCTACCCATCACGCACCGCGCCCTCACGGTTTGATCCTCGCACCCGCCGCCTTGAGTTCGTCGATTAGCTTCTTCGATGCGTCATTCACGGGATTGCCGTCGATGAAGATCTGGCAATACGGTGCCCACTCGCGAGGGCCATCATTGTCCTTTTTCCACATGCGATGCAAGGGGGCAAAGTCGGCGATCTTGTTGCCTTCGAGGAAGAGGAATTGGAGATCGGTCAGCGGCTCGATCGGGGCGATGTCGGTGACACCGCAGCCTTTGAGCGAGAGCATCGAGAGCCACTTCATCGAGCCGATGCCAGCAATGCTGGTGATGGGATTGCCTTCGAGGTAGAGCGTCCATACCTTGGGCAGCTTGAAGAGCGGCGTTGCATCCTTGATCTGATTCCCCGCGAGGTAGAGGGAGGTGAGAGACTGAATGCCACCGAGTGCGGCGACATCCTTTACCTTGTTGCCGGTGAGTTCGCCGTATTGCAGCCCCTTGCAGGTCGCAAGTGGCGAGATGTCTTCGATTTGATTCTTCGACACATCGAGGAACTGAAGTCGCTCCAGTCCTGTGATCGCCTTGATGCTGGTGATCTGATTTTCCGGCAGTGTGATCGAGGCAAGCTGCGTGCATTTTTCCAGACCCGTAAGGTCTTTTATGCCCATGCCCTTGCCTTCAACGATGGAAACGGTGGCGACATCCTCAGCGGTGATCGGCTCCTTGTTCTCGCGCTTGGCAAACACCTGTTTACGCACGGCTGCCTCAAGATTCTTGTCGGGGAAAATGGCGACCGGTTTCGGCGGAGGTGGTGGTGCGGGTTTGGCGGCAGCAGCCTTCGGATCAGGCTTGGCAGGCGCGGGCGTCGGCGTCGGCGTCGCGGGCTTTGCTGGA
>Ga0075163_10007637_pt1 | contig 14274 bp, 11 predicted proteins | sample JI1023141ADNA_FD_71478 | JGI IMG/M metagenome (GOLD analysis project Ga0075163, IMG submission 71478) | Wastewater effluent complex algal communities from Wisconsin, to seasonally profile nutrient transformation and Carbon sequestration -... | ecosystem: Engineered > WWTP > Effluent > Algae...
GCCGGCAAGGACCACCGAGAGCGGATCGGCCTGCTCGGTCCGACACTCTCGCTCGAGGAGGCGCGACGGCGGGCCGCGGTGATGCTCGCCGGCGCCGCCACGGGTACGAGCGCCGATGAGGCATCCGTCCGTCCGACCGCGGGCAAGCGTGCCCCTGTGGAACAGCCGGAACCAGCGCGATCCCACATCGTCAAGCTACGCGAGCTCGCCGAACGCTTCATCCGCCTGAAGGCCGACGTGCGTCTCGCGTCGGGCACCGCGGATAGATATCGCCGACACATCAAGAAAATCCTCGTCCCACAATTCGGCGACCGCGACTGGCGGAGCATCAGGCGATCCGAGATCAGCGCGCTGCACGGCAGCCTGAAGGACACGCCCGGCAAGGCGAACAACCTGCTCATGACCGCGAGCAGCCTGTTCACCTGGATCCTCAAGGAGCTCGATATCGACAACGGGCATAACCCCGCCCACGGCATCGATCACTTCCCGACGAAGAAGCACGAGCGTTTCCTGACACCCGAGGAACGGCAGCGGATCCAGGTGGTGATCGACAAGGGCCTCAAGACCTCCAAGGGCCGCAAGGGCAACCTTCACATCGCCAGCGTGTGGGCGCTCGACCTGCTCGCGCTGACCGGCCGCCGCCGCAACGAGATTATCTTCCTGACGTGGGAGATGATCGACTGGCAGCACGCGATCATGGACCTGCCCGACACGAAGGGTGGCCAGCTCAAGATCCCGGTTTCGAAGCACGTGCTCGGTCTGCTGAAGCTCATCCACGACCAGACCGGCAACCCGCGCACGGGCTACGTGCTGCGCGGGCCGAGGGGGACACGGATCAAGAGCATCAACCGCACCTGGGAGAACATCCGCGTCGCCGCTGGGATCGCTGACGTCCGCCTCCACGACCTCCGTCACTCCTTCGCCAGCGATGCGCTCATGTGCGGCCAGCCGCTGGCCGTGGTCGGCGAGATGCTCGGCCACAAGGACGACCGGACGACGAAGCGCTACGCCCACCTGGCGAACCGCGTCGTCCGCGAGGGCCTCGAGGCCGCGACGGACCGGATCGTCGCGGCCTCGCGGCCGGTCGCCGCCCTCACGCCGCCACCCTTCGAGCGACTCACCGACCGGCAGTGGAAACGGATCGCCAGGACGGTCGAGGCAACCCGCGGCACCTGCGGCGGAAAGCGCACGGATTTACGGCAGACCGTCGATGCGGCCCGCTGGGTCATGCACAACGGCGCCAAGTGGCGCGAGATGCCGAAGGACCTCGGCCCCGCCACGACGTGCTGGCGGTGGTACGAGCGCTGGTGCGGTGACGGGACTTGGGCGCAGATCACGGCCGCCCTGGACCTGCCGGAGCCCGAGGCCGGCCGCGAGCCGCGCCATGCGCCGCCCAGCGAGGCGCGCACCAAGCCGACGATCGATGTTGAGGCGGTCGAGGTCGGGCCGTCCCCCGGGCGCCGCTCGGCTCGCCCCGCGGCGCCCCGGCGATCCGCCTAACCTCGCCTGCCCGGTCCACCAGCGCTCCAGGCCACGCTCGACCTCGAACGGGCGACCGTCGAGGTCTACATCGGGGGTAACGACGCGCTCGTGGATCTCGTCGGGCTACAGACGCTGTCCGACGTGCCGCAACTGAAGGTGCGCCACAATGCTGCCCTACAGTCACTTGCAGGGCTCGATGCGCTAGCCGCGGTCGAGACTCTGGAGGTGAGCGAGAACGACGCGCTCCAAGAGTGGCAGACGCCGGCGAAGCTGCTTGCGGTGCAGCACCTCGAGCTCTGCGGGAACGACGGCCTCACCAGCCTGAGCGCCGTCAACCTCACGGTCGACCGCCTCACGGTGATCTACAACGATGTGCTCGGCGATGACGCCGGCCAGTCTTATGCGACGTCGCTCGGAGTGTCGAGCACGAAGATCGCCAGGAACTCGCCGCCGCCCTACGCAGATCTGTCCCCCTGCCCGTGGGTAGGCGACGGGACCTGTGACGAAGAGGACGCATGCTACGGAGACGGTTGCGTCTGGTGCGGGCATGACGATTGTTGTGGAGATACGATGCCGCACGCCATGTGCGCGCCCGACACCGACGACCCACAGGATTGCCCCGGACCCATCTGAGCTGCCTCGGGGGGCGCCACCGAGGCGCCGACGACCGGCCCGCCGGCAGTGACCACGATTACCGGCGATGCCGGCACGACCACGGACTTGTCCCGCTCTCGTACCGTTGCTGCCGCTGGACCCGCCGGTATCGCCGACCGACGAACAGAGCGGCTCGTGCTGCCACAACGCCGCTCTGCGCCGTGATAGCATCAGTGGGCGATCCGCAGCAGCGTCCGCCGCTCGTCCTCCCAGCGGTAGAGATACACGTGCTCGGCGTCGAATGTGCCGATCTCGAGGCTACCCCATTCGAATCGCGCGAGTTCCTCGACCGGGCCGCCCTGCAGCGACACGCGGCGCAGGGCGTTGTACTCCGGGCCGGACGGCGGGCGCCAGGTCGGTCCCGCGGATCCTTGGACGTTAGTCGCGGCGCGGAGTTGGTGGTCGCCGACGCCGCCCGCGTCGTACTGCCTGGTCGTGAGGCGCGGATCCGCGCGGACCGTGGGGTGATCAGATTGTGCAGTCGGTGTCGCCGTACTCGTCGCAACGGACGACGACGTATACCGTCGTCGGCGATCTCGACGCCCTCGAACAGGATCCCGTCGTAGTAGATGAAGCTGAAGCAGTTCATGTTATCGGCGATGTCGCAGTTGGCCGGGTCGCTGAAACACTCGGGACAGACCGTCGAATCGATTGACTCGCACCCGATGTCGCTACATTCGGGGCTATCGCCGGGCTGATAGTGGCAGAATGTGCCGTTCGGGCAGGAGCCGCAGGGATTCTCTCCGGCCTGCGGAATCCCGGTGCCGCCAGTGTCGGTCGCGGCGCCAGTGGCGGTCGCGGGTGTGGATGCTGTGTCGGCCGCGGACGTCGACGCGATGCCGGACACGGTGAGCGGAGACGACGAAGTGGAACCGGTCCCCGTGGGCGTGTCCGTGGTCGAGGTTGCGCCCGTCGACGAGCTGGAAGTCGTGTCCCGCTGTTTGCCGGGGCAGGCGACGAGCAGGAGGGCGAGTGCCGCGGTCGAGCAGGCCCATGGCGGCGCCGAGGCCCCCGAAGCCGGCGCCGACGACGAGCACGTCGACGTCGGCCGGCGACGGGACGGGTGCGGGCTGGGGCGTGGTTCCTGGCATTGTTGCGTGGTGGGGGACAGTCGCGGAGGAGGCGCGGGGCGCCACGGATTCGGCGCGAACGATACGCCATAGCGAGTCGCCGTCCGCGGATCCGGTCGGTCGGCGCGTGGCGGTCACGGCCACGGCTCGCTGGCGTCCGGGTCCGGGGGAGGACCTGTCCCTCGAGCATCGAGGTCCGCATCGAACGCAAGGCCTATCGCTGAGCGCCCCAGCCGTGTTCGTGCCTGCCACGCGGCATTGACTGCCGGTCCCTGGCTTTGTCAGGCTTACGGCGATGAGCGAGGGCACGAAGGCGCTGCGCGCGGTGAGGCTGTGGGACGCCTGGGGGCAGGTGTTCGCGCGCGGCGGTGGGGACATCGCTACGCTCCTCGGCGACGCCTCGCTGCGGATCTCCGCCAGGAAGCCGCCCGAGCTCTGGACCTGTGACGCACCCGCTCACGCTCACCGCTCACCGCGCACCGCGCACCGCTCACCGCGCTCACCGCGCACCGCTCACCGCGCTCACCGCGCTCACCGCGCTCACCGCTCACCCTTGCACGATACCTGATGTGTGATATTCTTTTACTGATGTGTGATATTCTTTTATGAGGAACTTTCATGTACAAAGTACAATATATAACCGTATTCTTATTTGCTTGTTCGCCCAAGTTAGGTGAAACCGAGTCTCAGACCGAGGACACTCTCCCTGGAGCAGAAGGCAGCTCGCCCTCATTTAGCAGTGCGGACAGCCCTACAACGGGTAGTTCCACAACGAGCAGTTCCACAACGAGCAGTTCCACAACGAGCAGTTCCACAACGAGCAGTTCCACAAGTTTTTTATCGAGCACCGTTGCAACTGAATCCTCCTCAGAAATGACTACCAGTTCAATGAATGAATGCGATGACAATAACGATGCCCACGGAAGTGAGGTTTCAGCTGATGAACTGTTTGCCATAAACTGCATGGGGGGTGCATTCGAGCTTGATGGATTTATCAACAGCGCAGAAGATGTCGACTGGTACGTCTACACTGCAGACCAGGGTCCCGATCTGTGTTCAGAGCCTGCGCTCGAGCACACTGTAGAGGCCACCGAAGATCTTCTGGTATGCGCATATCTCGTCTGTAGCGGTCCCAAAAACACATATATCACTTGCCTCGATGGCTCTATTGGGGACATCTCCCTTGAAGAGCGCGAAGGATGCTGTGGTAAAAATGGCGTGCTTGTTTCAATGGCATGCTCAGAAGAGATGTTTCCTGAAGGAAGAGTGTATCTCAAGATTGAACCAGCCAGCGCCGAATCAATTGGCCGCTGTATCCCATATACTCTAACTTACAGCTATGAGAACTTGTAGCCTGATGTATCAGGGGCGCTGGCGAGCGAGCGGCTGATGGCCGAGCCATTTTCGATCTCGAAAGCGATCGCAAAATCCAGCTAATACCCGCCGGGGATCAGGCGCAGCGGCGCAGGTGCACTCGTCGGCGTCGCCCCATGAACCGCGACAGCGGCCGCCAGCGCGACAGGTTCCAGCATCGCTGGCGAACCACTAAGGGCCGTGGTACGCGTCCGATTGATTGCCTGACCCCGTCGGGACTTGAAATGCCGATCGAGGGCGCTTGCCCGCGGAGGTAGGCGACATGAAGACATACGAGAATGCTGTGCGGGCAGCACTGGAGCTGCGGCTTCAGACACGATCGCCAGCGTGCGCACCGGGCCGCGATCGAGGCCAGTTCGTCCTCCGTCATCAACGGTTCCGCGCCCGCTTCGAGTGACGCCAGCGCGGCTCACGGCGGCGGCGGCTCGCAGCCCTGTCCGCAGCCGCCGAGGTCTTGCCCCGGGTGGCCGGGCAGAGTCACGGGGCCCACCCCCGGTCCACCATCGGGCCACCAGGATGCCTCTGTGACCCACCTGGATGGCGTCCCCCGTAGCCCGCCCACGGCTGCGGGTGGCCCAGCGTTCCTCGGCGCAGTTCCGCTTGGGTGGAGAGAGATCAATATAACGGGTCGTTCGCCAGCGAGGACTTCTCGACGGGACACTCGACCCGCTTCGCGGTCGGCCTAACAGCCCGATCGCCCGACGAACGCGCCGCGATCGCCGTGGCCCGCCGAGTCCGTAAAACGCTACCTGGTCGAAGTCATGGGCCACCCGCCCGACCGCTACGAGGTCCGCCCGCCGACCCCGGATCGCACCCCGACCCGCCACGTCACGCTCGAGACGAGCTTGCCATGGACACGCATCGACCGCCGTGGCGTCAGGTTTGCGGCGAGCCCGCCAACTTGAGGGCGAGCAAGTAGAGGTCCTGCTCGGAGAGTTCCGCGAAGGCCATCAGTTGTTTGATCGCCGACCGGCCGCTCTCCGTCGAGAGGCCGACGATGGACCCGAGGAGGCCAGCCCCCGGGCTCAGCAGGAACATCGCGGCGACGGTGCGGACGCCGCCCAGCGCGGACTGCAGCTCGTGCAACGAGAACTCGTGCTGGTGCTTCTCGATCCAACTGACCACCCGCCGCGGGAGGGTCTTCAGGGCCTTGCTCCGCTGTCGGGTCGCGATATCGAAGAGGTTGGCGATGTGCAGCTCGCCGTGGGTGAGTTTGCGGAGCAGCAGGCGCTGCCGCCGGAGGCTCTTGTACGTGTCGCGCACGACGAAGTCCGGCGTGCCGGCGGCCCTGCGTCGCTTCTTCCGTGGCGGAGCATCGACAAGCACGGGCAGATTCAGGATGCCGTGCTCCCGTGCGACCTCCTCGATCATCGCTCGCATCTTCGGACGTTCGGCGACGAGCTCGATGAACAGGTCGTCATTGATCATTCTATTGCGGTCGAGGACCGTGACGGCGCCCTCGGCGAGTACTTCATGGGAGCAAGCCTCGGGCAGTTGCGACATGACCCGCGATCCGAATGCTTTGTCGAACACCCGGCGGAGCTGATCGGGGTCCCCGATCTTGATCAGCAAGGTCTTGAGCCGCCTTATGCGGTTGGGCTTGTTGGCGTCCTCGGACATGTTGTTCCTCGATCAGCCTGGTCGCTGCAGGATCGCACGATCAGGCCTGAGATTTCAGTGCGAATACGACCTCGCGCAAGGCGAGCAACACGACGGCTTCCATGAAGCTCGGTGAGAGTGAGCTGAAACGATACCTCGTGTGATTGTCGAGTGACCCCAGAGTGGGGTCTCTTGGGGACGCGTGAATCCGAACATTCTTTCCGCGGCGCTGCCGTTCCAAGCGGCCTCGCAATTCAGGCGGGGCGCCGGCGTGTCGCGTCGAGAAGCGCAGCACGGTGACGGGCGACGGCGCTCGCACCGCACGAGGCTCACGCCGAGCATAATCGCCGACGCGGTCGTCGCCGCGACCGACAGCAGCGCCCCGCGCTCCATGAGCCGCCCGCCGCTAAGTGGCGGGAGACGCGATCCCGATGCCCCAGCGGCGATGACGGAGGCGCTGGACGAGGGGAGACAGGGTAGCGAGGAGACGGAGAGCTTCTCGGGTCGCCCGGTCAGCGGGCAGATGGGCTAGGTAACCGTGGTGGTGGAGTTCAGCGACGACGTCCATCCACGATCCGGTGATCGGCAGGAGCTTGTGGATCTGGGCGAAGCGGATGGCTTTCCAGATCTCGATCGCTGTCGCCGCGCCGATCAGCCGGGGTGGGATGTTGACCTCGACTTCGGAGAAGTACCGGTCCATCGCTTCGTCGGAAGTATCCGCCGGTAAGGGGAAGCGCGGGGCTTTCGGGGCTGACGCCGTTTCGATCTTGGCGGCTGCTGGGAGTTGCGGCTCCGACTCGGGAGCCGGCCCTGAAGTCGGTCCGGGAGGTTGTGGCTCGATGCCGGGCGGCGTCGCCGACGGGTATAAGACCGGCGCCTGTGACTCCGGCCTGGAGTCCGCGAGCCAGGTGGCCACATCGAGGCTGCGCAGCTCGTTCATTGAGAGACGAGTCGCTTTGAGGAGGTCGCCCTTGGCGTGCGCCAAGATGACAGCAGTGTCTGCATCCGGACAGACCAGCAGAAGCTCCTGTTTGTAGGCGCGCGCATGGGCCAGCACCGGACGCCAAGGGGTGTATTTCCAGGCAATCCGGCTTCCGCCGATGTTGAGCCATAGCGTCGGAGCAGGACGGGCCAGTTTGTCGATCGCATTGAACGTCGCCTCGTGCCCGGCAGCGGCGTCTACGATCCACAGATTGTTGAGGTTGCCCTCTCGATCGATGAAATGACAGCACGCTAGAGTCCCCTGGAGGACTTCGTACCGAAGCTCGATATCGCCCGCGACCCGCCAGCCATTTGGTATGGAGCAGATCCTCTCAGGGGGGTGTGGTGGTCCGCCAAAGGGTCCGCCTGCACGAATGAGCTTTCGCGCGCGCGACTGTAGATCTTCGAGCCACCCTGGCCCTAAGAAATCGATACCCCATGCGTTCGGGTATTCGAAGTCGAGCTGGTAGATATCCCTGCTACACCATTCGATGACGATGTGCTCGCCGGACTTCGCCCTTGTGCCGAATCGCTGCCGATCATCGGGATCCCAGGTCTCTTCCCAGCTGATCTCTTCAGTCCAATACTCTCTCCACGCGGCGACCAGGCCGTTCGTACCTGCGCTCCAGCCAGCGCGTACGAGCGCAGCGTCGACAGTCTCCCCCGAAGCCACGGCAGCACGGTACCGAGGGGGGCGCTCGGGAGCAAGCGCCTCAGGATGCTCGGGCACTCTCGCGCACGAGCAGCCACCGAGCGGGGCTTCGGTCCTATGGGAGTAATCACGCATCCGCACCTGTCTCGCGTCACGCTGGCCCAACAGCGACCGGCAAGTGGTCCGCGAGTCGGGGGACGCACGGGTCACCCCGGCGATGCTCGAGGGCAAGCCGAAGCGACGCTAAGCAAGTCAGCGGGTCGGCATAAGCGCCGTCTCGGCGGGCGCGAGCGCCAGGACCACGGGCTTGCTCGAGCCGGCGTCCAGACTGAGGAGGACGCGCCCGACGGTCTGGTTCGGGTCGGAGGTGACGAGGAAGGCGGCCAGGATCTCGCCCACCGGACACAGGCCACCGTCGGCCGCGATGATGACGTTCTTCATCAGGTGGGCCAAGCTCCGGTGTAAACGCCGAAACTCTAAATCCGGATCCTTCACCCCGGCGGGTACCCGGACAGGAATCTTGTACGGCCGTCCGTGGATACGGAATCGGAGTGACGTTTTATGTCCGCCCTCGGATTCCCAGGATGGATCTTCGATGCCGAGATTCGTTTTTTCGTTGAGGAGCTTGAGAACCTCGATCCTGGTCTCGGACGCCGAAATGTCCGACGTGATGTAGGCGGGACGGGGTCGGCGCTTGCGGGTTGTGGTCGCCATTCCGCAACGATTGCCGGCCCCGGGCCTGCAGTCAACCCGGAGGACGACATGCGATGACGCGCTCCAACGGGCTCGGAGGCGCTCGTTCGCCTGCGCGACTCCACGCGGGCCGTTCCGCGCACTGACGTGGTTCGGCTGGAGCCGGCGCATGTCTACGCGGCGTGATTTCGCTGTTATGTCCCATAGGACAGGTCAACGAAATTCTTCGTAGCGCGATCCGTGGCGTGTCGATTGTCGTTTCGGGGTTTGGGCCAATCGGTAAGCGTAACGCGAAGGATCGACGTTCACGGTCGATCGTGAGGCGTGATTCGCCGCGCCACGGATCGCGTCTCAGGCCGGCGGCTGAAGCGGTAAGCGTGGCGTGGCACGTGGCTCCGCCGAAGCGCGAAGTCAGGCGTGTCTCGTGGATGTTCCTGGCGGCCTGATTGCGGCATACTAGCGGGATGCAGGGCGTTGGGGATTACGAGAGGGCCGAGGAAGCCCTTGCCGGCATGGGCTACACGGATGGTCTGCAAGGGGTCTTTCGGCGGTGGCGACAGTGGAGAGACGATAAGCGCTCCGTCGCCCTGCGCTGGCGGGTGGAAGGGACACACCGCGAGCGGGCGGTCCATCCGGGCGGCGTCTTCACCATTGAGAACGGGGGCCAGCTGGTCCACGAGTGGCCAGGCTGGGGCAGCCGGGCCGTCGGCACCCCCGCTGAAGCAGAGAAGCTGCGGAGGCATGCCCTCCGGATGGTCCGTGACGGCGGGCCGTTCGGCGCTCCATCGGCAGGGCTCATCGGGGCGCCGCTGACCGTCCGGGATGCGCGCGGGATCGTCCGCAAGCCGGTCGGGGATGGGAGCGAGGTGCGCAACTTCCCGCTGGATGGAGCGGCGCTCGCCTTGCGGATCTGGCCGTCGGGCGCCTTCACCCAGCGCCCGCTCGATTACTCCCTGGACAAAATGTATGAGGGCCTAACCGCAGAGGAGCCGACATTGGAGAGCCTTGAAGGCTTTCTCAGCGGGCCGAGGAGGGTGCATTGGACATTCCGGGATGTTCATCCTGTCCTCGGTGCCGTCATTACCAACACGAAGCTCGAGGTGCTGCTGTGCCCTGTCAGGGCCGACTTGATCGTCGTCATTGCAGCCCGCGATCAACCCCTCGGTATGATCATGGGTACCTGGGAGCAGATCCGGGCGTTTGATCTCGACAGTTGGATTCAACGGTTTGGGCTGGACCAGAAGCCGCCGACCTCGACCGATCCGCCGAGCACGCCCCCGGACGCGAGTACGAAGCGTCGACGCCCGCGTGCAGCCACGGCCCCGGGAGCGATGCCCGCGCCGAAGGGCCGTGTCCGGCTCAAGCCCGAGCTCGCCGAGGCGGTGGTGCAGCACCTCGCCCGCGTGGCGGGGGCGCTACCGCCGGGAGTGCTCGGCGCGGCGGTCGCCGTCGAGCTGCTTCGAGCTCTCCAGGCGGCCGCCCTCGCCGGCCTGCCGACCCTGACGGGCCGTCCGATCGACCTGTTGTCGACGCTGCACAAGAAGGGGTTTCTGTCGACGGTCCCCGCCGATCAGGCCGCCCGCGCGGCGCTCAAGCTGCTCGCCGCGCAGACGCCGATGGTCCGTCGGCTCCACTACCGGCGCTGGTGTCTGGCCTTCGGGGACCTGCAGGACCCTGCCTCCCCACTGCGGGCCGAGCTGGGAGTTCCCACGCGCGGGATGGCGGGTCCGGCGGGGTCCTGATACGGCGCCGGCGCCGACCAACAGTTCGCGCGCTGGTCAACACCGGGTCCCCCGACCCGCCGCTCCGCGACGCCGCGACACGCTGACCAACGGCTCCGCGCGCCGGCCCCGGCGGTCCGGGCCCTAAGCGCCGTCGCACCGCGGGCCAACGGCCGGTCGCCAACCAACAACTCCACGCTCATCGCGTCCTTCCGGGGACCCTCCTTGGCACTGCGAAAAGATGGGCATACCATGGCGAAATGGCTCGCCCGGCGCGCATCCTCGGACTCGCCGCACCCCTTTGCGCGCTCCTTGAGTGTGCGCCGCCGTACACCGCTGAGCCCGGCAGATCCACAGGCGAGGACGGCGGGGGAAGCTCGACCTCTACCGCGACCTCGGCCGGCTCCACCGGCATCGGTCCTACAGGCGCGGACGACTCCAGCGGCGGCAGCGCGGGTAATAGCGGCAGCGTGACCGGCGAGGACGGCGACAAGGGCACCCCGGCTCCAGTCGGAACAACTACCTGTGACGTGTTCGCTCAGGACTGTCCCTCGGGACAGAAGTGCACCTGGACGCTCGGGGAGACGGAGACCGGCTGTGTGCCGCTCGCGTCGGATCCGAAGCAAGCGGGCGAACCCTGCACGTGGGACCCCGATGCCCCCGACGGAGAGCTCGGCTGGGACGACTGCGCACTCGGGGCGATTTGCTTCGGCTTCGGTGACGGCGGGCCGGGTGCATGCGTCGAGCTGTGCAAGGGCAGCTACAGCTATCCCTACTGCGATCCGGGCGAGGTTTGTTTTGGTGGGCGGGTCGTCTTCACCTGTGCGAAGACCTGCGACCCGGTCATACAAGACTGCCCTGCCGATCATCGCTGCATCTTCGAGACGTACGCGGGGTTCGTCTGCGAACACGAGATCCACGACGACAGCGAGGCTGGGCTCGGCGAGCCGTGCACATGGGAATGGGACTGTGCGCCCGGCCTCGCCTGCGCGTGGGGCTCGGCGATCAAGGGTTGTGCGTCGGACGCCTGCTGCACCGAGTACTGCGATCCGAGCAACCCTGGATTCATCTGTCATGGCGAGAGCCAGACCTGTCCGCCGTTCGAGTGGGATGACCCCCAGCAGGACTGGCCGCCAAACGTCGGCTTCTGCGAGTACACCCCATGACCACTGTCCGCCCCACGACCGTTGTCCTCGCGCTCGGGGCCTGCGGGTTGCCCGTATACGATGCAGTGCCCGGCACGACGACGGGTGAGGAGACCGGAGGATCCGGCAGTTCCGGCGAATCCAGCGGTGCGCCCGCGGAGGATCTGCCGCCGACCTGCGCACCGGGGATGGTGCGGGCCTGTTATGGTGGGCCTCCCAGGACTGTCGACATCGGCGCGTGTCGCCAGGGCAGCGAGACCTGCGGAGATGACGGCGAGTGGGGTGAGTGCCTTGGCGAGGTCGTGCCCCGGTCTGAGGTGTGCGGCGATACCGAGGATCTCGCCTGCGATGGGCCATCGACCTGTGGCGCGCACCTGTGGAGCCGGGTGTTCGGCGGCTCCTATCTCTTCTGGGCGTACGCGGCGGCGGTCGATAGCGCCGGCAACATCGCGCTCGCCGGCACGTTGTCGACGAGCGCGTTGACGATCGGCGATGATTACCTCGACGCTGCGACGGATCTGGCACCCTGGGTCGCCAAATTCGGCCCGGACGGTGCGCCGCAGTGGGCCCGCCTGATCGGGGACACCAGCGGGGGCAACGGATATGCCTTCAGCGCGCCCACACGCGACGGTGACGTGACATTCGACGCCGACGGTAATGTGCTGGTGACTGGGCTCTGCATCGGCGACGTCGATTTCGGCAGCGGGCCGATTCCGGGAGAGGACTTTGATCCGATCGTCGCCAAGTTCTCGCCCACGGGCGATCGGCTGTGGGGACGGCGCTTTTCGGGGGCAGCGGGTGAGGTGTTCTCGGCGCCACACATGGCGCTCGCCACCACGCCGACCGGAGACATCTGGCTCGCCGGCGCGGTCGACGGGCAGATGATGCTCGATGACATAGAGGTCGTCAGCGCCGGCTACGCCGACGTGTTGATCGTCCACCTGGACCCGGATGGCACGCTGCTCGGCCATGCGCGCCATGGAGACGGCGGCCAGCAGAAGGCCACCGCCATCGCCATTGACGCCGCCGGCGAAATATTTGTCGCCGGCTATGTCGAGGGGGAGCTTGGCCTCGCCGGTCTGGCCAGCGCCGGGCTGAGCGACGCGTTCCTGGCGAAGTTCGACGCCGCCGGCACCTTGCGGTGGGCGCGGCTGTTCGGCGATGAGTACGACCAGAGTGCGACCGGCGTTGCCGCGATCGGCGACCGTATCGTGATCTCGGGAACCTTCAACTCGTCGATCACGCTCGGCGGCGGTGAGTTCCATGCGCCCTACGGAGAGTGGGATTGGGAGACCCAGGGATTCCTCGGCAGCTTCACGGCCGACGGCGAGCATTTGTGGAGTCGACGCGTCGTCGCCGCCGAGACGCTGCGCGCGTCCCCGGATCGCATCGTTGTGGCTGGCTGGTGCGCCGCCGACGGCTTCATCGGCGGCGGGGGGACCTTCGGCGCCATCGAGGGCGGATGCCCTATCGTGTTCACCATCGATGGCGCCCCCCTGTGGCACCGCAACGTCGATTATGTGCCCCTATCCGGCGACTGGCCGCAAATGGTCGCGGTAGCCCGCGGCGGCGAGGTGATCCTCGCGGTCGCACAGGCGGGCACGCGTGACCTCGGCGGCGGAGACCTGAGCAGCGGTGAGGAGTACGGGCTCTTTCTCGCTGCATACGCGCCCTGACGGCCCGTGGCGGGTCGGGCTGTTGGTCGCCGCGCACGGGACGTATGCCAGGCTGAGCGCGGCGGAAGGCTGCTACGGACGCCCTTGTCCTCCTCGGTCATGCGACCGTAGCCGAGATCGAGGAGGCGGCCCCGCTCGCGCCGCCCAGGGTTTCGGGCCGCCGCCTCCACGGCGCGGCCATCCTCGCCGCCGCCGCGGTTCGCTCCCGATACCCATAGTGCCAGCCGCGCCGCCTGCCCGCCCGCCGCCGTCGCCGCCGTCCGCCGTGCCGCCGCGCCCGCTCGTCGCGACGCCGCTCGCCCCGCCCCGGGTTTCGGGCCACCGCCTCCACGGCGCGGCCGCCCTCGCCGCCGCTGCTGGTCGCGCCGATACCATCGTAGTGACGGCGGCGCCGCCCGCTCCACTCAACGCCGCCCAACGCCGCCGCGTCGGCGCCGCTGCCCATCCGCTGGCGTTACTGCCGTTCGTCCTGCCGCGCCCGACCACCAGCTCGCGGAGCTGGTGATCGGGCCGTTGTGTAGGTCAGAACTACGGCCGCAGTGTGGTCGCCCGCCGCGGCGGGTGACGGGCAAGGATATCCTCGACACACCGCCCCATCTCTCCGATCGGCGCCTCTTCGTTGATCTCGAGCGGGCCCTTCGGGTCGTACGCGATCACGAGGCGGGTGGTCGCGTGCGGCTTGCATGCGGCCAGCGCGGCGACGAGGTCGAACGGAGCGTGGCGAGGAGTCGCGCGATCGGCAGGTGTGTCGTCCGGGTCTTGGGTCGCTGGCGACGGGGTGACGGGCGCAGGCGGCTCCGGGGGCGCAGCGGCGAGGAGGCGTGGGTCCGGAGTCGGTGCTGCGCGTGAAGGTTCGGCCGCCGTGGTCGGGCACACGGCGGCGGCTGCCGCGGGACATACGGCCGGGGGGCTGACGTCGAACGCGAGCCAGGCGGGCACCGCGAGCAGGCCGAGCGCTGGCGCGAACCAGACCGCGGGGGGAACGCGCCGCTTGGCGGCGGGCGGCGGCGCGGCGAGTTGTTGCATGGCGACGCGAAGCGCCTCGGCCATCGACGTCGCGCTGTGGTGACGCCGGTCGCGGACGTCGAGCGCGCCGAGGAGGACCCCGCGCAGCGGGTCCGGGAGCGTGATCCGGCTCGCCACGCTCACCGAGTCGGCGTCGCGCGGATCGGGCATGGCCTCACCGCTCAGCATCGTGGTCCACAGCGCCCCGATCGAGAAGATGTC
>Ga0075163_10007638_pt1 | contig 14273 bp, 13 predicted proteins | sample JI1023141ADNA_FD_71478 | JGI IMG/M metagenome (GOLD analysis project Ga0075163, IMG submission 71478) | Wastewater effluent complex algal communities from Wisconsin, to seasonally profile nutrient transformation and Carbon sequestration -... | ecosystem: Engineered > WWTP > Effluent > Algae...
TCGGCGAACCTGCGCGGGCACCAGGTCGGCCAGGACCTGCTCTTCCAACTGCGGCAGCCCGTCGAGAATCTGGGCAATCAGGCGAAGCTGCAGCGCATGCTTGTGAGGAATCTGGCCGATGGGAAGGGATGGCTGAATGCGATGAGTCGAGCGCATGGAATCTCCTTGCGATATAGGTGCGCTCGACGGAGGAAAACGGATCACTGGCCTCAAACGTACCCAAGCCGCGCTGCAACAGACCTCAGCCTACGGGCTGTGCCAGCAAGTAACCTCGACGAGAAATCGCTAATCGGCGGGGTTTGTGGATCGGAACTGGCTAGCGGCGTGGCGACGATACGTCTGTTGGCGCGGGATTTGGGGGGGGGCAAGATGTAGGTTGGTGGGTGCGTACGGTCCAGCGCTCTGACGGAGTGGGCCTCGCTACCACAAGCAGCCCCTCAGAATATGACGGTAACTCCCAAGATCAGCGTATAATCATCGGGAGGACGTACTGACTTGCTCAACGAGCTTCTGGGCAACTACCGAATCGTGCGGCTGCTCGGAGAAGGAGGCATGGGCGCTGTTTATGAGGCGGTACATAACCAACTCGAGCGGCGGGTCGCGATCAAAGTGCTTCATCCGGAGTTCTCAAAAGATCAGCAGATTTTGAGCCGTTTCTTCAACGAGGCACGTGCCGTCAATATCGTCGGCCATCCCAGCCTGGTTGATGTATATGAGTTCGGCACTCGGGAAGACGGCTGCGCCTATCTGGTCATGGAGCTACTTGAAGGCGATTCCTTGAAGAAAAGGATCGCCAAGTCCGGAGGCAAGCTCGGCCACTCTGCGCTGCTTATCGCTCGACAGATCGCCACGGCCCTGGCAGCCACCCATGCAAAGGGAATTGTCCACAGGGACTTGAAACCAGAGAACGTTATGCTGGTACCGGATCCAGAGGCACATGGAGGCGAACGTGTAAAGGTCCTGGATTTCGGGATCGCCAAGCTCATCGACGCAAAGGGACCAGCTATTGCCAAGACACGAACCGGCACCGTCATGGGGACGCCCGTATATATGTCTCCTGAGCAGTGTCGCGGCCAGAGTGATATCTCTGCTAGCTCCGATGTTTACTCCTTGGGGGTGATGCTGTTCGAGATGCTCGCTGGTCGCCCGCCATTCATTGGCGAGTCATCGGGCGAACTCTTGGGTTCCCATCTTTTCAAGACACCGCCGCCTCTCAGCTCTCTTGCGCCCGAGGTCTCGCCGCGCCTTGCTGCCCTGGTCCACCGAATGCTATCGAAAGATGCCCAGTTGCGTCCGACCATGAGCGAGATCGAGCAGCTGCTGGGGGATGATTCCTCTCTGAGCCTGGCCGAGCCGATTGTAAGGCGGTTCAGGACGCGGCTTGTCTTGGCCCTCATGGTCGCTTGCCTGCTTGCAGAAGTGGGCTTCGCAGCTATGAAATTGAGCCGACCGCGAGTAAGCGATTCCCCCAAGGCTCGGCCCGAGCAGACCAGCCTGCGTGATGGAAAAGAGAAGCAGGAGACTACCGTCTTTTCTGGTTCTCCTGATCTGGCGCCACCAACCGAATTGACGGCCACAGGCAAGCCCGCTGCGACGGCTACTCAGTCAGCTGACCCGCCTCCATCGCGAAGGTTGGGATCTCGTAACAAGGTAAGCAAGCTGGCCACAGGTGGGAAGGCCACTCCATCGTCGCATGCAGAGACGCCTGTGGGCAATCAGCAGGAAGCTCCCCAATTGCCGCCCAAACCCAATTTCAAAGATGTGCCGGTCATTTCCGACTAAGAGGCAAAACTGTTCATGAGCCGCAAACTCCGGCGCGTACTAATTTTGGGCTTTTTCTATGCGGCGCTCTCGCCCATCGGTCACGCTGGCGCGAAGTCTAATCCTGAAACACCAGCGCCAGCGGTTCCTGAGAATGTCTCCCAGAGCAGCAGCGATAGTGGTGCAAATGACGAGGCTCTGCGCTTCAATCGCCACACTGAGGCCGGCTTCGACTTCTATAAACAGCATCGCTACGAAGAAGCGCTACAGGAGTTCCGGGCCGCTTTGCTTATCAGGCCGCAGAAGGGTCTTTGGGCAAATATCTGTCGTACCTACCAGCAAATGGGACGCAACAAAGATGCACTCGTCTACTGCACCAACTACCTGGATTTTGTGAGCCAAGCGGGCCCGGGTGCGACACAAGGCACCGAGGTCGAGCGGTTCAAGAAGATCGTTGAAGAGCTCAAGCAGACCATCGACGAAGAAGAGCAGTCTCGTATAAAGCCCCGCATCATCCTTGTGCCTGAGAGAGGACCACGCCCGAGCTGGCGGCTAGTCTTGGGCGGCTCGCTCATTGCGGTGGGGGTTGGCCTTCTTGCCACGGGCATCTACGCGCTGTCGATCGATGGTCACTGCGTGGATGCCCCGCCAGGGCCTGCCAGTGAATGCGTGCAGGTCTACAATGCGCGCCCAGCGGGAATTGGGTTCACTGTTTCGGGGCTGGCTTTGGCCACTGCGGGAACGATTGCAATGGCCCTGCCGGGGCCACTGCAATCGACAGAGAAGCGCCTAACAGAATCCCCCGTATCATGGCTGACTGCTCCACAAACTGTCAATCGTACATTCCTAGTTAGTACGAATTTTTAACCATTACCGCTAATTAGGGGGTTTATGCAGCAATTCTCTATCATCCTAGTCTGGGCATTGGCATTTTCGGGTGGTTGCGACGCTCTTTTTGCCCCAGTGCCAAACCCTAACAACTGCAATAATGTTCCTGAGATTTGCACGACCGATTCAAGCCAGCTTCTGGTCTGCGATCCCGACAGTGGACGTTGCAAAAGAGCAGACGGAAAGTGCGCGACCATTGCGCAGTGCACATCGCCGACGGCGCCGGTTTGTCTCAATCAAAGCTGCGTATCTTGCGCGCAGGACGAAGACTGCGGCGCCTGGTCGACGCTGTGGTCGCGCGACGTTCGCTACTGTGTTGGGCTGACTTGTCAGGAGTGCGGCCAGCATGCCCACTGCACGAGGAATCCCCTCAAACCTGCCTGCGATAGCACCAGCCACACCTGTCGGCCCTGTCAAAGCGGCGATGAGTGTACCTCGCTGGTTTGTCGCACGGACAGCACGCTAGCTCCGGACAGCGGGGTCCAGGTCGGACAGTGTGTGCCTGAATCAGCCATTGCTTATGTCGACAACCGCGTGGCTGGTAAGTGCGCGGTCGATGCTGCGCTTCCAGATGCCGGAACCAGCACCCGCCCATTTTGTGAAATCGCAGGGGCGGTCGCAGCCGGGCGCAGCGCGATCCGTGTGCTAGGCAGCGATAAGGCCTACGCCCCATTCACGGTAAACGGCAAAACTACTATCGTTATAGGTCCCGGTCGCGATGCTCAACCACCCGCTGTGATCGCTGGCGTCACGGTCCAGGAAGACGGCGTGCAGCACGTGCCTGGGAATCTGAGCCTAGTTGGTGTTCAGCTCGGTTCCGCGACCGGAAATCCGCCGGCACCCACGACCGGAAACGGAGCAGAGTGCCTTAGCAATGCATCTCTGACGCTGCGCAGCATAGTCATCCGCAGCGCGGGCCGCGGCGTCAACACCAGCTCGGGATGCTCTGCACTCACCGTGGAACAGACCTTCATCAAGGCTGCCGGCTATGGCATCGCGGTCGGCCTGGTCGGTGGGGGGCGACCCGATATCGTTTGGTCAACAATGTGGTTCGGAACTCTGGCGGACTCGGCGGGAGCGAGCTTTATGGGCTGGCGCTGGGCAGCGGCAGCAGTGGATACTTCGCGTTTAATACCCTAAGGGACAATTATGGCGGAGTACGCTGCGACGGGCTGCACCGCATTCGGGATACCCTGGTCACTAGCAGCCGTCCAGGGGTCGAATATACCGCTGGCTGCGATATCCGGCGCACCGCAAATCAGGCCGACTTCGATTTATTACCCGAAGTCATGCACCTGTTGCCAGGATCCACGCTGAACATGATAACAGTGATCGATCAGACACTACCGCAGGAGGCCGAGAGTGATGCCGCCATGACCGCCCAGGCAGCGGTAACCGTCGATTACTTCGGTACCAAGCGACCCCTCGGTGCAAAACTTGATATTGGTGCGCAGGAAGCGCAATAGTACCGGTAAAAACGGAAGAGGCATTCATGACCGTCAAGCACCGCACCATCGGCTTTGCGAACAGCTTCATTGCCATCGCATGTTCACTATCTCTGATGTCAGCGGCTGCCTGTTCGCCGCAGGTGATTGTTGTAGCGAAGGATAATAGTTATCGGACAAAAATCAGCAAAGACGTACCCGGTAAGTCTCCAGAGGCCGTTGTTATCGATGCATCCGCAAACTCTCCGCCAACCGCTGAAATTGCATTGAAATCAAACGGTTATCACCACATTGAAATCGAATTCGCAAATGGGAAAAAGCTCGCCGATTTCAACATGGAACTATACGGTCAGCAAAAGACGCGAATCAATATTACACAAGCAGAAGTTCTTTTGGAAACTCAACCCAGCCGTTTCTCTATATCAAGCACTCCTGCGTTATTATATGGTGGTGCAAGTGTTTTATTCTTTGCCATGGGCGGTGGTATCCTCGGGAGTACAGATAGCACGCTCGCTAAGCGAGGAATGTGCACGGAACTCCCTGTCCCCCCCGCCACTCAATGCAGGGAGATATATATCGCACAAGATGCGTCCAGGATTCGTAATGCTGGGTACTTGTCAATCGGATTTGGGGTAGCATTCCTGGGTGCCAGTTTGGGATTTGCCATTTCTGATCTGCGGAAGAAAGCCAAGAATCCCTGGAGCCCTATCATGCGACTGGCAACCGGAGGCTTGAACCCATGACTTCTCGTCACATGTTCTCCTTTAATGTAAGTTGTTTGTTCACACTCCTGTGTCTGTCAAGCTGTGAAGATCTTTTGCTGGCTCCCTATCCAAACGCCAACAACTGCGTGGTCAATCCAAAACAGTGCAAGGATCTAGAAGCTCAATCCGGCGGGAGAGATATTTATCAATGTAACGAGCAGACAGAGGCGTGTGAGCGGCTGACTTCCAGCTGCCGGATAGCAAAGGATCCCGAATGCCAGGGGAGCCGCCCTCACTGCGATGATGTCCGATTGATTTGCGTCGAATGCCTAGACAATTCGCACTGTATGATGAACGTAAATGGGCCGCATTGCGACGCCGATACCGGCCTCTGCGCTGGCTGCCAGCAAGACGACGAATGTGACAGCAGGTGGTGTGATGCCCAGAAGTGCATCGATACCAAACGCATTGTCTATGTGCAGCATAACGATCCAGGGGCTTGCGCCCTTGATGGAGATGCCAGCGGTGGCACCATCGCGCGTCCGTTCTGCGATGTCAGCGGAGTTGTTCGGGGCAACGGGATGCGACAATATGTCAAGATCCTCTCTCCCGCTGGTGCCATGACTTCGTATGTGTACAAGGGAGTGAGCGCAAACGTGGGCGAAGATCTGGTCGTGCGCGGCGAAGGCCGCTTGCCGACTACTCGAGGCGTCCAAATCAAGCTTGCTGCGGTCAGCGGTGGAATGCTGACTCTGTCGGGAGTGAGGATCACCAGCGCCGATATGGATAATCCCTGCGCGTCTTGCACAGGGGGACGGCTGACCGTAACCGATGCTGTGATGTCGAACTCGTCTGGGAAGGCAGTGGAAGCCAAAGGCAGTTGTGCGGCGCTCAACTTGCAGCGAAATATCATCCAAGATAGCGAATACGGAGTCTTCATCGCCGAGGGAAGCGCGGTCGCGTATTACATGGCCAGCAATACGTTTCGGCGCATCCGAACCACCGGTGCGCACTTTGGCAACCCGGCGTACGGATACTTTGGGTTCAATACAGTCCTTGTTGATTCGACCGGGGCCACCAACCGCATCACCGGTATTGATTGCTATAGTACGGCGCAGTCCGTCGCATACTCGCTGGCCTTCGATGTAACCGATATGAAAAAGCCCACCGTGACATTGATCTCGCCTAACTGCGGCCAGGTCGGTAACGTCACTGAGACTGTTGACATGGACCTGCCCACCACTGAGGCCCCCCTTCTCATAGATCGCGCCAGGACGCGGATGAACTGCATTGATAAAGTCAGTGAAGCGCAAGCCAAGGCAAATGCGGGCCGCGAGCTGCCGCCCGTATTTGATCTGTTTGGCAGTCCGCGGCCCCAGGGCAAGGGCTATGATATCGGTGCCCACGAACTTAAGTAACTACCTCTTGCCCGGGAGTTCCGCGTCATCACGACGTCAGATTAGATGACGAGCGGTGCAGAGTTTCGAGAGATTGCCAAACTGGCTATGTGTTAGCGGGCAATTCTGGAATAGTAGATTTGCCGTTCCTCATCAGCGGAACCAATCCGTCTAACAATAGCTCGCAGCTTGACGATCGGCAACGACACGACCCACCGCGCTGCGTACCGCATGCCACACTGAGGAGCAAGGTGGCCCTTCATGCGGCACCCGAGCGAGTGCGCAGCGCGGCGGCTTGTGGTCTTAGCCGGTCTTGTGTGGGCTGAGCGCTGACAGTTTTACGCGGCAGCAGAGGGCACGGAAGGGCTAAGTGTTCCGTCGGGCCGAAGCGGAAGCGGCAAGGGCGCGCAGTTGCGCGGGAAGATCAAGACCGTGTCCTTCTCGGAGGAGAGGGCGGGCTGCTAAAGCTAAAGACTGCCTAATGAGTAATACGGTAAAACTTCTAGCAGAAGTATCTGACTACTTTTTTGAGTACAAATGATCATTTGTCTCCTCGTCAACAAACTCGATCCCGCCTAGATCCTCTATGGCAGATTCTTTAAGTCCGGTGAGAACTATGGCAATTTGCGGATAGATTGGGCCACCATTCTGCTCAAAGTCCTGACGAACCTCTTCGCTTATCGTAAGATGCGGACGCTGCCATTTTAAGCCTAGAATACGACGTACTCGCTCAGCACTATCATCATCAAGCGAGTATATTTTGCCGTTCTTACCTGGCTTAACGAGAACACGTAACGCCGTGATTCCCTTATTTGCAATAAATAGGGTCCGCCCTGCGGTCCACAATCGCTGAGCTTCCAACTGCTTCGTGGTGGTAGTATCGCTACGCAGCACACGGTCACTTACGTAGAAAATGGCCGCGACATCCTGGTTTGAATACTCCACGAAGGATTTGTCATCATCGATCCCTGCTAGCAAGTCGGCGAAGACCGCCTCGAGAGTTAAGAGATCTATGTCATCTTCCCCTGACATATCGAGGTAACTCTCTACGGAGTTCCCTCCAGGTTGGAGAATCACAGATTGCCGCACCAATTTACCAGGCTGCTCCGTGCTGATGAGCGCCAAGTTAGGTCGGTTCTTTTGTGTTCGCGGAATTTTCCCCAAATGCTTATATAGAAAAGCATGCACGTCTTCATTGCCATCGTCACTGCGGATGTGATGTGCAGTAAGGTACATGTCATCTACTCCAAATCCACGCTAGAATACCGTGCATTCGAGGTAAAATTTTAATAGCGTTATCAGTAGTCTGTTCCATCAAATAGTCTGCTCTATAACCCGAGGTGGTCGCCCTGGATGCGCAGAGAGTGAGCAATCTCGATATTGATGCCTCACAGGGCTAGCGCGATCTCTCTTTAGTTGAATTTCTTCTCGTCGTATCTCGACAATAGCAGACTCAGTGAAATCAAGTCGTGCGTCAGCGAAGATCGGATCTGTGTCTCCTCCTTGTAGATCGCGAGCGACAGCAAACGTAATAGTTGCTCGACGTTTGAGACCCAGATCATTTACTTCGGCAAGACAGTATCTAGCACGCATGATAGAATTTATAACGCGAGTAAGCTGCGAATCATTTGCTTTTGTTACTCGTCGGAGTTGGATTTCGGCATCTTCTATCAATAACGTCGCCCACATATTCAGCTTAGTAATTGAATCATGGAGAGGCAGATAGTTTACATACAGTAATTTGTCAGCATGTAGAATACCCTTCGCATCGCCAATGTTGATAATGCTGGGGTGCCCATCGGTGGGTCGCACGAAATCATGGGTAGCATAGAGTACCACGCCTTTTTCAATCGCAGACCAGTCTGTGGGGAGCTTTGTTGCAAATCCTTGCTCAATATATTCATAAAAGTCGTCTGGCTTGATCATTCGTGGACGACAAGAAGCATCTGAAATGAAGCCGGTAGAGATACTTTTATAAATAGGAGGACGAAGGCCGCACCCTCCCCGCACGGGTAATCCTGAAAAGCCGACAACTATGCGGTCTGCTTGTGAATCCATGCGATGATCCTTTGTTCCGCGTCGTCATGTGGGCTCTCCCCAGCTTTCGTAGCATGCACGGTGCCATCGCGTAGGCGGGTGAGCCAACTGTTGCGCACAGTTGATTCTATGCCGGGTTTTAATAGCTCCAGTCGAACTGCAGCGACGTAGTCAGCGGAAACGACAGCAAACAGCAGTCCTTGTAACATCGGGTGATCGTCATGGAAGCGAACCTCCCATGTCCATGCCTCGCGTGTATTATCTACATGTTGCAGTCGACGGGATGGGTCATCGCTCTTGGCGCGTTCACCTCGTACATATGCGTCAACGTCATCGAAGTAGCTATCAAGAAACCGGTCGGCCTCTACCGGCCACTGCGCCAGATGAACAAGGGCAGTTGCACAGTAATTTTGGCGCGATTCGGGATTCTCCGCGCCCTGAGCGTGAATTAACCCAAGATACAGCCCGCCCGAATCGAAGGGAGTGGCATGACCGCCACTCGGGCTAGTAGTTGTAGGCTCGTAAACTAAGACAGCGTTGCCAAAGCGAGGGCATGCATAGCCAGCGTAAAAGTACAGGCAGTCACCAAGCCTGAAGGCCTGTTCGGCTGCCCGTGCCTTGGTACTGCGGCTTGCGACCTGCAACGGTGTCTCAGCAATGAATTTTTTGGCATCGAGCGTCGGCTCACCGTCGGTGAATACTTTTCCTTCGGTGCGAACAAGTGGAATCGCGACCATCGATTTTGGAGAGTAGACCTGTGGCGCATTCGACGCAACCGCTTATGCTGCTAACTGGCAACACACCGCCCGCATAGTCATCGATGGCAGGCGCTGCATGGATCATAGCGGCAACAAGCAAGCTCGTGTTCCGCATCCGCTCGATCTACGCGATCCACCGAAGCGGCGCATTAATGGTATCGACGGAGCATAAACTGCTTTCATAGGTCTAGGGGTGGTGATGGTGCCGGAGTGCGTGCCTCAACCTGACACGCAGCCGCTGTGGTTACAGCCCTCGCCTCCGAGAAGGACACGGTTTTGACCTTCCCGAGCAACTTCGCTCCATTGCCGCTTTCGCGTCGGCCCTACGGAATACTTAGCCTTTCCGTGACCTCTGCCGCCGCGTAAAACTGTCAGCGCTCAGCCCACACAAGACCCGCTAAAACCACAAGCCGCCGCGCTGCGCACTCGCTCGGGTGCCGCACTGAGCGCATCCCCTTGATCAGCCACTATCTGATGTGCAATCGAGCCGCTCACAGATCGGGCGACAGTCTAGTTCAGTATGTCCTCTGTCGTCACCGACGAGGCACGGTTCGGGCGATCACTTCCCTGGTCATGGCACCAAAACCGCGTTTGAACTTCCTAACCACGCCCAGCCGCACGGCCTCAAGCGGCGCGGGGTCGGAAGGGAATAGCTCAGCTGGGGGCAGCAGCTTGCGCTCAAGTCGCCACTGCTTTAGCAGCGCATACTTGGCCCTCGGGAAGCGGTGGCCCGCAGGCAAAGGCACAGCGTGATGATCGGCGTAGTAGACCTGCATTGTTGCCGCAGACACTAGCCGCTCTACGGTCAGCGAACAACTACGGATGAGGTCAGCGCGCCGGCAGCTTGTGTGGTACGAATATGGTATGGCAGATGCCCAATTACAGCATGTGACACGTCGAGCAGCTCGACAACTGCTGGACGACATGCTGCTTACAGCTGCTGACTTTGAGTCCTTCTGCATCGATTACTTCCCCCAGATTCACCGCCGATTCGCAAGCGGCATGGACCGTATCAGCCGTACCAGCATTCTGCTTGAGTCTACCGATGTGACACAGATTCTAGAAGGACTGCGGCAGTGTCGGGGAGCGGAAGCTGTCGATACTAGGCTAATGGTATTATGTCAGGCTGCGAGCTATGTGCGAGACTTAGAGCTCGAAGCGCTCGGGCACGATCGAGAAGCCCTCGAATACCAGCTAGACCAACATCTGAGTCGTAGCGACTCGGGACATGGCCCCGAAATCGCAGCTCTCCAAGAGAAGATTGCGGCGGTTAAGCGCAAACAGCGCCGTGGTCCACAGCTGCACGAAGATGAAGTCCTAAGCGACCGGTATGTTCTGCGGAATCGCATCGGCAGAGGGGGATTCGGCGATGTCTGGCTGGCCTTTGACCGCCGCCGAAAAATCCAGGTAGCGATAAAAGTCCTACACAGCCGCCGCGATGATACGCGCACGCTCGATCGCTTCGAGCGTGGAGCGCGCGTGCTCATGCAGCACACGCATCCCTACCTGGTCCGCGTCCTGGAGCCACCGACAGAGTACGAAGGCTTCCACTATTACGTGATGGAATACCTCCGCGGCGGCGACCTAGAGCGCGCAATGCAGGAACGTCGCATCACGCAGAAAGCCGCACTAATGGCAGTACTGCACGCGGGGCTTGCACTGGACTATGCGCACCAGCACGGCATGGTTCACCGCGACATCAAGCCGACCAACATTCTGCTGGACGAGCTGGGCCACCCACGCCTGACCGACTTTGATCTAGTCGCTGCAGCCGACAGCACCGGTGGCACCGGCTCTGGCGTAGGAATGGGCACCATTGTTTATGCGGCTCCAGAGGCGCTAGAAGATGCGCGCCATGCGGACTGCAGGAGCGATGTGTACTCACTAGGGATGACCCTTGTGAGCGTGCTCTGCGGCGGGAAGCTGCCCGGTCAAGCGAGCTTTCAGGGCGTGGCATATGCGCAGTGGGCCAAGAGCCCGCCGGAGCTGCTGCCGGTCGTGGCTCGCGCTACAGCCCTAGATCCCAGTGCCCGATATCAAACAGTCGGCGATCTGTGTCAAGCACTTGACGCAGCACTTCACCCTCCGGTGGAAGACCCTACCCCGGTTCCAGCACGCGTCACCGCTGATGATGAGGCAGGCCCATCGACCGCAACCCCCATGGAGGGCCAGAGCACGGCCTTGCGCCGCTTGTTCAGGCTTCCGGGCGCCTACCCCTTACGAGCCATAACCGCTGCAGCACTAACAGCCATCGTGCTCGCGGTGGGATGGAGCGCGACACGGCAGCAGAACCTGCTACTTGTTCCGCCCACGGAGCCACCCGATTCTGTAGCGGCAACGCTGCTAGTTGGCATAGATAGTGACCGACAGGCTGAAAAGTGGAGCGGCGCCATCGAAAAAGCTGGCAAGGTTCTGACGATTCCTGGTGTCTCCACCAAGCTGCGTGAGTCCGCACAGTCCCAAAAGGAAGCAGCAGAGAAAGAGTCAAAATCCCATGTCATCTACGAGCGTTTCGTCACGGCGGCTGGCGGCAGTCACTACGACCAGGCACTTTCTCCTTTGCTACGCTTCCTAGCGAATCAGTGTACCACCCACGTGCTCGCGAACAGTACGAGAAACTAATCCCGCTTTTCGTCCAGCTTCACCTACGTGACGCCGAGTTGTCGCGTCAGCGGGGACGCTGTAGCGACATGAACGCTTCAATTCAGACCATCTTGGCAGCAGTCCCCAACCAAGTCGAAGCATTGGCAGCGGCAGACCGCGAATGCCCGATAGGCAGTGCGTCAAAGCAAAACAACCGCCCCAAATCTACGGTTCCCAAGGAGCCTACACGCACCGCACAACAGCAGCCAGGCACCAAGAAACCGATAGACGAGCCTGAGAAGATGACCAAACCCGAGAAGATGACCAAACCCGAGAAGACCGAGATAGCATCAGCCGACGTCGATCAAGCCCTGACCAACGCACAGACAGAGTTCGTAAACGGCAACTTCTCGCAGGCAATATCGATGGCCAAAGCTGTGCAGCAAGGGAATCCGACGCGGGCCTGGCGCATCATCGGCTCGGCTGCCTGTAACATCAAGGATATGAAATTGGCCAGCGAGGCATTCAAACACCTGGATAGCGGGGGACGGCAGTACATGATTTACGCCTGCCAGCGGCAAGGCATTACTTCATCAGGATCACAGTTCAAGTTGCCCGAACAGTAGCTTGCAGCGGGTCAGCGCTGAGTAACGGTGCCGACGCAGATCGGCGACAGTCTAGGATAAGATGTCCTCTGTCGTCGGATGCTCGCAACAGTTCTCCCAACCGGTGGACCTGTTGTGAACAGCGAAGCCGATCCTTCGAGTACAACACCACACGCGCTTGTGACCACTCTTGCCAAATCGAACATTTGTTCCGACTATGAGTTCGCTTCAAGCATGCTGCGACAAGTGGGCATCGAGTTGATGGACAGGTTCGATGGCAAAAGAGAAGCTCTTAGATGAATACAAGGCAGCGGTCACGGTCGGCATGTCGCCCGACCTTCTACGCTGGCTCACAAGCTACGCGCCCAAGAGCGGCGATCATCGGAAGCTGAAGATTGCCAAAACAGAGATGAACGTAGTTTTCTTTGAGGAACAGGAACTCCTGTCCTTCAACGAGTGGCTTCGGCTTCCCTGGCCGCACAAAGATGGGACGCGACCCGGCATTTCGACAGGAATCCGGAGAGAGGTTAAGATTGAGGCAAACGGTGCCTGTGCCTTGTGCCAGAGCCACGGCGACAGCTGCGAAGCTGCGCACCTCGATCCGGTTTCGAAAACCGAGTGCAATCATCCTGAGGGCCTACTGTGGCTTTGTGCCAATCACCACACGAAGTACGACAACGGCCGGTATGGCCCGGATCAGGAAAACGCTACGTTCGTAAAGTCGCTCAAGACCGTTCTTCACCGGTACAAGCTGATGCTTTGGACCATGCAGGAAGAAGGGGGCCGGAAGCTCTTTCTCCTTCTGGATGAATGTGAGCGCCTCGAAAAAGAACTCGCCTCGACTAAAACAGAGGATCAGCGTAAGGCGATCGAGACCCTTGCGGAAAAAGCGCTGGCAGACCTGCCAAACCTCGCTCCGGTTTCTCGGGCCGATCCGCACTACTTTGCATACAAAACGATTTCTCCGCAGCTCTCGTCGCTCAAGGCAGTGACCGCCAAGCAGCCAGCCCTACTGGACCGCCTCAAGAAAGCGAAGGCGATCAAGCGCGAATACGTTGCGGCTCTGGGTTATGTTGTCTGCCCTTTGTGCAACGCATCAGGGGACTACGACGGCGCCGACTGCCCCATCTGTGGTGGAGACCGAGAAATCGAGGAAAGCATCGCGGATCGAGTAGATCTCGCGGAATACGAGAAAGTGAGATGTCCGCTCTGCAAAGGCGGCGAAACATCTGATGGCGACGATTGCCCCGAGTGTGGCGGCGACGGCGAGATGCAGCGGCGGTTTGCGAATTATGTCGATATAGACCAGTTCAAGAAAGTTCAATGTCCGCTCTGCAAAAGCGTCGGCAGAGATGATGGCAACGATTGCCCCGAGTGCGGCGGCGCCGGAGAGATGCCTCGCTACGCTGCGGATCAAGTCGATATTCGGCAGTACGACAACGGCAAATGCCCGCTCTGCAAAGGAATGGGCAGATATGCCGGTAACGACTGTCCTGAATGTGGCGGGGACTGTGAGATGCCCCGCCATGCGGCGGACAAGATCGATCTCGATCTGTACACGAAAGTCAAATGCCCGCTCTGCGAGGGCAGTGGGCAATTTGACGGCGACGATTGCCCGGAGTGCGGGGCGGAAGGAGAAATGACGCGTGGTCAGGCTGACCAGGTGGATCTCAGCCAATACAAAAAGGTGAGATGCCCCCTATGCGAGGGGCGTGAAGACGACTGCCTGTTCTGTAATGGCGAAGGGAAAGTTGTCCGGCGCGCGGCCGACGATTTCGATCCGCATGACTATGAATAGCGGGGATCCTTAGTCTCGAGAGATGCCCGTGGCGCATTTTGTTGCATGCCCACAGATCGGCGACAGTTTGGTATGGAATGTCCCTGGCCGTCTCCGACTAAGGCACGGTTCAGGCGAGCACGTCCCTGGCCATGGCACCGAAACAACGTTTGAACCTCCTACCCGCAGCTAGGTGCGGTGATGACTGCTAGCTTGGAACGGACACTGGTGCTTGTTGTGGGGTGGGTTTCATTTCTGCATAAGCTGTCTCGTCTCCACAAAACCCAGAGAAGTTCGCACTGTTGCCTCACTTGCGTC
>Ga0075163_10007639_pt1 | contig 14273 bp, 10 predicted proteins | sample JI1023141ADNA_FD_71478 | JGI IMG/M metagenome (GOLD analysis project Ga0075163, IMG submission 71478) | Wastewater effluent complex algal communities from Wisconsin, to seasonally profile nutrient transformation and Carbon sequestration -... | ecosystem: Engineered > WWTP > Effluent > Algae...
ATGGCGCCCGGCGTTCCGGAGCCGGTCGTAGGTCGCGAGGGTGACGTCGACCTGACGTCGCTGGTCGAACTCCGCCTCGGCGCGTCGGCGGGCCGCCGCGCCGAAATCGCGACGGCGCTCGGGGTTGCCGACGAGTTCGTTGATCGCTGCGGCGAGCGGATCGACCGTGCGTGCGGGGACGAGCAGCCCGGTCACGCCGTTGTCGACGACCTGGCGGCAGCCGCGGATGTCGGTCGCGATGATCGGCAGCCCACAGGCGGCGGCCTCCATTGCGGATCGCGGGAAGCCCTCGCGATACGACGCCAGCACATAGATGTCGAGTGCGTGGTATATGCGCTCCACGTCGCGCCGCATGCCGAGAAATCGCACGCCGTCCGCGATCGACGCGTCGATCATCGCCTGCGGGACCGCGTCGGCCTTTTCGGGGTCGGACGGGCCGGCGATCAGCAGCTGGGCATCGGGGTGTTGGGCTCTGACCTGCTTCCAGGCATCGAGCAATTCGACGTAGCCCTTTTCGAGAACGAGTCGTCCGACTGCCCCGACCACGAGCGTGTCGTCGCCGATCCCGAGCTCATCACGCACCTCCCGGCGCACGCGGTCGTGCTGGCCGAGATCGAAGCGATGCAGGTCGATACCGTTGCCGAGGAGGTGGATTCGGTCGGCGGGGATTCGCAGCCCTCGCAGCGTCGCGATGTCCTCGGGGTTCTGGACCAACTCGGCGTGAGACGCGGTGGCGGCGATGCGCTCGAGCGAGTAGACGACCGCACGTTTGGCGAAGGCGTCCTCGGGAAGTGCGTAGAGGCCGTGAACCGTATTCACGATCATCGGCACCCGGGCCGCTCGCGCCGCGAGCCGGCCGTACACCCCGGGTTTGGGGTTGTGCGTGTGGACGATGTCGGGCTTCAGTTCGCGAAAGAGCTTGGTCAGTTCCACGAGCGCCGCGGCGTCGCTGCGCAACGACATCGATCGGGTCGCATTGTCGAGCGCGATGTGGCGCACGCCACGGGCCTCGATAGCGGGGACGTACTCGCCGGGTGCGCTAACGCCGATGACCTCGTAGCCGGCGGCGACGAACGCCGACAGTTGCGGGCCGAGCAGCAGTTCGAGGCTGATGTCGGCCGTGGTGAGGTGGATCAGGCGTCGCACGGCGGGTCACACGGTAGCGCCGCGGTATCTGCGTCGATTGAGCATCACCCGAATCCGGTCCTCGGTGCCCAGCCCGCCGTGCGCCTTCGCTTCGAACGATCGGCGTCCGTCGGAGCGCTGCACCGGTGAGCGGGCGAGCCGGTAGGGATCGGCGCCGACGGTATTGGCGCGCGTGCCGGCGAGCACGGCCGAGTCGAAGCGCCGACGTACTTCGGCGTCGGCAGCGGCGCTCGGCTCGAGCGCCTTGGGATAGCAGAAGTGCCGGGCCTCGACGCCGAGTCGCTCGCCGATCAGGTCGACCGACCGATCGAGTTCGGCCGCGATCGCCGTCGGCTCGAGGCGGTCGAGCAGCACGTGGTGGTGCGTGTGTGAACCGAACGTGGCGAGCCCGGTGGCCGCGAGCTCGGCCAGCCCGCTCCACGTCGCGGGGCGTCCGCCGCCGGGCAGCGCCTCCTGGTGCTCGATGAAGGAGGTCGCAACGTAGAACGTCCCCGGCACGCCGACGTCGTGGAGGATCGGTGCGATCACCCGGTGCCAGTCGTCGGTGCCGTCGTCGAAGGTGAGCGCGACGGCCGGCTGGACCGGAGTGGAGCCCGACACGCGGCTCACGACGTCGTCGAGGCTGATGACGCCGATGGTGTCACGGAGCCACTCGAGTTGCGCTCGGAACGCGCCGGGGTCGAGGTCCATCTCGCCGCCCGAGCCGTGACCGACGCGGTGGTAGATGAGCACGACGATGCCGCGTGCCGGCGCCACGACGCGGTCGACCAGGTGTGACCCCGCCTTGAGGGCGGTGCGCGCCGCCGCGATGGCGGTGGACTTCACAGGCGTTCGACGTTGGGGCCGTCGACGCAGCGGCGGCAGTCGAGAATCGGCCGACCCGACGCGACGATGCCGTCGAGGTCGAATCGGGCGTGGTCGACCAGGATCACCACGAGATCGGCCGAGGCGAGCTCGTCGGCGGTGCCCTGGCCGCGCTCGGTGCCGGTCGGGAACTGGCGGTCGGCAACGTGGGGGTCGACCACCGTGACCTTGGCGCCGAGGTCGACGAGCAACTCACACACCGGCACCGACGGGGTCTCGCGCGCGTCGCCGGTGTTGGGCTTGTAGGCCAGGCCGTACACCAACACGTTCGAACCCTTCACCGAGCGTTCCGCCTCGTTGAGGGTCGACTGGATTCGCTGCACGACGTAGTCGGGCATGTGGGAGTTGACGTCGTTGGCGAGCTCGACGAAGCGGAACGTGCGTCCGAGCGAGCGTTCGATCTGCCACGAGAGGTACGACGGATCGATCGGCAGGCAGTGGCCGCCGACGCCCGGGCCGGGGGTGAAGCGCATGTAGCCGAACGGTTTGGTGGACGCCGCGTCGATCGCCTCCCACACGTCGATGCCGAGCTCGTGAGCGAAGACCGCCAACTCGTTGACGAGGGCGATGTTGACGTGACGGAAGGTGTTCTCGAGCAGCTTGGTCAGCTCGGCCTCGCGTGTGCCGCCGACCGGCACGGTGGTCTCGACCAGCCGAGAGAAGAACTCGTCAACCTTGTGCAGTGACGTCGCGTCGACACCGGACACGACCTTGGGGGTGTTCTCGAGGTGGTAGCGGGCATTGCCGGGGTCGATGCGCTCGGGGCTGTAGCCGAGGTGGAATCCGGTGCCCACCTCGAGCCCGGAGCCGGCGGCGAGGATCGGTCCGGCCAACTCCTCGGTCGTGCCCGGATAGGTCGTGGACTCCAGAATCACGGTGGAACCCTCACGCACGAACGGGGCGAGCGTCTCGCTCGCTCGCTCGATGTAGCTCAGGTCGGGAGCGCCCTCGCGCATCGGCGTCGGCACCGAGATGACCGCGATGTCGAAGTCGGCGAGGTCCGCCGTGTCGCTGCTTGCCCGATAGCGACCCGACGCCAGCGCCGCGGCGAGCCGCTCGTCGGTGATGTCCTCCACGTGGGACGAACCGGCGTTGAGCGCGGCCACCTTGGTCTCGTCGAGCTCGAAGCCGACCACGTCGTAGCCGGCCTCCACCGCTCGGATCGCCACCGGGAGACCGACGTAGCCCTGCCCCATGACCACGGCACGTTCCGACATGTTCTGTCACCTCAATCTTCTTCGAATGCCCACGACGTGGCCGACCGGGCGGCGCACGTCCGGGTGGCAGTCTCGGCATCGAGCGCGGTTTCGTCAATGACGAGTTCTGCCCACGCGGCGTGTCGGTCGGTGCGTTCGGGGCGCCTCGGATTCGAACGGCCCGTCGACCGCGTTGCGATCGCCGGAATTCGCATCGGCCAGTGAGTCGCCGGGACAGACCGAAGATATGCTGCGCGAACCCTTGATTCGTGAACGATGTTCTTGGCACACTGCCTGGGTCCGTCGTTCGCGACGGGACAGCTGTGGGAGGGACCTCGATGGAAGACGGCTTTCTTGTGCGACGCCGTTTCGTGTTGCAGGCGGCTTGGGACGCCGCTTCATGGATCGCGGCGGTGCTGCTCGCCTCGGTCGCACGATACGAGTTCGAGATCAAGGATTCGCAGGCGTTGCGTGCGCTTGGGCTCGGCGCGATCGCCGCAGTTGTGCACGTGGTCGCCGGGCGAATCTCGGGGCTGTACATCCATCGCTGGCGGTACGGCACGTTCGAAGAGGTCACCGCCGTCACCCGCGTTGCGGCGGTGACGACCGTGTTCATCGCCGTGATGAACCCGTTCCTGCTCGGTCACCTGGCGCCGATCCTCGCGACGATCCTGTCGGGTGCGCTTGCACACGCAGCGATGATCGGCGGGCGGTTCCTGTGGCGCATCTGGTTGGAGCGCTCCATTCGCCACGAAGGCGAACGTGAGCGCGTGATCGTGTTCGGCGCCGGTGACGGTGGCGCCCAGGTCGTCAAGGCGATGGCGGCCGTCGGCTCGCCGTACCTGCCGGTAGCGATCGTCGACGACAACCCCGACCTCGCCAACCTGCGCATCAAGTCGGTTGCCGTGCGCGGCGATCGCACGCGGCTCCAGGCGCTGGCCAAGGAGTACGACGTCGCAACGGTCGTGATCGCCATCCCCAGTGCCTCGGGTGAGCTCGTGCGTGAGATCGTCCAGATCTGCGACGATGCCGGGCTGCGCACGCTGGTGCTGCCGCCGGTGGCGCAGCTCTTCGGCGCAGCGATCGAGATCGGCGACATCCGGCCGCTCACCGAGGCCGACTTCCTCGGCCGCCGCGAGATCAACACCGACATCGAGTCGGTCGCCGGATACCTGACGGGCAAACGGGTGTTGGTGACCGGTGCCGGCGGGTCGATCGGTTCGGAGCTCTGCCGTCAGATCCACCGCTTCGCGCCCGAGTCGGTGATCATGCTCGATCGCGACGAGTCGGCCCTCCAGGCGGTGCAGGTCTCGATCGAGGGTCGCGGTCTGCTCGACAGCGAACATCTCGTGGTCGCCTCGATCCGTGACCGCGAGCGGATGTTCGAGGTGTTCGATCGGTTCCGGCCGCACGTCGTGTTCCACGCCGCGGCGCTCAAGCATCTTCCGTTGCTCGAGATGCACCCCGACGAGGGATTCAAGACCAACGTCGCGGGCACGCTGCACCTGCTCGACGCTGCCGCGGCGTTCGGTGTCGCGACGTTCGTGAACATCTCGACCGACAAGGCCGCCGACGCGAGTTCCACGCTCGGTCGCACGAAGCGCCTCGCCGAGCGACTCACGGCCTGGGCGGGCCACCGCTATGACGGCTCGTATCTGAGCGTGCGGTTCGGCAACGTGCTCGGAAGTCGCGGGTCGGTGCTGCCGCTGTTCCGTTCTCAGATCGAACGGGGTGGCCCGGTCACGGTGACCCATCCCGACGTGACCCGCTTCTTCATGACGATCGAAGAGGCGTGCCAGCTCGTGATCCAGGCGGGCGCGATGGGCTACAACGGCGAGGTGATGGTGCTCGATATGGGCGAGCCCGTGCGCATCGCCGACCTCGCACGCCGCCTGATCGCCGAGGCCGATCGTCCCGTGCAGATCGAGTACACCGGCCTTCGCCCCGGCGAGAAGATGCACGAGGTGCTCTTCTCGCCCGACGAGCAGGCGGTGCTGTCGGAGCACCCGCTGATCTCGCGGGTCGAGGTGCCACCGGTGCATCCGGCCGAACTCGGGTTGCAGTTCGACGGGGTCGAAGCGTCCGGTACGGCGAGCATCCGGGCGATCGGCTCGATCCGCCTCGAGGAAACCGCCTGAGCGAACCCCGAGGGCGAGCCGTCGCGGAGGGCGAGCCGTCCGGAAGGGCGAGCCGTTCGGCCCTCCGCCGGTTCCGCTCAGTCCGCCAATGAGCGGAACCACTCCACGGTTCGTTCGAGCCCGACGTTGAGATCCACGGGAACGACGTCGGGAAACAGCGCCCTCAGCCGGTCGTTGGTGGCCTGCGAGTGCTTCACGTCGCCCACGCGGCTTTCGACGTGCGCGCGCTCGATCGGGTGGCCGAGCAGCGCCTCGAGCTGGGCGATCACATCGAGCAGCGAGGTGCGCGTGCCGAAGGCCAGATTGACGGGCTCCGAGCTGGCCACCCGTCGGACGACGGCGTCGGTGATCACCGAAGCGACCGTGTCGACGAAGGTGAAGTCGCGTGATTGCGTGCCGTCGCCGTGGACCGTGACGGGTTCACCGGCGAGCGCGGACGACACGAATGCCGGCACGACCGCGGCATACGCGTGGCCCGCGGCCTGGAGCGGCCCGAACACGTTGAAGAACCGGAAGGCCAGCGTCGGCATCGCGTAGGTGGACCCGTAGGCGAGCGCGTAGGCCTCGGTTGCGAGCTTCGACGCGGCGTACGGCGACAGGGGTCGCGTGGCGAGGTCCTCGTGCTTCGGAAGCGTCGGGTTGGACCCGTAGACCGATGAGGACGACGCGACCACTACGTGGAGGCCTCCGGCGCGGCGTGCGGCGTCGAGCACCTGAATGGTGCCGGTGGCATTCGCGTGGTGGCTGGCGAGCGGATCGGCGACGGATCGCGGGACCGAGGGGCGGGCGCCGAGATGCACGACTGCGGCTGCGTCGTGGAGCACCGAATCGAGTGTGTCGGGGTCGGTCAGGTCTCCCTCGACCAGCGTCGCGTCGACGCCGTCGAGGTTGTGCCGAAAGCCGGTCGACAAGTTGTCGAGGGCCACGACCTCGCCGATCGCATCGTGGGCCGCCAGGGTCCGGCACAGATTCGCGCCGATGAACCCGGCGCCACCGGTGACCACAATCTTCATCCCAGTCTCCCTCCTCTGCGGCGATCCTAGCGGTCGTGTCGGGCGGTCCCCGGAACGGCACGGCGGTCGCGCCCTACGATCCGCAGGTCGAGCCGTCGGCCGGAAGGGAACGCCGATTCGTGGTGCACGACCTGGTGGACCGTCTGCAACTGGTGGATGCCGCCGCGTCCGCGTCGTGCGCGTTGGCTGCGGTCGTGCTGACGCGGCTGGCGCCGTCGCGGGTCGCCGCCCGGTCCGCGGCCGCTTCGTTGGCCGTTGGGCTGGTCGGCGCTGCGCCGCCGTTGGTGGCGATCGACGAGAGCCGGTCGGCGGCGGTGGTTGTGTCGGTGGCACTCGCCGCCCTCGCTCTGGCGAAACGCGGCGAGCGGTCGGAGCCGCTGTCGACGGCATCGCGGTCGGCGGTGTCGAACGACGGGGCGCAGCGGTGGCCGTCGGCGATGCTGATGATCTCGTTGCTCGGCGTCGTTGTGACGGTGCCGGACACCGAGGCGATCGTGATGGTCGGCGCCGCCGCGCTGGTGGGGCTGATCGCCGCCGGCGGGCGTTCCACCGCGACGGAGATCGCGGCGGTCGGTGCGGCGGGGGTCGCCGTGGCACTGGCCGGACTCGGGGGTCGGTCAGCGCCGATCATCGGGGTGATCGGTGCCGCCGGGGTGTTCCCGGCCGTGGCCCGGTGCGAGTGGCGGCGAGCCGTCTGGTCGCGCCCGGCCGGTGCCGAGGCGCGCTCGACGTCGCGGTCGTGGTGGATCGCGATCGGTGCGCTCCATGCGATCGAGGTCGTGTTCTCGAGCCGAGTGCTGGCCCGTTCCTCGTCGACGCCGGTCGTGGCCGTGGTCGCCGCGCTCGCCGTGTCGAACGCGCTCGCGGTGATCGCGTTCGGCCGCCTTCATGGGCGGGCCCGCCGGTAGCCTGCCGGGATGACCCGCCTGTATCTGTCGCCTCCGCACATGGACGGCGACGAGCGTGAACGCCTGCTCGCGGCGTTCGACTCGAACTGGATCACGCCGCTCGGCCCCGAGGTCGACGGGTTCGAGGCGGAGCTCGCCGCCCGCTCGGGCCGATCGCATGGCGCAGCACTGTCGAGCGGCACCGCAGCGCTGCACCTCGCACTGATCCTGACCGGAGTGGGCGCCGATGACGAGGTCGTGGTCCCCACCTTGACGTTTGCCGCGACGGCGAACGCCGTCACGTACGTGGGTGCCGCTCCGGTGTTCATCGACTCCGAGTTCGCCACCTGGAACCTCGATCCCGATCTGCTCGGCGAGTTCCTCGCCGCTCGCGCCACGCAGGGCCGTCTGCCTGCAGCGGTCATCTCGGTCGACCTGTACGGGCAGTGCGCCGACTACGACCGGATCGTCCCGGTGTGCGAGCAGTACGGCGTGCCCCTCATCGTCGACGCGGCCGAGGCGCTCGGCGCCACCTGGGGAGGGCAACCGGCAGGCTCGTTCGGGGTGTTCGGCGTCTTCAGCTTCAACGGCAACAAGATCATCACCTCCGGCGGCGGCGGGATGCTGACCGGCGACGACGGCGATGCGATCGCTCGGGCGCGCAACCTCGCGTCGCAGGCCCGCGAGCCGGCACCGCACTACGAGCACACGACCATCGGCTACAACTACCGCCTCAGCAACGTGTTGGCCGCTATCGGCCGCGGGCAGCTCGCGGATCTCGACCGCAAGGTGGCGCGACGTCGCGCCATCAACGCGATGTACCGCGATGCCCTGGGCGGTGTCGACGGCGTCGACTTCATGCCGTGGCACCCGCGAGGCGAACCCAACGGCTGGCTGACCGTGCTGCGGATCGACCCCGCGGCGTTCGGTGCCGACCGCGAGCAGGCGCGCCTGCACCTGGAATCGCTCGAGATCGAGGCGCGTCCTGCGTGGAAGCCGATGCACCTCCAGCCGGTGTTCGCCGAGGCGACCGCCGTGGGCGGATCGGTGTCGGAGACGATCTTCGACGAGGGCCTGTGCCTGCCGAGCGGTTCGGCGATGACCGACGACGACGTCGAGCGCGTGGTCGACGCGCTGCTCAACAGTCGGGGCTGACCAGCGCGTCGGCCCGTCACGGCTGCGGCGCGGCGGGGACGCCCCACACGCGTGCGCCGGGGGCGACATCGCAGAGCACGACGGCTCCCGCTCCCACGGTCGCGCCGTCGCCGATGGTGACGCCGCGAGTGACGATCGCACCGGAGCCGAAGAACACGTCGTTGCCGATGGTCACGTCGCCGTTCACGAGAACCCCCGGGCTGAACGTGACGTAGTCGCCCACGACGGTGTCGTGCTGCACCGCCACGCCGACGTTCAGGTGGGTGTGGCGTCCGATCGTGACGTTCGTGGTGACCACGGCGCCGGGTGCGACATAGACGCCGGGGGCCAGCCGGTTCTGCGTGCCGATCGTGGCACGGGGATGGACGAGCAGGGCCGCTTCGCAGGACCACGACGTTGCCAGGCCGTCGATGCGCCGCCGCGCCGCGCAGGATCCGATCCCGATGATGTACTGGCCGCCGCCGGAGCGGAGCGCGTCGAGCGGCCCGACCGGGCCGACGCCGCGGGCCTCGAGCCGGTCGCGCATCGGCCCCGGCGGTGGCGGCTCGTCGGCGACGAAGCCGAGCATCTCGAAGGTGCCGGCCGCCGCCGCGGCGTCGAGCAACTCGCGACCGTGGCCGCCGCAGCCCACGATTCGCAGGCGGGTCGGGGTCGGGGTCACGAGGTGGACGCTTCGGTGACCGCCATCGGATCGTCTTCGGGGTGGCCCTCGACGCCGTCGCCGGTGACGATCGTCTTGAGCGTCCGCCCGATGAGCTGCAGGTCGGTGCGAACCGACTGGGTGCGCACGTAGTCGATGTCGTAGGCGATACGTTCCGCCCACGGCAGCGAGTTGCGCCCCGAGACCTGGGCGAGCCCGGTGAGGCCGGGCCGGACGTTCAGGCGTTGGCGCTGCTGGTCGTCGTATCGCTCGACCTGGTAGCCGAGGGTGGGGCGCGGCCCGACGATGCTCATTTCGCCGGTCGCCACATTGATCAGCTGCGGGAGTTCGTCGAGCGAGAGGCGGCGGAGGATCTTGCCGACCGAGGTGATGCGGCTGGCGTCGGGGAAGATCGGGTTGTCCCCGGCGACCATCGTGCGGAACTTCCACACCCGAAACGGCAGACCGCCCATGCCGATTCGCTCTTGGCGGAAGAACACCCCGCCGCGCGAGTTGAGGGCGATCGCGGCGGCGCACGCGCTCCCGAGGATCGCCGCCGGCACGGCGACGATCGCAAGGATCACGAGGTCGACGACCCGCTTGCCTCGGTAGGGCTTGCCGGGGATCGAGCGTGTGTCCATGGTCCCTCCCACACAGGTTGGGCTCAGCGTAGTTCCGGGGTCGCCGGAACGCCGCCGGGGGTGTGGGTAGAACCACCCGTTGTCGTCATCCCGGTGAGTCGGTAGCCTGTTTGACGCTTCGCGTCGTGGATCAGCGCGACGTCGGGGGCAGTCCGACGGGGGGAGGTCCCGGCTGATGTGTGGCGTCGTCGGCGTCCTCGATTCGAAGGCAACACGAGATCCCGACGAGTTCCTGCAACTCGTTCGCGACATGTCGAAGCCTCTGCGGTGGCGTGGGCCCGATGGCGAAGGCGCCTGGGTAGACGACCACGGACGGGTCGCGTTCGGTCATCGCCGACTGCGCGTGCTCGACCTGAGTGAGGCCGCGTCCCAGCCGATGGTGTCGCCGAGCGGGCGCTACGTCCTGACCTTCAACGGCGAGATCTACAACTTCATCGAGCTGCGCGAGAAGCTGCACCGTCGCGGCCTGCCCTTGCACAGCACGGGGGACACAGCGGTGCTGTGCGCGGCCTTCGATCGGTGGGGCGTACGGGGAGCGATCGAGCGGATCGAGGGCATGTTCGCCTTCGGTGTGTGGGACCGTGAGGAGCGTCGGCTCACCCTGGTGCGCGACCGCATGGGCGAGAAGCCGCTCTTCTACGGGCTTGCCGGGACCGAGGTGGTGTTCGCATCGGGCCTCGATTCGTTCCGTGCGCACCCGCGCTTCAACGCGACCATCGATCGCAATTCGGTCGCCCTGTTCCTGCGCCACCAGTGCGTGCCGAGCCCGTATTCGATCTACGAGAACGTGTGGAAGCTGCCGCCGGGGTGCCTGGTGGAGGTGTCGGAGCGTGGCGAGATCGGCGCTCCCGAGAAGTACTGGGATCTCAAGGGGCTCATCGAGCGCGGGTCGTCGCGGCCCTTCGCCGGATCACCGAACGAGGCGGTCGACGAGCTCGAGCGGTTGCTCACGAAGTCGGTGGCCAACCGGATGATCGCCGACGTGCCCGTCGGCGCGTTCCTGTCGGGCGGCATCGACTCGTCGATCATCGTGTCGCTCATGCAGTCGGCGTCGTCGGGACCGGTGCGGACGTTCACGATGGGATCGCCGACGGCCGACTTCGACGAGTCCGCTGACGCTCGACTGGTTGCCGCGCACCTCGGCACCGTCCATCAAGAGATCCACGTCGACGCATCCGAGGCCCTCGCCCTGGTGCCGCGCCTCGCCGAGATCTACGACGAGCCGTTCGCCGATGTCTCGCAGGTGCCGACCTACCTGCTCGCGCGATTGGCGCGCACGGAGGTGACGGTCAGCCTGACCGGCGACGGGGGCGACGAGCTGTTCTGCGGCTACAACCGCTACACCTGGATTCCGGCGTTGTGGCGGATCGCTCGCCTGGCCCCGCAACCGGTGCGGGCGCAGATGGCGGCGTGGATCACGGCGATTGCGCCGCACCATTGGGATCGAGCGGCCAGCGTGGTGCCCCGCAGGACCCGGCCCCGAATGCTCGGCCTGAAGCTCGCCAAGGTCGCCGAGTTGCTGCCGTACGACGATGCCGACGAGATGTTTCATCGGGTGGTCTCCCATTGGGCGGACCCGACGTCGCTTGTGCTGGGCGCGGTCGAGCCGCCGACCATGCACACGGACCGCTCGTCGTGGCCGCAGGTTCCCACGGTGGTGGAGCGAATGATGGCGATCGACGCGCTCACCTATCTCCCCGACGACATTCTGGTGAAGCTCGACCGGGCGACCATGGCCGTGAGCCTGGAGAGCCGCGTGCCGATGCTGGACCGGGCCGTCGTGGAGTTCGCGGCGTCGCTGCCGCTCTCGTACAAGATCCGCAACGGGCGGGACAAGTGGCTGCTGCGCCAGATGCTCGAGCGCACCGTCCCGGTCGCGCTGACCGATCGCCCGAAGTCGGGGTTCGGCGTGCCGATCGAGGACTGGCTGCGTGGGCCGCTGCGTCGCTGGGCGGAGGACCTGCTGTTCGGCCCGTCGATCCGCGAGTTCCTCAACACCGAGACGATCCACAGCGCCTGGTACGAGCATCAGCGGGGCGTACGCAACCACGCCTACCTTCTGTGGGACGTGCTGATGCTCGCGAGCTGGTTGGAGCTCCGAGGGTGACCGGATCGGGCGACGAACGGGTCGGTGTGCTGTGGCTCGTGAAGGGTCTCGGCGTGGGTGGCATGGAGCGTCTGCTGGTCAATCACGCGGCGGTGGGCGATCGATCGCGGTTCCGCTATTGCGCCGCCTACCTGGTGCAGCGCCCCGACAACGTGCTCGGTGAGCTGGCCGAACTCGATGTGCCGGTGACCCGCCTCGGGTCGGGCCGCACGCTCGACCCGCGCTGGGTCGTCGACCTGGTGCGTCTGGTGCGTCGCGAGCGGATCCGGGTGGTTCACACGCATTCGCCGCTGCCCGCCGCGGTGGCCCGTATCGTGCTGAGCGTGCTCGCCCCGTCGGTCCGCCTCGTGCACACCGAACACAACCGCTGGGACCGGTTCTCCGCGGGTACCCGCTGGGCGAACCGGCTCACCTTCGGTCTGTCCGACCGCATCTACGCCGTCTCGGACGACTCGCGCGATTCGATGACCGACCGCGCCCGACGTCGGGTCGAGACGCTGGTGCACGGCACGAACGTTGCCGAGGTTCGTGCGCACCGGGCCGACCGCAGCGACGCTCGGGCGGGGCTCGGGATCGGCGACGAGCAGGTGCTCGTCGGCACGGTCGCCAACCTTCGCGTGCAGAAGAACTATCCGTTGCTGCTCGACGTGGCCGACCGAGTGACGACGGAACGACCGAACGTGCGCTTCGTCGCGATCGGCCAAGGCCCGGAGGAGTCGTCGCTGCGAGCACGCCATGGCGAACTGGGTCTGGGCGAGCGGTTCCGGTTCTACGGTTTCGCCCCCGACGTGCATCGCCTGATGTCGGGGTTCGACGTGTTCTGCATGTCGTCGGCCTTCGAGGGCCTGCCTGTGGCGTTGATGGACGCGTGCGCCCTCGGCCTGCCCGTGGTGGCAACGGCGGTGGGCGGCATCCCCGAAGCGATCGGTGACGACGCCCTGCTCGTGCCCTCGGGCGACGCCGACGCGCTCGCGGCGGCGCTGATCGCCGTGATCGACGATCCGGAGCGTCGGGCCGAGCTCGGCCGTGCCGCAGCGACGCGGGCTGACCGTTTCGACGCTCGCCGCGCCGTGGAACGCCAGGAGGCCGACTACCTCGCATGAGCGACGAACCCTCCGCCGAACGGCATGGGGATCCGCTCGCCGTGGTTGGCGCGCCCCGGCGCGCCGTGTACCTGCTGGGCGCCGCCGGCTTCGTGAGCGCCGGCGCCGAGGCCGCCGCGCTGGTGTTGGTGGCGCACTTGGCGCTGGCACTCACCGACGCACGGACGTCGGTGTCGCTCGGCTGGTTCTCGGTGTCGGTCCGGGTGGGGGTCGTCGCCGCGGCGGTGCTGCTGGTGGTTCGACTCGCCCTGTCACGCCTGGTGGCGGCCGGCTCGTCGCTTCTCGGTCGCCGCGTGATGGTGGAGCTCCGGCAGCGCCTGCTCGACGCGTACCTGAGTGCCTCGTGGCCGGTTCGCTCGGCTCGCCCGGTCGGCGAGTTGCAGGAGCGGTTCGGCGGGCACGTCGACCGCGTCGCCGAGCACCTCGTGTGGCTCGCCCTCTACGTCAACACGCTGTTGTCGGTGATCGTGTATCTCGGCACGGCCGTGCTGGTCGCGCCGGTCGCGGCGGCGGCATCGGCGCTGCTCGGAGCGGTCGTGGTGGTGGGCCTCCGGCCGCTCACGCGGCGGTCGCGGGCTGCGGCCGTGAGCTACGCCTCGCAGTCGCAGGCGTTGGCGTCGCGCCTCACCAACTTCGTGCTGCTGTCGCGTGACATCGAGGTGTTCGACGTGAAGCGGCCGATCGTGTCGTCCCTCGTTCCCGACGTGACGGCGACGGGGGCGGCCTTCGCCTCGGTGCAGTTCTACATGCAGTTCGCGCCGCAGCTCTATCAGGGAATCCTGTTGCTGATGGCGGTCGGGGGGATCGCCGTCGCGTCCGCTGCTGGGGTGGCTCCGGCGTCGTTGTCGAGCGTCGGTGCGGTGCTGCTGTTGCTGCTGCGTTCCACGTCGGCGATGCAGCAGGCCTTCAGCGCGCGTCAGACGCTGCGCCAGCGCGAGGCGTACACCCAGATGACGGCTCGCTACCTGGAGGAGCTCACGGCCACGACCCGCGAGCCGGGTGGGGTGACGGTCGACTCGGTGCTGCCCATCGAGGTGCGCGACCTCGGGTTCACCTACGACCCGGATCATCGGCCGGTGTTCGACGCGTTGTCGTTCGACGTGCGCGCCGGTGACGCCCTGGGCATCGCTGGGCCGTCGGGAGCCGGCAAGTCGACCCTGGTGTCGCTGCTGTTGCGTCTCAACGTGGCTTCGACGGGCGCGATTTCGGCGGGAGGTGTGGATCTGTCGACGATCCGACCCGACGTTTGGGCACGCCGGGTGAGCTTCGTGCCGCAGGACCCGGCGGTGCTGCCCGGAACCATCGCCGAGAACGTCCGCTTCTTCCGCGACATCGATGACGACGCGGTGCGGCGGGCCGTGGAGCTGGCGCATCTCGCCCCGG